>Ga0209744_1000359_pt1 | contig 15196 bp, 10 predicted proteins | sample BarGraNGADG00311_2_FD_184494 | JGI IMG/M metagenome (GOLD analysis project Ga0209744, IMG submission 184494) | Arctic peat soil microbial communities from Barrow, Alaska - Barrow Graham LP Ref core NGADG0004-311 (SPAdes) (version 2) | ecosystem: Environmental > Terrestrial > Soil > Wetlands >... | reverse complement strand
TTCAGCCACGCGTTCATTCGCCGCTCGCCTTCGCCGACTTGGCCGCAAGTGCGTCTGCAAGAGAGAGGGCTTCGGCGTAGAAGAGCAGGTGCACATCACGCTTGAAGCGATCAGCCGCGTCGGCCGTGGCTGCCCAGATTCTCTCGGCCTCCTGAACGACTCGATCTGCGAGCCACTGGGGGGAGGCGCTCCTGCCGCGACGACGACTGGCGACGGCGGCATCGACGCGAGCCTGCAGCTTCACCACCGCGCGTCTATTGCCCTGTTCGCGCAGGCCCTCGATGAGCCCGACCCAGTCGCCAGTGGGGCAGAAGTCGGCAAGGACGCGACCAGCCTCGATGAGACCGACATGGTCCTCTTCAGCACCTGCCCCGACAATAGTGTCGAGGACGTCCAGGGTCGTGCCCAAGACCGCCAGCCGCAGGGCGCCGTCGGATCCGTCTGCATCGGCGGCCAGCGTGGCTGCGGCCGGGCAGAGCGCCCGCGGCCTTTTCAGAAGGCCGCGATCCTCGAGGACGCGACTCAGAATCTCAGCCCTGCGCACCGCCATCTCGGGCGCGTAGAGGCCGAGCTGCTCGGCGGGGACTTTCCTGAGTGCGTCGAGCAGAGCCGGATAGATGCGGCAGGCGTCGAAGGGCACTCGCAGAATGACCGTGAACGCGCGCAGCACGGAGCCGTTGGGAGTGTCGGTGACGGTAAAGGTGCCGTGCTCCAAGTGGGATGCGGCCGCGCGCGCCATCTCGGCTGCCCGCCCATGGGACCCGGATCCGGTCAGCGGTCCCCAGGCGAGACGCTCGATGAACACCCCATCTGTTGCTTCGCCGTCGACTCCGAGCTCGGGTGCGGCTCCTTGAAGCAGCGCGTCGACGACTTCGCCGGCCCAATCAGTCTGATCGGCGATCTTGTGCTCCCTCTCGGCGGCGGGCAGCACCACGTGGCTGAACTCGTAGGCCATGCCGTCCCAGACGGTCAGGGACCGGCAGTCGTCAGCGAGCATCTCGGCTGCGTAGCTAACTAGGTCAGCGGAAACGTGCGTGGCGAGCTTGTAGTCAGCTGGCAGGGCTTGTCCCGACTGCGTGAGGCGCCTCACCACGACCTCTCGATCGCGTTCGGGCGCTCTGGGAATGCCCTCCAGCAGGAGCAGACAAGAGCCGTCCCGTTCCGCGTGCCAAGCGAAGTGACACCGCTCCTGCAGCGCCTCAACGGCTCCTGAGTCGACGACGATCTGGCGCTGCAACGCCGCTTCACCAGCGCTGCCGATACTGGGCATGTAACGGTGGTTGGCAGCCGTAGCCAGTTTGCGCCGTCCGGCCAGCAGAGACTCAGCGCTGGAGCGGATGTCGTCGTCCTGGTCGCGGAGATGCGCGAGCCAGCCGGTTGCGCGGCCCATGATGGCAAGCCAGCGGTCGATCTCGCCCAGCCAACCGTCGGCCACCTGGATCCAGCCTTCCAGAAGCGTATGCCAGACGTGCAGGTCGAGCTGATCCTGGGCGGCTCTCAGGTAGTCGCGCTGCAAGTCCGCCGAGCGCGGCGAGCCCATGAGCCGGCTGCGCTTTGCGTCGAGCTGCGACGCGCGCTGCTCGCTGAGCGGCGTTCCCAGGGCGAGCGCTGCCTGAGCCGCGTCCTCGAAGCCGCCTATCTGCGTGCGCAGCTCCTCGAGCATCTCGACCGTGTCGAGCAGCCACAGCGGCCGCTGCCTCACCGTGTACGGGAGGCCGCTCGCCGGGTCGACGTTGCCGCTGCGGATCGTTGCGTCCAGCAGCTCCGCGAACTTCCTTCCCACTGCCGCGGCACTCGCGCTCGTCCAGCCACGGATCGTCCAGGCATCATCGCGCCTCGGTCGAGTCGCCAGGTCGCCGAGGTAGGCATCGATCAGAGCCTCGGCGCTCTGCACGACCTGCGCGTTCGAGACGTGGCGCAGGCGCAGCGTCGAGGAAGTGGGCACCTCGTCGACGAGCCACTTCACGTCGTGGCCGGCTGAACTGGGCAGTGGCCCAATCCTGCCATCGCCGTCGGTGAGCTGCGCCGCCAGTCCGGCCATCGTGCGCGTGCCATCGCTTGCGGGGGGCGACCAGGAGACGACCTCGTGCACGGCGACCTGGCGGACCATCGCGGCAGGCGCGAACGCGGCGATCAGCTCCCGTGCTTTGGCGACGCCAGCGCTTGGCGTCCCGTCCTCCTTGCTAAGCAGGGGCCCGTAGAACGCCCGCGCGAACTCAAGCTCTGCCTGCCGCTGGACAAGGGTGTTGTCGATGCGAACGCTGGCCGCGCCGGCAGAGCCGAGGCAGGAGAGGAAGTCGACTTGCGCCGCCTGCGTGCGCCAGGTCGGCAGCGCCCCGACGAGCGCACCTTGCTCCTCGATGAGCGAGGAGATGATGCCGGCGGTCGTCTGGGCCAGACCCCAGAGCGGTTCACGCTGAACTGCCGTGGCATCGCCCTGGTCGCCCTCGATGGCCAGCAGGAGATCCGCGACCTGCCGCGCTTCGATCGAGACGCCCTCGCCGAGCGAGTTGGCCACAGCGTGCGGCGCGCTCTGGGCACAGGCGGCGCCAAGGAGGGCACCCGCAGTGCGCGCATAGAGCGACTCGACCTCGCGCTGGCGCTCGTGCAGGTGCTCGCAGCCGCGCGCCCCGAGTACGGGAACTGCGATCACTGTCGTGTTGCCCGCGGAGTCGGCGGCAAGACGCGCGAGCCGCAGGACCTCCAAGCCCGCTCCCGTGCCGGTGCCCCCGGAACCGGCTCCCCAGACGACCAGCATCAGTGTGTGGCCGTCGATCTGCTTCGCCCGCCGCAGAGCGCGGCGGATCTCATTGAGGATGCGGCCCGCCTCGAGGTTGACGCTGGCCCGGCTAAGCACGGCCTGTTGGCCCGTGCCGATCGAGACCTCGGCAATGCGCTCCGGGAGAACCCGGGCGAGCTCCGGGGTCAGCCAGCGCAGCAGGTACTGCGGCCCCTGACCTGTACGGATCTCGTCGATCGGGCGCTGCAGGGCGCGTTCCAGCGCTGAGAACTCCGGCGAACCGGACGCGAGGCTGAGCTCGGTGCCGGCGATCGGCAGGGCGTAGTGCCGTTCGGGCAGAGTGGAGCTGACGAGCAGCTTGGCAGACGGTGCCTGGGCGACGTTGGCCGGACTTGAGGCTTCGACGAGCTTGAGGTGAGCGAGGACGCCCTCGCCGATGCCGCCGATACCGATGATGAGTGTGTTCATGATGCAGTCCTTTCAGACGAGGCGCGCGATGCGCCCGTCAAATGCGGTCTCTACGCCGCGCCGGATGATGGCGCTGCGGAGATGAAGGCCAAGCCGGAGCACGCGCACGGAGCTGCGCGACACCGGCAGGATGAGCCAGCGGCTGCTGCCGGCAGCGTCGCTGACGGTCGCGAACTTGAACTTGCGGCCGAGAACCTCGAGCCGGAGCGGGCGCTCGGCGCCCGTGACGACGATCGCTCCCGGCAAGGCGGGTTTGAGGGTGACCCAGAGGCCCAGCCCCAGGCCGAGTAGGACGATGCCGATTGCCGCCGCTACCGCGACGTCAAGCAGGTGTGCAACAAACGTCTGCGCGAACGTCGCTCGCATGCGCCAGAGCAGCAGCCGCGTGGAAGCGATGCGACCCTGCTTGTCGACGACGCTTAGCTTGAGAAGACCGTCGTGCAGCACGGCTGGCATCGATGCGGTGAGTGATCCGCTGCTCGTCTCCGTCATCCAGACGGACGCGCGGACGCGTCCACTGAGATCGCACAACTCGGCGAGCACCGACGAGGCTCCCGAGGCAGAGACCTGCTGCGGTCGAATGGCGCGTTGGTCGAGAAACAGAGTGACCTTCAGCGGCACCGTGGATGCGTCGGCCAGGGAGGTGAGTCGCGAGGGCACAACGAGGCTCGCCCACGGCTGCAGCTGAGGCTCGATCTGGTAATCGGCGCGACCGACCTCTCCTGCGGCGGAGCGCGTCAGTACGGTCAGACGATACGCGCCAATCCGCCAACGTCCTGAAGTGGTGAGTGTGTAACGTCCGGGTGCATAGGCATGGACTTGCAGCGGGCTGGCGGTGACGGCGCCGTGTGGTGTCTGCGGAGGAGTCAGCCCCGCCGAGAGCGCCAGCGGGTCGCTGCCAAGCGGCGTTATCGGCTGGCCCGATCCGCTGAGCAGGGACATCTGAAGGCCGTCAAGTGGTGCGCCAATGCAGGGAGTTGGTTGGCCGGCGGGCTTGAGCACGGCTGCCTCGGTGCGCACGGACAGAAGCAATTGTGAGTCGCCAACGTTGTGCACAAGGAACGATTCTCGTGGCCGCGTGGGGAGCCGCCATGTTCTCTGTTCGCCGCGGGACCCAAGTACGGCGGAGATCATGCCGGCCGTTGCACTGCTTTGAATGGAGACGGCCGCGCGAGACTGCAGTGCTGTCGCCTGGATCGTGCAGGTCGCCGTGTAGTTGCCGGCTCGCGAACGCATCGATTCGTCCGCATCAAGGCGCGTGCCTTGCACTTTGCCGATTTCGAGGGCCGTCTCGGCAAGACTGACGTAGAGCCGCGCGAGCCCAGATGCGCTGCCGACGAGGTGGACCTGCGCTGGTCCGAGAAGCGCTCTCCACTGCCGGGCGGCGGAACGCCACGAGCTGCTTTCGTTCGTCACGCCGAGCAAGGAGAGCTCGGCGCCTGTGGTCTTCAGGCGGGCGACGCTGCGCCGAATGTCCGGCCAGAGGGAGGTGGCCGGACGCCCATGGCCGAGATCTGGCACGCCGTCAGTCAGAACGAAGACGACGACTCGTCCCGAGGCCATCTCCGGTGACTCAAGAAAGGCACGTGCGACGGCGCTCGCCCTGTCAAGCGCCTCGGCGAAATTGGTGTTGCCGAGGTCTCCGCCGAAGAATAGGCGGCGAGGCGAGCTGTTGCCTTCGAGTTGGTAAGGCGGCATGGCGACGGCGCGGGAACCAAAGTAGATTGGCGCCACGAGTGTTTTGGCTGGCCTCAGCCGAGAGCCCTCAACAATCTTGAGCATTTGGTCGCACGACGTGAAGCGAAGCCCGGAGGGATCGGTTGACTGCATGCTGCCGCTGGCATCAATCACCGGCACGAGAACCAGCGGAGCAACAGCGATGTGCGAAGTGGTCGAGGGAGCGGCTATAGCGCGCTTGACTGGCGGGGGAGCGCTATGATGTCGAAGGGTCGCGGGTACGGCCACTGCCACGGCGATAGCAACAACCAGGCCGACACACAGGCAGATAGCGCGACGATTGTGCCGAGGGAAGGACATGAGAGTCAGCCCTCCAATCGTGCCGTCTGCCACATCAAGAGGAGGCCGATCTCTTGGAGCGCGACGTGCGTCACGAATGCCGCGGCCTCGACCTTGGCCGCCGATACCAAGCCGCGGCCGTGGACTCTGTCCAGCGCGCGCTTGGTGGTGCGAGGCGAGCGGTCGAGTTTGTTGCTGATCCCGCTGTTGAAGAGAGTGATGTCCGACATTGGCGCTTTCCTTTCTGCATCAGTGATACGGGACGGCGGCCGCCGTATGCATTGAGGCTAGGGCCTGGCAGCGCCGCCTGTCTCGTGCCAAACTTGGAGGTGCTGTTCGAGCGCGCTAAGCGCCCCGACGTTCTGCAAGGCCGCGCTGGTGATCGCAGCCCGAATCTCTTCGCGGGTGTTGGTCACCAGGCCCTGACCGACGGTTCGTGCGACTTCCTGCGACGCCTCGCGTTCAATTGATCTAGTCACCCGATCGAGCGACTGCGACCCAAAGCTGTTGATGGATGCGGACAGGTTGCTGCTTCCTGTCATCAGAAGAACTCCTTTTGTTCGTGATTCACTGGCTCCAACCGTTCGACTATGTCTCTCCTTTCCAGGACGCGTGCTGCGACGTGAAGAGCCTGACAGGCGGGCTGGAGGGTAAGGTGGAGGGATAGCTGGGGGACTTGTGGTGGTATTGGAAAGCGTGGACAATCTGCGCAGTCTGTAATCAGCAAGCGATAGTGGGGGCGATGGGCAGTCCGCTTGACATTCCCGTGCCAACAGTCGAGCAGCTGGACGCTGAACTCGCGAAGGTCAGGCGCATTGGCATCACCGAATTGCGCCGACTCGAACTTCCCGCCTTGACAACCGCAGCCCGTGCGGCGGGACGCGTGGAGCCGCACGATTCGGTGGGTTCCCATGTCATTGAACGGATGCTGCGCGATGCGGTCCTGGGCATCGGTGGCGACGACGGCGAGCGCGCCGCCACGTTGTTTGGTCTAACTCCAGAGACCAGGGGCGGGCGTCCGCCAGCTCTTCGGCGGTTGGCCGCCGAGGATGCTCGCGTGAGCGTCGATCACTTCCGCCACGCGTATGAGCCGCGACTTCGTGCGGCCCTTGCCGATCAGGTGCTGGCCGAGATCCATGACTATCGCTTGCGTTTGGCCCGTTTGCGCTTGGACCTGCGTATTCCGGTTCATAGCCGACTGGCCGTCGAATGGCTCGCTCGTTTCGAGGCGATGTACCGCGTCTGGTCGTGGCTGACAGGGGTGGGCAGCGACCTTACTGCTTACAGATCAACATTGCTCGAAGAGGGTCGTCCCTGGGATCTCGTAACCAAGCAGGATGGCTCCAAACACGGCCAAGAGGCTCAGGCAGCCAGGTACGTTACCTACGCTCTGGCCCATTTCGCACGGTTTCTCGTGGAAGTACGTGATTTCCAGGTTCGGTTCGGCGGGATGTGGCTACTTCCTGAGCCACAAGCTGAAACAGACCTGAGCGATGCTGTTTATCGATCGGTACTTGCCAGTCCTAATACTGAGCTGGAGGACTCGTTCTTGCGGTCAACGCTGTCTCAGGTACCCGACAGGGAGCTGCTCGGCTTTCTTCAAGCGCTTGATGGCACTGCCATGGGATGCGAGATACGTGCCAAGTGGCAAGACTGGGTGAACACTTGCCTATGCACCTGGGAAGCCGGCTCGCGGGTTGGCCGCAATTTCTTTCCAACCCACCTCACTCATCCGGGCATCTCTGACCAGTGCGACATGCACCGCCTGATCGCGGCGTGCAACGACTACTGCCTCATTCTGGATGACGCGTGGGACCAGATTGCTGACTGGTACCACGACCTACCCAAGCCAACAAGGATTGATACGACGGCAGAGGTGATATATGCGGCTCGGGAGGACCCTCTCCCGAAGTACCTGCGAGGTCGGGCGGACGCCTAGCTGCACATCCCGTCGCCGAGTCGGCGTCTCTTCCTGCGGCTTCGCTCCTCGGTTCGGATTCGCCTACCTGAATGCCGGTACGGCAACTGATTCCGGCTCAACGAGTGCCGACGACGGTGACGGCTACTATGGAACTGGCAATAGCTCATCATCGGACGCCAACCAGAAGCGAACCCTGACCCTATCCAACGGCCACGTCATATGGGATCTCGCGGGTAATGCGTATGAGTGGACGCAGGGGACTTCAACGAATAACCAACCAGGAGTATTGGGGGCTGGCTATGCCTATCGTCAGTGGACCGTGCTGACTACTCAAGGGTCTCTGACGCCTAGCTCATTCCCAGCGACAACTGGCATAGCTGGTGCGAGCAGCTGGACCAGTGGCAATGGCATAGGACAGGTCTACAGCAGCGCTGACGAAACCGCATTACGCGCTTTCCTTCGAGGAGGGTCTAGGGACAATGGCGGTGGTGCTGGTGTGCTGATGGTGTACTTGATGTACGGACCGAGCACCAATGCGCCGTACATTTGCTTCCGCGTCTCTCGCTGATCGGGCGAAGCTGGATCGCGTCGAGACTTGTCGGCTGCCCGTCCAGGCCGAGTAGTAGACTTGTGCTGGCTGGAGCAATCCAAGACAGGAGGCTACCCATGTCCGACAAGCCCGGATCGCAGCATCATGTAGTGCCGAACTCAGGCGGCGGATGGGATGTCAAGAGAGATGGCGCGGACCGCAGCAGCGGTCACTTCGACAAGAAGCAAGACGCCATCGACACCGGCCGGAAGATCAGCCAGAACCAAGGCACCGAGTTCGTCATCCACAACAAGGACGGGAAGATAGCGGGCAAGGACAGCCACGGCCACGATTCCTATCCTCCGAAAGGCTGATCAACGGCGTTGGGACGGTTCTGAGCGACACCGAAGACGGCACGCTACGCGCAATCCGCCGCGATGGGGATCGCGCGGTAGCACTTTAGTCTGGGTGGCTATGGCCGGTCTTCACTGAGCAGATCGCTACCATCCAGCACAGTCACCCGCATTCCAGCTCCACCCGAAGACAGTCTCTCTCGAAGGCCCTCTATGCCCTTCAGCGCTTCATCGTCGAACGTATTCACTGTACAGAAGAAGTACTCATCGAAGCCGACGTGCGCGGCAACTTCAGCTGTCGCATAGTCCTTCGCCGCCAGCCGGGAGCCGCTCTTGGCTTCGCCAGCGAGAAGGCGACCGTTGGCGAACATGACGAAATCGAGGTCGCCGGCAAGAGCAGGATCGCCGGCCCGCCGAATCTCAAGCGCAGCCGCTTTGCAGTAGGCCGGAGCGTTGGCTCTTGCGACGTGACTCATCGCGATGAGGGCGGGGATCACACCTTGATCAAACGCTCTGTTGACCAGCGAGTTGAGCACGTAGTGGGTCTGCAACTCGCTCCCAGGTGGCAGTTCGACCGGCAAGGGAAAGCTGCTGCCGCATCCCGGACATGTCACATGCTCGTCCAAAGATCTCAGGGGATGCCAGCTGGTGAGATCGCACATGAGGCATGGCAACTGGTGGCCGCGCCGAACCATGCCCGCTTTCGACAGTTCAGCCAGAAGCGGCAGAAGAGCCTGCTTGTGTTGCGACAGCGCCCCGTCGGCTAGCTGCTTGTAAGACTTCGAGCTGGTGCTGAGTTCGGCGACGATTGGAGAGTCCCTCAGCGCTTCAGCGATCCTCTCTTCGTCCAGGGAAGTCTGCCTGAGTTCTCGCTTGAGACGCTTCGCGATTCGATCCGCCGGCCGTATCGCAAGTGACTGCAGTAGCAGCATCGCTTGCACACGCGCCAACACGGGAACGTTGTCCAGACCTCCAATCAGCTGCACGACAGCCTCAAGGTAATGAGTCTTGTCGGACTCATTGACACTGAGGCCGCAATGCTGGAAGACAGCCACCAGCGTCTCCCATTCGGTCGGAAGGTTGAAGTGGAACTCGGAAGGCCGCATCGGCACATCCGATAGGAAACTCACACCATAGCGACTGAACTCCGCGTTGCCGTCGATGACCTTTGCGACGTCTAGGTACTTCGGGTAGCGAGACCAGACCTCCGAGTCGATATCCAGCATGACCTGTTGACCCGGTCGCTTGCTGTAGGTAGCCGAGGGTTCGATACGGATCTCGTTCTGCCCCAATCGGAGCGGGATCGCTCGAGGAATCTCCGATGGAACGCCCTCAAAGAAGCTCAGAGGGAGATGGGGCTGATGGCTGCCGTATGTGAGTGGTCGCGAATGATCTCCTCTATGCGTTTCTGGCGACCTGCGCACTGGGAGGGTGACATTCACATCCTCCCTGAGACGGACGAAGTCGGATCCTTTGGCGATCGCGTTTTCCCATGCCTGAAACGCTGTTCGCTCAGCCCAATACACAATGAGGTCCAGGTTGCTCTCGGCACGGAGTGCGGGCGCCGAATGGAGTGCCTCGGCAAAGACGTGCAGCATGTCGGGGTTATTCAGCACGCGCCTCGGCATGAATAGAAGGGTGCGAACATCGTCGCCGGGAAACCGCGTTGATTCTTCAATGGCTCGCAGGTTCCAGAAGGAGCACAGACTGGGCAGCGAGTCGCCAAGCACGACCTCGAAGTACGCGGAGAAGTGCAAGCGTGGTTGCTCGACTCGGTACGGGCGGAAGCCATAGCCGGTCAAGTTGATGGGCGAGGCGAAGTAGCCTTCGCGCATCTGCCTCTGCCAGAAGTCCGAGCTGTCAGCGGCAGCGGGCAAGGAACCATAGCGCAGTTCTCTGCGGTAGTCCGTCACCTGGTCCTCAAGGATGCGGCCGAAGAGCGCGAGGAGCACGAGATGCTCCTCTCGTGGGCCTCGGAACTCGCAATCGACAAACTCATGCGCGCGTGCATCTGCCTCCGAAATGACGCTCAGAGGATGCGCGGCGTAGTCGAATTGCTCGAAGCGCTCGTCATGTAGCGAGGTCTGCTTGTTTGGCCACAACGCGGCCAGGTAGGCGGCCAGATGCTCGTGGCGTCTTCGTCCGCTCTCGCTATCCTGCGGCATGTAGCTCACGAGCACGTCGGGCTCAACCATCTTGAGGAGGTGCTCATAGAAGGGCGTGATCCGACCGCCAGACGAAACTGGGATGATCAGATTGCTGATGCCGCCCCACTGCGTACAACACCAGGCCATGGCGCGTGCAAGCTGAGAAGCACTCCGATTGGAGACGAAGTAGCTGTGGCGGACAGGGCGAATGTTGGTCCGCAGCTTGTAGGTCGACTCAAGCTTCGAGGTGATCACGGTCGTAGGATATGGCATGGACGCCTGTTCGCTCCAGTGCGGCAAGGCAAGAACGTCCGTGCGGAGGGTAACCAACCATGCTATAGCCGCAAGCGGCAAGAACACCTTCGAGACAATGGCTGTGGCGATCGCGCGGCTCCGTGCTTCACAGTGTCGCCAATGCCGAACACGACGGAGCCATGCCGGACGATGACGTGAGGCCACTGAGCCCTCCGGCCTGGCCGGCGTTCGCCGGGACTGTCGTTACCCCCAAGCTGGATTGTCATCCCTTCTGTCGCAACGGCCATATAGAATGGGCGCTGGTCGCGTACGAGCCGGCGAGGCCGCTGTTGCCGAATCACGGAAGATCGCCTTTTGCAGGGAGAACGTGTAGGCAGGCGATATACTATGTGTATAATAGAAACAAGTAATACCCTTGGAGCCTGCCTGACCATGAATCGGACTCAATACAACAGGATCGTGAACCCGCTGCCTTGCGAGGAGGTGGTGTGGTAGTGGCCCTCAAGAAATCGGATCTGTACAGCTCGCTGTGGCGGAGTTGTGACGAGTTGCGGGGCGGCATGGACGCGTCCCAGTACAAGGACTACATCCTCACGCTGCTGTTCGTGAAGTACGTCTCAGACAAGCAGAAGTCCGACAAGCAGAGCCTCATCGATGTCCCGTTGGGTGGGTCATTCGACGACATGGTCGACCTCAAGGGCGACAAGGAGATCGGCGACAAGATCAACAAGATCATCGGCAAGTTGGCCGAAGCCAACGGGCTCGAGAAGGTCATCGATCTCGCCGACTTCAACGACGAGGAGAAGCTCGGCAAGGGCAAGGAGATGCAAGATCGCCTCTCCAAGCTGGTGACCATCTTCGCTGACCTCGACTTCCGGGGCAGCAAGGCCGAGGGTGACGACCTACTCGGTGATGCCTATGAGTACCTGATGCGGCACTTTGCCACCGAGTCCGGCAAGTCAAAGGGTCAGTTCTACACGCCGGCCGAGGTGTCGCGAATCCTGGCCCAGATCGTGGGAATCGACCCGAACACTCGGCAAGATCAGACAGTCTACGACCCGACCTGCGGCTCCGGATCTCTGCTGCTCAAAGTCGCGGCCGAAGCCCCTCGCGGCATCACCATCTACGGGCAAGAGAAGGACAACGCTACCTGGGCGTTGGCCAAGATGAACATGATCCTCCACGGCAACGAAGACGCCGACATCCGCAAGGGTGACACCATCACTGGCCCGCAATTCACCAGGGGCGCCGAGCTTCGCACTTTCGACTTCGCGGTCGCCAATCCACCGTTCTCAGTCAAGTCCTGGAGTAATGGACTGGAGAACGACTATGGACGATTCGAGTTCGGCAGGCCTCCAGCCAAGAATGGTGACTACGCCTTTCTCCTACATATTCTGAAGTCCCTCAAGAGCACCGGAAAGGCTGCCGTCATCTTGCCGCACGGTGTTCTCTTTCGCGGCAACGCCGAGGCCGACATTCGCCGCCATCTTCTCAAGCGCGGCTACATCAAGGGCATCATCGGGCTTCCCGCCAACCTGTTCTACGGCACCGGAATCCCCGCCTGTATCCTCGTGGTCGACAAAGAAGACGCTGCTGCGCGTACCGGCGTGTTCATGATCGATGCCTCCAAAGGCTTCGCGAAGGACGGCCCCAAGAATCGCCTGCGCAGTCAAGACATTCACAAGATTGTCGACGTCTTCAACAAGCAGACTGAAATCGACGGCTACTCGAGGATGGTGCCGCTGAACGCGGTCGCCAGTGCGGCCAATGACTACAATCTCAACATCCCGCGCTACATCGACTCCTCGGAGCCGGAAGACATCCAAGACCTGCACGCCCACCTGCACGGCGGTATCCCCAACCGCGACATCGACGCTCTCGGCGACTACTGGAACGCCTTCCCTCAGCTTCGATCAAGCCTACTCCGGGCAACCGATCGACTGGGTTACAGCGAACTGGCCATCGATGTTGCCAGAGTGCAACAGACCATTCTTGACTCGGCCGAGTTTCGAGAGTTTTCGGCTGACGTGCACGAAATGGTGTCGATGTGGTTCGCCGCTCATCGATCAGCCCTTGAAGCAGTGGGCAGCCAATCCCCGCCCAGTGAACTTATCGCCGCGATGGGTGATGACCTGCTAGATCGCTCCAAGTCCACAGCTTTGCTCGACGAGTACAACGTATACGAGCAGGTCATGAGCTACTGGGACGCCACTATGCACGATGACCTACTCCTCATCATGAACGAGGGATGGGTCGACGCAGCCAAGCCACGTAAGACCATCGATGACAAGGACCGCAAGATCAATGAGACGCCGGACCTCGTCATAGGGTCGGGCCGCGGCGCCAATAAGTATAAATGCGACCTAGTCCCTCCGAGTCTCATCGTGGCGCGATACTTCTCCGGACAGCAGGCCACACTCGACGAACTGACGGCCGACCTAGACGAAGCTGGGCGTGCCATCGACGAGTACACCGGAGAGCACGCAGTTGACGACGGTCTGCTGGCAGACGCGATGGACGACGGAAAGGTCACCAAGGGGCTCGCCGCCGCTAGGCTCAGGCTGGCCGCGCGCGAGGAATCAGATCCCGATGAGGTTGCAGCTCTAAAGCACATTATCAAGCTATTTGACGAGGAGTCTGCCGCGAAGAAAGCAGCAAAGGGAACCCAGGCGAAACTCGGTCTCGCGACGCTGCGCAAGTACGGAGAACTCAGCGAGTTCGAAATCCGGACTCTAGTGTTGGATGACAAGTGGGGTTCGGCAATCGCGGCACAGATTGAGAGCGAACTCAACACCCTGACTCTAGCGCTTGTGGAGCGCATCGAGCAGCTTGGGGAACGGTACGACGAAACCCTGGGCGATCTCAAACGAGAACTCGCCGAGTTCGACAGCAAGGTTGCGCAGCATCTTTGCGATATGGGGGTTGAATGAGCGTGCCGATGCTTCCCAGTGAGTGGGCACGTGTGCGCATCAGCGATGTTGCAACCGTGTCGCGTGGTGCGTCTCCCCGTCCAATCGCTTCTGCAAGGTGGTTCAGTGACAACAGCGAGGTCGGTTGGGTTCGCATTTCTGATCTTGGGCGGTCCGACGGCCTGACTCTCAAGACGACGACACAAAGGCTGTCTCAAGACGGAATCGCTCGCAGCCGATTCCTGCCCCCCGGCACTCTGATAATGAGCATCGCTGCGACCGTGGGCGTGCCGATCATCACCGGCATCCCTGCCTGCATCCATGACGGATTCGTGGCACTAGAGCGACTCCGCGGTGTCGACCAGATGTACCTCCTCTACGCACTCAAATCGCTGGAGGACGAACTCCGGTCGGCTGGACAGACTGGCTCGCAGGCGAACGTGAACACGGAAATCGTGAACGGCCTCCTAGTGAATTTGCCACCTGAGCCGGAGCAGAAGCGCATCGCTGAGGCTCTCAGAGATACTGATAATCAGATCGCCGCACTCAAGTCCCTAGTGATGAAGAAGCAGGCCATCAGTCAGGGCATGATGCAGCAACTTCTCTCTGGCAAGACTCGCCTGTCGGGATTCTCCCAACCGTGGCAGGCCTTTCAGCTGGGTGACGTGGCGCGAATCAAGACTGGGACTCGCAACAACCAAGACAAGAAGCCGTCTGGTCGTTATCCGTTCTTCGTGCGGTCAGCCACGGTCGAGCGAATCGATACGTTCTCATACGATTGCGAGGCGATTCTAATCCCCGGCGAGGGCGGAATCGGATCGATCTTCCACTACATCAACGGCAAGTTCGAAGTGCATCAGAGGGTTTACGCGATCAGCCACTTCAACTCCGGTGTGAGTGGCAAGTTCGTCTACTTCTACTTGCGGCAGTTCTTCGGCCCGCACGCCATGGAGAACAGCGTCAAGGCGACAGTCGACTCTCTGCGGCTACCGACATTCAAAGGCTTTCGCATGACCATGCCTGCTCGATTGGATGAGCAGGAGGCGATTGTCGCCGCGCTCAGTGACTGTGCGGACGAGATCGAGCTGCTCAACACGCGATTGGCCAAGGCCAGAGACCTCAAGCAAGGGATGATGCAGGAGCTACTGACGGGTCGCACTCGTTTGTTGGTCGGGAAGCCTGCCGGATGAGCGACGTCGGACAGATAGAGCGCAAGGCGCAGACCCGGGTCATCGAGCTATTCGGCAAGTCCCTTGAGTACGACTACTTGGGGGATTGGGAGTACCGCGAGGGCAACTCCAACATTGAAGAGAAGATGCTCGCTCAGAACCTCCGGGCGCGTGGCTACGATGACAACCTAATCAACAAGGCCACCGACAAGCTCAAGAGCGACGCTTCACTCGGTGGTGGACGTGACCTCTACGAGGCCAACCGTGACGTCCACAGCCTCCTGCGTTATGGGGTCAAAGTCAGGCCCGGCATTGGCGAACAGACCGAGACGGTCTGGCTGATCGACTGGGCGCGACCCGAGGCCAACCATTTTGCCATCGCCGAAGAGGTGACCGTGCTCGGGCAGCACACCAAACGCCCGGATCTCGTTCTCTATGTCAATGGCATTGCGCTGGCGACGCTGGAACTCAAACGCTCGAAGGTCGCCGTGTCGGAGGGTATTCGGCAGACGATCGGCAATCAGAAGCCGGAGTTTATTCGCCCATTCTTCACGACAGTGCAGCTCGTAATGGCTGGCAATGATGTTGAGGGACTGCGCTACGGCGTGATCGACACATCGGAGAAGTACTGGCTGTCGTGGCGAGAGGATTCCGACATTGCGGACCCGCTCGACCGTGCACTCACGCAG
>Ga0209744_1000357_pt1 | contig 15254 bp, 13 predicted proteins | sample BarGraNGADG00311_2_FD_184494 | JGI IMG/M metagenome (GOLD analysis project Ga0209744, IMG submission 184494) | Arctic peat soil microbial communities from Barrow, Alaska - Barrow Graham LP Ref core NGADG0004-311 (SPAdes) (version 2) | ecosystem: Environmental > Terrestrial > Soil > Wetlands >... | reverse complement strand
ACCGGAATGATCAACAGGAATTTATGCTTATCAAAACAAAGGCTGATGAAGACGGAGGTCACTTCAGAATTTTTGCTGCATCAGATTTTTTCTCCGACAGGGCAATTAAATCAGTAAGCGAAATACACTTGGATATTAATAAATAAAAAGAAAAATCATGAAAGCAAAATTATTAATTCTTTTATTCAGCTTTGCATTAATTTCCAGCACCTACGGAAGTAAAAAAACAGGAGAAAACGCTAAGAGTACAGGTAATTTAACACAAACTACTACTACAGATTATGGAATGATGATTGTCGCGAAGTTAACTGTGAAACCAGACAAGGTTAAAGCCTTTATAGACGCCGCTAAGGAGATAATAGAAAAGTCAAATAAAGAAGCTGGCTGTAAATCTTACCAGCTTTATCAGGATCCATATGATAACTCGAAGTTTGTTTTTGTTGAAGAATATAAGAATCAGGCTGCAGTTGATGCCCATTTTGCCAGCGATTACTTTAAGGCTTTTGGACCTAAAATCAGTGATTTGGTTGCAGAGCCTGCTAAGATTAAAATAGTCAGTGTGGCTAAAGAGGTTAATCAATAGATTGAATATTTCCAGATCATATCCGGGAGAATTTACTTCTTGTTTTTGCTAAGGCCACGCCATGGCGTGGCCCTACATTTGCCTCATATGATTTTGCAGGGTCATGCCATGGCATGACCGTTTTGATTGAAATACCTTTTAATTAGTTTTCATTTCGTGTTCACAGCCATTATCCCAGCATGTTTTTATTATATTTGTTCTTGAAAAATCTTTTGACCCAATCCATATATAATGAAGGCCCTGGTACTTGAAAAATATAAAGAACTTGTTTATAAAGATGTTCCCGATCCCGTTATTAAGAGTAACGAAGTACTCGTCAGGGTGATGGTGTGTGGTATATGTGGAACTGATGTACAGACCTACAAAAGAGATGGTGCGTTCGCTGAATTTAAGGAACAAAATCTGAATAAAATTATTCTTGTACCATAATATTGATAAATGGCTGAAAGGATTTATAACATTTCAATTGCAGGATGCAGTAAGGTAGCCCATCTGCACGCAAAAGCAATTCAGAGTATTCCGAATGCCAGGCTGGCAGGCGTTTGGAACAGAACTTACCAGAAGGCAAAAGATTTTGCCGCTGTCTACGATACAAAGGCATACTCAGATATACCAGAGATGGTAAAAGATAACAAATCTGACCTCGTAATTGTCTGTACTGCTCATCCATACCATAAGCAACCTGCAGTTGAGGCAGCTTTAGCAGGTGCTAATGTGCTTGTTGAAAAACCACTTGCCTCGAAACTTCAGGAGTGTGATGATATCATTAAAACCTGTGAAGAAAAGAATGTCAGGTTGGGCGTAATAAGTCAACGCAGATGGTACGAACCGGTAATTCGAGTTAAACAGGCCATTGAACAGGGAAAGATCGGGAAACCGGTTCTTGCAATTGTTACAATACTGGGTTGGCGCGATAAGGCTTACTATGACTCTGATGAATGGCGGGGAAGGTGGAAAACGGAAGGTGGCGGGGTCCTTGTAAATCAGTCACCCCACCAGCTGGATATACTTTTATGGTACATGGGGGAAATTGATGAGGTTTATGGTATCTGGAGGAACCTGAATCACCCTTATATTGAGGTAGATGATACAGCTGTAGCTATAGTGAAATTTAAAAGTGGTGCAATAGGTAATATACTTGTCAGTAACTCTCAGAAACCTGGTCTTTACGGAAAGGTACATGTGCATGGTGATAATGGTGCATCTGTTGGAGTGCAAACCGATGGCGGAGCCATGTTCATCGCTGGAAAGACAGGTGTTGCCGAACCTCCGGTAAATGATCTGTGGACAATCCCGGGCGAGGAAAATCTTTTACAGCAAAGGATAATTCAGGATACTGAGACTTTTAGGAATTGCGATCCTACGGTCAGGTATATGCAATTCCAGATCGAAGATTTTCTTAATTCAATCCGGAATGGGACTGAACCCGCTGTAACTGGAGAAGATGGTCGCAGAACAGTTGAGCTTTTCTCTGCGATCTACCGTTCCACTCGTGATAACAAGCCTGTTAAATTTCCGTTGAAACCGGAACCAGGCTTTGATGGAAGGAATTAGGAATCAGGAATTAGAAATATGAAACCTATGAGCTACGAGCCATTTAACAAATAACCTTAACCTTAACCTTAACTCTATTATGCCTCTCTTCATTGTCATTCTTGGGATTTGTCTTCTTCTTTTCCTGATCCTTGTCGCAAAATTTAACTCTTTTCTGTCTTTCATTATAGTCGCTCTTACCGTTGGTCTGGCAGAAGGAATGTCACTTGATAAAACTATTATTTCTATTGAGAATGGCATTGGTACTACGATGGGCTTTCTCGTACTGATACTTGGTTTCGGTTCAATGCTTGGCAAGCTTGTTTCAGAAAGCGGAGCTGCACAGAAAATAACATCAAGACTGATTAAGGCCTTCGGTTTAAAACATATTCAGTTAGCTCTGATGCTAACGGGTTTTATTGTGGGTATTTCATTGTTTTATGATGTGGGATTTTTTATTATGATCCCGCTGGTATTTACCGTAGCAGCATCAACCGGACTACCCTTGCTGTATGTTGGTTTGCCAATGCTTGCAGCCCTTTCTGTTACTCATGGCTACCTGCCTCCGCATCCGGCACCGACAGCGATTGTTGGAATGTTCCATGCAGACCTTGGAAGAACTTTAATATATGGAATAATAGTCGCCCTTCCGGCAATATTTATATCCGGACCTTTTTTATCAAGAGCGCTGAGCAAGATAGAAGCTAAGCCTTTAAAAGAGTTTCTCAATACAAAACCTTTAACAGATGAAGAGATGCCAGGTTTCTGGGTCAGTTTTTTCTCAGCCCTTTTGCCGGTTATTCTTATTAGTATCGCAACTATTGCCACCTTCCTGCTGCCAGAAGGTAACGAGATCAGAAAAGTGCTGGGATGGATTGGAAATCCGGTTTTTGCAATGCTATTGTCCGTTTTGTTTGCTATTTATACACTTGGAATTGCGAGAGGACGAAAAATACCTGACATAATGAATTCTCTTTCCCACTCCGTAACCAGCATAACAATGATTATGCTTCTTATTGCCGGTGCCGGAGCACTGAAACAGGTTCTGGTAGATGGTGGCGTAAGTACTTATATTGGTGGATTGCTTAGTCAATCCTCGCTGTCTCCATTGTTTCTCGGATGGTTTATAGCAACTATCCTGCGATTCTGTGTCGGATCTGCTACAGTGGCAGGGATCACTACTGCGGGAATTGTACTTCCCCTTGTTACGGGCGGAGCTGTAAACTCTGAATTAATGGTACTGGCAATTGGTTCAGGAAGTCTGATGTTCGGTCATGTTAATGATGGCGGTTTCTGGCTCTTTAAAGAATACTTCAATCTCAGCATTAAGGATACTTTTAAAACATGGGTGGTTATGGAAACCTCAATAGGAATCAGTGGTTTGATTGGGGTAATGGTTCTCAGTCTTTTTATCAAATAAAATGATCTGAGCCGGACTTTAAGCATTGTTATAAGTCCGAGGTCCGGAGACCGAAGTTCGAAGTCTGAGTGATTATAACTTCTTACTTTCGACTTCCTGCTTCGGACTTGTTAGTTTTTAAATTTTTTCTTATACTTTTAACTTCAGAATAGAGGCTGATCAATCCGAGAATCGATTCGCATGAAAAGGATACTTTTATTGGTTTCTTTTTTACTTATTGTTTATGCTATTAAGGCTCAGCAAGGTGCACCCTTACTTACTAATTTTAAGGAAAGCATTGAGATTGAAAACCCGAGCTGGGCCATCTGTCAGGATGATAACAATGTAATGCTGTTTGCCAACCGGCGTGGTATTCTCACCTTTGATGGTCAGGGCTGGAATTTTATCCCGATACCTACAATTCCTTATTCACTTAAATACAGCCCCCTGGAAAGAAAAGTTTATGTCGGTGGTGATAACAATTACGGATATCTTGCCAGGGATGAGAAGGGTATTTACAGATACTTTTCTATTTCAGGCGATTCATCTTCAATTGGACTTATATCAAGGATAATTCTTACGGATTCAACTGTTTATTTTTATGGAGAACAAAGTATTAGCAGGCACAATATAAAGTCAGAAAAGCTTGAGTTACGACTCAGACAGAAAGGAAACAAACCTTTCACGGGGATGTTTATTACTCCCAAAAATACATTTATAAATGTCTTATCAAAAGGACTTTACAGGCTTGAAAGTGATACATTGTTCCCTATTGTTACTGGTTATATGCTTGAGAATGAGGAGATCCTTTTCAGTCTTCCATATAACAATAATCTTGTACTATTAGGAAAAAGCAATGGTGAACTTTCTCTTTTCGACGGGATAAAATTTTATGATTACCCTATAAAGGATGAAGGTTATCTCCGGCAAAATATTCTGTCAGATGGGTTATTAATATCTGACAGTCTATATGCATTTTCAACTCTTGACGGAGGAGCTCTGGTTGTCGAAAAGCAGAGCGGGAAACTAAAATATGCGATTAATTATATAAATGGATTACCCGATGATGAAATTTTTGCACTCGGGTTTGATAACAATCATGGTCTGTGGTTTTCTCATCAATATGGGCTTACACGTGCAGATCTGCGATTACCAGTCGGCAATTTCAGCATTTATCCAGGACTGAAGGGCAACCTAATTACATCACTCTGGCATAATAATGAATTATACGTAGCAACAAGTGAGGGAGTATTTTATCTTAAGGAAGTTAAAAAATATGCTCAGGTGGAGGTGCTGGTTAAAAATGAAGAAGTAGTAGAAAAGCCAATCCAGCCGGTTATCCAGCACAAGCCGGTTCAACAGCTAACTCAGGAGCCACAGAAAACAAGGAAAAGTATTTTTTCTAAAATATTTGGAAAGAAGCCTGTGGCTCCGGTAGTTCAGGAACAACCGGTTCAAATAATTACGCCTCCGGCAATTAAGCTGCCGGAACCAAAATATTTCAAAAAGATAGCCGGCAGACTCAAATCAATTAATTATGTATATATCAAAGTTGATGGACTGAATGAAAAATGTAAGCAAATGATCTCTGCAGGAAATGATGTTCTTGCCACAACAAACAGAGGCCTTTATATTATATCAGGCCACGTTGCCAAAGCTGTTGTAAGCAACAGGTATATTAATAACATTAGTTCAAAATCGAAGGATAACAAGTACTATGTAGCCACGGCAGATGGTTACTTTTATATCGCACATGATAATAAAAATGGATGGGTGGCAGTTTATCCTGACAAAACATTTACACACCAGCTCTATTCAATAGTATCAACTGATGAGAATACTGTCTGGGCTGGTAGCGACGATATCCTGTTCAGAATAAGTCTTGAAAATGGGATCTCTTCCGGGAATCCTAAAGTGTATAGTATTAGTAATTTGCCTCAAAGGTATATCGTTGAATATGTTAACGATACGGTATTTATTTTTACATTATCCGGTGTCAGTTATTATGAACCTAATCTTGATTCTTTTAAAGAATATAGAAAGGAATTTACAAATAATAGTGCAAGGATAAAATATGTGTTGTCACAGCAGGAAATTCCATGGGTTAAGACTGAAGACGAATGGATCAATATCAGTTCCGCAGGAAGAATTGACGATAATGATAAGGCACTTCTTAAAATTTTTGATAATCTTAATTCAATATATACCGATAAAGATAATATCTGGGTGGTCAGCGGAGACAATCTGCTTTACAGAATTGTCCGCAACAAAATACCTTCCGTAAAGACAGACATAAACCTGTTCATCAGAAGTATCTCCAATGCAAAAGGTATTAGTTTCAGCTTTTCCGATATTGTATTCGGCAGTGGAGATAATACTGTATATTTTGATCTGGTAGCCCCGGGATATCTTAAGAAGAATTCGACTCAATATCAATATATTGTTGACAAAACCATGACGGAATGGTCAAAGTGGTCATACGACAATACTATAAGCCTGATGATAAAGCCTGGTAAATATATACTTCAGGTGAAGGCGAAAGATATCTTGGGTAATATAAGTGAACCCAAAAGGGTTGGATTTACTATTGAAGCACCTTATACCCAATCGACTTTTTTTTACATGGTTATTGTATGTGCCATACTGATTGTAATAATAGGAGTAATCAGATTCAGGGAAAGGCAGCTTAAAAAAGACAAACGGATATTAGAGACCAGGGTAAAAGAGCGCACTACCGAAATTGAGGCACAAAAACAGGAGATTACTTCAAGTATTGAATATGCCAGCAGGATACAGATGGCAATGCTTTCGGAGTCTGAACATTTCAGGGATTCATTTTCAGAATATTTTATAATATTTAAACCCCGTGATATTGTAAGCGGTGATTTTTACTGGATAGGTGAAGATGAAAAACGTATTTACTTTACAGTTGCCGATTGTACTGGTCATGGAGTTCCGGGTGCCTTTATGAGTACACTGGGGATATCAACATTAGATGAGGTAATCACCAATAATAAAAACCTTAAAGCAAATACTGTATTAAATCTGTTACGAGAAAAGATTAAAACGTCCCTTCACCAGACCGGCAAACAGGGAGAAGCCAATGATGGTATGGATGTGGCCTTTTGCATTCTGCATAAAAACAGGAAAATACTTGAATTTTCCGGAGCTTACAATACCCTATTCATTTTCCAGGGAGGAGAGTTCAAGGAATACAGAGGCGACAGGATGCCAATAGGTATTTACTATGGTGAAAAGGATACTTTCACTAATTATGAGATCAATGTACAGAAAGGTGATACAATCTACATATTTACAGATGGATTCGCTGATCAGTTTGGCGGGCCCAATGTATCCAAATATATGAAATATAATCTGAAAAAACTTATTTCGGAGATCTACTACAGACCGATGGCTGAACAACGAAGGATACTGGAGAATGAGTTTGAAACATGGAAGGGTTCCGCTGATCAGATTGACGATGTTACAATTCTGGGTGTGAGGATATAAATTGCCTGTTGCCCGTCGCCCGACGTCCGACGCCCGTCTCCTTTTTGGAATAATTCGCTATCTTTAAACATTAAATTGAAACGATAATGATAATAAAATTTATAGGTGCAGCAAGAGAAGTAACAGGAAGTAAAAATCTTATTACTACAGATTCAGGGAAAAAAGTACTTCTTGATTGTGGCATGTTCCAGGGAAAAGGTCTGGAAACAGATGGTATGAACAGAGAACTTATGTTTGATCCGTCTCAGATTGATCATATTATTCTTACTCATGCCCATATAGATCATTCGGGACTGATACCTTATGTTTATAAACTAGGTTTCAGGGGATCGGTGATCAGTTCAAATGCAACCCGCGATCTTTGTGCTATAATGCTTGCCGATTCAGCTTTTATTCAGGAGCATGATACATTAACTTTTAATAAACGCAGAATTAAAAAGGGACTTCCTCCTGTGGAACCTATTTATACACAGGCTGATGCAACGGCCTGCATGAAACTCTTTATCGGTGTGCCATATGAGATGAATTTCAGGGTTGATGAAAACATAAAAGTTAAGTTCACAAATACCGGACATATGCTTGGTAGCGGTGTGGCTAATCTTCAGATCACCGAAAACGGGCAGATTAAAAAGATAGCTTATACAGGTGATATTGGCAGACTGGTTGATCAGATACTCGCCCCTCCAAAGCCTTTCCCCCAATCAGAAATCCTTATTACTGAATCAACTTATGGAGACAGATTACATAACGATACTGTGGTGGCAGAAGAAGAGCTTCTGAATGTAGTAGTGAATACATGTGTAAATAAAGGTGGAAAGCTTATAATCCCTGCTTTCAGTGTTGGCCGTACACAGGAAATTGTTTTTTCACTCAACAACTTTTTTAATCAGGGCAGACTGCCAAGGATTGATATTTTTGTAGATAGTCCCCTTGCTGTTAATGCAACTACTGTTTTCAGGATGCATCCCGAGTGTTACAATCAGAATTTCCTTAATGTATTGGAAAACGATCCCGATCCTTTTGGATTTGATAATCTTTTTTATATTACTAAAGTTGAGGATTCAAAAAAACTCAACGATCATAAAAAGCCGTGTGTAATTATTTCCGCTTCAGGTATGATGGAAGCCGGCCGGGTAAAACATCATCTGGCAAATAATATTTCAGATCCGCGTAATACGATTCTTATTGTAGGATATTGCGCACCAACAACACTTGGAGCAAGGATAGGAAGAGGTGATAAAGAGGTTTCCATATTTGGGACAGTTTATGAAGTAAAAGCTGAAGTGAAAAAAATCGAATCATTCAGTGGACACGGCGATTATAAGGAAATGATCAACTTTATAAGTTGCCAGAATAAGAGCGGCCTCTCGAAGATTTTTATTGTTCATGGTGAGTATGAGACACAAAAAAAGTATGTTTCTTCTCTGTTGAACGAAGGTTTTAAGAACATTGAAGTTCCGGCAAAAGGGCAGGAATACAATTTGTAGGGAGTTGTTGTGGGTAGGGACTGGTTGCGACCTGTCCCTACTGTATGTATTTCTTCATCTCTTTTCTCACAGTATTCCATTCGGGGAAAACTTCTGATAAAAGCTTATAAAACCGCGCACTATGGTTGTGGTGTTTAAGATGGCATAACTCATGAATAATAACATATTCAATATACAGATCTGTAAGTTTTATTAGTTCAGTGCTTAATGTTATTATTCCTTTGTTAGAACAGCTTCCCCAACGTCTTTTCATAGTTCGTATAACTAATCCTGTCGGCTTGAACATTTGATTTTCGTGTTCCCTGAGGACCTTATTCATGAGTTCAGGAAAAACTATCAGAGCTTCGTTTTTATACCCTTTATACAACAACCTTTTTATTGCCAGAGGATCATCTGTTCTTTCCAACCCCAGTTCAAAAGTATTGTTGTAAAACCGGATATAGGATTTTCCTGATTTTTCAATCTTAAGAACTGTTTCATTCCCATGAAAAAGATGAATTTCGCCTGTTGCGTATGATCTGCTCAGGGAACTATTATCGACTCGCCTGTAATTGTCACGATGTTTTAAAAGCCATCCGTATTTTTCCCTTACAATCCTGTTTATTGTTTTAAAAGAGGTAAGATATGGAACCCTCACAATCACTGATGAATCCGGTCGGACACTGATTCCTAAAGTCCTTCTTCCTGAATAAATAACCTGGAATTCTATTTCCTCTATTTTATAGATTTTTGGACATTCTGACATTAATTCTTTTTATAAACGTTCACAGTTTGAGATTGCAAGCTGGTTGATCCTGATCCACTCATTCCTTACACTGCGACAGGATACAATAATAATTAAGACACAGAAAATTAATGATATACATACTTTCTTCATATTTGAAGGGCTATAATCTGAATTGGTGCAATTTACTAAAAATAGAACACCTAAACCGGCTCATCGGGGACATCGGTTTGAACATTTCTTCTGTTAAATTGTTTTAAGTAAAAAGTTAAAAATTTCTAAAAATCAAATTTTCAGGAATATTACTGCGTTATATGTTGTCTATTAATCATAAAAAAGATTTTAAACCCGATATTTTATGAAAACAGGAATCAGAATTTTATCAATAATTGTTTTTTCTTTCTTCATGGGTTCCCTTTCTGCACAGCAGGGTCAGGGTCAGGGAGGCCAGAGAGTTCAAAGAACTCCTGAAGAGATAGCAAAAACACAGGTTGAATGGATGAAAACAGACCTTAAGCTCGATGAAGCTACCCAGAAGAAAGTATATGATGTAGTTCTGAAATATGCCAAACAATCGTCAGAGGAGAGACAAAAACTTATGGCTGCAGGAGACCGTGATGCTATGAGAGCAAAGATGACAGAAATTACAGCCGCAAGAGATAAAGAATTGAAAGTTATTCTTGGAGATAAAAATTATGAACTTTTTAAAACCAAAGAGGCTGAAAGAAGGCAAGCCATGATGCAGCAAAGACAAAATTAAAATTCCACGTTACCCGAACTGAAATGGTTAGTAAATTATTCCAAATAATTTTTTTCAACCATATCTTCACAGGTTAGTAGGTTAGTAGGTTAGTAAAAAGATCAGGGTAGGGTAATAACAACGGGCGGCAGTTTATCTGCTGCCCGTTTCTTTTATTAAAGAAATATAATAATTCGTTCTGCCTATTCGCTTTTAATAGTCAGTATTGTTATTTCCGGTGGCATCCATATTCTGAATGGAATTGCCAGAACCCCAAGTCCACGGTTGACGTATTGATATTGATTACCGGTTCTATAAAGTCCATTCCAGTGAGGATAGAAATATTTTGCCGGACTCCATCTGATTTTTTTTGTAAGTATCCCCATCTGCATACCATGAGTATGTCCTGAAAGAGTGATCCCAATGTCAGTTTTCCCGGTTACTGCTTCAGACCAATGATTTGGATCGTGAGTGAGAAGTATCTTAAGGTCAACACTGTCAAGTCGTGAAATTGCTTTGTTCAGATCTCCATGAATCATGTGTGGATGCCGTCCTTTGGTGATAACACCTATAAGTGCAATTTTTGCTTTTCCAATATTAACTATTCTAAATTCATCATTAAGTGTCTGATATCCTGAAGCTTTGATTAATTTATTCATTATCAATATATTATTCTCTTTGTCTGCTTCAGTGAAATATGGGTCATAAGTTCCGACGTCGTGGTTACCTAAAATAGCAAAATTACCATATTTACTCCGGGCTTTTGAGAGAATCGTGTCGTCACTTTCAAACTCCCTCCATCCATAGCTGACAAAGTCACCTGTATTGAGAATCAGATCAGGTTTATATGTATTTACTTCATCCATTACCCTCTGCAACAATTTTTTGTGATGATAAAATGTGGAGAGATGCATATCAGATAGCTGTACGATTTTCAAACCATCAAGATCTTTGTTTAACCCTTTGATTTTAATGGTGACTTCTTCTGTCTTGAAATTAAACCTTCCGTAAAGTGAACCCAGAGCGATTATTGTTAGAATAATAATCATTACAATAAGCCCTGAATTTGTCAATGATCTTACATGGCCTCTATTCTTTATTTTTATTAATGTTCCGGAGAAATGCAAAATATTCAGAATAATTCTTGGAATTACCACGGCAATAATCATTCCTGTAAGATTCATCATCAACCAGACATGCCGGGGATTATCGAAAAAGGTATTATTGGAAGTTGTTTCAATATAAAGGATCCAGACCCATATGCTAAGAATGACGTGAATAATAATTGAAATGTAATATTTTGGCTTTGAATAGTTGTAAAAATGCTGCCGTAGAACCACTGGTGTGAGAATCTCAGTAATGATCAGAATAATCAATAATACCATTGAAATGAATTTTAATAATCAAAAGTAAGCAAATATTAATTATCCCGATTATTCTTACATTCGCTATGACAATATCGGAGTAATATGACCGAAGTTAAATTTTTCGACCCTTTTTTTGTCCCTGATTCAAAACTGACCTATTCAGTTATATCGGCCAGGTTCGAAGGCCAATGGATATTTGTCAGGCATCAAAAGCGCTCAACCTGGGAGATATCCGGTGGGCATATTGAAAAAGGGGAAACTTCGCTTGAGGCAGCAGGAAGAGAATTAATGGAAGAGACAGGGGCGTTAAAATTCAACCTTGTTTGTATTGCAACATATTCAGTAACAAAGGATGACGAAACCGGATGGGGAAGACTTTATCTTGCAGATGTTTTTGAAATTGGGCCTATACCTGATATATCCGAAATTGCTGAACTCGTTTTATCTGATCATCTTCCTGAAAACCTCACTCATACTGATATTCAGCCGCATCTTTATGGAAAAACTCTTGATTATTTGAAGCTGGAAAGCAAAGGTTAGATATATTCAAACGTCACTTTTTTAAGCCACTTTTCCTCCAAAAGACGCGCGATCCGTTTTACAACGGTTCTCCTGATCTCAAGTTCAACAGGCAGATTAGGGTCCTGATGTGCAATATTGATCCTTGTACCGATAACGAAGTGAATCTCATCACTCTCCATAATCAGCCTTACGATCTTATCTGCCGGTCCTTTTCCGAGTTTTACACTGTTATTATATGTTTTCAGTATTTCGTTGACCTTTTGAAGTGTCAGGATTCCCTCGGTCACTAGATCAATGCCTTCCAGAAAACTTTCAGGTGGAAGTTCCGGATCTTCGAATATAAGTTCATCAATAATTGTTCTGTTTAATTCCCTGGCTACTATATCAGCCGTTGTGCCTCCGCACAAGATCACTTTCCCTTTATAAGCCAGTACTTTTGCTGCCAGATCTTTGTCCTTTTCCTTCTCGTAGGGGGGACCTGTACAGATAATAAGTTTACGTGGTTCCCGGAAATAAATTGTTGCGCAGCTTATGTCATCGCGGGCTTTATAGCTGTCGTTCTTATGAGCCATAGTAACAATTTTTCCGGCAAGCATAGTGGCAGAAATTGATGCTTCACTTGTAACTAGCGATGCTGCATAGGTGGCTATGTTGTCCCTCTCCCAGCCAAAAGGAAATGGTTCACTTCCCATACCGCTTTGTGAAACACCATCAGAGCAGAATATAATTCTGTCTTCTTTCTCAGGCATAAATGTGCATGTTTTTAGCACCTTGCCAGAGTTTTTACCTTTCTCGAGCACCACTTTTTTCCATGAAGGATCAAATATCTGGCTCCCTCTTAAAACAACACAGGATGGATTATCATATTCCAGAATTGTTGCCCTGCCACTGTTTTCAATATCAATAATTGTAAAAGTTGAATAACTGATTTTTCTTTCGCTGCATACAGGGAGAGTATTCATTATAATCTCAGCGATACGGTCAACCTCCTTATGTTCGCGTGTAAAATTAATGGCCATTGTTGCTGTAAGGGTTGCAAGAATATTTGCTTTAACCCCATGTCCCATTCCGTCGGATAATACGGCAATAACCCTGTCTTCTTCTTTAATATACCTGTACAGGAATACATCACCGCTGATCCTCTCTCCGTCGAAGTTCCTTTGCTGGCTGTTAACCTCTATAAAAAAGTTCCTGTTCACTTAAGGTTTTTTCAGGTTGTTTTTCAGATTCACTTTTTTTGTTTTGTAAGACTCAATTATTGAGTTCAGCATCTGCTCTGTTTCCGATGCACCTTCTCCAAGCAGGAATCCAATCTTTTGAACCATTTCAAGGTTTTTATCAATCACCTCACTGACTCTGTTTGTTACCTCTTCACCCTGCACTTCAGGTGAATACAGATCGCGGATTATTGCTCCGCAGATCTTATTCTTTCTAATCGGAAAGATGGAAATATTCAGCATTTTATCTTCAAAATGTACATCTTTACTTACAACAGGTTCATCTTCCTTTATGACAAATGTGAACATATTGTATACATTGAAGGGGATGAGGGTCTTGACATCTGCACCTGCAAGTCCGGGAATTACATCCGATATAGCTTTCGCATCTTCCCCAATTATGTTGATAAAGCTTTGATTTGAATGAAGTATTTTTAGATTATTATCAACAATTACCACTCCTGAAGGAAGCTTTTCGAGCATGTTATTCATCATATCTGAAGTGCTTTGGGCAATCTCTTTTTCCCTCCGGGCCAGTTCTTCCGATTCTTTTAAGGCTTTTTTTGTTTCAGCCAGCTTTCTGTTTGTTTGCCGGAGCGTCTCAATATACTCCTGTTTATTCCGGAGATTGAAGGTATGGCACATTTCCGGAACTGCAAGTCCTTTGGCAACTGTTGAAGCAAATTCACGACAAGACAGATAGCCACATGCACCGCAGTTGATCTCCTCATCGGGGCTATTTTTGCCTATTATTTTAAGCACCTCTAAAATAGCTTCTTCCGGCGGTTCAGGTATTCTCTGGTCATCGGGTGTAAAACTTCTTGAAAAATCGAGCTTTGACCATTTTTCCATATTTTTTTGCCAGAGAGCTTTATCAAGCTTGCCCACCCTCTTTTCAGCATACTTCCGCACCAGTGCTCTTCTTCTGAATCGCTCATTATGATGTTGCATTCCAGGACCAAGCAGGCATCCATGGCAAAAGAACAGGTTAAAATGGTGTTGTATAGTATCAATATATTTATCGAAATCATTAATTGCTTCAAGGATTTCTTCTTTTCCGGAAGCTGTAATTACCCTGCTCGAAACCATATCGCGTTTTATACCACCTGCCTGGATTATACCTGCCGGCAGAGGGTAGAGGGCCCCCCAGTTTCCATGAGGCGGATCAAAATCAGACATCTTTACCAGTCTTTCCTGGATCTTGAATTCATCAAAAAGCTCTCTCAGTTCCACAAAAGTGAGTACACCGTCAACAAGCTTACCTGAATCATAAATAAGCGATTCATCTTTTGCATCAATACATGGGCCAATTTGAACTGTAGCTACCTCAGGTCCGTATAACTTTTTTACAACCATTGCAGTAGCTATGATAGGCGAGACCAGTGGTGCGAGGTTGGGAACCAGTTCGGGGTGAAACTTCTCAATAAGTTTAACAATTGCGGGGCAGTTTGCTGTGATCAGATATTTACCCTCAGCTTTTAAGAATAGTTTTGCATAGGCTGCGGCTATCAGATCAACTCCAAATGAATCCTCATGAACATAATCAAAGCCCAGAGACCTTATCATAGCAACGAACTTTCTGTAATCGGTTATATCATCAAACTCCGATGCAATGCTTGGCTCAATCAGGGCTGCGGTTTTTCTTCCGGATGATAACAGGTTTTTAACTGATTCTTTTGAATCGCGAAATTCAATTGCGTGGGGTGTACATGAAACATAGCATAAACCACATCCGATGCATCTGTCGGGAAGAATGAACGGATGCGCCTTTTGGGGTTTAACCTCAATTGCATTCACGGGACAGACTCGAACGCAGGAATAAGAATTTCTGCATCTTTCATCATTTATATAAAGAATAGGTTTTCTGTCGGTCATATTAACTAATATAAGTGACTAAAGTGGCTAAAGTGCCTAGAGTGACTAAAGTGCCTAAAGTGACTAAAGTGCCTAAAGTGTCTAAAGTGTCTAAAGTGCCTAGAGTACTTATAGTATTAATCAGTTTACCAGAATTCATTTTCATCAATTTTAGGCACTCCAAACTTTAGCTCACTTCAAACTTTTCTTTTACTTTAGGCACTCCAAACTCTTCTTATACTATTCCTGCAAATTCTTTTTCAAGAATGCTCTCTATTTTTGAAAGAGTAACCCCTTCAAGGGTTACACCGTTTATACT
>Ga0209744_1000356_pt1 | contig 15294 bp, 22 predicted proteins | sample BarGraNGADG00311_2_FD_184494 | JGI IMG/M metagenome (GOLD analysis project Ga0209744, IMG submission 184494) | Arctic peat soil microbial communities from Barrow, Alaska - Barrow Graham LP Ref core NGADG0004-311 (SPAdes) (version 2) | ecosystem: Environmental > Terrestrial > Soil > Wetlands >... | reverse complement strand
CGCCCACGTCTACCACAACCTCGAGGCGGCGCGGGGCCGGGAACCGCGGCGGAAGACGACCAAGACGAGGCGCGGCCAGCGGGACGTGCCCCTGCCGCCGAACCTGCTCGCGATGCTGAAGGCGCACAAGGCCCGGCAATCCGAGTACAAGCTGCGCATCGGCAGATGGTCAGAGGTCGACTTCGTGTTCCCGTCGCTGGACCCGCGCAAGAACCCCGGCGGGCCATGGACGGTGCAGGCGTTCCGGCTGTCGTGGCGCCGGCTGACTCACGGCAGCGAGTTCGCGGGACTCACGCCCTACGTTTGCCGGCACTCGTACGCGACCCGGCTGCGGGGGCTGATACCGGACGAGGAGCTATCCCGCATCCTCGGCCAGAGCTCGTCCCGCGTCTTGCAGTCGACGTATTCGCATGTCGACCCGCAGACGATGGACCGCGTTAGGGACATCATCGCCGCGATACTGTGAATTGTTAAGTTTGTGTGAAGTCCACGCCTAAGGGGTTGCAATGGTTGCGCGGCGGGGTATGATCTCATTATGAAGACCATCAATGATAAGGAGAACATCATGGCCGCCGTCGCCTGCCCCAACGCTGGAATCGCCTACAAAGGCTCCCTGACCCGGACCGTCCACGACATCAGAAGCGACGGAACGCCGAACCCGGTCGGCCGCGAGATTCGCGTCACGATGGACGTCTGCCCCGTCTGCGGAAACTGGGCGCAGCTCAAGAAGGACGGCACTTGGGGCAAGCATCGCGCCGCCGCAGCCAAACTGGCCGCCCTCGCCCTCTGGGCCAAGCTCGACGCCAAGTCCGGGTACGTGCGATGACTACGGAGGACACCATCGATGACCTATCCCAGCCCAATCACACGGCCGCACTTCTCGCCCGCATCGGCGAACTGGAGTACGAGAACAAGATACTAGAGGGGAATCTCCACATCGTAACCGGAGAACGCGACCGCTACCTCGGGGCCGAGGCCGAACTCATCGAAGCGCGTGCCACTATCGAGCGGCTGAGGGATGCATCATGAAACTGTACCAGCACAATCACACAGAAGCAGACGGTACAGAGACCACCGACTACTACAGCATCCCCGAAGATGATCACAGCCCTATCAGGATCGAGGACGAAGAGCGCGACGCCGAACTCGCTCGCACGCGATGACTGGCCCCCAACACCTCACCGCCGCCGCCGCCGCCCGCCGCCTCGGCGTGAACAAGTCGACGATGAGCCGATGGATCGCGACGGGCAAGGTGCCGGCCGTGCGGCAGGGTGGTCGCTGGCGGGTCAGGGCGACATGGGTGGACGCGGAGCTGGCAAGGATTGGGAAAGACTAGCCGCCCCCACATACAGCGCGACCCGAGGCCCGCCACCGTGCGGGCCTTTCCACGTCGCGATTAGGCGTCCTCCGTCCCCACATGAGCCCTCTAGACTGGGGGCATGGATGACTACACCCTTCTGCACGGCGACTGCCTCGAGGAAATGGCCGCGATGGACGCGGGCAGCGTGGATGCGGTCTGCACCGATAGTCCATACGGATACTCGTTCATGGGCCGCGGCTGGGACCACGCCGTGCCCGGCGTCGAGTTCTGGACTGAGGCGCTACGCCTGCTCAAACCCTCCTGCTACCTCGTGTCTATGGGCGGCACCCGCACCTGGCATCGCCTCGCCTGCGCACTTGAGGACGCTGGCTTCGAGATACGCGACACGCTCATGTGGCTGTACGGCAGCGGCTTCCCCAAAGGCAAGTCCTGCCTCAAGCCGGCATGGGAGCCGATCATCCTCGCCCGCAAGCCGGGGCCGATGCGCGAGCTGGGGATTGAGGAGTGCCAAGTCGGGACGGTAGACGACCTCAACGGCGGCGCATACAGCCACAACCGAGACGCGAGCACGAACAAAGTCTATGGCGAATACCAACGTCTGCATCCAGATGACTTCCCCTCCCCTTCCGGTCGCTGGCCCGCAAATCTCGTGCTCGAATGCACCTGCGACGAGACGCGGGAGGGGACGGCGAAGGGCTCGGCACCGGCCAGCGGCCCGACATTGACGGGCGAATCATCGTCGGTTGCTCGCGGCAAGTTCAAAGGGGTGGATGCGACACCCTGTTACTCCGGCTCTGACGGCAAGGAACCCGTCCGCATCCACACCGACCCGAACTGCCCCTGCGCGATGCTGGACGGGCAGACGGGGACGCTTTCGAGCGGCAAGTTTACGAAGCGGAAAACCCGCATGGCCGGGGAGATTGGGAAAGCACCGTCCTCGCCTAGCGGATGGCCAACCGACAAGGGGGAATGGGACGTTGCCGGCAATCAAGGCGGCGACTCCGGCGGCGCATCCCGCTTCTTCTACTGCGCCAAGGCGTCACGCAGCGAGCGGAACAAGGGGTGCGAGGGGATGGAGGAACGGGATTTGTCATCGGCCGATAAGTGGTCGACCAACGACCGTCGCAGTGGGACGAACAGGCAGCCGACGGAATGGAAGGCATCGGCGCAGAATCACCACCCCACAGTCAAGCCCGTCGCCCTCATGCGCTGGCTGGTACGTCTCGTGGCCCGTCCCGGCGACGTGGTGGTCGATCCGTTCGCGGGCAGCGGCACGACCGGCGTCGCCTGCGTGATGGAGGGTCGCGAGTTCATCGGAATCGACCAGGATGCTGAGTACGTCGAGATCGCCCGGCGCCGGATCGCGCACGCCTCGGCGCAAACGAGGTTGCCCGTTGAATGACTTTCCGAAAGAGGAGCACGCCGTGAGCGACCTACTTTCAGACATGCAGAACAAGGTGTCCGATCTGATAGCCGAGGCGAAGGAGCCGCTCGTAGCCCGCATCACCGAGCTGGGGGCGGAGAACGCGACGGTAATCAAGCGCGCCGCCGACGCCATCATTCAACAGGAGCAGCGTGCCGAGCGGGCCGAGGCCGCGCGGGACGAGATGATGGACGAGATGTATAAGCGACTGGAGCAGGCCGACGCCGATTTGGCAGAGCGGGAGCGGATGCTGCGGCTGGCGTGGCAAACGGCCGCTTATGTTCGCGGACTCGACTTCCCCGAATGGCTTGCCGACCTCCGTGCCCGCGTCTAGGAGGGTCGGATTGAATGACTTCCCCAGCATCGACCTGTCCGTGCTCACGGCGCGGCAACGCCTTGTCATCGTCCTGCACTACTACGACAACTGGACGTATGTCGAGATTGCGCAGGCAATCGGCTCCGCAGACTCAACGGTAAGAAGGCACGCGCAAGACGCCCTGAGCAGGCTAAAAGTCAACGTGACTCGTTGAAAACTGAACGCAACCCCCAACTCTTATATAGAAGGGCAAGGGGATAACGGATGCTGCGAGTTAGCTATGACGGTGGGGCAGTGTGGGTGAGGCGCTGGGAGACAGGCGAGACGCGGAAGTGTCCGGACTGCAGAGACACGTTTCCCGCCACATCCGAGTACTTCGACCCCGGCTATGGTCGCAGCGCCAAGTATCTGAGCCGCCGATGCCGACCATGCGAGAGCAAGCGCCTGTGGCGTGACCCAGAGTGGTTCTGGTGCAAGCAGCGAGAGCGCGACCTTGCCCACGCCGATGGAGACGAAAAGGCTTGGGGAGGCCACGAGGCGCGCTATGGGAACATCCTCGACGCTTGGCCAGAGTATGGCGAGCCCGACCATGACGACGGCGAAGGCGACGTGGTAGAGGACGACTACAGCGAAGACTCACGACCCTGAGCGTCAAGAAGCGGAAACGGAAGCGTCGTATTCCAGCACTTACTCAGGAGCTGGCATGGCATCGCGCCGTAGTCAGAGATGATGCAAAGTGGGAGCGGCTGACGAGAAGGACCGCCATGTGCTGTGCGCGCCGAGCACACATCGAAGCGTGCATGGCGTGCACTGAGGGCATGGGGATCGCCGCTTCGCGCAGTTCTGTTGACGATTGCATGGCATGTCCCAAGCTCGCTAGCATCGCCGAGGACGTGGCAGCACAGAAGCGCATCGCCATAGAGAGAGGCAACAGGTGATTGTCACCGACGGCATCCACCTGATGACCACGGACAGCACCACGGACGCAGAACTACATGCGTTCGCCCGCCGCCTCGGTCTTGATCGCCGCTGGTATCAGCACGTTACATCCCACCCTCACTATGACCTGACGACTGGACGCATGCGGCAGAAGGCACTCGCGCTCGGGGCGCATCTTGTCCCTTCTCGTGAATTGGTGAGACAGTGCAGCCGCCGCCGATGACCAAGGCATGGCGCACCAAGCCGCTGCCGCTGGACTGGGGCAGGACACATCGCCGCATACTGAGGCGTGATCGTGGCATCTGCTACGTGTGTCACAAGCCCGGAGCCCGCTCTGTCGATCACATCGTCCCCTCTTCTCGAGATGGCAGCGAAGAGGACTGGAACCTCGCCGCTATCCACGAGCATCCGTGTCATGCACGCAAGACTGCGCTCGAGGCCAATGCTGCTAATCCGATGGCTAGGTCACGTAAGCGGGAAGAGGAGCGGCACCCGGGGGACGTTAGTGGTGCGTGACCTGAGCGATGAGGGCAGACAGGTCGGCTAGTTGAGAGGGTGCGCCCGCGAAGGGCTGCCCCGTAATGGTCAAGTACCGCCCGCGCCCGTAAATCTCCAGGCGCCCACCATCGACAGCAAGGACACGCCCTCTGGCTACGTTGCCTGTGCCCCACACGTGGAGGCCATGCCCACTAGGCGATGCCTCAACGTATGTGGCAGGACAGGACGCAAGGAAAGTAGCCGCCCAAGGCGCGATGCCATCGTCTGTGATGCAGTGGTCAAGGTCAAGGCAGACAACGCCATCGCCATTGAGTACGAAGCCTATGCCATTGCCCACAGTGCTAGCAGACGCAGCATCATACGTTGCCCAGGTGCGTGCGTTGGTACTGCTAGCGCCATGACCTTGGACAGTGAGTGGACGCTTGGCTGCATCACGACGTACCCAGCGGGCACGATCACGCAATGCGGCAGGCAGTGGACTCGAGCCGGCATGGCGCACGCGATGGGCAGCGACGCGGCAGCGACCCGAACAGTAGAGCGAGTCGGCTCGGGCGAAGGGCGAGAGCGGCGCGTTGCAACGCTGGCATGTGCGCGTGTGGATCATGACCAGATCGTATCACGAATCTGTAACGGATGCAAGCGCAATAGCAGGGACAAGAGGCGGCGCATAGGATGCTACGTCATGCCGCTATGCTAGACTGTGCACGTCAACGCGCCCGATGTAACGGCTAGGGATGCACAGTGGTGTCCCTTCGCTCCCGAGACATGAAAGCGTCTGTGTGTCGCTCCAGCGCAGCGGTGGGGTGGGGGTGGACCCCGGCGCGCGTCCTGCGCTTTCCGGGGAGCTTAGCACCTCCAAACGTGTACGAGTTACCAAGCCGACAACCAAGGCGCCCCGACAAGGAGCGCCTTTTCAGTTAGGAGGCCGACATGGGCTCCCCAGGACCCATTCCGAAGAGAAGCGAAGAGCGCAGGCGGCGCAACAAGGAGAACCCGGTCGAGACCGTGCCCGCCACGGGCAAGGTGAAGCCGACTGCATGCCCCCCCGGCATCCACGCCGAGGCTCGCGGCTGGTATCAGTCGCTCGCCGATTCCGGTCAGAGCAAGTTCTATGAGCCGTCGGACTGGCGGCAGGCGAGGGTGTTGGCAATCATCCTCGACAACATGCTCGAGGCCCCGCGTGTGTCGGCTCAGCTCTTCGCCGCCTGGTGCTCGGCCGCTTCCGAACTCGGGACAACCGAAGGCGCACGGCGTCGGGTTCATATCGAGATCGACCGGAAGCCGAAGAAGCCGGCGCTGACCGCAGTCTCCGTGATGGATGAATACCGCGACGCCCTCGGCGGTTGAGCCGGTCCTCATTGGCCCCACCTGGCAGCGCGGCGAAGACGGTAAGTGGATATTCCCTAGCCGCTCGCTCGGCTGGCAGGCGATCCAATGGGCCGGGGAGTGGCTGCAGCACGAGACCGGCAAGCCGTGGCGGTACACGCCTGAGCAAGCGCGATTCCTCCTGCACTGGTACGCAGTCGACGACGCGGGCCGCTTCCTCTACCGCGACGGCGTTCTGCAGCGGCTCAAGGGCTGGGGGAAAGACCCTCTCGGCTGCACGCTCTGCGCCTTCGAGTTCGTCGGCCCCTGCCGCATAGACCCGAGCGGCCGGACTGTCAAGGACCCGTGGGGTAACGAGCACCCGGCCGGCGTGGCTCACCCGCAAGCATGGGTACAGACGGCCGCCGTCTCGATCACGCAGACGAAAAATACGATGACGCTGTTTCCAGCCTACTTCACGAAGGCGGCGCTGAAAGAGTTCGAGATCGACTTGGGCAAAGAGATCATCTATGCCCACCACGGCGCGCAGCGTATCGAAGCCGTCACGAGTTCGCCGCGGACGATGGAGGGCGCGCGCTCAACCTTCGTGCTGCGCAACGAGACGCACCACTGGCTCAGTAGCAACGAGGGTCACGAGATGGACGCCGTGATTGACCGTAACCTGTCCAAGTCACCGGACGGCGCGGCGCGGGCGCTGTCCATCACGAACGCCTACGAGCCCGGCGAAGAATCGGTCGCTCAAGTAGCGCGCGAGGCTTACGAAAACATCGTGCTCGGCAAGTCCGTCGACGTCGGTTTCCTCTACGACTCGATTGAGGCCCCGCCGGATGCGACGCTCGACCCGGAGACGCTGCCGGCGACACTTGAGGCGATTCGCGGCGATGCGACGTGGCTTGATATCCCGCGCATCATTCAGGCGATCATGGACAAGCGGAACCCGCCCAGCCGCTCCCGCCGCTTCTGGCTCAACCAGATCGTCGCCACCGAAGACGCCTGGTGCACGCCGCAGGAATGGGACGTGCTCGCGGACAAGTCGCAGAAGGTCGACGAGGGCGACCTGATCTCCCTCGGCTTCGACGGCAGCATCACAGACGACCACTGTTCGCTCATCGGCTGCAGGATCTCGGACGGCTTCAATTTCACGCTCGGCGTGTGGGACCCCGAGAAGTACAAGAAGCCTGGGCAGGACCACGGCGAGGCTCCGCGCGAGGAAATCGACGGCGCGGTCAGGCAGGCATTCGACCACTACGACGTAGTCGCGTTCTTCTCGGACCTGCACCCGTGGGAATCCTACGTCGATGCATGGGCGAGGGACTTGGGGAAGGACCTCTGCGCCGCGGCCAGCACGAAGCACCGCGTCGCTTGGGACATGCGGGCGCGCCAGAAGGAATTCACTCTCGAGGGCGCCGAGCGCGTCCACAACGAGATCACCGAACAGGTCTTCAAGCACGACGGCGACGCCCGCGTGAGGCAGCACGTCCACAACGCGCGGCGGCGCCCGAACGCATGGGGCACGAGCTTCGGCAAGGAACACCGCGAGAGTCGGCGCAAGGTCGACTCCCTGGCCGCTCTGATTCTGGCGCGGCTGGCCCGGCATACCTACCTGGCGCTGCCGGAACGCAAGCAGAGACGCAAGCGGCAAAAAGCAGCCTTCTTCTAGGAGACCTATGGCGCTCAGTCAAACAGCAGCAATTGCACAGACCAAGCTCATGCTCGGCTGGCGCGCGGCCGACGCAGACCGACTTGAGCGTCTCTACGGCTACATCCGCAACAAGCAGCGCTTCCTCTGGCTTCCCGCCGCCGCCCCGCTTGAGGTCCGCCGCATCGCGGAAATGAGCCGCGTCAACGTCCTCGGCCTCGTCGTCGATTCGGTTACGCAGTCCATGTACGTGGATGGCTATCGCGCCCCGAAGACCGAGGACGAGGCGCCGGCATGGAACATCTGGCAGCGCAACCGCCTCGACGCTCGCCAGATGGGCGTCCATCGCGCCGGCGTCAGCTACGACGTTTCGTATGTCACCGTGCTGCCGGGCGATCCCGTGGCCGTCATCCGCGGCGTATCACCTCGGAACATGACAGCGGTCTACGGCGAGGATGACGACTGGCCCATGTGGGCGCTTGAGAAGCGGCATTCCGCCGTGAGTGGCAAGACCCTGTATCGCCTCTACGACGACGAGGCGGTGTACTACATGGATGCCGATTCCGGCGGCTCCGTCGAGTTCGTCTCGTCAGAGATACACGGCCTCGGCGTGGTCCCCGTGGTGCGGTTCCTCGCCAAGGATGACCTGGACGACGAGGTGACAAGCGCCCTAGAGGACCTGATCCCGATACAGGACCAAATCAACCTGACGACCTTCGGCCTGCTCGTTGTCCAGCACTACGGCGCGTTCCCGCAGAAGTGGATTGCCGGCTGGATGGCCGACACGGCAGACGAGAAGGTGCAGGTTGCCGCGAACAAGGTGCTGACGTTCGAGGACCCCGAGACGAAGCTCGGCGAGTTCGCGGCCGCCCGTCTGGACGGCTACATCGAGTCGCGCCGTGATTCGCTGCGCAACCTGGCCGCAATCTCGCAGACGCCGGCCCACGCCCTCCGCGGCGAACTCATCAACCTATCGGCGGAAGCGCTGGCTGCCGCTGAGCAGACTGAGCGCCGCAAGGTCACCGAGTACGAGACCATGTTCGGCGAGTCTTGGGAGCAGGTGCTCGCACTGGCAGCGGAGATAGAGAACGAGGATACGGACCCCCTCAACCAGGTCCGCTGGAAGGATACCGAGGCGCGTGCCTTCGCCGCTACGGTCGACGCACTCGGCAAGCTGGCCACCATGCTCCAGATTCCGGTGCAGGAGTTGTGGGAGAAGGTGCCCGGCGTGACGCAGGCTGACGTGGAGCGGTGGAAGTCCGTAGCTCAGCAGGGCGACTCATTCGCGCAACTGAACGCGACGCTCGTCAGGCAGGCGGGCGCGGAAGTCGCGACGGCGGCCCCGGCTGCAGTCCCGGCGGCAATCGCTCCCTAATGGCGCGCACCGCAGAGGGGCGCATCCTCACCGACCTGCACCGCAGACAGCAAATGGCCCTGCGGGCGTCCGTTGTGCGCGACGTGATGCGGCTCTGGCCGGCGTGGCAGCCGAGTAAGCCGGATTCCTACCAGGCATTCGAGCGCGCGATGGTGCTACTGGTGCAGTCGCGCTCCGTCCAGTCGGCAGCGATATCGGCCCGCTACTACGAGATGTTCCGCGCGGCCGAGGCTCCCGGACGGCAGATTGCCCGGACTGTGGCGCTGGCCGCCGCTCGTGACGAGGAACAGATTCGCGCGGCGCTCGGGGCCACCACCAGAGGCACAGTCTACAAGGCGCTGGCGGCCGGACAGAAGTACGAGACGGTTATGAGTAACGCCTTCGTGAACGTATCCGGCACCGTCTCGCGAGACGTACTAGCCGGCGGGCGCGAAACGATCTTCGCCGAGCAGCAACGCGACCCGAGGGCGATGGGCGTGGCAAGGATCACTGGCTCTGCGCCATGTGCCTTCTGCGCCATGCTCGCCAGTCGTGGGGCAATCTACCTCAGCGCGGAGTCTGCGGGCCAGATCGAAGGTCAGGAGATGGACTGGCACCTCCACTGCGATTGCAGCATTGAGGTCGCATACGAGGGCTACGAAATGAACGCCAGAAGCCTCGCGCAGAGGGAGCAGTGGAACAAGAGCGACGGAACGCTCAACGGCTTCCGCCAGGACCTCAACAAGACGCCCGACAAGCCAGCCTAAGACTTCGGCCGCCGTCACGGTGGCCACAACCCGACACGGGAGACGCAGATTATGACCGACGAAGAGAAGCAGGCAGCCGCCGACGCCGCCAAGGCAGCGGAGAAGGCCAATGCGGATGACGACGACGACCCGACCGACAAGGACGGGGAGCACGACTATCAGGCGGGCGAGGCGAAGTGGCGGGCTATGTCGCGTAAGCACGAGGCCCAGGCCAAGACCAACGCCGCCGCCGCCAAGAAGCTCGATGAGATCGAGGAATCGAACAAGACCGAGAGCCAGAAGCTCGCCGACAAGGCGACGGTCGCGGAGAAGCGTGCCACCGACGCTGAGGCGAAGGCGACGCGCTACGAGGTAGCCGCAGAGCTAGGCATCCAGGCCAAGCACCTGAAGTACCTCACTGGGTCGACCAAGGAGGAGATCGAGGAGTCCGGCAAGGGCATCATCGACGACTTCCCGGAGACCTACGGCCAGTCCGACACGGACGGCAAGCAGACCAAGCCGACACGGCCGAAAGAGCGGCTACGCTCGGGCGCGGCTCCGGATGAGGAGCCCGACGAGACCGACCCGCGCAAACTTGCGGCCAGTGTGCCGCGCCTCTAGGAGACACAAACCATGGCTAATTCGTTCATTAAAGCAACCAAAGTCGTAAGCACCGCTCTCGGCGTGCTCATGCGCGAGACCGTCCTGCCGCAGCTCGTGTGGCGTGACGCGGCCGGCGACTTTGCTGGCGTCTACGGCGACACCGTCACGATCCGCGTTCCGGCCTACATCGTGGCGCGCACCCGCGCTCTGCGTAGTTCAGGCCCGCTCGTGATGGACGATCTGTCCGAGACCTCCGTCGACGTGAAGCTCGACACCGATGTCTATAAGGGCATCAACGTCACGGACGAGAATCTGACGCTCGACATCGTCGACTTCAGCGCTCAGGTCCTCAGCCCGATCCTGCGCTCCATCGTCGTGGGCGTCGAGGACGAACTCGCCGCCACCATCGCCGATGCGACCTACGCGCTCACGGGTGCTTTCAGTGCGGCGGCTCCGCTTCACAGCGTGCTCGACGCGCGGCGCCAGCTCAACGACTGCTACGTTCCGCCTTCGGGCCGTGCCCTCGTGGTCGGTTCCGAGATCGAGCAGATCATCCTCGAGGACCTCGCTAGCCGTCCCGTCGCCGCTCCGGCCGAGCAGAACGCGCTCACCGACGCGACGATCTCGACGAACTACGGCGGGTTCCACGTCGTGCTGGCCAACGGCTTGGACCCGGACGAGGCCTACGCCATCCACAAGACGGCCTTCGTCCTCTCCAGCCGTGCGCCCGTCGTGCCTGACGGTGCTAGCTGGGGTGCCACGCAGTCCAACGGCGGCTTCGCAATCCGCGTCATCAAGGATTACGACCCGCTGTACGTGCGCGACCGCTGCATCGGCAGCTCGTGGATTGGCAGCGACGTGGTGCTCGACAAGGGCACCCTTGACGTTGACGGCAAGTTCGTGCCCTTCGGCGGCACGGGGCTCCTCGCCGGTGCTGTCCCGATTGAGGCCGACGACGGCGCCCCGATCCTCGTCCGTGCCGTGAAGCTCACGCTCGGCGCCTAACCCACAACCCACACAGCGCCGAGGCCGTGGGCTTTCTCAGCCGCGGCCTCGGCGCGCCCAACACCTTCAAGGGAGGGTGAGATATGCAGCCCGGAGTAGTCCCCGGAGCGGTCTTTGAGTTTCATGCAGCCAGGGCCGCGCTCGGCCTCACGCCGGGCATCAACTCACCGCTCACCACGCAGGCTTTCGATACGAGCAACAACGGCAACCACGGCACCCTCATTGGCGCCGCCGGCAGCGTCGCTAGCGGCTATGCCGGGGCGGGCACGCTCGCCGCCCCCTCCCGGCTGGTGCTCGACGGAGTGGACGACTACGTGTCCGTCCCGGACGCCGCGTCTCTGCGACTCGGCACGGCGGACTTCACGATTGAGATCGAGGTAAAGTCGCCGTTCGTGAACAACGCCCCCAGCAACGGCGGCTTGTTCAGTAAAGGCTGCGGCACGACCCCGGCCATTGGCGGCTGGGGATTGAAAGCTGTCGGCACAACGACCAACCAGCTCGCGTTCGTCGATGTGTCGTCTGCCGGCGCCTACAACGCCAACCTGTCGTTCCCCAACCTGGCGGCCGGATCGCATCGCATAGGCGTGGTTCGGGCCTCCGGCGTCTACTACCGTTACTACGACGGCACACCCTACTCAACTCCCGTCACGCCTGCTAATGTGGCCAATCTCACAATCTCCGATCCGCTGATTCTTGGCCGTCTCCGGATAGCTACGACCCAATACCTCGGCACCGAAGTACCCCTGGCGCGCATCTATCCCTTCGCGCTCTCTGCCGCGCAGATGGCGAGCAATGAGGCGGCGGGCACCTACTGGCCAACGATAGACGAACAGCTGCAGGCACTTCCCGCGCTTGTCACGGCCATTCTCGCCAAAGTGAACACTCTCCCCGCAGCGCCCGCCGCCGTGGGCAGCGCCATGACGCTCACCCCCGACTACGATAGGACGGCATCCGCTCCCGGTCTGCTGATCATCGACGGTGACAGCTGGGCCTCACAGGCGACCTACCCGAACGCGGTTTTCGCGGCCATTACGCCGACTCCAGACACAGTCAACCTGGGCGTGGGCGGTCAGTCATGGGCTGGGCTCCTGTCTGACGCCGCGACGCAGGTTGATAGTTACCATTCCGCGTCCCGTGCCTACAACATTGTGGTGGCGATCTCTGGCGTGAATGACTACCACAGCGGCAGCCTCGCATCGGCCAAACTGCCGAATATGGTCGCGTATTGTCAAGGCCGACGTGACGCTGGCTTCAAGGTCATTGTCGGCTCCTGCGGACCCGACAAGCTCGTAGATGTAGCCGCCTCCTACGATGCCCAGCGCGCCATCCACAACGCTTACCTCCGCGACCACTGGCCCGAGTTTGCCGACGGCTACGCCGACTTCACCGCAGACACCTACATCGGCGGCGACAACAGCCCGAATGACCAGCCGTCGTCATGGAGCAACGGCGCGCATCCGAGCGCGTCCGGTTATGGCATTCTCGCGGGGTACGTCACGAGTGCTGTCAACGCGATCATCACGGCGACGCAGGCGGGGGCTGCGGTGGTCCTGACGAGCGACTATGACAGGGCCAAGGACGACGTGCTCACGCCGCTTGAGGCCGTGCAGGACGCAGCCGACGCCGTGCTGCTCAAGACGAACACCCTCGGCGGGGCCGGCGCAATCGAGTGGACCTACACTTTGACCACCGACTACGGCACGCCCATACCCGACGCCGATGTGTGGGTCACGACCGACGAGTCCGGTAACAGCGTCGTCGCGTCCGGGCGCACCAACGCGAATGGCGTCATCACGTTCTACCTCGACGCAGGCACGGTCTACGTCTGGTCGCAGAAGACCGGCTACAACTTCACCAACCCGGATTTGGAGGTCGTCTCGTGAGCGGCACAGGAATAGGAACGCCAGCCGCGCCTGCATCGGACGCATTCGTCGCCTTCGTCACCCTCGAAGAGTTTGCGACCCGCTACGAGAACACCATCCCGGCCGCTGACGAAGAGCGGGTCGGCGCCCTCCTTGACGACGCCTGCTCCCTGGCCGCGGACATCACGGGGACCACATACGCAGTCGGCGACGCGGTACCGGGAGTCCTCACGGCGACGGTCTGCACGGCGGTGCTACGGGCCTACGACAACCCTTCCGGCCTTGCCGGCGAGACCATCGGCGACTACTCGTGGCGTGGTGCCTCCGTCGCTGGGGCAGGTGCCTACTTCGGCTCCGGCCTCTACTTCACCCCGGCCGAGGAGCGCATCATGCGCCGGGCCGCCGGCAAGCTCAGCGTCGGCACCCTGGAGCTCCAGGGCATGCTGCCAGCCGTCGACGATGCGCAGTTCGTCACCGACGCCGGCAGCAGCGAGCCGATTCTGTACTTCGCCCACGAGGACTTGCTGTGAGGACGCTCCCCCGCAGTCTGCGCCGAGATTCGATCACGGTCGAAGCCTACTCAGGCGAAGGCGGCGACGGCTCCATCTATGACGGTCCCGTCACCGTGCTCGGCAAGGTCGCCTACCAGCGCCAGTTGGTACGCGACGCAGCGGGCGCCGAGACCGTCTCCGAAGTCACCGCATACGTCCACCCCGACGACGCGGAGCCGTTCGTTACCGGGGCGCGAGTCGTGATTGACGGCAGCGTCACTTACGTCATCACGGCTGGCCCACAGGGGCGACCCGGCGAGGCCGCGCAGGTCAAGGTGACGTGCAAATGACGCTAACTCAGGAGGATTGACCGATGCCTTGGTACAAGCTGCCGCACGCCAACCTAGTCATGCACTTCGACCAAGAGATGGACCTGGAGCCCGCAGACGAGCCGTTCGCCACCGGCGGAGTGGTCGAGGGGCCGATTCCCGAGCTTGGTGACGTCACCGAGGTCGTGATTCCCAACGTGCCGGAGCCGACAGGCGCGCACGTGTGGGGCACAGGGCCGGGCGTGACGTTCGACGCCGACCCGCGCCTCGTCCCGGCCCCCGAGGAAGAGGCTGAGGCCACGTGAGCCTCCTAGGCGGACTCGTCGTGCTCTCCGACCGCACGGGCATATGCAAGGCGAAGATGCACGAGGCCGGAGCCGCGGCGCTCAAGGAGGCGGCCGACGAACTGCTGCAGATCGCCACCCCGGACGTGCCTGTGTCGCCCCTTCCTGGCGGCGGCTTCCTCCGCGACGCCGGCAAGGTGGAAGTCGATGAGGCTGGACCGTGCGCCTATGTCTACTACGACACGCCCACCCCGGCCACGGGCAGTGACGGCCGCGAAGCCTTCGGCAGCCTCGCCGTCATGGTTCATGAGATCACGACGGCCAGCCACAGCACCGGCCGCGCCAAGTGGTTGGAAATGGCCGCCAAGGAAAACGCCACGCGCCTCGGCATCAAAATCGGCATGAGCATCAAGGGGAAGATGCGATGATCTCGCGCGCCCTCGCCAAGTACCTGACCACAGACGGGCTCGTCACCTACACCACGGGCGCCGGCGGCGATTGCTTCCCGGAGCGCCTGCCGGACACGCCGGACGCCGCCGTGATGATTCTCTCGACGGGCGGCAACCCGACGCCGGCCGCGGCCACGTGGGGCTACAACGAGCCTACCGTGCAGATTATGGTGCGCGGCGCGCCCAATGACGCCATGACGCCGCAGGGGCGCGCCTTGGCTATCTACAACGCCCTCCAGGGGCTGCGTTACACCGTGCTCGACCCCGGCGGCGACGACGAGGTTTCGCTCATCGTCTGCGAGTCGCTCCAGACGGCGCCCGTGAACATCGGCGCCGACCTCAAGAATCGCTATCGCTACACGCTCAATTTCGCCATTCATATCCGGTCAATCACCACACATCGAGACTAGAGGAGCAGGCATGCCCGGCACGCCCGACAAAGTTCTTTCCCGAGACTTCAAAATCGCAGTCAACACCGGCACCACCGAGACGCCCGTCTACACGAACATCGGCGGCCTCGATGAAGACGGTATCAGCCAAGCCGTCTCAAGCCGCACGGTCGACTACATGGACGCGGATGACAACGGGATTGCCAAGCCGGTTCGCATCGGCCTCGGCTACACCTACAGTCTGAAGGGTGCCCGCATGGAGTCCGTCGTCGACGGCGTGCGCGACCCCGGACAGGCGGCCGTCGAAGCGACGCAAGACA
>Ga0209744_1000353_pt1 | contig 15325 bp, 15 predicted proteins | sample BarGraNGADG00311_2_FD_184494 | JGI IMG/M metagenome (GOLD analysis project Ga0209744, IMG submission 184494) | Arctic peat soil microbial communities from Barrow, Alaska - Barrow Graham LP Ref core NGADG0004-311 (SPAdes) (version 2) | ecosystem: Environmental > Terrestrial > Soil > Wetlands >... | reverse complement strand
TTGCCTACCTGCACGACCACATCGAGGCCGTCGGCGCCGCGATCGACGCCGGCGCGGACGTTCGCGGGTACTTCGTGTGGTCGCTCATGGACAACTTCGAGTGGGGCTACGGGTACGACCGCCGGTTCGGCATCATTCGGGTCGACTACGACACCCTCGCACGGATCTGGAAGGACTCGGCGTTCTGGTATCGCGAGCTCGCCCGCACGAACACCGTCCCGTCGATCGACGCGGCCGCCGAGCTCTGCTGACGCGCGTTCCGCTCTCGCCTGAGCCGCCTCGCCTGCCCGTGACGTCCGAGCGCTGGCGTCCTTTCGGACGTCAGCGCTCGGACGTCACGGGTGTGATGCGGTTCGGGGAGGATGGGGGCCTGCCCAGCGGTCGAAGGTCGAAGCGTCGATCGGCTCCCGCCGATGCGCAATCGACTCGACGACACGACCGCGATCCGGTCGCTGGCGATCATGCCCGCTCGGCGCGAGGAGATCGAGCTGCACGCCGCCGGGTCGACCCGTCGGCATGTTGCTACCAGCCACGTCAGCGGACCCCGAAGATCAACTCGACCATCAACTGGTCAGCGCGCTCGTGCCCCGTTCCCTCCGTGCGTTCGAGCACGTCGGCGAAGTCCTCGCCCCTCAAGGCGCTCAGTTCGCTGGGTGAATACGAGGGGGTCGCCACCTGCTGCATCTTGCTACCAGCCTGCTCACATGCCGTGCGCAACTCCGGATCGCTCGCAAACTGAGCGGCTTTCGACTTCAGAATCGCGTAGTTCCGCATGCAGCCGCGAGCGAACCACCCGTACACGGCGGCGTCGTCCTCGCTCCGATACGCCCGACAATCAAAGTGACGGGGGCCATCGAAACCAGAGGACTCCAGGAGCCGAACGAGCAGGAAGGCTTCCTTGAGGTCCTCTGATCCAAAGCGGAAATCCTGGTCGTAGCGCGGCCCGACCTGGGCGTTCAGATCTACATGGAAGAGCTTGCCCGCCCAGAGGGCTTGGGCGACTGCATGATGGAACGAGAGGCCAGCCATCGCTTCGTGGGCGAACTCCGGATTCACTCCCACCATCTCGCTGTGGCCAAGCCGTTCGATGAAGTGGAGCATGTGGCCGGTTGTCGGGAGGTAGATGTGGGAGCGCGGTTCGTTTGGCTTCGCCTCCAGCGCAATTCGCATGTCGAGTTCCTGGGAGCGAATGTAGTCACAGAGGAAGTCGATACCCTCCCGATAGCGCTCCAAAGCCGCCACCGGGTCACGGGCGGCTGAGGAGTCGACGCCTTCCCGCCCGCCCCACAGTACGAAGATCCCGGCCCCGAGATTCGCCCCCAGGTCGATCGCCTCGATTGCCTTTCGCAGGGCAAACCGCCTTACTTTGGGGTCGGCAGCGGTCAAGGCGCCGTCCTTGAACACGGGCTGCGAAAACAGGTTCACGGTGACCATAGGGACGCATAGCCCGGCCTCGTGCACGGTCGTGTTGAAGCGCCGCACGATTCGATCGCGTTCCTTCGCCACCGTACCGAAGGGGATCAGGTCTTCATCATGGAGGCTGACGCCCCAGGCGCCTGCTTCGGCCAGCTGCGCGACGATGGCCTCGGGCGTGATCGGGGATCGAGTCGGCAGCCCGAACGCATCCTGCCCTCGCTGACCGACGGTCCAAAGGCCGAAGCTGAAACGATCCTCGGGGGTGGGGTCGAACTCATTCACGATGTCTCCTCCGCAGCCGTGCCGCTGATGGTTCGAACGTTCCCGGTTTAGTCGGCAGGGATCATGCCGGGAGTTCGTGGATGGTTTCATAGCCTAGTTCGTACTGGGTGGGTGTCAAGTATCCGATCGGCCTGCGGGACGCAGGCAGAAACGTTGACTGCGGCACGGTTTGCACGGGGTACCGGGTCAACCCACACGCGAGAAGCCTGGCAACGAATCGCGCGCATTCGGTCGCGTTCCTGCTCACCGAGCCGCACGAGCGGCTCTTCGAGGACCCGAACTTTTCCGTGCTGATGCGTGGCGCCGCCCAGGCGCTTGCCCTGCAGGACATCCCGCTCGTGCTGATCATGGCCGGAACCGATGCCGAGCAGCGCAGGGCGAACGAGTTCATCACGGCCGGACACGTCGACGGCGTGTTGCTGGTCTCCTCGCACAGCGGCCGGCGGGGGCTGATTTCGGAAATCATCGCCGCAGGCATCCCGGCTATTGCATGCGGAGTGCCCCTCGGCTTCGAGAAGAAGATGGGCTACGTCGCCGCGGACGACTACGAGGGCGCGCTGGACATGCTCCGTTACCTGCGAGGGCGAGGATGCGAGAGGATCGCCACGATTACCGGCCCGCAGGACACCTCGGGCGGCATCCGCCGGCTGGAAGCGTACCGAGCCGACCGAGGCGCGGACTTCGACGAGCGTCTCGTTGCGTATGGCGACTATGGCAGGCAGAGCGGAGCGAGAGCGATGCGCGAACTTCTGGAGCGCGCTCCCGATCTCGATGCGGTTTTTGCCGCCAACGACATCATGGCGGCAGGTGCGCTCGACGTGCTAAAGACGTCCGGCCGCCGCGTTCCCGAAGACGTGGCGCTGGCCGGTTTCGACGACGCGCCTGTCGCTGTCACGACCACGCCACAGCTGACCACAATGCGCCAGCCGTTCGAGCGGATCAGCGAAGAGATGGTTCGCTTGCTCCTGCGCCTGATTGAGGGGGAACGGCCCGCGGCGATCACATTACCGGCCGACCTGGTTGTACGCGAGTCGGCGTAACGCCGTGTCCGCGCGTCTCCTTCCTCGCTAACCGACGGGAAGTTTCGACAGCTCAAGGGGGCTGGCCGGGGGCGCTTGCGGAACTACGAGCGCGTGGCCCGGAGTCGCGGGACTCAACGGTGAAAGCTCGACGGGTCAATCCCATAATGCGGTTCCCTCCGGTTCAGGAATCCCGCGAAGCTTCCCCCTGTCCACCCAACTGGGGACGGTCCAACATGAGACCACCGGCACAGGCAGGGGCAAACCATGGTCTCGCGGTTCCCGCGTTCACGCCTCACCCTCGGTGACGCAGACCCCAGCGCAGTGAAAGCGATCGGCCGGGCTCAAGCACCCTCACATCATCGCCGCTCGCGAGCGCGTTGGCTGGCGCGGTCATCGGTTCCACCGCGATACTGCGCCGTCGAGCGCCCAGCGCGAGCGTGTCTCCTGTGTAGACTTGGAGCCACTTCGTAGTCGACTCGGTCCAGAGTTCTGTGCCACGGCCATCCTCCGTAAGGAGAACGACTCGCACGAGGTTGTCAAGATCAGGCGTGAGGTCCGTGTACGCAGTGTCGAGGACATGGCCGTCGATCCGACGTGCGGCTCGAAAGTCGTAGGAGGTCCCCTCCACACGTTCTGTGCTCTGCGGGATTCCTCGCGCGTCGACAAGCGCCCTCCTACCAGCGGGAATAAGAATCGTACACTCGTCAAGAGGTCTGCAAGTGGGTGGCAGCAAGTAAGGATGCATTCCCAGCGCGACCGGTACGCACCTCGCACCCGGGTTAGTAGCGCTCAGCTCAACCGTGAGACCGGTATGCCGGTCAACCGTGTACTCAACACGGAAGTCCACGGTGAATGGGTAACCCGGCTGCGGGTGCAGCCGGTAGCCGAGCACGGCACGTTGCACCCCGTGTGACTCTAGCGTCCACCCCGCCCAACGAACGAGACCGTGAATGGCGTTGCGGTACGCCATTTCATCAACCGGCAGTTGGAGGTCTTCCCCGTCCCAGCTCCACTTACCGTCCCGCAGCCGGTTGGGCCATGGCGCGAGTACCTGGCCTCGTGAACCATCGGGTACCGCGTCACCTGGGTAACCGTCGATCAACGCACGCCGACCGCAGCGCAGCTCGCGCAGGCCGCCACCTACCTCGACGACGACCGCAGTATAGTCGCCGGCGGAAATTTCGTACTGTCTTCCGGACGGAGACATGGCATTCATCCGGTCAGTTTGGCACATCAGTTCTGCGCACCTCCGATCGGGTGCCACTGAGATGGGTCCTTCTCCTGTCTGCGACACATCCCGTCACGTCCCCTAGCGTCGTGTAACGCGCGCGCGGTCTTGATGCCAACTGAAAACGGGCTAACAACTGAGTTTATCAGTAGGTTTCAGCTGCTGGGAAGCGGTCGCTGACGGTGATGGCGAACGCGTTCAAGGGGGCCTTCCAACGCGTCGTCCATCGGACTCGACCCACGCCCGTGAGATCGAGGGATCTGGTGACAAGATACCGACACTTCAACGCGCTCTTCAGTAAGAGACTTAGCCCCGCGTTGTGACCGCGCGCCGGATTTCGATGTTGTAGTCGAGGAACGGGATGAACCGTTCCGCTCTGTCCCAAGACTTGACGGTCGCCCCACAGTTCGCGCCCCACCGCTGGGCGAGGCCCCGAATGAACCGCGGGTTCAGTGGAGACTCACTTGTTTGAGTGCCTCCTGCTCCCTCAGAGCAGCCTGACGATCGTACTCCTGCTCGAGCTCTGCCGGTGGGATGTTGCCGATCGGCTCGAGCAGGCGGCGGTGGTTGAGCCAATCGACCCGCTCGAGGGTCGCGTACTCGACGCCATCGAGGTTCTTCCAGGGGCCCTGCCCGCCGATCAGCTCGGTCTTGTAGATGCCGATGACCGACTCGGCCAGGGCGCTCTCGTAGGAATCGCCGCGTGAGCCGACGGAGGTGACGGCGCCGGCCTCGGCGAGGCGTTCGGTGTAGCGGATCGAGAGGTACTGTACGCCGCGGTCTGAGTGATGGACCAGGCCGGAGACGTCTTCCCTGCGCCGCCAGAGGGCCATCACCAGGGCGTCCAGGGCGAGGCCCGTACGCAGGTGGCCGGCGGTCTTCCAGCCGACGATGAAGCGGCTGAAGGCATCGATGACGAAGGCCGCAGAGACGCAGCCCGACACAGGTGCGCACAGAGGTCAGATCGGCGAGCCAGAGGCGGTTCGGGGCCTTCGCAGAGAAGTCGCGGCTGACGAGGTCGGCCGGCCTGGGCGCCTGCGGACCGGCGCTCGTCGTGCGCAGAGGGACATGATTACTTGACCGCCGACACCAAACTATCGGCTGCCGGCATCGGTGCCGATACCTTGGTTGATACTGCAGCACTGGATCAGAGTCCCCTTGGATTCACATCCATCGAAAGGAATACCTGGTGAAATCATCACACGAAGGGCACTCGATCGCTTCCAACGTCTCTACGACGCTCCAGAAGACGGTCGTGCCCGACCCGGTCCCTGCGGATGCGGAGAAGGTCTTTCCGTATGAGCTTTCAAAGTACAAGCAGAACGGCTATGGCAGCTGGCAGTATGGACCGGGTCTTGATGCCGAGAAGCGGCTCGACCTTATGCCGGCTGCTTATGACGGTGCATCAGCCGCTGGTGCTGCAAGACTCCTGCGTTTCTTTGCCATCACCGACATCCATATCACCGACGTACAATCCCCTGCTCAGGGAATCTACTTCGGCTACAAAGGCGGTCTTTCTTCGGCCTATTCGGGGGTCATGCTCTACACACACCATGTTCTCGACGCAGCCGTCCAGACGATCAACGCCATGCACAAGGAGAATCCAATCGATTTCGGGATCTCCCTGGGCGACACCTGCAACAACACCCAGCACAACGAGCTGAGATGGTATATCGACGTCCTTGACGGCCAGCACATCGACCCCGATTCCGGAGTCAAGGACGACCCTGTCCCCGGACCTCGAAACGATTATCTGGACGACTACGAGGCGACAGGGCTCGACAAGTCCATCCCGTGGTATCAGGCCCGCGGCAACCACGATCATTTCTGGATGGGTTTCCTCGCTGTGAACGATTACCTGCGACAGACCTATGTCGGCGAGGATATCCTCAACATAGGCAATGCTCTCATCGACCCTCGCGGCGCCGATAGCCGTGGTTTCTATACGGGCTCACTCGACGGCCGGACGCCTAACGGGGACATCATCGGTGTAGGACCTGTCGCAGACTTCGCGACCCCTCCAAAGGTACTCGCAGCCGATCCGGACCGCCGTTCACTTTCGCAAGCGGAGTGGATGAGCGAGTTCTTCACGACATCTTCAAGTCCGCAGGGACATGGGTTCACTCAAGCTGACGCAGAGACGGGATTCGCCTGCTACACCTTCGAACCGAAGGTGGACGTGCCGCTCAGGGTGATCGTGCTCGACGACACCCAAAGAGACGACGATCCCAATGATCACGGCTATGGGCACGCGTCTCTTGACAAGGAGCGTTGGGACTGGCTCGTGGGTGAGCTTGATAAGGGTCAGGCCGAAGCCAAGCTCATGATCATCGCCGCGCACGTACCGATAGGCGTCGAACCGGCGGGTTCTCCTATGGGTTGGGGCTCCAGCGCCTGTGTGTCCGAGGACGAGCTGATTGCGAAGCTCCATACATATCCGAATCTCATCCTGTGGATGGCGGGGCATCGTCATCGCAATGCAGTCACCGCACTGAAGTCACCTGACGGCGACCGTCCTGAACTCGGCTTCTGGGAGATCGAGACCTCGTCACTCAGGGATTTCCCTCAGCAGTTCCGCACGTTCGAGATCGTCCGCAACAGCGACAACTCCGTGTCGATCTTGACGACCGACGTTGACCCGGCAGTCGAGGACGGGTCGCTGGCCGCGACATCTCGTACTTATGCTGTCGCGGCTCAGCAGGTATTCAACAATCCGATAGGTCTTCTGCCTACTTGTTCGTACAACGCAGAGCTTGTGACGCAGCTGACCACGGAAATGCAGGCAAAACTGAGTCGATAAGAGAGCGCTGCCGCCGCTCTTCTCCGACCTGACCTGGAGGGCGTCCTTGGCGGCGCGCGAGACCTCCTTCTGCGGGTGCTCCTGGGTCGATCGGCGCGCGGCTCGTGAAAGGTCCGAGTACCAGACGCCCATGCGGGCGTTCGTGGAGGACGTTCACAAGGTTGCACTTACTCATAATGACGTTGGAGTCACCCGCGCTGCTCTTCTGGAGAACCTCACATGGGCGCCCTTGGCCACGCGGACCAGATCGACCCGGTCCCGGACCTCGTCTCGCGGCCGGCGAGAGAGTACGGCGTGGAGCAGTTGGATCCGCCGAAGACCCTGTTCTCAGCACAATCCGTTCATGGTGAGCGTGCGGCAGATCGGCGTGGACAGTCCCCGTTCTGCTCAGTCACCCTTGGCTGTCTTCGAACGCCCTCACGGCCGCTTCGTACACGCGGGTGATCCCCTGAAGTGAGTGCAGGGTCTCGCCCCCGGCGGCGAGAACCTCGGCTTCGGCCAGGGAGCGGGCGATGGCCGGGTCGGCGTCAGCGGGCAGGGCTGTCGTAACGAGGGCGGCCAGCAGCAGCCGCTCCGCAGCCCCGCTCAGGCTTGTGAGATACGGCAAGCTGTCATACCAGAGCAGCCGCTCCTCCAAGCCTGGAAAGGGCTGCCGCGTTTCTGCCATCGAGGCCAGCTGCGCGCCCAATTCGCTAGCCCGTCCAAGCGCTGCCGTCCAGTTGAACCGGGTGACGGGCAGTGGCTCAAGCGCCCGCATCTGCAGCGCCTGAAACAAATGGTAGAGGGGCCTCAGTCCCGACACCAGACCGTTGCCGGTGCCGCCAGCAATGCCGATGCCAAAGGCAGGCAGGCCGGCCAGAGGCGCGGAGCGCGCGTACACCCGCAGCATCTTGAGCATAAGGTACCTGACCAGGCCGCTGGTATCCCCCCAGTAGACGGGTGCGCCCAGGACCAGGGAGCCACACTCAAGAAGTTTGTTGCTCAGATACCCGAAGGCCGGGTCAGCGTATTGACACTCCAGCGTAGTTAGGCACTCCCAGGGCAGACAATCCTTGCAGGCCTCAACCACATGGTCGGCCATCTGTACCAGTTCGACAGGTGCTCCCGCCTTCGCCGCCCCTTCCAGTGCCGCCGAAACCACGTGAAAGGTTCTGCCCTCACGATTGGGGCTGCCTACCAAACCCAGCACACTGCCATTAGCTGTCACGTGCAATCTCCTTTCTGCCCGGGTCACCCGCCGCGAGAAGTCACTATCGGTAGGTATCCTACAACGTGGACAGCGTCGCCCTGCCAACGGGTGGTTCGCGCCCGCGACGTACCACCACGAAACCGTACCCAGCACTCATGCCGCATTGTCCAGCGTCGCGCCCGGCCGCAGTACGATGCCGCCCGCCGGGTCGGCATTACGCGCGATGCCGAAGGTTCGCGGGATGCTCGGCGCTGCGCAGGCCGCGTGCTGAAGGTCGTCGACCGCCAGCGCGAGCAGCCCTACGACTAGAGCATCCTCGACCGGGTCGCGAAACTACACCGTTAGTGCGCCACGAGTCGGGGTCGGCTCGCAGCCTGTGGCGAAGGCCACCGTCACGGCTCCCCCGTCGTGCCGCAGCCCCAGCTCGTGCAGCACGTCGCGCGCCCGGCGCGACACATGTCATGCAGGTCGTGGCATCCGAGCAGCGGCAGGACGTAGGCGACGCCGTGCAGCGTCTCTCCGCCGGGCCGGCCGCGGGCACGCGTAGCACGACGGCACAGCATCGGAATTGCCGCCCGTGACTTCGACGGGTATGCTCCGACCAGGCGAGACCTGCGAGCACCTTAGGAGACAGCCTGGTGGAGTCGGCTGCATCATGGAGACTGCGGGGACGCGGCCGGCGGCGGACCCGCCGGTTCGTCCTCGGCGAGCGACGCTCGGGGTTCGAGCGGCGACGGACGCCGCGCCGCGCGCCGTTCGGCGCCGCGCTCGACTCGTCGCTCGTGTATCTGCGCGATCACCGGCGTGCGCTCGTGGCGGTGCTGGCGCTCGCCAATCTCCTCAGCCTGCTTGACCTCGGGTTTACCTTGATCGCCTTGCGTCTCGGCGTCGCCGAGGCCAACCCCTTTATGCGGTACTTCTTCGAGGCCGGCGCGACGCAGGCGGCGGTCGTCAAGTGCAGCCTCGTCGCCGCCGCGTCCCTCGGGATCTGGGCGCTGCGACGGCGCCGACCGGCGCTGACGGCGGCGCTCTTCTTCCTCGCCCTGTACGGCGCGGTGGTGCTCTACGAGATCGTCGGCCTCACGTGGCTGATCTAACGGAGGCCTCACAGTCACGCCGCGCGCGACCGCCTCACGCCGCGCGCTTCTCCTGCCGAGGCGGCACGTTGTGGTTGAGCCGGAACACTATGGTCGGGTACCAGCGCGTCTTGACGTCGACGAGCCGGTCGAAGTACGGGCCGACGCTCGTGCGCCTTTATGAGCTGTCGCGCCCAGGCCGTATTGGCCTCGTCGTCGGCCGGGTCGTCCCAGTCGGCCTCTGGGTTGGCCAGATAGCCGGCGGAGCGGCCGGAGTACGCGGAGAAGATCGACGCGGGACTGAGAGCGGCACTGGCGGGATAGGGCAGGCCTCTCGCTGGACGCTCACGAGGGACTGCCAGCTTGAGGCGAAGACGCAAAAGACGATACAGACGCAGCCGGCGGCAGGTCGCGTAGTCACACGCATTTGGGGTGCAGAACGGGTACTGACCGTCGACCCCGGGCGCTTCGGAGACCTTGCGCCGGACCTACCCGGAAACGGCGATCGTTTCTCGCACCTTTCTAGGTCGGCATACACAGTCCGCATCGCACCACCAATGCGTAGCGTGACCGCTCACGCAGGAAAGCGTAGGCTACCGGCACGTGCTACGCAGTCTGCATCATCATTGTCATGCGGCGGAGCCGATCGACAGACGCTGATTGCGGCAAGGGTCTTGGGGGGAGTCGTGAGGCCGCCAATGACGCCGAGAGGCCGCCTACCAAGCGTCCTCTTCAGGTCTAGGCGGTCGAGCCCCCAGTCGTGCGGCTAGGCTAGGAGGCGGCATGGATGAGATCGAGGTTGCAGGGCTCCGCATCGCCTTCGAGCGAGCGGGCGAAGGTCCACCCCTCGTCCTTCTGCACGGGATTCTCGGAGACCGCAGGGTTTGGCGCAGGCAGCTCGATGACCTGTCGGACGAGTTCGCGGTGGTGGCGTGGGATGCACCGGGTTGCGGCCGGTCATCGGACCCACCCGAGACGTTCCGTCTGCCCCAGTACGCTGACTGCCTCGCCGGGTTCGTCGATGCGCTCGGCCTAAGGCGACCTCACGTGCTCGGACTGTCGCTGGGCGGAGCGCTCGCGCTCGAGCTCTACCGCCGGCATCCCACGGTCCCGATGACGCTGGTGCTGGCCTCGGCCTACGCGGGGTGGGCCGGCTCCCTTCCAGCCGAGGTTGTCGAACAGCGCCTGCGGCAGTGCTTGCGTGAAGCTGACCTGCCGCCCGATCAATGGGTGCCGGGTTGGATCCCGGGCCTCCTCACTGAATCCGCGCCCGCAGAGCTGGTCGCCGAAGTCGTGGCGATGATGTCCGAGTTCCATCGGGCCGGGTATCGAGCCATGGCGTATGCCTTGGCGGAAGCGGATCTGCGCGACGTGCTCCCGCACATCGACGTGCCGACACTGCTGCTGTACGGCGACGCTGATCAACGTTCCCCACTGAACGTGGCCGAGGATCTCCACGCCAAGGTCCCCGCGTCGAGGCTCGTGGTGCTGCCAGGGGTCGGTCATCTCAGCAACGTGGAGGCCGCAGCCCAATTCAACGCCGAAGTCCGCATCTTCCTGCGGTCGAATCAGAGCTGACCCGACTCCCTCACCCTGGACATCTATAGCCACGTCGCCCCCGAACATGCAGGAGGAGGCCGCGGAGAAGATCGACGCGGGTCTGCGGGCGGCACTGGCGGGATAGGCGCGACCGGCAAGGCCAGCTCGTCGGCCTACTCAAGATCAGGGGGCGGAGACGGCCCTACTATCCGACCCACCGGCTATGATGCTCGCATGACAGGTGATCCCCGACCTCCTGAAGCGGCGATGAGGCCCGCGATGAACCAGGTGAGGTTCGAGCCGACTGGCGCCCGCATCCTCGTGACCGGCGCGACCGGCCTCATCGGCGGGGGGCTCGCCCGCCGCCTCCTCACCGTCGGCGCCGAGGTGCGGGCGCTCGTGCGCCAAACGGGATCGGCCTCTGGGTTGCGAGCGGAGGGGATGGACGTGGCCATCGGGGACATGACCGATCCCTCGTCACTCGCGAAGGCCGTCAGAGGCTGTGACGCCGTCGCCCATTTCGCCGGGGTACTTGGCAACGAAGCGGTCCCCTGGGCGCGGTTCATGGCCGTGAACGTCGAAGGAACGAGATGTCTGCTGACCGCCGCCGTCGAGTCGGACGTGCGGCGGTTTCTGTACGCAAGCTCGGTCTGGGCCTATGGCTTCGACGCAGGGCCGGGAACAGACGAGACCACTCCAGCCCGGCCCTGCGGAGACCCCTATTGCGACACGAAGGTGTTGGCCCAGAACATCGTGCTCGATGCGGCCCGCCGAGGAGACGTCTCCGCAGTCGTCGTCCAGCCATGCCCGGTGTACGGGCCCCAGGACGACGCCTGGACCGCGACTCCTCTGCGCCTGTTGCGCCGCCACCTGCTGGCCGTGCCGGGACGCAGCGGCGGCATGATCCAGCCGCTCTACCTCTCGGACGCCGTGGAGGGCGCTCTCGCTGCATTGACGCGCGGAGAAAGCGGCCAGGCGTACATCCTGTGCGGCGCGAAAGAACTCACCGTCCGCGAGTTTTTCGGCCTCTACGTGGCCATGGGGACGCGGCAGCAGTCGTTGCCGTCGCTGCCGCGCGGCGTGTTGCTGAGCTTCGCCGGGCTCGTCCAGGCGCTCGGGCGGCTCGTGCCACCGGCGGCCACTTTCACGAAGACCGCCGTCGCGGGCATTTCTCTGCCGGCGACCTACTCGGGGAAGAAGGCGCGCCAGCAGCTCGGCTTCGTGCCGCAGGTCGGCCTCGATGACGGAATGGCGGCCGTCCGCGCCTGGGCTGTGCGCGCGGGCCTCTTGTAGCTTTGCAGGGCTCCGGGATCGTGCGGAGCAAGGGATACCGTCCGACGATGCTCCTGCGTCAGAGCGTGCACCCAAGGTCGTGCAAGAGCGCCTCGGCCATGCCTCGATCGGCATCACCCTGGACACCTGCAGTCACGTGATGCCGGGCATGCAGGAGGCGGCGGAGAAGATCGACGCCGGACTGCGGGCGGCACTGGGGCAGTAGCCCGCAGGCTCACCCCGACCGCTCAGGTCACTGTGCCTGCCGGCCGGACGTCTCCGCGTCGGTTGGTTCCCGAGTCGCTCCCTCGGCTACTTCACGATCAGCCTGTTTCTCCCGACCTTCGACTGTACGTTGCCGGCCGCGTCGGTGGCATAGACGTAGACCCTGTAGGTCTTCCTGGCCAGCCGGCAGCGGAACTTGGCCGTCAGGGCGACGTTGACGGCCTTGTTGGTGAAGCGCAGCGTCTTAACTGTGCGGCCGCCCAACGTCTTGATGCGGATCCTGACGTTGGCCTTGCCCCCGTTGGGTGCCAGGTCGACGACCTTGTACTTCAGCGACGGAGCCCGCGTCGTCGACGCGAAGCGTCGGTTCTGGAAATTCGGTCGCTCCGGTCGCACCGAACCGAGTCCGTTCAACGTCGGTCGAGCCCGCGCCTCAGCCTCACGGCTTCATCGTCGCGCTTCGCCCGCAGCAAGACATCCACAGCGGTCAGCACGAGCGCGCGTAGGCGGTCGATTTCGGCGCGCAGATGGGCAATCTCCTGCTCATGGCGGCACCACTGCCGGAGATGGTCACGGGATGCGGGAGTGACGCAGCAGCCCGCTGGCGCGCTCGGCGGGCTCTTCTGCATTTGTCACCCTCGCCGGGGTCGGCGCAAGCCGGTGGCGTGGCGATGCCCCTCGGGTGAGCCGACCCCGGCCGCGCATGAGCGTCAGCTCGTCACTTCACCTTGAACGTGCGCCACTTCGTCGTAGCGGCCGCGTGCGCGGCGGTCTTGGCGATCGAGGCCTTCATGCGGTAGGCGCCCTTCTTGGCGGGCTTGTACTTCCAGCTGTAGGAGCCCGTGGCACTGATCGTCGCGGCGGCCGTCTTCGCCTTCACCCACTTGGCGCCCTTCCTCTTCTGCACGGTCAGCTTGACACTGCTGCCGGCCAGGCTGGTGGGCGTCACTCTACCCTTAGCCGTGACGCGCTTGCCGAGCGTGATGGCGCCGCGCTTGAGGCCGCTTAGCTTGAGCGTGACCGTGGGCGCCGGCGCCGGCGTCGTGACCGTGAAGCTGGTGGCGCTGGTCCCGGTGCCGCCGGGGGTGTTGACGGCGACCTTGCCCGTGGTGGCGCCGGAGGGCACGGTGGCCGTGATCTTCGTGGCGGAGGCCACGCTGAAGGTCGTCGCCGCGGTGCCGTGGAAGGCGACCGTGGCGCCGGCGGTGAAGCCCGTGCCGGTCAGGGTCACGAACGTGCCCACCGGGCCTGAGGCCGGGGTGAAGCTCGTGAGCGTGGGCGTGGGCGAGGCGACGGAGTAGGTCACGGTGTAGCCACCGGTGCCCGCTTGTGAGTACACGTCGAGGTAGTACGTGCCGCTCTGTGTGGCCGTGTAGGTGAAGCCGCGCGGGTAGCTGGCGCCGGAGGCCACGGCCACGTAGGGAGTAGCAGGGTCCTTCACGCTGACAGTACCGGGCGCATATAGGTACAGGCGAAAGTCGCTGCCCGACGGCCCCGTGATGCCCGCCATCAGGGTCTGGCCTGCCGTGAGCGCAATGCGGAACACGTCGTCCGGGTCGGAGGCGTCGGAGACGCTCCCCGTGAACGGGGACGCGGGGATGGCCACCCCGGGGATGTCGTCGTCCGCGTCCGGCGTGATCGGGGCGCCGCCGTTCGTGGTGGCGAGGATGACGCCGGCCTTGCCCACCGCCCAGCCGTGCGAGGCATTGCTGAAGGTGACGGCGTAGAGGTCCTCGGTGCTCCCCGAGCTCTGCGCGATCCAGTTGGTGCCGCCGTTGTTGGTGGCGAAGATGGTGCCGCCGGAGCCCACCGCCCAGCCGTGACTGGCGTCCGGGAGGAAGGTGACGGCGTTGAGTTGCCCGGTGCTCCCCGAGATCTGATCGCTCCAGTTGTGGCCGCCGTCCGTGGTGGCAAGGATGACGCAATCGGTGAACCCCCATGAGTTCGGGCGGGAGCCCACCACCCAGCCGTGAGTGGCGTCGCTGAAGGCGACGGAGTTGAGGTCCTCGGTGGTTCCCGAGCTCTGCGCGGTCCAGTTGGTCCCGCCGTTGGTGGTGGCGAGGATGGTGCCGGGGGTGCCCGACGTCCCGCCCACCGCCCAGCCGTGGGTGGCGTCGGGGAAGGCGACGGCGTCGAGCTCCGCGGTAGTCCCCGAGTTCTGCGTGAACCAGCCGCCGCCGCCGGTGGAGATGAAAGCGGAGGCGCCGGCGGACGCGGAGGCGCCCGCTGACGCAAGAGCGCCGAAGAGGCAGCAGAGCACAAGCAGCGCCAGCAGCTCCGCAGCGATCGGCGCGGGCGAGACGTTCGGCGCCCGCTCAGTCTCACAATGGAGCCTCTGCCGTCACGTGCCTTCATGACTCCCCCTCCGGACGCTCGCGGGCGGCTTGGTGCCGCCGATACGAATGCAGTCGCCTTTACCACTATTGACAACGTCAATCAACATTATCGGCGATGGTGAGTTTGGGGCGGAGTGCATCCTCTCGGAGGCCGATCGCCAGAGCGCCGCCCCCCGACCTCACCTCCAGGCCAAAACGGCGGGTTTGGATCAGCGTCTGGAGCGCCCCCGCCGTCACCGGCCACGCCGGCATTGAGCGCTTCGTCGGCTCTGGCGATTCTGTCGCGTCGCTCGCCTCGTTCGCGCGAGCGCCCCCGACAGCGATGCCCGCCCCGCCCTAAGCGGCTGGGCCGAGACCCCCGGCAGCGCCGTCGGGACACGGTCCGGATGCCGCAACACATGCTAGTACGCTCGAGCCCGTCACATGATTGAAGAGGGCCTCGAGATCTGTCAGTTCAGTCCCTGTCGTTTCGGTCGCACCGAGCGTTGGCGCCGGATGCGGCAACAGGCGGGCAACAGACTCAGCGCCCAGATGGACTGTCCCACTTCCTGAAGAAACGATGGTCTTGTGGTAGCCTGGCCGCAGATCCAACGGCTTGCTCCTTGAGTCGCGTCGTCGGCAGGAACCACTCAAGAGGAGTTGTTCTGATGCGGTTAGAGTTCACGCTATCGAACATGCGCGCGATCTTCGAACGGCTCACCCAAGACCAATGCGCGCCAGCAGCAAGGCCTGACCTTGCGTAGACCCAGTGGGCAGGCGACTAGAGGTGCACGGTTGCGGACCCAAGCGAAGCAAACCCGGCTTCTAGACCATCCTCATGACGGAAGGGACCACCCAGGAGCACAGGAAACGAGCAGTTCCTCGCAGCCACCGAGGACAACTGGTTTGCCGCGCTGGCCGACGCAGGTGTGCCTGCCCAGACGGGGACCGCAATCGAGGA
>Ga0209744_1000352_pt1 | contig 15374 bp, 7 predicted proteins | sample BarGraNGADG00311_2_FD_184494 | JGI IMG/M metagenome (GOLD analysis project Ga0209744, IMG submission 184494) | Arctic peat soil microbial communities from Barrow, Alaska - Barrow Graham LP Ref core NGADG0004-311 (SPAdes) (version 2) | ecosystem: Environmental > Terrestrial > Soil > Wetlands >... | reverse complement strand
GCTGTCAAACATCCGGCCTTCGTGCTGGAGGTCCTGCTCGGAAACTTCGTCACCGCCGCGAACCAGCTCGAAGGCCGGATGTTTGACAGCCTCAGCTTGGTCGGTGAGCTCGTTGGTCTCGCCGATGACCAGCTAGGTAAAGTCCTCGCAGACACGTTCGGCGACGAAGATCAGCGCGCCCGTGCCCTCGTCGCAGTGGGTGCCATTACGGCCAGCCGCCTCGCCGACGCAGCCAAGGCTGCCGACGAGCAGGAACGTGCGCTTAAGACCAGCGTCGACATCGCGCAGGCCATCGCCGCCATCCAGGACGAGCAGCTCGGCCGGATCAACCCGGCCATCGTCGAAGCTTTTCTTCATCGCGCCGCAGACGGCGGGGCGATCAGGATCAGCCCCCACGCGGCTGGTGACGGCATGTTCACCCTGGCCCGCCAGGATGGCACGCGGCTGCCGCCCGAGTTCGCGCCACCTGGCGAGCGGAAGGCCGGCACCAGTGCTTTGGTCGCAACCAGCGGCAGGTCCCTGGCCCAAGCCCGCGCCAGCGGCGCCGCCATAGCGGACGCCGTGAATCTCGGACCCAGCGACCCGCCATACAAGGCGCTTGTCAGCCTGTGTGCAGACGCGTTCGCCCCCGCGATGTTCCGAGGCGGCGCGCTCATCGATCAGACCAGCAGCACTGACTACGACCTGTTCGCCTACCAAGCCGACCTCAGCGAGGCGGGCGGGCGGCGCAAGGGTACGTGGTCGTGCCTTGTCCGCGTCGACAGCGCCGGGGCACGCCCGGTCCGCTGGGAGATGCTCGCGAACCTCACCGCAGACGAGATCACGGCCGGGGCCCCACATAGGGGCCGTGTCCACGACGCCAGCGCCCGAGCGGCGATGGCAGCCAACGAGGAGCAGATGCGCCGCGCCGGAGCTCTCGACGCGTGGCTGCACGTAGCGCAGCGCGAGCTCGATCTGCTGCCGAATCAGCTCACCAACGACATCGCGAACCGGGACACCCGCATCGCCGAACGCAACCGGCTCAAGGACACCACCACGCAGCGGCTCGCCGATCTCCGGCAGATGAGCGAAGTCAGCATCGGCGAGCCGCAGCAGATTGCCTGGGCCCGTGTCACCGCGGCTGCCCCGCCGGCCGATCCGACCGAGACCGACAGCGAACGCATCTCCATGGATCGCGTCGCTGAGCGTCTACGCGAGCAAGATTTCGCGGTAGCCGACGTGCACACAGAAGACCGCGGTTATGACCTTCACGCCAGCCGTGGCAGCGAATATCGACTAGTCGAGGTCAAGGGCGTCTGGCACGCCGCCAGCAGCCAGGGCGTGAGCCTGACAGCTAAGGAGGTACTGATCGCCACCCAGCACGGTAAGGACTATTGGCTCTACGTTGTAGACCAGTGCCACGACGGCGAGGGCTCCCTTTATGGCACCTACGCCAACCCCGTCCTGACGTTCGGGGATCTCTCCACCGGGAACGTCATCGTGCATGTGCCCGGGAGCGCCCTCAAAGCCGCCCGAGATACCAAGGAGGACGTCACATGCGCATGATCGAACGATGGTTCCCGTGCGCTGAAGTCAGCGAAGCCTCCGCCAGCGGTTGGGGAAGCGGCCAAAGCGAGAAAGCGTTGTTCACCTGGTTCGCCGCCCGCCCGCTCGCGCAGGCCAAGGCCGCAGTCCTGACTAGCCTACTGCCGTGGCCCGAAGATGAGGTGGAACAACGTAGGTTGCAGGAACTGGTACGCAAGGCGATGACCGGACGGGACGCCGGGCAGTCCGAGGTGGTGGCCGAACTGGCGACCGCATACCCCGAAGGGGTATCCATCCTCGATCCGTTCAGCGGCCGCGCAATGATCCCCTTGGAAGGGGCCCGGCTCGGAGTACGCGCACATGGCGTCGACTACTCGCCCGTCGCGACGCTCGCTGGCCAACTCCTCGCTGATTTTCCGCTGCGCGATTGGTCTGGCGAGGCAGCTCTTCCCTTCGGGAAGCACGACATGATCAGCACAAGTGGTAGCCGACTTCTGGACGACACCCGTGCGTTCCTCGACGAGGTGGGTCATCGCTACGAGCGCCGCATGGCCGACGTGTACCCGAAGATCGATGATCGTCAGCCGTGGGGCTACCTTTGGGCGGCAACGCTGCCTTGCCAAGAGTGTGGCAAGCGGTTTCCGCTGACGGGATCGCTGCTACTTCGACACCCGCTTCCCGCCAAGCACGACCTTGGGCAGAGTTACAGCATTCATGTCGACCGCGGGACCGGCGACTTCCACGCGGTTGTCCGTGACGGAAAGCCGGCCTCTCAACCGACATTGGCTGCGACGATGAGAGCCGGGAAGACTGTGCGCGGCAAGGCGGCCATCTGTCCCTTCTGCGATCACGTTCATGCGAAAGCGACACACGCGCGCCTCATGGGCGAAGGTCAAGGCCAAGACGTCTTGCTGATCGCCGCCGACCTTGATCCGAAGGTAGGGAAACTCTTCCGAGAACCAACGGACGCAGAACGCAAGGCCGCTCAACGCGCGTCGGTTGAGCTGCCAAAGGAAGCCGATTTCGCGCACGGCCTGCGTGCCGTCCCTGACGAGCGCATTCCACCTGGGAACAACCACACTGTTCGAGCTTCGCTGTATGGCGCCCAGACGTACGGTGACCTCTGCAATGTCCGGCAGACACTGGGCTTCGTACGATTGGCCCGGGTAATCGCGGACATGGGCGAGGAACTCGTCAAAGAGCACGGGATCAGTGAGAGGTACGCGGCGGCGCTCGTTGGTTACGCAGGCGCAGTGCTGGTTCGCAAACTCAGGAGGTCAACCCGGGGCGTCACGTTGCAAGCTAGGAAGCCGGGCGCGTCCAACCGGGTCTACACATCCGATCTCTTCATGAATGAAACGAGTCTCGCTTTCTCATACGACTACCTTGAGACGGCCCTCGGTGACGGGCCCGGCACCTGGACATCCCTGGCAGATGACACCATTGCTGTTCTGCGCAACCAGGCGGGTCGTTCTCTAGGGCTGCCCGCGGACTTGGTCAGAGGTTCAGCCACCGCTCTGGCGCTGCGAGACTCGTCCGTTTCCGCAGTTGTCACGGATCCCCCGTACGACAACATGATCGACTACTCAGACGCATCAGACCTCTTCTTCGTCTGGCTCAAGCGGGCGCTGTCCACGACAGCACCTTGGTTCGGTTTCACTGCGCATCCGATGGGAGTTCAGGAAAAGGATCAAGAGGCCATCGTCAAAGGCGGCGGCAACGTTGACCATCGGACGCGTGCGCACTATGACCGAATGATCGCCAAGGCCTTCGCCGAGGCGCGCCGGGTTGTGCAGGACGACGGTGTCGTGACCATTGTCTTTGGTCACGGCGATCCCGATGTTTGGCACCGGCTACTCGGGGCCATCACGCAGTCCGGTCTCGTTCTCACTGGCTCATGGCCCGCCAAGACCGAGTCCGGTGGCAGCGCGGGAAGCGCCAATATCGTTACAACCCTGACTATGTCCTGCCGGCCGGCCCCGGCGGATCGCCCGATGGGCCGTGCGAACTTGGTCGAGGCTGAAGTCCGCAGAGAGGTGAAGGCCCGCATTTCGATGTGGGACTCAGGTGGCCTGGCGCCGACTGACCAGCTCATGGCTTCCGCCGGGCCGGCGATGGAGACCGTCGGCCGGTATGGGCAGGTGCTCGACCACCTCGGCGAGCCGGTGGACTCCACGCATTACCTCGTTGTCGCCCGCAAGGCCGTCATCGACGCGACATCCGTGCCAATCGAGAACCTGCCGCTGGATACGTTCGACGCCCGCACGCGGTTCGCACTCGGCTGGGTGCGGTTGTACCGAAGGTCCGTGGCGCCAAAGTCAGAGGCGCGCTGGCAGGCCCTTGCCGCCGATCTGACCATGGATGAGCTCAAAGGTGTTCTGTCGGAGGCGAGCAAAGGCGTGCGCTTCGCGCCGGCGAAGGACTGGAAGGGAACAGTCTCGCCTACCTCGTCTGTGATTGACGTCGCGATGGCCATGGCGACCGCGTGGGCAGACGGCTTGGACGAAGTGGCTCAAGTGCTGGCATTCGCCGGGCGCGACGAAGACGACGCCTACCTGTGGGCGACCCTCGGGTACCTATCCTCGCTGCTACCCGACGCAGATCCGGACGCGATCGCCTGGACCTCCTTGGTACGCGCCCGGCGAGGCATTGGCAACGTCCGGCGAGGTGTCGTGTCGGCGCTGCGAGAGGCCGATGAGGCAGAGGGCCGTCAGGGCAGCCTGTTCGACACAGAGATGACAGGAGAGACGACGTGACTAGTGCCGTGACCCCATGGTGGGAGGTCCTCAAGCTCCGCGACGAGGTCGTGCATGCGTCGGGCTCGATCGACGATGTGCAGATGTCGCTGTTTCAGGCCGTCCATGGAACGGTGAACGACCGCCCGCTCTATGCAGAGGCGCCCTATTTCGGGCAGATCACGCATCCGAGCCCGCTGTTCACCGACCTGATGGCGAAGGTCGCGGTACGTCTAGGTGGCGGTGCGAAGCACACGCGGTCACAGGCTCTGTGGAGGCTCGACCAGGCGATGGGTGGGGGGAAGTCTCACGGACTCATTGGCCTGTTCCACCTTGCGAAGAGCCCGGTGGCGCTGAGCGCGACCGACATTGGCAGGGCCACATTCGACAGAGCAACCCACATCCTCGATGAGAAGCTCCCTGCCGATCTGAACTGCCCGCAGGTCGTCGTGCTCGCGTGCGACAACATGACTGCGGGAAAGGGATCCGCCGAGTTCGACGGCCCGGCGCAGACGTTGCACGAGAGATTCCTGTGGCGACTGTTTGGCGGCGACAACACGCTCTATCTGCGCTATCGGGACGGGTACTCCGACAAACACCGCATTGTTGAGGCGCTGACCGCCGTCGGCCGGCCGGTCCTGATCCTGGTCGACGAGATCATGGACTACATCCGTCAGCTCTCGCTGACTGAGAACGCCGACCTGGCGATCAAGGACATGGCGTTCTTGCGTGCGCTGCTCGACAGCGTGAACGACGTTCCGAATGTTGCGGCGGTCGTCGTGATGATTGCCTCCGAGGCGGACAACATGGACCTCGACGAGGCCGGGCAGAAGCGACGTCAGGAACTTGACGACCTACTGATCCGTAACGGCGAAACCGCAACGATCAACGACAACACGGACTTCGCCGCCATCCTGCGCCGCCGCCTGTTCGACGGCATTGCCCCTGCGGAGGTCCTCAAGGCGACTGCTTCGGCGTTCACGTCGAAGATGACCGGGTCGTGGCGCAAGAAAGTGTTCGACCTCGTGTCTGCCACCGCCTCGACTGAGTTCCCGGAGGAGGTCGCCCGCTGCTACCCGTTCCACCCGCAGCTGATGGCCATGGCGGAGCAGGAGTGGGCCAAGCTCGCCGGGTTCCAGCGCGTACGGTCGACCATCCGGATCTTCGCTGCGACGGCTCACTCTCAGTACCAACGCGGTAAGTCGGGTGGTTGGGCTCCACTTCTCATCGGCCCCGGCGACCTGCCACTGTCCGACCCCACTGTCCGAGAGGCCGTCATCAACAGTGGCCTGATCGTCGATACCCGCACCCAGGCGAATTACAGGCAGATCGCCAGCGCGGACATCGTCGCGGCCGATGACAAGAAGGGCGCTGCCCGCGAGGTCGACCGCGCGCGCACCGACGAGATCACCGGCACGATCAACCCGAGGGCCGCAGAGCGGGCAGCCACCTGCCTGTTCCTGTGTTCCGTCGTTGGCGCCCGAGCCGGAGGACGTCAGGGCGCAACCGAGGCCGAGCTCAAGGCAGCGATGTTCGTGCCCGACTCGAACTACCCAGTGGGCGAAGCCGACACGGTGATCGCCGAGCTCCTCGATGTAGACGGCGGCGGTCTGTCCAGTGTCGAGCAGCTCGCCGGGAAGGGTGGGCAGGCATCACGGCTGTTCATGTCGACCAGGCGCACTCTGAACATGCTCGTCAAGGCTGCGCGGTCCAGTGTCGCGCCCGAGGACCGCGACGAGGAGTTGGCCAAGACGGCCGAGCGGCTATCAGCAACAGGGCCGTTCAAGAGCAAGATGTTTGTCAGGGCCGATCTCAAGCGCGATCCGCTGGGGGTTCTTACGACCGCGGGGATCGACGACGCCCGCACTACGCGGCTTGTCGTGCTTGACCCGAGACAGTTCAGCTTGCTTAACGGCATCGAGAAGGACACCCGTGACGCGATTTGCGCTGTCATGGGTCTCGGGGACAACAAGGTTCCTGTCCAGTGGGCGTCATCTGCCGTGTTCGCCGTCATTAACACCCAAGGGCGCGGGAGTGCGCGAGGCGCGGCCTCCGTCTATCTCGCGTGGGATCGGGTAGCAGGTATGGACGCGGTCCGCGCCGACGAAGAGCTCGCGGAGCAAGCCCGCATCGAACGCGCTCAGGCCCGGCGTAACCTCGACAGCGCTGTCCGTCAGGCCTACCGTCACTTTGTTTACCTGGCCGAGGGTGACCAGCCCGACCAGTCCCGCATCGACCGAACGGTCGCGTTCGAGCCAGACAGCAATAGGTGCTCCCTGGATGGCACCGCCGTGTGGCAAGCGCTCGTCTCTGAGGGCAAGGCCTTCAACGTGTCAGCCCTGACGGCCAAGGCGCTGTTGCACAACCTCGACCAGAAGGACTACGGCCGCCCGCTCGACGAGCTCCGTGACTTGTTCTGGAGCAGCCCGCGGCTCCCGCTCCTGCCGGGTGGCGAGGGCGATCTCCAGCGGGCGATATTCGAGGCCGTCGGGGGCTCCCAGTTGAGGCTCGTGGGCGCCGACGACCTTGACCGCGCCGTCACCCGTCCTGGAGACATCGCCGTCGGGTCGTCCGGGCTGCGCCTTGCGCCCCCGAAAGAACTCGAGGGCCTAGCCGACACTGGCACGACCGACTCAACGGCCCAAGGGCCCACAGGATCGACTTCCGACAAGAGTCGGATTCCCGCAGGGGGTCAGCTTGGGGTCGGCCCGATGGCCACCCAGAAACCCTCACTCTTGGAGCGCGAGATCGCGTTCACCCTGATGACGAGCATGAGCGAACCAGGAACCCGCGACGCAGTCAGGAGGCTCTTGCTCGACCTCTCGAACGCGGCTGATGAGGGCCATATCAGCTGGGCGCAGATCCAGGTCAAGGTCGTTGTTGCCGAGGAAGTGGGCGCAGCCATTGAGCAAGATGTCCGCGACAGCGGTTCGAACCCCAGCAGCCGCCCTGCCTAACGCAGAACTGGAGCGCCATCACATTAAAGGCTACTGAGGGCGAGTCTCCATACTGCCGCGCACGCACGGGCTCGTTGATGGTGAACACCGCTCCGTCTCTTCGAAGCTGGCCTACAAGAGTTACGTCATACAGCCGACACGAGACGTGCCACCACTCACGTCCACCATCCCGGGGCTCGCGTCCCAGACACTGGTCTACGTGACCCAGACGGACCGCGCGGGGCCAGAGGCGCCGACCCTGGGCAAGGCAACCGAGACGTTGTCGCAGTTCGTCGCCCGGATCCTGGATCAACTGTCCCTGAGCGCGTGGCTGCCGTCGGCGGCCTTGGTGTTGCTGGTCGCGTTCACGGTCACGCTCGGATCTGTCCTGGACGAACACGACCCTCCGATGGAGGTTTCCACTGCGCTGACCGAGGCGCTCGCCCGGATGACCCAGGTGAAACTCGGCGGTGCCGTTCTCGTTCTGGCGGCGATCGTGGTGCTGACGATGCTCACCCAGGCGTTCGCCTTCGAGGCGATCAGGACTCTTGAGGGATACTGGGGGACGGCGAGGCCGGTCGAGTTGGTGGCCGACGTGTGCAGCGGTTGGCACGGGCGAAGGCGGCAATGGCTGCGAGATCGCGAGTCAGACCTGACGGAGCGCGCTTGGTGGTCGGCGTCCAGAAGCCTACTGGAGCGTGAGGTCGATCGACATGAGAGAGGGCTACCCCCTGACCTCACTCCGGACATGATCGAAGTGCGGGGGGCAGCGGTCCTCAAGCGCTCACCTCTGGTCAGTATCAAAGATGTGAAGACGCGTCTGAAGGCGCTGCGGATCCCGTGGGAGCAGTATGCGGACCCGGGACTGATACGGCGGCGGATCAACGTGGCCAAGCGACTCCGGGACTATCCGGATGCGGAACGGCTGCTGCCCACCCGGCTGGGGAACGTGCTTCGCAGGCACGAGGACATGACAGGCGAGCGCCAGCTGGAGTTCTTCATGCATGGGGTTTTTGACGGCCTGCCGTTCTCGATGCAGGTTGCTCACGATGAGCAGCGGAACCGGCTTGACCTGTACTGCTCGATGGTGTTTGTCCTCGCTCTCGCCGGTGTGGTGACGGTCGCTCGGCTGTGGGCCTATGACTGGTACGCGTGGGGGGCGGCAGCGATCACCGTTGTGGCGATCTGGTTGACATACCGGGCGGCTGTCGCGAGCGCCCGGTCCTACGGCGGCATCCTCGTCACGATCTCCAGCTACGTGCATGAGAGGCAGCAACGCGGTTCGAGCGTGCCTACAACTGCGGGTGGTGCCCGGGAAGCGCGGCCCGAGTACCAGTCGCCGGACAACACCCAGCTCGCCGAAGGAGATCGCGCGAAAAACTGAGAGCGGCCCGATTGAAGTCAAGGCGCTCGTCAGAAGCCTCAGGTTAGGCCGTGTCCACCATTTCTACCATCGCGTCATCGGGATGCATGTCGTGGTTTGGTGGTCGGTCTGGGGCGGAAACTGCGAAGTCGCAGTCGTCATGACTGCACTCCCAAAGGCGGTCGCCTTCGACCGCCGTCGGGATCCTTCGATCAGTCACATCTGCAGCATGCTCCCCCGAACGCGTTCTGTCGATGGCACCTTGAGCACATCGCTCATTTGTGACGGGCGGGTTGTTGCTCGAAGTTGGCCGCCGCGCAGTTCGGTGCTGGGGCAAAGCAGTGACAGCCAAGGCTGCGCCGAAGGCCCGCAGCTCGGCCAGCGTCATGTCGTGGGTCCGGAAGCTCCAAATGAGTGAGGGTCACGGACGAATGAGAGCAGCCTGAACGCGCCCCGGCTTCCGGGCAGGGTGGAGTACTCCGACCACGAGCAGGGGTAGTTGCCTGCAAGCTCGATGGGTGCTTCGCGACCCTTCATCGTGCCTCCCGTCTTTGTGCCCCACGCCCGACTTCCGGTGATCTGGTTGCCCTCGTAGATGCGGAAAGCATCGGCGTTGGTGGCGCGCCCATGCCCGGGCCGCTGCCAGTAGCTGGGATCGTTGGTCAGCACGAGGACGGCGCCGCACCATCCGGGTTTGTCGCCGACGAAGCGTTCGACCCGGTGGATGTCCTTGACCACGTCGTAGTCGCGGATGTCCTGAGCGCCCTGGCTCAGCAGCTCGAAGTGCTCACCGCGCACTTCCCCCACCCAGGGAGCGGTCAGGTACTTCAGCTCGAGGACGAGGTGGGTCCCCAGCTCTGGCCGGGACAGGAGCAGGTCCAGCCGAAACCCGGGCGCCGGCCTGGTTTCCAGGCGCACCTGCAGGGCCGGGTCGGACCGGTGGGCGACCCACGCGAGGGCGTGTTGCATGTCTGCCTCGGAGTGGAATATCGGACGCTCGCGTCGTAGTTCTTCGACCCACGCCGCCATTGACTCCAGGAGGGTGGTCACATGCCTGAGGCTACCCGCGTGCGCGGCGGGGTCTGATGCGGCACAGTGGGCGACATGAGCGACATAGTGCATCCGGTACCTCCTGCGCTGCGCGACCTGCTTAGGCGATGGGAGGCCGTTGGCCGCCCGCCGCAGCAGGGAAGCAACTGGTCGCTGCGGCCGTGGCAGCTGGCGTTCCCGGAGCACAGCGAGTATCTGGCGTCGCTGCCAAACCCGATCAGCAGGGCCGACGCGATCGAGGCGTGCCGCGAGGCCCCTGACGGGTCGGAGGCCACGGTGCGCGGGTTCCTGGCAGCGATGATCTGGGGTTATGGAAAGGTCGGTTACGGCCCGTACCGGACTGCGCACGTGCTCAGTGACACCGCCGGCGCCGCGGCAACCCTGGCCGAGGTCGCCGGCGTTGCCCGCGATGAGGGAGGGCCCGCGGCCTTCGAGCTGCTCGCGGACAACCATCTGCTTGGGCTCGGCGTGGCGTTCGCGACGAAGTACCTGTTCTTCTGCGCGGCCGCCGGGGACGGCACGCCGGCACTGGTCCTGGACCGGCTGGTTCGCGGCTGGTTGGCGCGCAACGCGGGCTGGTCGCTGCGCCTTGACTGGCGCGTCGGCGCGTACCGCGAGTACGTGGAGACGGTCACCTCCTGGGCATCCGAGCTCGGCTGCGACGCAAGCGACCTGGAGTTCTTGATGTTCGCTGCCGCGGCCAGCTCGGACTCGACGAGCCAGTGGGCTGGGCCATCCTTTGCCACCGTAGGGGAGACACCGCCGGCTGCGGTGTCGTCGCTGACCCTCGAAGAGGTTGCGGTTCTGGAGGCACTGGACGATGCGGCCGAGGCGTTCGCAGCCCTGCCGGTCAGCGCCATGGCTGCCGACGATGACGACTTCGATTTGGGCGTCCGGCAGCTGCGTCGCATCGTGCTTGCTAGACGCCGCCCCTGATCGGCTGGTTCGCGAGGCTTGGGGTACCCCCGAACAGCTCTGTGTGCCCGGCCGGCGTCTGTGTCGCGTTGGGGCTGTGCACGAGTGCCGCAGCCGCTTCGCAATGAGCGGCCACCTCCGAGGGGATCTTGCTCGGGAGTTTCCGCTGCCGGTTGGGCCTGCTCACGAGGCTTGAGGTGTGTCCGTGCCGGAGGTTCTGCGGAGTGGGGCTGGCGGTGTGAGACTGCCAGTCATGACAAGACAAGCTGTCGGCCTTCGTCTGGTCCACGTCACGAGTCGGCGCTATCCATTCGAGTTGGCGTGACCACTACGGTGTCGGGCCCGGCCTGGTCCTCTGAGGCCATGGCCCCGGAGGAACGAGGCCAGTACCCGCTTGGGGTCGAGGGCGCCATTGCTTTCCATGCCCGCAACTTGGTCCCGTTCACCACGACCGTGACGGCGCATCCGCGCTACTACGCGCTGCACGCCCGAGCGGCAGCTGCCGGGTTGCCGGACGCCGTGGCGGCTGACGAACTCACGCGGCGGTTGGAAGTGTTGCTCGCCGCGGCGAGCCTGCAGCATGCGCGCTCCGCGCCCGACGCGCACGACCCCGGCGGCACGCTCAGCGAGCCGCACGGGTTCCGCGTGATCGGCGCCGCACTCGACGACGGGGGACTGAACCTTGCGGTGCTGGCTGAGACGTACGGCGGAAACCGAGCCGGCTACTCCGGGGCATACCGCGGTGTGGAGCAGGCGTTCGGGCTGTCCGGCGGCCCTAGCGCGGCCCGGGCCCCGCTGCCCACACAGGCACTCGCAGCCTTGGACCCGTTGGTCGCGCTCGCGAGCAAAGAAGTTGTCGCGTTGAGCGACCTGAGCGAGCCATCACTGTGCCTGTGCGCCCTGCGTACCAGCGCGGATGGTGAAGCCCTTCGACAGGCGTTCTTTGCTTCGGACGACGATGCTGTTCCGACCGATGTGCGGGCCGCCCGTCAGATCAGCCGGGTCTCAGCCAGGCTGTGCCTGACGGCGCTTGACACCAAGCCGACCGACACCTCCGTGACGGCCGCGCTGGCTGAGTTGTGCTGCTACGGGGACGTGGCAGCCAAGCTGCCGGAGGACTCGGTCGCTTGCGCGGCGACTGCGGCGCGTTGGCGTGGAGCGCTGCTCCGCAATGAGTCCGTTACAGCCTGGCGCTGGCTGTGGTGGTGGCTCACCGACGCCCTCGACAAGGCACCGAGCACCGCCGAGGTGCTGACCGCGTCGTTCGCGAACGCTCTGGTCACGTTCGCAGGCCAGGACATGCTGTTCTCCAAGGCGGTCCACGGCGAGCTGCCGACTGGCAGAGCGAGCAACGGGACGCTGCTGCCTGCCGAGCGTGAGCTTCGAGACGCTGCGGACAGCGCGTACGACACGGAGCCACTGCTGTGGCTGCGGATGCTGGCTCTCGGCTGCCGCCGCCTTGACGAGCTCGACGAGCCGGCCCTGCAGCACTTCAACATCGGCCAGGACGACTGGAACCCCACCCAGACCCGGGAGTACCTGTCCGGCCTCCAGGACAAGCGCCTTTCGAAGGTGGCAGAGGACCTGGTGCCGCGGCTCCTGCGACGGGCGCAGCTGGTTGCACGTCGTCGCCAGCAGTGGACCCGTCACGGGCTGCGGATGCCGACCCGGCTGAGACCGGTCGGCGACATCCTTTACGTCACCGGGCCTGAAGGGACCGGGGAAGCAGCCCTTCGGCAGTTCCGGCTGGTCCAGATGCTCAGCGCGCTGGGCGTCCTGGGCACCTCGAGCAACAAATGGACTCCGGGCGCCCATGCCGGGGTGCTGGGATGACTCTGCCGACTCCGGTTGCGGGACCGGCACCGCTGCCGCAACTGCTCCCAACGGTTCCACCGACGCTGCTGCACGAAAAGCTGATCACGGACGCGCACGAGGTCCTGGTCCTGAGCTACACGTCGGACCTGCAGTTCTTCGAGTCCACCTGCCTGGGTGACGCCCTGGCGTCCACGGGCCGCGTGACGGTCGTGCGGGACGCAGACAAGGGCGTGCCAGCCGCCGAAGCCCGCCTGGCGGGCACCCGGTACCTCGATGTCCCTGTTCGTTGCCGCTCCGGTGGCGCATTTCACCCCAAGCTTGTCGTCGTCGCAGGCCCGGACAAGGCCCTGGCTGCCATAGGTTCAGGCAACGTCACACCATCCGGCTGGCACTACAACGCCGAGCTGTGGACCGTGATCGCCGGTGAGGGCGAGCAGTGGCCGGTCGCCTTCGAGGCGCTGGCCGACTGGCTCGACCGGGTGCCAAGCGCGCTGCTCATCGACGACTTCGGAGCGCGCCGCATCCGTGAGGTGGCCGCGCTACTTCGAGACAAGCAGTACTCCGGAGGTCCGCGCCTTGTGCACAACCTTGACGAGCGCATCATCGAGCAGCTGGGCCACGGACCCGTACAGCAGCTCGCCGTCGCTAGCCCGTTCCTGGACGGCAAGGCGGCAGCGCTGCGTCAGCTCCAGAAACGGTTCGAACCCATCGTTACCAAGGTGGCTTTGTCACGCGGAGCGTCATTCGACGCTGACGCCCTGGCGGACGCCCTCGAAGGCAAGGGGCGTGCAGCTCTCATCAGCAGCGCCAAGTACCACCACGGCAAGCTGGTCCAGTGGGACCTTCAGGATGGCGCCTCGCGCGCACTGGTGGGAAGTCCGAACTGCACCGCAGCAGCCATGCTGATGACCTCGGCCCAGCCCCACGGCAACTGCGAACTTGGTCTGGTCGTCGATGTGACAGGCAAGGACCTGATGCCCAAGGTCGGAGATCCGCTGGACCGGGCTGGCCTGCTGGCTCACGCCGCCGCTGGCCCTCCGCTTCCTGCCGACCGCGCGTCCGGGACACCGTTCGTGGCGCGGGCGCTGCGCGCACCAGCGGGGCTGCAGCTGACCGTGCTGGGTCTGAAGTCCACGTTGCTGTCCGACGCGGAGTTGCTCTGGAAAGGAAAGACCTACCCAGTCAAGGCCGACCCAGCCCGCGGGGCTGAGGGCTTCGCGCACTGCCTGGCCGGGGCGGGAGAGCTCGTCTCCGTGCAGTTTCCGGACGGGACCGCCACCGATGCGGTAGCCGTGACCGACCCGGCGCGCGTGATGGTGCGCCTGCAGAAGCCCAGCCCGCTCGAACGGGATTCGCTAGCTGCGGTGCTTGGTGACCCGACCTTGACCGGTGAGCTCCTTGATGCCCTTGAGCAGCTCGCGAGTGTCCGACCCACCCCGCCTTCGGGGGGCAGTGGCCAAGAGCACTCGCCTGCCGCATGGCTCGAGGCGTGGGCGATGTCGGCGTCAGCCGCTGTGGGGCAGTCGCTCGTGTCCCTCGCGCTGGGCCAAGACCCGGCCGGGGCCTCCACCGGGCTGGCTACCGTGATGGCCGTCGAGTTGCCTGATGAGCCTGAGCCGGGCGACATCGACCAGGAGGACGACGAGAAGGTCGACCAGATCCTCACCGAGACGCTGCCCCCGGACGAGGCCGAACAGGAGAAGGCAGCGGAGAGGCATCGGCGGCGTGTGGTCGCGTTGCTGCTCGCTCGCGCCGACAGCGCCAGCGGGTGGGAGCTTCCAGCTCAGCTGGCCCTACTCAGGGTTCTCACTATCTCGATCGCTTCGGGTCTGTTCCACGAGGGTGAGCTGTGGAGTCCAGCTGTGGCAGCGCTGGCTGTAGCGATCGCGCCTGCATCAGAGCCTGAGGCTGACGAGACCGCGAAGGCACTCGCGTCGCATCGTCTCGCGCTGGCAGCGGTGTGCCTGGCGATGATCGCCCGTGAGGTCACGAACTGGGCCGAAGGGGGCGGACCGGTCGAGGACTTCCTGAGTGTCCGCGCAGTCCTTCCTGCCGGGTCAGGAGCCATCGACAGCAACCTCGTCAGGGCCTACGCCACCGGCCTTGACCGTCTGCTCGGCGTCACAATGGGCGGTGCAGCCATCGTGGATTCGCTGGACCACCTGCTCAACACGGGACCGCTCACTCGCCTCGCCGAAGCCCTGAGCGGCGACAACCTCACCGTCGACGTGGCCGGCCCGAGGCTGTTGCTCGTGACGGGGAACGGGGCGCCCCGGGCCCTTGCTTTTCGAGTCCTGACCAAGGCGCAGTCCGAAGGCCCTCTCGTGGTGGTCGCGACGAACCCCACGCTCACGGTCGCGCTGGCCTGGAATAGGCCCAACCTCGTGGAGGTGACGTCCTCCCTGAACGGCCGCGGGGGCCGCTTGTACCGCACCGTGCTAGGTATCGGCCCTGTTGCCGGCGGGTCTGCAACCCCGGTCGAGCGGTGGCAAGGGGGCTTGCCTTCGCATGTGCAGGCGCTGCTTCTAGAAGGCGATCTGGCGCACTCTGCACTGGGCTAGACGGGCCCGGGATGAGGTCAACAGGAGATCGTGTCGGCTGGTTGAAGCCCGGCGGTCAGAGTCGGCATCGGTATGCACGGGCAGCTGCGAGGAGTTGAAAGACCCCCATGACACCGGCAGGCCTGACCGCCTGAAGTGCAACCACCGGAACATGTGGTGACCGCTTCACACACCACGACCGTGGACCGGACCGGGGCAGCAAGCCCAGTCGTTCTCTGGGTCGCTCCCGGGGTGCAGAACCGTGTGAGGGGTCGAGCCACTGTCGGTGGTGCCGTGCAGACTGTTCCCACAGCAACCTAGACGGAGCAGCTATACATGACTGAAGACGACTTGAACTGGTGGTTGACACTCGCGGCGAACGTGGAGTGGACCTTCGCACGTACCTAATGGGGGCTACCGGGCCGAGTTCGTGACAGGCTCGGTGCCTGGTAGCCGCCGATGGATGAGCACTCTTTCGCACCTGGACCTCGAGTCC
>Ga0209744_1000343_pt1 | contig 15561 bp, 17 predicted proteins | sample BarGraNGADG00311_2_FD_184494 | JGI IMG/M metagenome (GOLD analysis project Ga0209744, IMG submission 184494) | Arctic peat soil microbial communities from Barrow, Alaska - Barrow Graham LP Ref core NGADG0004-311 (SPAdes) (version 2) | ecosystem: Environmental > Terrestrial > Soil > Wetlands >... | reverse complement strand
GGGTATTTCCGGTTTTACTGATCACATACGACTTCAAAGCTGCTGGCGCCGGTCCTGTTATTACACTTCCTGAGGTTGCATATACCGAACCGTGACATGGGCATTGGATATTTCCCGCTCCTGAGATATAGGCTACGGTACATCCCTGATGAGTACAAATACTTGATAAAGCAATATATTTACTGCTTCCGGTATTCGCAACAAGAATGTCCTGGACAATTATTGATCCGCCATCCGTATTCAGAGCCGAATTACCTGCCTGTGTAAGATCAAGAGTTATTGTTGTTGGGTTTGTATTCCCACCCGGACTATTTGCTGATGATTTTGAGCAGCTCTCAAGAACTGAAGGAGCTAATAATATAACTCCGCCACCCAATACAATTTTCTGAACCAAATCTCTTCTGTTCATTCGATATCATTTTAAGTTGTTGTATAAATATCTAAACAAGCAAAAAACCAGATTGTTTACTAAGGGATAATATTGAATTATGAGAATTGGATTGGCAGGACAACTCGAGAGTAGTTAATAGTAACTCTGCACTGAGATAAAAGATAGGGACACCGAGATGTCAAAGCTAAAGAACATTATATTAGATTTGTGATTATTTTAAAATATACCAGCTATGCCACTTAATATTCCGGATAAACTGCCTGCAATAGAAATCCTTCAGAAAGAGAATATTTTTGTAATGGATCAATCACGTGCGTCAAGTCAGGATATTCGTCCGCTTAAAATAGCAGTACTGAATCTGATGCCTATAAAGATCACTACTGAAATTGATTTGGTAAGGTTATTGTCTAATTCACCCTTGCAGGTTGAGCTTGATTTTATCAGTTTAAGCACTCATATTTCGAAAAATACTCCAAAAGAACATATGCTTGCTTTCTATAAAGATTTCAGGCTGATTATACACAATAAGTATGATGGTTTAATAATTACCGGGGCACCGGTTGAGCAGATGCCATTTGAAGAAGTTATTTACTGGAAGGAGCTGACTGAGATTTTATCATGGGCAAAAAGTAATGTTACATCTTCAATATTTATTTGCTGGGGTGCACAGGCGGCGCTATATCAGTACTATGGAATTCCGAAATATCCGCTGGATAAAAAAATGTTTGGGATTTTTAAACATACGAAGGCTGATTCAACCAATCCGATTCTCAGGGGTTTTGATGATGTTTTTTATGTACCGCATAGTCGACATACAGAGATAAGAAGGGAAGATATATTGAAAGTACACGAACTGATAATTCTTTCCGAATCTGAAGAATCAGGAGTATATATGGTGGCATCACGTAACGGTCGTGAATTTTTTCTTACCGGGCATTCGGAGTATTCTCCTGAAACGCTGGATATAGAGTATAAAAGGGATCTGGCTAAAAACCTGCCTATTGAAATGCCTGAAAACTATTATCTGGATGACAATCCCAAAAATCCACCGGTAGTTCGTTGGCGCTCACAAGCCAATATGCTGTTTGTAAACTGGCTCAATTATTTCGTCTATCAGAAAACACCGTACAATATTGATGCTATTAAGTAAAAAGTTTTTTGTTTCCTGACTTTATTTTTAGTGATATTTCCGTCAGACCATAAATGGAAAAAACATCTTTGTCTCCTTCATATATGTTCTGTACTCATCTCCGAATTTTGAAATCATCTCATTTTCTTCAATTCGGGCAGTTACGTAGATGGCAATGAAGTTAATGACTCCCAGAATAAGCTGAGCCGGCTCCGGATCCTTTAGCATAACACCAGTACCAAGAAGAAATATTGAAAGATACAGAGGATGCCTTATATAACCATAAATACCTGATTTTACAAGCTGTGACGTGTTCTCGAAGTTGCTATCCGGCTTTCCTTTTCTCTTCAGTAAAAGATAACCTGTTATGACCACATAAATTGAAAATATCAGAAGTATCCATGAGACTAACTGAAGTGGTGAAAACGGATTCACAAACCAAACTTTAATATTCAATATAACAAGAATGAAAACACTCTCAAATGCAAAGAATCTGGCTATACCGTGATATCTTTTGTATTTGATTGATAAAAACCAGGAAAACAGGATAATAAAAACTGTTCCGATGACCAGGACATATATATTCATATTCTATTGTAATTATTGTGTATAGCTGTGAGCGATTATTTTATGAAAACTATTTTTAAGTGCACTTTTCATTGACCTTTTTAATATAATTATGGACTTCAATCTGTGACTGGATGACATCTTTACCAGGCTTGACAAATTTGTTTGACTGGTTTTCGTCAAAAATTCTGGCCTTAACATTATCAGTCCATTGAATTTCAAATATCTTCCTTAATTCGTTTTTAATACTCTTGTCAAAAATAGGGCATGTGACTTCGATCCGGTGTTCTATATTCCTGGTCATCAAATCCGCTGAAGAGATAAAGCACTCCTCATTACCACCGTTACAAAAGATCATAAATCTGGTATGCTCAAGAAAACGGTCAACAATACCGATCGCCATAATATTTTCGCTTATATCTTTTAGCCCGGGTACAAGCGAGATCATGCCACGTATAATTAACCTGATTGTAACACCGGCTTTGCTTGCTTTGTAAAGATGATTTATGATCTCATTATCGGTTAAGTTATTCAATTTTAGATAGATATAAGCTTTTTTCCCAGCCTTGGCATTCTTTATCTCATTCTCTATCAGAAGTATGATTTTATTGCGCAGGGAAAAAGGAGATAGAACCAGATGATAAAAATTATCTTTCTTATAATTGACATTGAAGAAGTTGAATGCTTTAAAGACTTCATTAGTGATCTTCTTATTTGTAGTTAAAAGAAGATGGTCAGTATAGACTCTTGCTGTATCCTCATTAAAGTTACCGGTACCAATTGCTGAATAACGCTGAGTAACTTCATTTTTAACCCGGGTTATCAGGCATAATTTGGAATGAACTTTTAATCCGGGAACCCCGTAAATCACTTTTACTCCCTCTTCCATAAGTTTGTTACCCCATAGAATATTAGCTTCCTCATCAAATCGCGCCTGAAGTTCCACTACAGTTGTAACATTCTTACCATTCCTTACCGCATTCAGCAAAGCATTGATAACACTTGAGTTTCTGGCCAACCTGTAAAGTGTTATCTGGATTGAAGTTACATACGGATCAATAGATGCTTCTCTCAAAAGATCAATAAAATGATCAAACGGATGATACGGGAAGAAAAGCATGATATCCTTTTTCTTAATTGCTGACAGAATGCTTTTCCCTGCCTGAATATCTCGGTGAGGTACCGGAACCAGGGGTTCGTAATAGAATTTTTTACGACCTAGATTTGGGAAATTCATGAAATCCTTGAAGTTATGATACCTATCGGCCGGAATGATAACGTCATCAGGTCCGAAACTTAGTTTTTTTGTTAATATTTTTAAAAGCTCATCCGGCATTTTCCTATCGTAAATAAATCGGACAGGGGTACCCCATTTTCGCTGCTGAAGACTTCGTGAAAGCTTGTCAATATAACTTTCTGAAATATCATCAACTATTTCAAGTTCAGCATCTTTAGTTAGCTTTATTGTGTAGGCTGAAAACTCATCAAAATCAAATATAAAGAAGATCTCCTTCAGTCCATACCTGATTATATCATCAATAAACATTAAGTATTTATCATCTCCTTTTTCCGGAAGAACTATAAACCTTGGAAGGACGTGAGTCGGGATTTCAAGAAGGGCAAATCTTTTCTTCTGCGTCTCTTTCTTGACAAGGTAAATTGCCAGATAAATTGCATCATCAGTAAGATTAGGCAATTCGGTATCTTTTTCGATAAGAAAGGGCATAAGCCTGGTACGAACCTCTTTATGAAAATACTTCTGTACAAATTCACTTTGTTCCTGACTTAATTGCTTCTCATTGATAATATGTATATTATGTTTATCCAGTTCCTGTATAAGTCCTGAATAAATCTTTTCAAACCTGGAGTTTTGGGAAAGAACTATTTCCTGGATCTTTTTCAGGGTGGCCTTGGTGCTGTAACCGAGAATAGCCTTCGATTTGGCACCAAATTGTGAAAGTCTTTTCAAAGTTGCTACCCTTACCCTGAAGTATTCATCGAGGTTATTTGAATAGATACCCAAAAACTTAAATCTCTCAATCAAGGGGACCTCTTTGTTTTCAGCTTCCTGTAAAACACGTTCATTGAAAGACAACCAGCTGATTTCTTTCGGAATATATGTCTTGCTCATTGTTATTTCTCAGGTTTTAGAAAATACTCTATCTTTCCAATGTTACGACCGATCTCCGACCACGTTGTGATATTGAATGAGATACAAACAATACCGGTTTTTGGTAAAAACTCACAACCTTTTTTACACAGAGTATTTGCTATTTGTGTAAATGAAGGATTATGTCCAAACAAGGTTACAATTTCACTATCCTCATTGATATTGGAAAGAATGCCAGGCAGATTCTGGAAGCTCATCTTATAATACAGGCTGCTGTTCAAAATGACCTTTTCAGTATCGATCCCAAATTCATCTGCAAAGATAAACGCTGTCTCCAGAGCTCTGAAGGCAGGGCTGGTCACAATAATTCCCGGAGATTTTTCTTTTTCCATGAATTTTCTGGCCATTAACCTTGAGATTATTTTCCCCTTCAGAGTCAGCGACCTTTCGAAGTCAGAAATCTCGGGAACCGGATCTTCCGCTCTCCCATGACGAATGAAAATCAGCTTTTTCATTTTAACCTTTTTATTGGATGTAGGTAATGCTTAATTCCGGATTGAACTTTTAAATGCCGAAACTCGTTCCCATACTCTGGGCCTGAATAACCAGCGGATCATTTTGCCCGACAAGCTTTAATTTGCCTGCAACATCTGCAAGAGGAACTGACACAACTTCAGTATTTCTTAGCGCAACCATCTTACCGAAGTCGCGATGTGCAATCATGTCTGCAGCAGCGGTGCCATATCTTGTTGCAAGTACACGGTCCATGGGAGAGGGAGTGCCTCCTCTCTGGATATAACCCAGGACTGTTTCTCTTGTCTCGAGTCCGGTTAGTTCATTTATTCTTTTGCTTAAAGACTGTGCAGCCGAACAACTGTCTTTGATGGGATTTTTGATGCCCTCGGCAACAACAACGATTGAATACTGTTTATTTTCACTGACACGTCGGAGAAGATACTCTGCAATCCTGTTTTCATCATATTGAATTTCAGGAATAAGGATAACATCTCCTCCTCCTGCAATACCTGAATACAGGGCTATCCAACCGGCATTGTGTCCCATCAGTTCAATTATCATTATCCGTTTATGCGAGTTGGCTGTTGAGTGCAAACGATCGATGGCTTCAGTGGCAATATTTACGGCGGAGTCAAATCCGAATGTAAGATCGGTGCCCCACACGTCATTATCAATTGTTTTAGGTATACCTACGACATTAAGTCCTTCGAGTGATAAAAGATATGCTGTTTTGATGGTGCCGTTTCCACCTATGCAAACAAGGCAATCGAGTCCCATTTGTTCATAATGTTCTTTAATAAGTACAGGTTTGCTTATTTCATTTTTCCCTTTCCCGCTGCTCTTAAACGGTTTCTCCCTGGAGGTCCCGAGGATTGTTCCTCCCAGGGTTAATATCCCTGAAAGATCCGATTCGGCAAGCTCATTATATTCCTTATTGATCATACCGGTAAAACCGTCGCTGATGCCAATCACTTTCATTCCATATTTAACAATTGCTGTTTTACCTACCCCTCTGATAGCTGCATTAATACCCGGACAGTCGCCTCCGGCTGTAAGAATACCTATCCTCTGGCCTCTTGTTATATTACCCATTTTTAAACTTTTAAAATTTAATTAAAGCAAATTTAACTCTTTATAAGTAGATTGAAGTTAATATGTTGTTACAAATATTTGGTTTTTCTCTGTGTCTCTCTGTGTCTTCTCTGTGTCTCTCTGTGAAAGTTCTTTTTAGTCACTCAGAGTTTTTAAAGATTTATGTTTCGGGAGTAGTGCCCCCTGAAGTGTTGAAAAAGTAGTCTATTTTGACTCTTCTCCTTTGTGTTCCTTTGTGATGTACTTTGTGATCCTTTGTGATCCTTTGTGGTTAATGGATTTCATTTTTTTGTAACTTTATCAAACTTAGAATCTTATTCAATGGAACTGGATTACGTCAAATTGAAGGAAATAAAGCCGGCTCTTGCAGGATATATCAGAGAATCTCAGACTTTGCTGAAGCGATCTGGTATGCCTGATGAGAAAACGGTCCATGATGTTCGTGTTCTGATGAAGAAATCAAGGGCAGTAATGAAACTTTCAGCACCCCAGCTTGATAAAACATATCTTGACAGGGATATTTTCTCCCTGAGGGAAGTTGGACGAATAATGTGCCCGTGGAGAGAAACTTCAGTACAAAGAAAAACACTTAAAGAACTCAGAAAAGAAAATCTGGAAATCTTTTCTCAGCTTCGTGAAAATGTGCTGCTTTCCGGCATGCTTGAAAAACCTGACCCGGTCATGGAGCCTTCAGAAGAGATAAAGTCGGCGCTGGAACAAATAGATGATCTTTTAAATAAAACCGGTTACAGGATTCGATTTCAGACTATGAGTACTTTAGATCCTCAACTTCTTATAAAAGAGCTGGAATCCACATATTCCAGGGTTTCAGATATTTACCTTACCTGCAGGAATAATCCTAAACCAGAAACGCTGCACAGATTCAGAAAAAGAGCCAAAGATTTCCTTTATCAGCTTTACATTTTCAGACCCTTAAATCCCGCTGTAGTAAAAGCCCTTGAAAAGAAACTCGACAGCATGACTCAGAATCTGGGTAAGTTTTATGACCTCGCTCAACTTATAAAAGCTCTGGGCTATAATTATAAGCTGGATATAAACCAGCCTGCAATGGATGAATTAATAGTCAAGATCCGTGAAATCCAGGACAGGTATCTTGCCAGGGTATGGCCTTCATCTTATCAGATTTTTTGTCCTGGTCAGAAACTGGTAAATATCCTTGGATTCAAGTTGCTGGTGATTTAGATAAATTCAGCTTGTCAGTATTTTATTTATTGACATTTTCTCTCCTTCACTGAGCGAATCCATTTTTTGGAGGGCAGTTTTAATTTTTGTTTTAAACTTCCAGCATGTCATCTGCCGTAATGACAAACGACGTGCAAATTCATAAGTTGACAGATCTTCTTTGCCTTTACAAACATTGTAAGCTATGTAAAAAGCCTTACTGACCGGGAACTTACAGTTATGAAATATGGTTCCTGTTGTGGCAGATTCTTCTGTTTTACATTTGGTACACCGTCTTGAATATGGCGTTTTGCCCGGGCAATGGTTAGTATTTCCACATTTACGACATACAAATCCATCACCCCACTTCAGATCCGCCAGGAATTCAAGACATTTTTCATCGCTTAGAAATAGTTTTTCAAGCAGGTCAGAACTTAATTCATTTTTAAAAATAGTGCTCATTATCAATTGATATTGACTGCAAAGATAAGAATATTTAGTGATATTAAAAAGATTCAGGTGATATTATTGCGATTTATAAAAATTTGTTTTTATCTTTGCATCAAAATATAAAAATATATAGATAAATAAATAAGTAAATGGAAAACACTTGTAAAACTACCTCAAAACCAAAAAACATGAAGGAGTTTTTAAGATCATGGAATTTCTGGAGACCATTTCTTGGGATATTGACAGGAGGACTTGCCGGATTCTTATATTACCATTTTGTTGGTTGTTCAACCGGTTCATGTTTCATTACAAGCCATTCATACAGCACAATTATTTTTGGTGGGTTGTCAGGTTATCTTATTACAAGTGGTCCTTGTACAAGATGCTGATAAATAGAGGATTAATCGTAAATATTAAAACCAAAACAAAAAGTTTTTGAAATGAATTATATAGAAATAAATAAACGTTACAGCGACCTTGCAGAATCAACTTGTTGTCTTTCATGTGGTGGTGCTTTAAATTATTCTGAAGCCGGAAAGAATGAAGTTTGTGTTGATCTTGGAAGCGGTAGGGGAACTGATGTTTTAAGGCTGGCAGAAAATGTAGGGAAAGAAGGTTTTGTCTATGGTATTGACATATCCGATGGGATGATACAAAAAGCAATCAGTACAGCCAGCCGTCTGGGGATTACAAATGTTAATTTCATTCAGAGTCCGCTTGAAAAAATTAAATTAAGTGATAATATCGCGGATCTTATAATTTCCAATTGCACTATAAATCATGCTTCTGATAAACAGGCTGTCTGGAATGAAGTATTCAGGATTCTTAAAAACGGCGGAAGGTTTGTAATAAGTGATATTTATTCGTCGGATCCTGTACCTGAAGAATATAAGAATGATCCTGTTGCCATAGCTGAGTGCTGGGCAGGATCTGTGACCCGCGATGAGTATCTTGAACAATTAAAGATGGCAGGTTTCTCCTCAATCCGCATTATAGAGGAATCAGCTCCCTATGAGAAGGGAAAAGTAATGGTTTCCAGCTGGACTATAGCCGGCGATAAACCATCAGGTAAAGGTAATTGCGAAAATTAAGGTATATGCAAAATCATTAAAAAAGAAGTTAAGATTTTAAATAAATAAAACATGAAAAAAGTTATTTTTTTTACCATACTGATTATTTCTTTGGTTTTCAGCAATTGTACTGCCGGAAACCCTGAGAATAAAATTAAAGATCCACCAGCCAAAGCTGAAGTGATACAACTTACAAATGAGACTTTTAAAAAAATGGTCTACAATTATGATTTGAATAAGGCATGGAAATATGAAGGCAGTAAACCGGCTATTATTGATTTCTATGCAGACTGGTGTCCTCCATGCCGTCAGTTGTCGCCACTTGTAGAAGAGATTGCAAAAGAGTATGAGGGTAAAATTGTTGTTTATAAAGTAAATACAGATAAGGAAAAAGGACTTGCTCAAAGTCTGGGAATTTCTAGCCTGCCAACTCTGTTATATATTCCGGCAAAAGGAAAACCTCAGATTACATTAGGTGCGGTTCCCAGGGAAACAATAGTCAAAGCAATAAATGAAATATTATTAACCAGATAATTAATGACGATTATGAAAAGCTTAATTAAAAAGAAAGAAGGAAAAGTAAATGCAAAACCAGCTCAATGCTGCGCCAAAACATCTAAGATTATTGTTGGTTGCCACGATTAGTTCGAATGAAATATTCAAAATATAATATCTTTTCAAAAATCAGGGATTCTGAAAACTATTTCATTATCAACCTCCTTACTGGAAACGCTGATATTCTTGGAATTCCTGATGCTGAGAAATTGAAAGCAATCAGAAATGGAGAAGCATTTTCAGATGAAGCTTTTTACGGAGAATTGACTACAAAGGGTTATATGTCTGAAGAGGCAGATGAAACCAGACTTTATAGAAACAGGTATCTCGATTTTCTTGATTCCCGTAATATGGATGAGATACAGCTTTTTTTTGTGACAAATTACAGCTGCAACTTTGCATGTACTTATTGCTACCAGGATCAATACAATAATCCGAATCTGGAACTCAGTAATGATGTGATTGATTCATTTTTCAATTACATTAAAAAAGAATTTGCAGGCCGTGATAAATACATTACAGTTTTTGGAGGAGAACCTCTTTTAAACAGCCCAAAGCAGAAAGCAGCCATTGAATACTTGTTGAACAAGGCTTCAGATGAAAAACTGGAAGTAAGTTTTGTTACAAATGGTTATAGTCTGGATAGTTATATTAATATATTGAGGAACAGGAGTATCCGTGAAATACAAATAACATTGGACGGTACCCGGGTTGTGCATAACAAACGACGATTTCTGAAGAGTGGCAACGGGACATTCGATGCAATTGTCCGTGGAATAGATGCATGTTTGCTAAACAAAATTACTGTTAACCTGAGAATGGTTATTGATAAAGAGAATATAGATAACCTTCCTGATCTGGCAAGGTTTGCCATTGAAAAGGGTTGGACAAAAAGTCAATATTTCAAGACACAGATAGGACGAAATTATGAATTGCATCATTGCCAGTCTGCTCCGGATAAACTCTTTGGCAGAATATCACTTTTTGAAGAAATATACGAACTAACAAAGCTGCATCCTCATATACTGGAATTCTACAAGCCAGCTTATTCAATTGCTAAATTCCTTTCTGAAAATGGCAATTTGCCGAATCCTTTATTTGATTCATGTCCTGCATGTAAAACTGAGTGGGCTTTCGATTATACAGGACAAATTTATTCCTGTACTGCAACAGTAGGTAAAGAAGATGAATCTCTGGGTAGTTTCTATCCTGTGATTACACAAAATAAAGAAAAAATAGAACAGTGGGAATCTCGCGATGTAACTGCAATACCTGAATGTAAGGATTGCAATTTGCAATTGGCATGCGGTGGTGGTTGTGGCTCAGTTGCGAAAAACAGGACCGGTAATGAGTGCTCTTCAGATTGCCGGCCAATAACTGAACTGCTGGAACTCGGTTTTTCGGAATACTTTGAAAATGGAAAAGTTCCAAACAATTTTAGTGACAAAATATTAGACTATCAGAATTAAATATATGAAAGAAATTACTGCAACTGAATTTAACAACGACGTTTTAAAAGCAGGCAAAGTTGTGCTTGACTTTTATTCAACTGAATGTCCACCTTGTGAAGCATTAGCTTCGAAATTTGAGGACCTTTCAAAACTATATGGGAATGATATAAAGTTCCTGAAAATCTATCGCCAGCAAAACAGGGAACTGGCAGAAAAACTGGGTGTTAAATCATCCCCGACATTGCTGTTTTTTAATAATGGCAAAGAAACAGGAGAAAGATTGACCGGCGGCATTAAAAGAAGCGATATCATTCACAATCTCGATCTTATGCTGTCTTCAGAAAGGGTGAAAGAAATTAAGGCACTTATAAAACCTTCAGTTTCGGAATATGACGTAATTGTTCTGGGTGCAGGTCCGGGTGGGTTAACTGCCGGGTTGTATCTATGTCAGTCTAAAATAAATACTGTGCTTATTGACATTGCTTTGCCGGGAGGACAAGTTTCAACAACTCATGAGGTTTCTAATTATCCTGGTTTTATTGAACCACAGGCAGGTTACCTGCTTTCGCACAATATGAGCGAACAGACCAAACTGTGTGGAACTGTTTACAAGGTTGCTGTTGACGTTACAAAAGTTGATCTTGTAAAGAAGGAGATTGTAATTGATGAATTTGAGACAATTAAAGCAAAAAAAATAGTCATTGCTACCGGAACAACACCAAATACAACCGGAGCATCGGGAGAAAAAGCTCTTAAAGGGAAGGGGATTTCATATTGTGCAACATGCGATGCCAAATTTTTCGATAATAAAGAAGTTGTGGTCATCGGAGGAGGTAATTCAGCGGTTGAAGAATCTGATTTCATCAGCCGTTTTGCAAGCAAAGTGACAATTGTGCATCAGTTCGATAAGTTTACGGCGAACAAAAAAGCACAAGATAAGATATTTGCCAATCCCAAAATGAATATGATATTTAACAGTGAACCAAGAGCTTTCAGTAAAGATGGAGATAAAATGATTACTGAAGTTGAAAACTTAATTACAGGGGAACGCAAAAAGCTGGTTAGTGATGGAGTTTTCATCTTTATTGGCATGAAGCCGAATATCGAATTGTTCAGAGATAAATTGCAGCTTGACCAGTGGGGTTATATTAAGGCAGATGAAAATATGAAGACAAGTATCTCTGATATTTTTGCAGTGGGTGATGTGATAAGCAAAAAATACAGGCAGATAACAACTGCTGTAGCAGACGGAACTATTGCCGCCATGGCTATTGCAAAGGAATTGAATTAGTTATAAGATATTATCAAATTAAAATTATTCGAATGAAAAAGAATGTTGGTACAATTGACAAAGTGATCAGGATACTGATTGCAGTCGTAGTGGTTGTGTTGTATTTTACTCACGTGATTTCAGGAGTTCTGGCAATAATTCTTCTGGTCTTATCTGCAATATTGGTTGTAACAAGTCTTTTGAGTTTTTGCCCGATCTGGCTGGCACTTGGCCTTAGTACCAAGAAAAAGGAATAAATCAGAAGGCCGGGATGAACCGGCCTTTATTTTTGATGTGAATTTTTAGCCTGATAATTTTTAATTATTTCTTTTAGCTTGTTTTCTACTTCCTGAATGCTACTTTCGGCTATATCGAATATATAAACATTTCCTATATACCACCTGCTGCTGATTTTTTGTAGTAAGGTTTTTCTGACAATCCAAAGCTGGGGTATGCTAAAACTGGTTGTGATCTTCTCAATTGCTTTGCTCCAGCCCTGACCATTTAATTCAAGATGTCCAACCTCATCTATTACAATCAGCTGTTTATCAGCGACATTATTCGATTCGAGAATTTTATTTCCAAATGAAATTGCATCGGGATTAAAATAATACTTTCCTAATTTAAGTCTCTTTTCATCTTTCTTTTCTGAGCACAATTCAATCTGTTTTGAGGATTCTATATCGGTGAGATTAAAACCTGTCCGTATTCCATTCTCATTTATACCGATCGAAAGGAACCCTGCAATCCTGATTTTCTGTTCAAGAAGGTCCGTGATGATTCTTTGAGTGAAAGTGGTTTTGCCCTGATGGATATCTCCTGTAATGATCACTACTCCGGGTTTCAGCAAATGGTCTTTTTCAAATATGCGAAACAAGGTTTCAGCCTGACTCAGTATGCTGCTGATTGATATTCGTGAGATACCTTTTTTATTATTTTCCGGTTTTGAAAGATTGGAAAGAAAAAAGGGCAACGCAGAAAACGCCAGACTCAGTGACTGATAAAGATTTGCAAAACCTCTGTGATACAATACCGATTTTATTAACGGATTTTTCAGTTCAACACTTATTGCAGCAAATCCGATGACAAGGATTATAGCACGTGCATTCATTTTTAGCCCGATTATAAATCCATCCAGATTAAAATATGCACCATTTGAGAATCCATTCCAGAGAAACGCTGCAGCAAAAGTTATAACCATAAAGCTTATCCAAAATGAAATTTTCTTTAACCGCTTTAATGAATTTTTGTAATTTAAAATGCAAAATCCTACGTAGATAAATGAAGTTATTATGGTGGCTATTATGAAGTTGGAGTTTATTAAAAACAGTATTACAGCAATTGAAAACAGATTGATAAGCAGAAAAACCAAAGAATAGCTTTGTTTGAAAGTCTGGTCGAATAACTTATTTTTTGTATGAAGTATAATTTCAGTCTGATCATCTGAGAGGTTTTTAGTTTTAAGGTATTTTAATCCTGCTGAGTACCCGGCTATTGCTCCTGTAATTCCTGTAATAGTATAAATTACTGCAATGATCCCAATCAGGAAGGCAGGGCTTACATGTTGTAAATCAATTTGTTTCACTGCAAACAGATAAAGATCGGATAATATTTTTATGAAGTCAAAACCATATAGTATTAAAAGGCTTGCAAGCTTATGAAGTATTGTGCTCAGAACAGCGAATGCTCCTCCGATCAGATAACCAATCAAATTCTTACCGAAAACGAAAATGAACAATTCAATAAGTATTGCTTCGGTGAAAATTCCGATCATTGGCCCAAGGATGAGAGCGCTGGGAGAAATGGACTTCATAAGCGCACAGATTATACCTGCCCGCCAGATAAGCCCATTATCTTTCCATACCTGCAGGAAAGCAATTAGTATATAGACACCAATAAATGAAAGTATCATCCCCGAGAGCGGAATTTTCAGGTTATGCAGAAAGCTACCCAGAATTATTTCAATTGATGCCCATATACTGCCTAATACTGAGGCTTTAAGCCAGATTGATTTAATAGGTTTATAGATTATTGTTTCCATATTTAATATCAATAATCAGACCTTTTAAATTACATTTTTTTCTGCCTGTGAATGACCAAAAAAAGCTCCGGTTTTTAATTTCCGGAGTCAGAATATAAGAATTGCTGAATAGTTTATTACAATTGTTAATTATTATGGTTGCAGGAATGGCCACTCTCATGATGAGCTTCATGTTGATGGCAGTTGCTTCCGCTGTCTTTTACTAATCCGGATAAATAGAGTTTTACAACTTCTGTTGCATCTCCGAAACAACCACGGATAACTTCTATCCCGCTATTATTCAATACGTTAATTGCACCACCACCAATGCCGCCAGCCAGCATTACGGTAACACCGTCAGATGCAAGAACAGAAGCTATATCTGACTTACACCCACATCCTTGGGGCGATTCAATACTTTCTATCCCGGCTATTTCTTTTTTATCTGAAATTGTAAATACACCATACGATTCACAATGACCAAAATGGCCATCTATCTGGTTTTCTTTTGTTACTGGAACTGCAATTTTCATTTTTTTTATTTTATTGATTAAACTAATTCAAATTTCGGAGGATTGCTAATTGATTGCCTGATTGTCAAAGTTTATTTTTAATTGTCTGACTCATACTTATTAATTCATTTGTACTATACGCGTTGCAGTCATTGCATCTTGAATGATTTTCAACGCCCTTTATTAATTTGTAACATTTTTTACATTTGTACCAATCATATTCAAACTGAAAATTGCCACCCTCAATCTCAATTGTCTTGCCTTCAACAAAAGCTTTCGCAATTGTCGTTAACGCCCTGTTATAAATCCGGGTAAATGTAGGTCTGGAGACATTCATCTGTTTGGAAGCCAGATCCTGTGAAAGCTGATCATAATCGACCAATCTGATACTTTCATATTCTTCGTACTTGAGTATAACCGGTCCAATATCACATTTTGACATACCATATGGCTTGAAACCTTCCATTTTTGGCGGGTTACAAATTCTTCTGCATTTCTGTGGACGGGCCATAGGTAAAAATAAAATCAAGGCAAAGATAATGAACCTGCGTTCATAATACTAATAAAATTCAACAAATTTATGAAGGACTTATTTTTCTTCTGTTTGATCAGGAAAATAATTAAAATTTATTTTAGCGTTTACATTTTAGAAGTTATTATTCCAGCTTTTTTAATTCTGATTCAGAAAAGCTTTTCTTTAATGTTTTCAGGTGTGACCGGATAAACCAATTCATAATCATGTTCTAATAATTTTTTATCCTTATTTTGGTATTTCAACTGCATAAGAAGATGAGTAATAAGAGCGATATGAGCTGCTTTCTTCTTATCTGCATTCACAACAAACCAGGGAGCATACTTAAAATTGGTTCTTAGCAACATCTCATTCCGGGCTACAGAATAATCATTCCAGTATTTCTTGGCTTCCTTATCGACAGGACTTATTTTCCACTGTTTCAGGGGATCGGTTTCGCGGTCCTTCAGCCTTCTTTCCTGTTCCTTTTTACTGATATCAAGATAATATTTTAGAATTATGAACCCTGCATCCTTGAGCATCTTCTCAAATAATTCAACTTCCGTAAAAAATGATTTGTATTCCTTCTCCGTACAGAAACTCATAACTTTTTCAACACCGGCACGATTGTACCAACTTCGGTTCAGCAGTACAAATTCACCAGATGCCGGTAAATGAACGGAGTAACGCTGGAAATACTATTCAAACTGCTGTCTGTCAGAAGGTTTTCCCAGT
>Ga0209744_1000342_pt1 | contig 15585 bp, 12 predicted proteins | sample BarGraNGADG00311_2_FD_184494 | JGI IMG/M metagenome (GOLD analysis project Ga0209744, IMG submission 184494) | Arctic peat soil microbial communities from Barrow, Alaska - Barrow Graham LP Ref core NGADG0004-311 (SPAdes) (version 2) | ecosystem: Environmental > Terrestrial > Soil > Wetlands >... | reverse complement strand
TTGAATCGTTCGGCGTCAGCGCAAGCTCGGTACGGATTTACACCGACGCCCCCATGTTCGTAACCGAAAACGGATACGTGCGGCTGCGGCGAAGTGAAGAGCGTTTCGTAGTGAATCACGACCTTTCACGTTGTCGTGGTGTGTTCCAGATCTCGGAGTCGTCGTTCTCGTACTTGATAGCCGTTGACCGCGATGTCCTGCGGGGCAGCGGGCGAGGATGTCCGGATGCGTTGGCGGCAGCGTTGGGTGTGAGACCAGGCAAGACCCGTTCCTTCTCAACTGCCGGAGGGCAGCTGAAGGTCTCCTGGCCCGAGACCTCCCCACTCGGACCGTCTTTCGGGTCGACTCGAGCGCTCGCCACCGACGTCGGTGGGGTTGAAGGCGATCTGTTGAGACTGCAGTTTGAAGTCGACCGCGGCGAGTGCGTGTCCTTCAGAGTCCCGTCGCATGCGCTGGCCGAACTCAGTAATGACGAGACGATCAAAGCGCTAACCGGAATTCAGGAGATGGGCGACGACGTGGCGGGTGCCGTTGCAGACAGCGTTGGGACGGACAAGGTTCGGCTCGTAGAGGTACTGCGTCAACGAGGCGATGACAGGCTGGCCAGCCTTCTACCTGTGGCCCAAATGGACGATGCTTTGAAGGATGCTCTCTCCAAACTCGCCCATGTGCTTGATGACCTGGCCTGACACGGACTAAGGGACCTCAGCCAGACGATTCATCAACGTCAAGGTCGGCTCGGCCTGACCCAGCAGCTGCTCGATTAGCCAAGGGAAGCCTGTGTTGGCGTACTCGGAGGCAATCCGGATGACCTGAACAGGTTTGCCGAGGACGGACTCCCCTTCCTCGGCGAGCGCCAGTAGTTCAAGATGCGTGATCCGCCACGGGTCGGTGCTGAGAATCCCGCCATCGTTAAACTTCACCGTCTCGCCAGGAAGCTTATTTCTGTAGCCCATGTGGACCCCGAGACCGATTGCTAGCCACCAGGCGTCGACCTGTCGCGCGAACGGCTTGCCATCCTTCTCGGACCGCGAAACAAAATCGCCGATCCGCTTGGACACGTCTACATCGATGAAGAGATCCTGGCTCCCATAAGGGTTGACAACAGCGACCATCAGACAAGCGCCTCCATGTCTCGGAACTCAATGCCGTGGCGAGCATCGTACTTGCGAGCGCAAATTTGACAAGACTGCCGGTGATTGCACGAACACATCCGCGTGGTGGGGTGGTCGACCTCCCATGAATAGGTGAGGTCCACGGGGTAGTCCTTCGAGCAGGACAGAGTGCGCACCACCCCAGCCCGCTCATCGAGCAGTTCCTCAACGTCACGAATCTCGGAACGAGTCAAGAGCAGGATGACTTGAAAGTCGGGCAGTTCTGCGTGCGTGGGTTTCGTAATGGCATCCACCATTCGGGTCTTCACACCGCCGGCGACCATCCCGAGAGGGGTATCGATGATCCGGGGGGCTGTGGTTCCCGAGACTTCCATCAGCGCCCAGATATAGGCCAACGTGAGCGCTCGTTGGGAAGCGCCGTTCAGTTCGAAGTCTGGGTCTAGGCTGCGACCCTTAGCCGTGTCGACCACGATGTTGAAAGAGTCGTCAATGTGGACTCCCTGGAAGACTCCGGCCTCAAAATCGGGATGTGACCCGACGATGGTCATGAACAGATCGTTCATGCGGTCCGATACTCGGCGAACGTAGTCACCCTCCAGGACTTTCAACGTCCCCTCAGCGAGCGTCACTAGGTCGCGAGCCACTCCCTGCTTCAATATCAAATCGCCGCTCACGCGCGCAGCCTTCTCGGCATCGTCCAGCCGGGCGTCCTGCTCCTGGCGCCTTCCATTGAGCACGTCGATGCGGGCCAAGATGCCCCAAAGTTCGGACTGCGCACCACCCGCCTGTGCCTCGATCTTTTCTAGCGATTCTGTGAGATAGCGCACTCGGTCGTGGTCAATCAACTTGCGCCGTTCTTTCCACTGGTCGACATTGCCTGCCGTCAATGCGAGAAGATCCCGGGCCTCAGTGAACTCCCCAAGCGCCTGTTTACGACGAGCCGCGAAGTCTCCGTCTTGCGAGATTCGCGCGTCTTCAGAGGCCTTCGCGTGGCGCGAGGTGTGTAAGAGCGCGGTCAGCCGCTGCCGGTTCTCGGAGACGCGCAGTTGATCATCCCTGAGTGCTTCGACCCGGCTACGGTGTTCCGATCCTGCGGTAAGTGGCTCGCCGCAAATACACGTTTCCAGGTCGAGACGATCAGTGAGCACTTCTACTGAAGTACCTGGGATAACATTGCGGTCCGCGAGGCCAGAGAGGATCGCCATCCCCTTCTCGAGGTTCTCACCCATCAACGCCCAAGAGCACGCCTCTGATCTCACAGCGTTCCGCATACGAACCAGCGCCGCGTGGCGGGAACGCTCCTGCGCCTCCGCGGCCCGCTCGGCTTTTTCAATCCTGTCGTTCAATTCATCGAGATCCCCGATACCGCGAAGACCCGTCAGTTCCCTATCCCACTTTGCTTTCTGCTCAGTCATGTTAGCGATGCGCTCGGCTAGCTTCTCAGCTTCATTCTTCTTCGCAGCTAGTTCAGCATTCGTCTTATCCAGAGTGCTCGCGAGGGCTAATGTATCTGAACCACCGGACTTGGCGGCTCCCTGCCGAAGTCGTCTGAAAACGGACTCGAGATCATCCGCGGCGATCCGCATCTCATCGAGACCAAGAAGCAACTTGATCGACTTGTGAACCTTGTCTTGGCGGACCTGACTCGACACGCGTGAGATGAAGGTCTGAACCTGTTCCCCATTGGTGAAGAAAACATCACGCAGATGCGGTGGAATGAGTTTGCCGATAAGGGCCTCAGCGTCCGGGATGTCTTCCTCTCCAGCTTTCGTGATCCTAAGCAACCGAGGCGGGGCCTCGTGCGCTGGGCGATCAACCTTGTCCCCAATACCCGGCGTCTCGACGACGGATCGAATGAGCCGGTAGCGGGTTATGTCACTGTTGTCGTCGGTGTGCTCGAACTCGACCATGGCTGAGACATCGACGGGGATCCCGGCGGGCTCCGCCGCAGACGTAAGCCTCAGCCCTCGAGCCTCCCCTGGCAGGCCCTCCATGCCGTAGAAGGCCCACAGCAGCGCATACAGAAGCGTAGTCTTACCGGCTCCGTTCTCGGCACGTATGACGGTCAGCGGCTTGTCGGCGTCGGTCGAAAAATCCACCTTGATGTCTTCGAGGAGTTTGAAGTGCTCTATATGCGCGCGAACGAGGCGCATCAGACTTTTCCTAGTTTGGCGGCCACCCGGCTACCTAGACCCTCCACGACTCTCCCGACCTTGTCACGACGACCCTTCTCGGAAAACCCTTCTGATTGCACCTTGAGTACCTCGACGAGGACGCCGATCAGTTCGGCGCGATATCCTGGCACTCGCTCTGTGATCGTCAAGACTCTCTCGCCGGCAACTTCCACAATCTGCTTTGTTGACATCATGATGAATCTCCCGATCTCGGAGTGTGCTAGTAGGCGGAGAGTACCGAACGTGGCCCGTCGTCATCCCATTCATTCACGGCAAGGCTCGCAAATTCTTCAGCACGGATCAACTCACCTCGAAGGACGGCACGGCCGTGCTTCGAGTCGGGATCGGGCGGGACGACAAGGAAGTCGTGCAGCGTGGCGACCCCCTTGCCTGGGGAAACCCGCAAGATCCGACCGCGACGCTGAACCCACTCGCGGCGCACCGTACTGGATGCCATCAGGTAGGCCGTGTCGGTCTGGGGTATGTCGATGCCTTCGTCGAGGACTTTCATTGCGGTGAGCACCTGGTAGTCGCCTCTACCGAAACGGTCGAGGAGGTCGTCGGCGTGAGCGCGTGAAGTTTCGGCGCTGGTGAATTGGTGGGAAACTATGCCGAGGTCGGACAGGAGGGTATTCACCTTGTTGATCTGACGTTCCTTGTCGAGAATTGTCGCCTTGGCTGAGGTGTAGATCAGGGTGCGTTGCACTGCTCGCGGCCCAGCGTCGACGAGCAACCGGCGTAGAGCGGAGATCTTCGCTGAAGCCTGCTCGAGAACCGCTCGTCGTTCCCTGAGTAGTCGCTCGACGATCGTGTTGGACACCATAGTCTGACCGTCGTCGGTGTGCCGGAATCCAGCCGCACGCAGTCTTTCGGTGAGCTCTGCGTATTTGTCCATTTCATCGACGCTTAACTCAACTTCATGCAAGTGATAACGATACCGCGTCAGACACCCGGACTCGATCGCTTCGGCGAGGCTGAACTCGAAGACCGGTCGCCCAAAGTAGTCGAACAGCCTGTCAGTGCCATCAGGGTCGTACTGCCTTACCGGCGTTGCAGATAAGCCAAGCCTCTTGTCGAATCTCTTCGGAGGGTTGCTCAAGAAGGTGGGGGTACCAAGATTATGCATCTCGTCGCCGATCAGCATCGTCAACGTGTCAGCTGGCAGGCTCTCGACCAGCTCTCGGCAGGCTTCATCCTGAAAGAACAGCTTATTCGTTGCAATGACTACCTCGGTTCTTGGGTCACCACCGCCAAGACCGGCCCTGACCTCCTCGAACAGACCGCGCCGCTTTTGCCCAGGCACGCGACTCGGCAGTATTGGATCGATGCCAAACGTATGGACGTCGTCTGTCCACTGAAGCATGAGGGGTGTCGACGGGACCAAGATCATCACCAGCATCGGACCACGGTGCTGGATCTGGAGCTGTGTAGCAGCGATTAGCGCTGCTTTGGTTTTGCCCCCACCTGTCGCGATCTCGAAGACTCCACGGCCGTTGGCCGCGAGGAATGCATCGACAGCTCGGCCTTGATGCCCATACGGACCCGTGCGCCAATCCATGTGGGCTGGTACTTGCAGGGTATGTGACGGCCCGGCGCGGTAGTGGGGCGGCAGCGGAGGCTCTCGACCGGCCTCGAAGTCCTTGCGCCAGGCGTCCCAGAAGTCTTTAACTGTCGGAACTACGTCTTCGTTGGCGCGCCGGCCCGCGAAGCGTAGACCCTGCGGCGCCGCGAGCGTCAGCGAGTGAGGACTCTCGTTGTTCCATTGCCGTTCCCATTGGCCGACCAGCAGTGCGACACGTATCTGCGCGGACCCGCCATCCATCCACGGCCGGTCCACGGTCATCTGTTCACCGTTTACCAACAAGCCACGCGTGGTGAGGTTGCCCGAGCCGTGCACCGCAGACCAGCCGGTGTCACCGTCGAATAGCCAAAGCTTCTTGTGATACATGCCTTGACGCATAAGGACGAACCGTAGGTCTAGTCGGTTGCTGGCCACAAGGTACGAGAGACAGTCGAGAGTGTGCAACACCAAAGCTGACTCGGATAGCCTCGCATCGATTAGGAGCCTCTCAGTGGACTCCTCGATGACCTCTTCGGGTTGCTTGATACCACGTTCGATAGCGTTGCGATCATCCGCACTAATCTCCGGGCTTATCAGTAGTTGCAGCGGCCCAGAGCTGTTCTCGATGAATGCTGCGAGACCCGCGGCGATCTGGGCAAGACAGGATGAACTGAAGAAACCACTGCCGATACGGACCTGACTGGCTGACTCCATTGCGGGAATGAGCACTTCGCCAACAAGGTCATCGTCCGGTATCTCATAGACAGGCAGCACATTGGCGAGCACCGCGGACAGAGCTAAGCCGGCTTTCGGAGTCACAGATGGCACGCCTGACAGGGCAGCGTGTCGTCCTCGTCGTCGAGGACGTCTTCAAGGGCTTGAATGAGGGGCAAATTCTTGCGGCTCTTCGTCGCGCGCGCCATTGCCGCCGCGTGCTTCTCCTTGATCTCATCCTTGCGTTCGAGGAGCTCACGCAGGGTTTCACCACTGCTCCAGGTGTACTGACGCTCCTGCATGGCCTGGGCTTCGTAGTTGACCTTGTCCTCGTAGTCCACAGCCTCCTGGAAGAGCTCGGGATGATGCTCGGAGAGGCCGACCCACTCGGACTTGCGTTGGAAGAAGCAGAAGGAGCAGCCCGAGCGGGTGCGCCACTTGTAGTACTCGGGCAGTCCAATACCGGCGTCGTCAAGGATCTTCATGACGTCGTCTTTGGTGATCCCGTCCTCCTTGAAGGGAAAGACCGGATGGATGTTCGGTTTGTGGGAGACGTAGCCCTCACGATGCTCATCGGCCCGTATCGCTACGTAACTGTAGGTCTCAGCGGCACCGATCCATTCTTCGAGTGGCTTGATCTTGAGGACCTTGGTGCACCATCGCATCTGCGGACTTGGCAGGGCACCCTGGTAGACCCACAACCAGTGGTCAAACCCTCGGTCTGAGTTAAGCCGGGCGATCGGTTTGCCGAGGGCGGCCTCGAGTCGTTGCAGGTACTCGTAGGTCTCGGGCAGCTCTGCGCCTGTGTCGCAGAAGAAGTACTCCATCTCCGGGATTTTGCCTCGCATGTAGATGGCGAGTGCAGAACTGTCTTTGCCGCCGGAGATGCCCATCACGTGACGTGGTGCTGGCTTGGCCAGCGGGGTCGAGGTCGTCATGGATTTCGGATCAGGCATGGTGGACCTTTCGCTGGGACGTTGCTGTCTGCGTCGCCTCGGGTGGATCTTGTCGGGTGCCTACGAGGGTTCCGGCCAGTAGCGCCAGTAGAGCTTCACCGCCGCCAGGGCCGATGAGTTTCTGGGCGGCCTCGATGGCGATATCTACTGCGTCCTGCAAGTGAGGTTTGGTGGTCTGATCTACCCATACGACATTGCTGAATTCTTTGCCACCTGGCGAGGTGATGGTTACCCTGTGAGGCTCGAAGCCTGCAGTGGTGCCTTTGGCGATGGTCTCGAAGTGAAGTGCCTGATACCTATGAAACGCTCCGCCCATCACCTTCAGTTCGAAGTCGAACCGCTCGGCATCTTCATCCCGCCATCCTGCTGCGGGTCTGCCGGCGATGTTGTTCGCTATCGCCTCAAACCAGGCCTCGTTGTCGAGATCCTCATTCGCAGCGAGAAGGACGAATGAACGTAGCCGCGGCTCCAGCAGGGTCGCGCCTAACGGATCCGCCTGGTGTTTGAGGCCTGCCCGCAACGCCGGGAGTTCGTGCGTGCTCAGACCGAACTCCGCGGCCAACCGTTGCCTGCACCGTTCGAGCAGGACGTCGAAAGCTCCGTTCAATTCGCGTAGCGCGTCTTCGAGCCGGGTCGCCAGCGTCTCGATGTCCCCGGCCGGATCTTGCTTCTTACCAGTGGGAGCCTGCACGCCACACGCAGCGGGAAGCTCAACGAAGATCAGCGCGTCAGGCTCCCGGGCGTTGAAGATCGCATCCCGCACTGCTCGAGCTTGCGGGGACAGATCTGTTGTTCGCAGGGTGTAGTGGGGCAGGTCTCGAACAGTCGTCAGAAGTGGCCCGGTGACGACGAGCAATGTTCCGTTTCTGCTCCCGGCCGCTCGTCGGGTAGTGGCTCGGGGACGCCCGCTGACGTTCTCCACCGCTCGGGCCACAGCGTCGAGAATCTTGGCGCGATCTGGTGTCACCTTGAAGTGCTTGAGCGCGAACCGGTCGGGACTTTTCACCAAGCGTTCGAGCAGGTCCGGGGTGATTGCCGGCTGGTAGGTGCCGTCTTGGTAAATGGCGACGTCGTCGACCCGGTGGAGCAGCAGCGCGGTGAGCAGGACCGGGATCGCACCTTCCTTGAGCCCTATTGGGGGCGCCATGAGTTGGGCGTACACCTCGTCAAGCCTGAGATGTTCACTCGAAGCCCTGTCGACCATCATGGTCATGGTCCCCCAGGCGCTGCCCATACTGCCTTTCTTCGGCTGGTGGTAGCCGAAGTGGCCGTCGCCGACGTCGCGGTGAATGCCGGTGTGGCGCAGCAGAGCTGCGTACATGGCCTTCTCCGGGCCGTACCCAGTCATGCCGAGCCACTCTTCGTCTTGGTTCTTGACCATCGCAGTGAGTAATTCCCGCCGGGCCTTGGCTGCTTGGGACGTCAGTTCTCGCCGGCCTAACATCTCGTTTGAGATCTCGGGGCTCGACCGGTAGACCTCATCACAGACCTGAGACAGCAGGCTGGACAAGCCTCGGCCTACAGGGAGAACATTCGACGTCCCGGCATAGCGGAAGTTAACACCAGGGGCCGCCGGATGCAGGTAGGTGGAGACGCGAGCCATGAGCCGGCGCCGCGCGTCGGCGGCCCGATCTTGCAGCTCGCGTCTCGCCACACGATCTGCTTGGACATCTACACGGTCCAGCGTCCGAAGGACCGCGGCGAGTTCGAAGATTGCCTCCACGATGGTTGCATGCTCGGTAGTGGTCGCGATCAGGACCGGTTTCGCGCCATGCTCGATGCTCAGTTCTTTCGCGGCCTCGGGGGCGCCGAGGAAGTAGATGAGCAGGCCATCGGATGCATCCTGGTCGGTGGGGCCGATGATGGTGCTGCTGTGCGCGTCGGCCAGTCGGGCGTCGAAGTAGCGCAGCATGCCCACCCGCTGGCTGTGTTTGCCAGCGATCGCCGGCACCATCGCGTGTTGCCCGGTGAGCAACTCCGCTGCCGACGATTGGCTGAGCTCTTCCTGCGCTTGTTCGACGAGCGCGACTAGGTCCAGGTCGCTGCCCTGCCAGAGCCGGTACTCGTCGGCGAACCGACGATAGGTGAGGATGCCGCGCACCTCCAGTTCGCTGATGAGTCTCTGCACAATGCGGTCCGTAACCGGCGCCGTGGACGAGAGCGCATAGCGGATGACCGGTATTGAGGCTCTCAGCGGGCCGCCCTGTGAGAGGACGTTGAGCACTCCGATGACTTTGAGGACGCGGCGCTGTTCCTCGGTCAGGCCGGTGGTCTCACGCAGGGTTGTGTCGATCTCGGTCAGCCGTGCGGCGTGCCGGCCACCGTTGCCTGCTGCATTGGTGATGAAGAAGTCGTAGAGCCGGTCTAGCCCGACGGTGGGCAGCGGTGAGGCGATGGTTTCGGTAGCCAGGAACTCGGCGACGGAGTGTGGCTCGCGGCTGGTCAGAAAGCTGAACAGAGTTCGCCCGTGCTGTCCGAATCGGGCACACATCTCGGGCAGTGCCAGCAAGGTCATCGGGTGTAGCGGGTAGCAGTTGTCGAGTGTGTCGGCCCCGCCTGGGAGTAGCCGCGTGAGACCGAGCTTTTCGCAGGCCTTGGTCTCGTTGGTGGCCCAGGACTGTTGTGCGCTGCGAAACGTTGCGTCCTTGGTGGCTGGCTCGAATACTCCGGCGACAAGACGAAGTGACTGCTCGGCGCTCTCGATGAAAGGGACGTCTTCGAATCGGCCTTGAATCTTGCCCCACTCGCGGCGTTGAACGGCGTTAGCACCGCGGACATAGTCGTCGAACGCGAGGTGCTGCAGAGTGATCAGTACGGCCGGCAGCCCGTGGTCTCCGGTGCATCGCTCGGCGAGTTCTTGCAGGACGAACAGGTCAGCCTCGGCGGTCTCGCTGGCGAAGTGCTCGAGGTTCTTGCCGAACTCGTCAATCTCGATCAGGACTGGCGCGTGGTCGCACAATGTCTCAAGTGTGATACTCAGCGCCCGCGGTGTGGGGTCGATACCGGCCTGAGCTAGAGCGCTCTTAACCGGAGCCGGTATACGGGAGTGCCAGTAGTTGTAGGCGCCAGCGGTAAACGCGCGCAAGATCGTGTCGCCGATGGGTTCCCGTTGCGCAGTCGCTGTCGCACGGATGAAGCCGCGCGCTGGGGTGTTGAAGGCCTTTCGCCCCTCCGCTAACCGGTCCAGTAGGTCAGGATCCACGGCGGCGATTGCCGTCTCGGCGCTGAGTCGGGCGGCGTCTCCGTCTGGTCCGAACAGGGCGTGGAGGAAGAGCCCGAAACTGGATTTGCCGGCACCGTAGGGTCCGGTCAGCGACCAGGCTCGTCCGGCGTCCTTGTTCGCCATGGCTCGACTAACCCGGTGCAGCACTTCGAGTGCCCGGCCGGTGGGGATGTAGCCGTCGACCGTCTGGCCTTCGTGGTGCTCGAGGTGCGCAGAGCGGAGGTAGTGCTGACGCACCTTGATTTGGGTGGACAGCGGTTGTGCCTTGTTGCTCACGCGGTTTTCTCCCCCTTTTTGGCCCAGCGGCCGTAGTAATGGGTGAGGATCTCTTCGGCGATGCTGGCCGGATCGTTGGTGAACAGCAACTGCCTGAGGCCGCCGGGTTCGGCGATCTGGAGTGAGTCCACGGAGACTGCAGCCCGAGAAAGTGCATCGAACAGGTCCGTCTCGGTGAGCCGAAATGCCGCTCCTGGGCTTCCTGGATCGTGTGCGAGTCGCGCGATGCTGATTGACCGGGCTCCCTCGCCGAAGCGTGCCGCGAAGTCCATCGAAGCGTGGGCGATGATTTCGTCGGGGAGTCCCGGCTTCTCTCCTACGACGAATCTCCAGGTGCGTCCTTCCTCGCGGGCGGCGGCTTGGATCAGTCCCAGCTCCCGAAAGGGGCAGTCGAGGACGTCGTCGAGTCCTTGTCGGCCCTGCCGTCGCACTGTGTACGTGCGGAGCATGCAGTCGACGTCCTTCTTGACCGAAGCTTCGACCACTTTGGGCCATCCGGCTGCCGCTGCGAGCTCGAGGACGTGGGCGGTGAGTTGGGACTCGGTGAATTGCAGGGCGGTGAAGTCGTTGAACGCAACCCACCAAACCGGTGCTTGGCAGCTCGGGCTGAGCAGTTTCCAGTGCAGGAGCCACAGGCTGCCAGCGTCTTCGAGGTAAGGGTCCCATCCGGTATCTCCAAGGAGGGCAAGCCCAAACGCGCTGGGCACAACATGCGGCCTGCGAGGCCGGGCGGGATCGTCCTTGTGCTCGAGGATCTTGAAAGCCAAACCCCAGTAACGAATAGCGGTGACCATGTTCTTGCCCACGCCGAGCTTGACGGTGGCTTCGTCATCGGTGAAGACGTCGCTGGCCTTGCCGGATTCAGTGACGGCTTTGCGGAGCCAGCCGAAGCGTGGATGGAAAGTCTCGTGTCGTGCGAAGGCCGGAATGGCTGCGTTCGCTAGCAAGGTGCCACTCATAGCGCTACCGCCTCTCGGGACGTGTCGCGGACTCGGGAGGCGCTGGCGGCGACGAGCGTCGCGGCCGTGGTCACGTCTTCCCTGCTGGTAAACCGGCTGAGTCCGAAGCGCAGCGAGCATGCTGCCTGCTCTGCATCGACGCCCATCGCGGTGAGGACGTGTGACGGCCCAGGGTGGCCGGTGCTACAGGCGCTACCAGTCGCAATGGCGACGCTGGGCGCGCCGGCCATGATGGCCTCTGCGTCTGCGCCAAGGAAGGACAGATTGAGAGTTCCCGGCAACCGCTGCTCAAGATGACCGTTCAAGACGACGGGCGACGCCCGTCCAAGCAGGCCGTGGTGGAGCTCGTCTCGCAGGGCGCGCACACGGAGTGCAACGTGCGGGCCTTCAGACTGAGCAAGCTCCGCGGCAGCGCCGAGACCGACGATGCCGGCAGTGTTCAAGGTCCCGCTTCGTAGGTCGCGCTCCTGACCTCCCCCGTGCTGGATCGCCACGAGCCGACGGCTTACCTCCCGACGGACGTATAGGGCTCCGACACCTTGCGGACCGTGCATCTTGTGCCCAGACAGGGACAACAAGTCGATGCCGGCCGCCTCCACATCGAGGCCGCCCCAGACGAGCAGCTGGGTGGCGTCTGAGTGGAAGAGGGCTCCGCTGTCGTGAGCGATCTCAGCGATTGCCGCCAGCGGGGACAGGACTCCGGTTTCGTTGTTCGCGGCCATGATGGTCACGAGCAGCGTCTCGTCGTTGACTGCGAGTCGGAGACTGTCCAGTTGAATCATGCCCTCGGAGTCCACGTCGACGAGCACAATCTCGAAACCATCGCCTGCTAGTGCCTCAAGGGTTCGCAGGATCGACGGGTGCTCGGTGGTCACGCTGACGATCCGTCTCCGCGGGCCGGGTGCTTTCCGTGCGACGCCTTTGAGCGCGAGATTGTTCGACTCAGTGGAGCCGCTGGTGAACACGAGTTCACGAGCGCTTGATCCCAACAGCGCGGCGACCTGTCGACGGGCTTCCTCAACCGAATTCCGTGCGCGTTGCCCTGCCTGGTGCGCGCTGGCTGGGTTGCCGACCTCTGCCAGCGTGGGCAGCATCGCTTCAAGAACGCGGGTGTCGAGCAATGTCGTGGCGTTGTTGTCTAGGTAGATATCGTTCACGTCGACTCTCGGGCTCTCACGTATAGGTGAAGTTCTTGATCGAAGGCCCCGGCAAGTTTCTGCAGGGTGTCGAGTTTGGGTTGTCCGTCGCCAGTTTCCAAACGAGCGATTGCGGACTGCGTGGTGCCGATCCGTTCACCAAGCTCTCGCTGGCTCATCCCGGCGCTCACACGCAACCCCTTAATGAGCTGCCCAAAGTCGGTGCCTTCGCTGGCATCCGCTCCGGGACACACCCAGCTGAAGTGCCGCATCGCATTGGCCTCGTCCATAGCGTTGACGCTATGTCCTCGTGGCACTCCGGGTTGCTCGACACACCGAAGACCTGCACAGTCTGCCTAGGCGAGTCACTCCGCATCTCATCAACTCCTCAGATCGACTGGCGGTACCCGGGACTCAAGCGCCTTCGTCTAGGTGATCAGTGCGAAAGCGATAGTACTGAGAAGCGCTGACATCGGTCTGCCCTCCATCGTGACGACGCGGGGATGCGTCGTCGTGCGGGCGTCCTCGCCCGTGACCGAAGTCCTGGCCGCCGAGCTCAAACGGCGCCTCCGCATAGACGTCCTGTGGCCGCTGCGCCATCGAGACTGGGACAGCGACACCTTCTACAGCCTGATCGAGGTGGTGCACGACCTCGTCGCCCGCCCGCGACATCGCTACCGACCTGACATCTCCGGCTGCGGCTGGCACTACTTTGGGTCCGCGCCGACCCCGGGCCAGAGACTGTACCGGTGGAGCGTCGACAGGATCCTGACACGCTACTAGGTGGATCTGCAGCTCGCGTCCGACGGCGAGGACACGGGGCGGCTTGTGCACGCGGCCGGCGACGATCGCGACGAGCTCGTGCACCGCGTTTTCGACTGCGCCGGCGTTACGCACGACGAGCGGGCTCACGCGGTGTCACTGTTCAGGGCGCGGGACTGCCGGCGTGCCGGAAGAGCGGGGCGCCATCATGACACTGGCCGGTCTGCTGGAGCAGCGACGCAAGGGCGTGCTTGAGATGGAGCTGATGAAGGGAGATTCGGGCGCTCTATTCGACATCGCCAATAACTTCGACCTGCGCCATCGTCGAGCTGATCAGTGCACCGATTACAACCCGGCGTTCCTGGACTGGATCTTCTCGTGGTACCTGGCGACTATGGTGCCCACCGACCAGTTGCTAACCCGCCAGGACGACGGGGCGCGAACCAGTCTCAAGCCCTGAAGCCGTGGTCGACCGCGTCAGCGACGGGGCAACGCGGCCAAGCCCAAGGATTCGAGCCGCCGCGCGCTCACCGCACCCGCCCGCCCGGTCACGACGAGGCTGCGCCTCGCGCGTCCTCGCGAGCGGACCCACGTTCCAACCCTTCCGCCGCTCCAGGCGCCCCGTTCTTGTCACCATCCGACTCGCTCGCACCGTCGTCCTTGACCAGACGCCGCAGCCGCGTCGCCTCCCGAGTGCTGATCTCGTCCCCGCACCACTCGACCGCCTCGCGCACCGACAACCCTTCATCCTCGGTCATCTCCCGCAGCGCCTCCCCCGCCTGACGTTCGGCCTCGGCCACAGCCGCATCCCGCTCACGCACGGCGACCAGCACTCGCACGGCCAGATCCTCCAGCCGCTTCTCTCGCTCAGCCCGCCCGCGCCGCCTCTTGGACTGCGCATCCAGCAGCGCCCGCCGAGCATCCTGCCTGATCGACTGCTGACCCATCACGTCACCCTTTCCTCGTTCCGAACCGTCGCACCCCCTAAGACAGCCCGACCACCGCCAGCGGTCACCGAACCCCAACAACCTGAACAACCACGCACCCCCAAAAATCCACCGAACTCGATGTGCCACACACCTCTTGCATCGAGGTAGTTGATGCTTCAACTACTGACCTCTAAGCGTAGCAGATCGCCTTAGGGACTGCGTGACGATGAGCATCCACAAGCTGACGGCGGGGTCGGGATATGACTACCTAACCCGTCAGGTCGCGGCCCAGGATGCCACCGAGAAGGGGCACACCGGGCTGGCCAGTTACTACACCGAACGGGGCGAGACTCCCGGCCAGTGGCTGGGCTCGGGCATGGCCGGCATCGACGGACTGGCGGCCGGGGATGTGGTCACCGCCGAGCAGATGCAGGCCCTGTTCGGGTCCGGGCACCACCCGCTGGCGGAGCAGCGGCGCGAGCAGTTGCAGGGGCCGGGGCTGACAGATAAGGACTACCAGCGCGTGACCCGGCTGGGGGTGCCGTACAAGGTGTTCTCCGGTGACGTGAGCGCGTTCCGGTTGGAGGTGGCCAAGCGGATTGCCGGTGTCAACGAGGCCGCCGGCCTGCCCGGCGACTGGCCCGTCCCGGCCGATCAGCGCGCCCAGGTTCGCACCGCGGTGGCCCGGGAGTTCTTCGTCGCCGAGCACGGTCGCCAGCCCGAGGACGCTCGTGAGCTGGCAGGGCTGATCGCCCGGCACTCCCGCCCTAAGACGGCGGCGGTTGCCGGGTTCGACCTGACCTTTTCGCCGGTGAAGTCGGTCTCGACCTTGTGGGCGGTGGCCGACCCGCAGGTGGCTGCCCGGATCGAGCTGGCCCACCAGGGCGCGGTGAAGGATGCGCTGGCCTTCATCGAAGCCTGCGCCCTGTTCACCCGGGTGGGCACCAACGGGGTCCGCCAGGTCGACGTACTGGGCATGGTCGCGACCGCCTTCACCCACCGGGACTCGCGGGCCGGCGACCCCGACCTGCACACCCATGTCGCGGTCGCGAACAAGGTCCAGACCAAGGACGGGCGCTGGCTGAGCATCGACGGGCGGGTGCTCTTCAAGGCCACAGTGGCCGCGTCGGAGACGTACAACACCTCCCTGGAGCGGCACCTTCGCGACGGGCTGGGGCTGCGTTTCGCTGAGCGTGCGAACCCTGATGCGCGCAAGCGTCCGGTCCGTGAGGTCGTCGGCGTCGACCCCGCCCTGAACCAGCGGTGGTCCGCCCGGAGGGCCAGCATCCTGGCCCGGCACAGCGAGCTGGCCGCCGACTTCCAGGCCAGCCACGGGCGTCCACCGACCCCGGTCGAGTCGTTACATCTGGCCCAACAGGCCACCTTGGAGACCCGGGAGGCCAAGCACGAGCCGCGCACCCTGGCCGAGCAGCGGCAGACCTGGGCAGCACAGGCCGTCGAGGTGCTCGGCGGCCGCAAGAACGTCCAGGCGATGATTTCCCGAGCCCTCTCCCCCAAGGTGGCGCCGGGCGCAATCGTGGACTCCGCCTGGGTTGCCGACGCGTCCGCGCGGGTGCTGGAGGCGATGGAGCACCGCCGGTCGACCTGGCAAACCTGGCACGTACGCGCCGAGGCACAGCGCCAGGTCCGGGGCGCCGAGGTGCCCACCGGACAGGTCGACCGGGTCGTCGACCTGCTCGTCGACCAGGTCCTGGACAACCTGTCGGTGTCACTGGCCCGGCCCGAGCCGGGCATCGTCGAACCCGAGCAACTGCGCCGC
>Ga0209744_1000340_pt1 | contig 15607 bp, 11 predicted proteins | sample BarGraNGADG00311_2_FD_184494 | JGI IMG/M metagenome (GOLD analysis project Ga0209744, IMG submission 184494) | Arctic peat soil microbial communities from Barrow, Alaska - Barrow Graham LP Ref core NGADG0004-311 (SPAdes) (version 2) | ecosystem: Environmental > Terrestrial > Soil > Wetlands >... | reverse complement strand
GTCGGACGCTCCCGGGTTATCGTTCGCTTCCGATGAGCGGCTCATGATTACTGGTTCTTGAGGTAGCGTACCTTCTTTTTCCGTGGTACATGCATGTGGCGTCCGTTCATCGTCTGGAACGTGATGTTTTGCCGTCGACTTCGAGCCAGGCCGTCCTAATGTCGCTGATCTTCAGAATATCATGTTCCCGCGCGGCGGTCATGATTTCATCCTCGTCGATATGCTCCCGCTCCAGGGTGTCCAGTTGCGGTATGCCCTGCTCGATCAGGGTTGTGCGCTGGCCCAGAATAATGCGTCGCAGGCGCGGATAGCGATGCACCAGTGCAGAAACACTGTAGTTGATTACGAGGAGAGTTGCGGCGGCAACGATACCGCCCATGAGCGAGGTATTCGGTCCGGTCATTGCGTTCTGGACTGCACTGGCGAGCAGGAGGATCATGACGAAATCGAACGACGCGAGTTCGCCCATCTCGCGCTTTCCAGCCAGGCGCAGACCGGCCAGAACGAGGACGTAGACGATGGCCGTCCGAAGCACGACTTGCCAAAGATCGGGTGTCAGTGCAAACATAATTATCCTCCGTTTAGTCCTGAGATTGGGTGGACGCCAGAGAAATTAAGGGTTTGAGGCGTGTTGACGCCAAATTGTTGCATTCAAGTCACACTCTTTTCTATTGGAGTAATTTGTCTACGACCATATTATGGATTTGTTTCTCCTCGTTATCGTCTTTCGAACATATACATTCACAACACCTATTCAAACTTAATCCCTGAATTTTCTCTTTGATATCCAATTCACCATCAACAAACATAAGGCAAGTCCTTTTACAACACCTGATTTAGCCCATTGCGAAGATGCATTCAGTGATGAAAATAGAGCCTCCTTTGCCTGCACTCCGCCAATGCGGCCAAGAGCTACACCCGCAACATGCTGGTAATCAATGAATTTACTTTTCATCATCATAATCAATTTATCAACGGCTCCTTCATACTTCACTACCCCTAGATAGCGGGCGGCATAAACTGCTGTAGTGATATCTGATGAATCCAGCAATTCCATTGCCTTTGGGACTCCAACAGTATCCTTTCTTTCTATCAGAAGGGTAAGGTATGGCACCGGCTGGGCTGAACTAAGGCCATCAAGGAGTACGTTGACATCACTACTCTTTTGTATTTCTATAGTAGCATGTTTTACATCGTTCTCGATGTCTGATATTTTTCTGGCTCCTTCCAGTTCGCGTAGTGCCTCCTCTCCACCTATTTCCCCCAGGAATCCTGCCGCAATTGCTCTTTCATCAAATTTTGTTCCTTCGCCAAAGTTGCTGTTTCCATTGTGCATGAGCCACGAAAGAATCTCAATTGCTTTACTGCTCCTATCGCCTTTGAGCTCATCGAGGGCACCCATTCTGTCTTTGTAATTTCCTAGTTTGATTCTGCTTTCCAATCCGGAAAAATTCTTGCCATTACTGTCTTTACTGCAAGATTCTACGTTCTTCTGCGCTGGAACATCTGTACGATCTCCTTCTCTAGTAATTTGAACAGGTTTTCCCATAAGATTATCAATTCCCTTTTTAACACCAGGATCAGCAATATTTTCTGTTCTTAAATGATTACTTTTCTTCTCTCCGAACAGATTGCCTAGAAAACTCACAATAATCTTTCATGTTACTCCGGTTATATTCCCTTGAGTGGTTTGAACGGTTCTATCAAAAAATCAATCTCCTTAGATTATACCGGTCTATATCTACTGGTTTTTTACCGTTTGGACATTTTTCGTTATCACAATAAACAACCCCGTTCTTGTCATAAAGTTTCTGACCACCACAATAAGGGCAATGAACAGTAAAGTATGTTCTTTCGGTATCTTGGCGGGGTTTCTGTTCTTCCTCAGCGCACTTCTTCGCAACCTCTTCCTCTCTCGCAAGATCTGAAAGGAATCTCTGCTTTCGTGGATAGAACTTCTCCCACAGAGACTGTGGGGGGATCCCTTCCTTTGGGTCAAAAGGTTTGCCCAGCCAGTTTTCACTTCCCTTTCCGAAGTTGAAATGATACTTGCCGCGCACATCGGCGAGGTGAGGCATTGCCTTGGCGTACTCAGGGCTAGAGAACCAATCCTGCCCAAATGAACGGGCATCGGATGCTGAGGCAAACGGATAGAGCCCGACGAATTCTATCGGTTCTCTTCCCGGAGGATTTTTCTCGAAGAGCCTCACGCAACACAGGTTTTCAGATACGCTACAGGAATACTCGTGATAGTAAACGAGAATCAGATCAGCATATCTCTCGACAACGTCACAGAGTTCTTCGGGAGTCATCCAGTAATTCACCCCACAATTCTTTGGGTATTCCTTTGGGGTGAATTCCTTGCCAAGGAATGTCTTGAGTTCCTTGAACGACGAAATCGCAGGGAGCGTTTGAGTCCGATTCGGAGCGGGCTTGGCCCTTTCAGGAATCGAAACTGTCTCTGCTGCTTCGCTCGCTGTCGTACGCTCCTTCTTGACTGCACCAAGGGCAGAACGAGATGTACCAGCATCACCAGCAAGGTTTCCCTCAGCATCGATTCTGCCGGCATCGGACAGCGGTTCTGCCGCACAGGACGATCCTTCGACAAACATTGGATTCGCACAGACCCGCTTGAACGCTTCACTTTTGGTCAGTGCTGCCTTGATCTTTGCGGTTGCCTCAGTGTCCAGACTTTGAACGGCAATACAGAAGGCCCTCTCTTGATTGTTGAGGGTAGCGGCGGTGTCTCCTTCATGAAGAGAGGCACCACCAATCTCCTCCGGAGTGATTGCCTGCCAGAAAATCTTCCAGCAAGCAAACCCATAGTAACCGCCCCCGGCCTTATCGATATCATACCTGACACCTATCGTTGGCATATTCCGAATCATCGTATCGTCTCCTTTCTGGCGTATTTCACCGAACTACCGCCCATACGACTTCCATATAAGCCTGCATTCCCCTTCTTGTCTGACTGGGAATCCATAGAAAACCATCAATAGTGCCTATATGTCGGCGGCGAGCGTCCGCATGATGACGCTGCGCAGAAAGCGCTGGTCTCCAAGCCGGCTCTTCAGCGCCGTCTCGAGTGCTCCCACGGGGTACAAATTTTGTGGAGCGCGGGTGTCGCCCCACAGGTTGCTGGAGTAGTGCACCGCGATGGCGGAGGCGAGGTTGGCCAGGTGGACCGCCTCGGTCAGCCCCATGATGGGGAGCTCGATGCGGACCAGGTTGGCCATCTGGCTGGCGAAGGGCGTGACTGCTCGAAGACGCAGGAAGAAGCTCATCTTGCTGCTGCCGCTGCTTTCCGGGTAGCGGATCTCGAAGATCGGGGTCCGTTCGGCGGTCTTGAGGCCGAGCACCGTCGCGAACTGCTCGCGCTGGAGGTAGGCCTCCTGGACGTTCTTGATGATGCCTGCCAGTTTGCCGGTCCCGGCGGCCAGACGGTGTTCGTAGGGGATGGGACCATCCGTCACGACCGCCTGCACGTCCGGGCGGTCCACTTCTTTCTGGGCCACGTCGTGTTCCAGCTCCTGCATGAGGTTGTTGAGTTCCTGGCCAAAGTCGCCCGGATCATGACTTGCGGCAGTGCGAATCTCATACTCGACGTTGAACGGGCACGACGTGTCGCTCGCCAGCTTGAGCGTCTTCATGTCCGGGTCCGGCGCATTGGTCACGAAGTAGTGCCGCACGGCCTCGTCGCACAGCGCCTCGGTGACGTCGTGGGCGCGGGAGCCGCACATCTGCATGCAGCCCGCCGCCACAGAACCAAAGACGCCATAGTATGGCGGATTGCCGTCGATGATGCCGTGCATGTCGATACGGCGCACACCGTCGACGAACGCGACGCGGACTGTGTCGACTTCCGCGAACGCCGTGTCGGGTACCCGGACGGCCGCCCAGTGGTCAAGGTCGCGGCACTCGATGGTCGGTACCACCTCATAGGAACGTTTCTGATCAGTCAATACGACCTCCGTGGAACCGGTGTAGACGCTCTGCCAGTAGTCGGGACGTATACGAATCATGCCATTTCCCGACGCGCGATGTGGGCCGAACCACTTTGATTCGTCACCTCGAGGACTGTTTCGAAACGCTCCACGAGGTCCGACCTGTGGGTAATGATGCCGACGAGCGAGCCGTCCCGGCGCAGGGACTCCAGGACGTCGGCGACACCCTGGACAGTGGTCTCGTCCAGCGTTCCGAAGCCCTCGTCGATGAAGAAGCTGTCCAAGTCCACGCTCGTCGACAACAGGTCCTTTACGGCCAGAGCCAGCGCAAGAGAAGCGAGGAAGGTTTCCCCCCCGGACAGTGTTGCGACGTCGCGCGGTCCAGAGGCGCTGAACGCGTCCTGCACCATCATCTGATCGTCCTCGTCGAGCAGCAGCTCGAAGCGTTCCTTGCTCAGGATGCGCAGATGGTCGTTTGCCGTCACCAGCAGCTGTTCGAGAATGCCGCTGCTGACAAACGCCACCATGCCCTTGCTGCCGAAGTCGCGGGCGACCTGCTGGTAGGTGGACAGCAGGCGCGTCACCTGTTCCTTACGCGCAAGGCGGTCGGCCAGGAATGCGCGGCGGGCAAGGAGATCATCCTTGCTGCGGCGGGCGGCTGCCAGGCTTTCCTGTGCGTGGGTGAAGTCCGTGACGGCAGTCTCACGTGTGGCGCGCGCTGCCTCGAGGTCCGCCTCCGATGGCAGGTCGGGGCCGAGCTCCTGCTCCAGCATTTCCACCTGTGCAGTAGCAGCGGCGGTGTCATGGTCGTATTGTCTCACCGACGCCTGAAGTGCGTCCAGTTGGTCGGCAGGGAGGACGGCTGCTTTCATCGACGCGATAGAGTCGAACCCGTGCGTGCCGGCTTGCGCCAGCAGGTCACGTCGCAGCGTTTCATACTGGGTTTCTGCCTGTCTGCGCTGCCCCTCCAGCGTTGCGGCCTTGGTCTGGGACCCGGTCAGCTTCGTGCGGATGTCTTCTTCCTTTCGGCGCTGTTCTTCGAGTTGGAGGGCGATCGTTTTCTGCGCCGTGCGGGTCGTCGTCTCCTGCCCTCGCAGCTGCGTGAGCCGCGTATGGAGGAACGCCACGGGGTTGCTGCTGCCCTCACGGGCGATCGTCGGATCCATGAGCAGGCGCAGGGTCAGTTCGTGCGCTTCATGCCGATCGTCCTTGTCTTCGGTCTTCAGAACGGTCAGCTGTCTGGCCAGTTCCTCGAGCCGGACTCGGTCCGCTTCGGACTTCTTCTCATGCTCCGTAAGGTCGTCCTGGCAGTGCTCGACATGTTTGCGCGTCTCGTCATGGACTGTCTTGAGGCGAGCGAAGTCCAGGTGTTCGGCATGCACGACCAGTTCTTCGACCACACGGCCGCACACCGGGCAGCTGTCACCTGGCCTGAGGACCTGCTGGACGACGATTGCAGCGTTGTCCGAGCGTGCTCGTTCGAATGCGTCTTCGGCGTGTATTGAAGTGTCGCGCGCCCTGGTGAGTGCTTCCTGGAGCTGGATCCGACGCCCGTTCTGTACCTTCATGGTCTCATTCAATTGTGTGATGCTGTGTTCGAGTCCCTTGGCTTTGTCCGTGGCTGCATCGGTCCTGTGCTGGAGTTCCTCCAGTCGGGCGGCAAAGAGCTGGAGGTCGCTCAGGCGCCCGATCGCAGAAGAGATCTCATCCAGTTTCTCGGCAAATGCGGCCTCGCCAGCGCGCAGGGACGTATCGGCACGGACGGCCTGCGCAGTCTCGAGAGCCTGCTGTGCGGCTATCACAGCAGCAGATGCCTTGTCGCGCTCGTCCGTCAGCCGTTCCAGTTCAGCAGCCAGACGCGCCCAGTTGGCCAGTGATGGCTGCAGCGATGCGAGAGCGAGGCCGGTGGCAAGGTGCGCGCGGTCACCGTTGATCTCGTCCGCCCTGATGCGAAGGGCTGCAAGCTGTCCCTGAAGCTTCGCCAGCTGCCGTGCCTTTGACGCCCGCTGTTCCATCATGGCCAATGTCAGCTCACGTGCTTTGAGCTGTTCCTGAAGCAGCGCGACCTGATGTCCGGCGTCTGTGACGGCATGGTCCAGGAGACCCAAGGCTTCATCGGTGATGGCGTTCTGGTCGATGCCTGCGAGGTCATGGTCCAGGCCGCCCAGTTCGCCCATCAGCATTCCCGCATGGGCGCTGGCCGCCTTGCCGATGTGCTCGTAGATGTCCAGGCTGAGCAGCGAGATGAGGATATCCCTGCGCGAACGGGGCGTGTCGGGTTTGAGAAAGCGGTCGAACTGACCCTGCGGCAGGACGATGATGCGCGTGAAGACGTCGAAGTTCATGTGCAACAGCGTCTCTTCGATGTAGCGGTCGGCATCCTTCTTCTTCAGGAGCTGGTTGAGCTGGTCGCCGTCCTTGAAGACCTGGACGTCCTCCCTCGTGGCTGTTCCCTGCCGGATGATCCTGTACGTCGCGCCGCCGAGATCAAAGGTCAGTCCTACATGGAACTGTTTCGCGCCACGGCTGATGATATTCTCGCGCTGCCCGTTTTCTGTGCGGATGCGTGGAATGCGCCCATAGAGGGCATAGCAGATCGCATCGACGATCGAGGACTTGCCCGAACCAGTCTCACCCACGATGGCAAACAGCGACAGGTCGCGGAAGTCGAGGGTGACCGGGTCGCGGTAGGGCATGAAGTTCTCGACTTCAAGCGTCTGTATCCGCATGGGTCACCTCCTGGAACAATTCACCGACCACCTTCATGATGTCCTCGCCAGCATCCCCGTTGTATGCCCGGTACATCGACTGCACGGTCTCGAGGCTTGTACTTGCCAGCGCCTCGATCGTCGGACGGGTCGTCGCCTCAGCCTCGGAACGGAGAAACTCCACCTTGACGACCCACGGGCAGACAGCGCGTATCTCGCCCTGCAGGTTGAACGGCGGGTCGTCGGCGTGGACGCGCGCCTTGGTGAACCCGCGGTTCCTGTACGGTTCCAGGCGGCTTGCCCAGTCGAGGGCGGTGCACTCGACATTGTGCAGCTCGACGGCCGATTTCAATTCACAGAACTGTACAGCGAGGTTGCCCTTCGTGTCCGCGTCCACAAGGTTGAACCCCTTCGGCGTTCCCTCCTCGCTGAAGTTGACGCGGAAGATACTGCCCGAGTACTCCGTGCGTGCCGGAGCGCCTACGATCTGCTGGTGTCGATGGACGTGTCCGAGGGCGTTGTACATCGTCGAGGCCGGCAGGCTCTGCGCCGAGACGGCAAAGAACGGGCTGACCGACATGGGGCGTTCCGTGTCCGTCAGTTGCGCTCCGGTGATCATGAGGTGTGCCGCGAAGACGTTGATATCCGATGCATGCATCTGGCCGGCAAGCCACCGGATGAACGTGTTGACACTGCTGGCGTAGTCGCCGTGGATGTCGTCGCCTGCTCCGTTCAGCTTCATGACCACGCGTTCGTGGGGGTAGGGGAGCGCCGTCACGACGACGGGCTCGTCGGCGTGCGAACGGAACCCGACTTGAAACTGTTCGCTGGACGGTTTCTCGAATACCGATGCTGTGCCCAGGCTCAGCAGGCTCTTGCTGGGGACGAAGACCTGGCCGTCGTGGTTGCCGGCAAGGACGACCGAGCGGATGCCTGCGCCACTGAGCCGGGCAAAGAAGTCGAAGACGAGTTTCTGACTGATGTTGCCAGGCATCGGGTTGTCGAAGATGTCCCCCGCGACGATCACTGCGTCCACCTTCTCGGTCTGCGCAGCGGCAAACAGCTCGTCCAGCAGCTTCCCTGTTTCGTCAACCCTGTCCAGCCCAGCCAGCGTGCTTCCAACATGCCAGTCGGCGGTATGCAGTAGTCTCATATTGTTAGTATACCGCCGATTCCGGACTAGTCTGTTATTCCCGCAAGAGTATGCTAATCGCGACACTTGGCTCGTTGAAAAAGTCTGACCGGCAGCTAGAATATCAAGCTATCAGCATACTGGAGGTCTGCGATGATACTTGAGGCGATCGAGAAACGGTACAGTGTTCGTCATTACATGGACCAGCCGGTCGAAGAGGACAAACTGGCTGAGGTTCTGGAAGCAGCGAGGCTGGCTCCCTCGGGCAGCAACCTGCAGCCGTGGAAGCTGGTCGTTGTACAGGACCGTGCGACCATACGGTCGATGGTGCATGCCATCGGCGGACAGCAGTTTGTTGAACAAGCGGCGGTGCTCGTCGTCGCCTGCAAGAGCGGTGAGGGATACAACATCGGTCACCGGTACGATGGAGCCGTTGTCGACATCACCATCGCCCTGGACCATGTGACCCTGCAGGCTGCGTCGATGGGTCTGGGGACATGCTGGCTGGGCAACTACGACGGCAACGAGGTCCGTGCGCTGCTTGGCATACCGCCGGAGAACCCCGTCGTGGCCATCCTCGCACTGGGGTACCCCGACGAGAGTCATCCACACCGGCCACGTCCACGCAAGCCGCTGGACGAACTCGTGTGCTGGGAGAAATTCACGGGCTGACGGGACGCTGATGGCTGCTGGCGACGATGAAGACTTGCCGCGGATCGGCACCGCTTCGCAGCCGATGACCGTTCTGCCGGGAAACAGTCCGGGTACGCCATAGGAGATCCGTATCCACGCCGTCTCCGGTGTTGCGTGTTCCGGGGACAGTGCTACCTTGTGCTGGCGTGAGCGGAACTCACGAAAACAGTACAGGGGGAGAGGGTGGATATATCGAAACGCGAAGAAGTCGTTGCATATCTCGTCCAGAAGGCAACGTATCCCATGTGGTCCAAGGCGGGGACGTGGTTCCGTGATGCAGACGGTGGGCGGGTAGAAGAGCCGCAAGGGGTCGCCATCGTGCAGACACTGGACTTGGTCAGCAGGGAGGCCTGCAATGCTGTCCGCAAGGAAGTCCTGTCACGCGTCAACGCCGAGCGCACGTACGTTCCCATCAAGGACTGGGCGATTGACGAACGTCCCCGCGAGCAGCTGGCGAAGCGTGGAGCCGACACGATGAGCAACGCACGCCTGCTGGCCATTCTGTTCAGGACGGGCAGCCACGGCAAGAGCGCCGAGGAGCTGGGTCGTGAGCTGTTCAACCGGTTCGGCGGCTGGAGTCAGCTGGACCAGGCGAGCATCGAGGACCTTTGCGATGTGCGCGGCGTCGGCCTCGCCAAGGCGGTCGAACTGAAGGCGGCCATCGAAATTGGCAAGCGCCTCCAGCAGGGCCCCGCGTCTACGATGAAGCGGGTCACCAGCGCCGAAGACGCCATCGACTACGTCTGTGACCGGTTCACGCCGCAACTGCGCGACGCCGGCAAGGAATTCTTCTATGTCGTCCTGCTGGACATCCGCAACAAGGTCATCAAAGACGCCGAGGTCAGTCGGGGCAGCATCAGCGCCAGCGTCGTGGACCCCGCCGACATTGTCCGCGAGGCCTGCATCCACCATGCCAGCCGGGTCGTGCTTGTCCACAACCATCCAAGCGGAGAGACGGACCCCAGCAAGGAGGACATCGACACGACCAACAGGATCACCCAGGCCCTGAAATATGTCGGTGTCCGCGTCCTGGACCACATCATCGTGGGCCGTGCTCGCCAGGACTACTTCAGCTTCGCACGGGCAGGGATGGTGTAGACGACCCTGATAGACAAAGATTTTGAAGGAGCTTATACTGATAAAAAGGGTGCAATGAGTATCGCAATCGATGAAGAGCGGTTAATAATAGGGTGGATGTACAATGAAGATGGAATACAGGAGCAGCATGGGCGTAGACGTTCTCATTGCGCTGAATACGTGTTTTAAAAGACCAATTCATCCATTTAATCTCGAAGATGAAGGGAAGAAAACATTTGCAGAATGGGAATTTGAGCAGTCAAAAAGGTTAAATAGCTATTACCTTCCTGAAATAGATTTATTTAAAGAGATCCAGGGCAAAACCATTCTTGATATCGGAGCTGGTAGTGGCGGGAAAACCACATTTTATGCGCTCAATGGAGCAAAACGATTAACAGGGATCGATATGGAAGAAGGGTTCATAAGACAGGCAAGAGATTTTGCGTCATCCAGAAATGCAAACAATATCGATTTTATAGTTGCTAATGCAGAAGAAATGCCTTTTCAGGATGCTTCTTTTGATATGTGTGTCATGAACGATGTTTTTGAACATCTTTCAAAGCCTGAAGTCGTCTTAAAAGAAGTAAATAGAGTATTGAAGCCAAATGGTAAAGTATTTATTAATTCTCCACCTTATTTTCATCCCTATGGGGCCCATCTCACTGATCTTATTGGGATTCCGTATGTTCATCTTCTTTTTCCTGAGCCCGTCCTAATCAATGCTTATAAGAAACTTGCTTCAGAAACAAAATCAGCTGAAAAAAGAATTGATCTTCGTTTTGGTATCGTGGATAATAGGGAACAAATCACCTATATCAATAAAATGACGATTACTCGTTTTGAGGAGATTATACGCAATCAAGACCGGTTTAAGGCAATTCTTTACAAGCTTATTCCTCTTAAGAACCAGGTTGGATTTTTATTGAAAACATCTTTTCGAGAATTCTTTACAAAGATGCTTGTATATGTAGGGGAAAAGAATTAACTGTAAAATGTTGGCCTATTCAAAAGTTCTTTGATAAAAGAAATCTTAGTATTAAGGAGATCCGTGGGAGAAAAATTTCTAGAAGGATCACCGAGACCCTGAAGGATGTCGGTGCCGGGGTCCTCGACCACATCATCGTGGGCGGTGCCCGCCAGGACTACTTCAGCTTTGCACGTGCGGGGATGGCGTAGAAAAAACGTGGGGAGAGTGATGATGCGCAAACTGACCAATGTCTTATCTCTTCTGCTAATAGTGGTAATGCTGACGATGATGATTGCTCCCGACTGTGGTGCTAAGGAGCGCGAGAGCGTTGTCCAGTTCACTGTGGGAGAGACTGCTGTCACCTCCCATGAGGAAACGATCCTGACGATGCCGGTTCCGGCAATGTTCGGTGCGGGCTCGAAACAGTTGCTGCTTCCGGTAAGGTCCGTCGCCAAGCTCCTGAAATGGGGTCTCGCCTGGGATGCAAAAACGGGATCGTGCACGCTTACCTCCGGCAAGCGCAGGATCGTGGTGAAAGTCGGCAGCAGGACGGCGACGGTGGATGCCAGGGCTGTGAGCATGAGTGCAGCAGTACTCAACACTGTTGGGACTGTGGTGGGCCCCGTGGACGTCCTGCTGCTTATGGGGGCGTCCGTGAAGGTTGCACCGGATGGTCGTTCCTGTGCTGCCACGCTTGCCAGTGCCCCAGGGGTTGCTGTTCCGGTGGCTTCAGGGAGCGCAGACCCGGCAGCGGTTACGCGGATGTCGCGAAGCGTCACATATGCGACGAAGAAGTACACGTTTGAGATCATCCGCATCGACCTGCGAGGCAAAAGGATCCACGTTGTTCCGGTCGCATCTCCAGGAGGGATGAACTCAGGAGCTCCCTATACAACGTTTTCCGTCGCCAAGCCACTTGCCATGATCAATGCGTTGCCGTTCGATACGACAATTCATGTGATGACCGGATCGTTGGGCGGTGGAGGGGTCTATCCACAGGTGAAAGCAGGATATCTGGAGACCATAGGGATAGACGATCATGGTGTCCCGTTCTACGCAGAGGGCCGGCTGGAGGTACGAGCCGACGTGACGGCAGAGGGCGAGACCACCTCGATGAAGACTTATTCTATCAACAGCACCACCTGGGGCGGCTTCACTGTCTATACGGACTGGTATCCAAAGGCTATCTGGGTTGGCAGCAATGAGCAGCTGATCGTGGTGGACCGGCGGCACATCGTGCAGCGCGTCTGCGGGGCGACTTTCCAACCGAGGCTGATGAAGCCTGGCCAGTACGCCCTCCATGGGTACCAGGCGGCAGTCAATCACTGGACAACCGACACGATCACTTCGCTCCGGAATGCCGACAGCGTTCACCTGCATATCTTCCTGGGAAAACGGGACCTCTCAACGGGATTCTTCATCCAGTCAGCGCCGGTCGTCCTGCGCGCCGGCCAACCAATCATGGGGGCCAACGCGTATGCTGACAGCTTCCGCATGACCAAGTCGGGGGCACGGTCGTTTCTCGGCATTGGCGGTGGTCGCTACCTGTACTTCATCTCAAGCCCCACTCCCATGACCCTCAGGACTGACAATGTCGGTAGCGCCCTGGCTCAACTGAGGCTCTTTTCTGATGTCATCTCCCTGGATGGCGGCGGTTCGACCACACTGTATTACAAGGGAAAGTATATCTATACCCCAGGTCGGCAGTTGGTCACGTGCCTCGTCGTGCCACACTAGCAAGGCGTCAGGACGAGTTCAGGTTCGCTGGAGGCGGTCAGAACAGCGCATCCTGCCGTGTCTCCGACCGCAGAGGTGCACCCTCTTAATCCGTTCTTAGGGCATGCTGGTACAATGACGGGTATGAGAGGAGACACGAATGCACATTCTTGTCGTTGAGGACCAGCAGGATTTTGCCCAGAACATCAGACGGTATCTGGAGACAGAGTCCTACAGTGTCGACCTTGCCTTTGACGGCGAGACGGGGCTGCACCAAGGGCTGACCGAGGAGTATGCTCTCGTCGTTCTCGACCTCAACCTCCCGCGCATGGACGGGCTGGAGGTCTGCCGACAGCTGCGGCAAGCAGGGCGGAGCATGCCTATTCTCATGTTGACGGCGCGAGTCGGCCACCAGAATGCCGTGGCTGGCCTGGACAGCGGAGCCGACGATTATCTTACCAAGCCGTTCGACCTCGAGGAGCTGCTTGCGCGCATGCGCGCGCTGCTCCGCCGAGGTGGCGAGACCCGCAGCCCGGTCATTGAGCTAGGAGATATCTTGGTCGACACCAACACGCACGAGGTCCACAAGGGCGATAAGGTCGTGGCACTTGCGCCACGCGAGTATGCCCTCCTGGAGTTTCTTGCCCTCAACCGCGGCATCGCCAAGACACGCCTGGAGATCATTGAGCTGGTCTGGGGAGAGTATGATGAACTCATGTTCTCTCAGACAGTGGATGTCCACGTGGCCTATCTACGGCGAAAACTTGGCCGGGAGGTCATTGCGACTGTCCCGGGCAAGGGCTATATCATCCGGTGATGCTGGAGCAGCGCATGGGACACCGTGAGATCAGGAAACGAACGACGAAGCTGACGCTGGAGCAGCGCTTGGCCCTGAAGTTCACATGGCTGGTGTGCGGGCTCATCCTCGTCAGTGGCACGATTTTCGCCACGAGCGACGTGGTCATCGGCAACTACTGGACCACGCGTCTGCTTACTGACCGCATAACTCGCATCCTGGCCAACAGTCAGGGGCAGGCCGACCTGTCGACGGCAGGCGAGTGGCTTTCGTCTATGGATCGGCCCTTCACGCGCATCCTTGCGCCGGACGGCACAGTCCTGTACCAGGGAGTCATGTTTGCTGGATCCGGCCCTGGTCCCGTTGACCCATTCGTGACGCCGAGACCCGCCGACGATTCGAGCGCCATCGTGACGCAGCCCATTCGACGTGAGGGCCGTGTCATCGGGTATATCCAGCTTGCCGGACGAACACGTCAGGGGATGCGAGATTTTGGCCTGAAGCTGCTCCAGATGCTGGTCGTTACGTTGGTGATGGGCATCCTGACTTACCTGCTCGGGCTGTCATTCTCCAAGCACACGCTTCGACCTGTCCATGAGTCGCAGGACCGGCTTGAGCAGTTTACACAAGATGCCAGCCACGAACTGCGGACTCCATTGGCCAGCATATCGTCCTCGCTGGACGTCGCGATGAAAACGGGCGAATACCAGGACGGGATCATGGCTGCCAAAGGACAGGTCAAGTATGCGTCGCTCCTCGTTGAGCGGTTGCTCGAGGTTGCCCAGCTGGACCGAGCGAAGGTCGACCTCGGACAAGTCGATTTGACCGCTCTTGTGACTGCAGTGGCCAGTCAGAACGTGGAAAGCTGCAAAGAACACGAATTGACGATGCAGGCGACAATTCACGAAGGGGTGACGGTCGAGGGAGACAGCCTGCTGTTACGCCAGCTTGTCAACAACCTCATCGAGAATGCTATCAAGTTCAATGCGCCGGGTGGCACGGTGAACGTTGTGCTCAATGCAGCTGATCTGCACGTCGGGAATTCCCGCGGGTTCATTACTCCTGATGATCTGTCGCATGTCTTTGAACCGTTCTATCAGGTTGATGCGTCACGTACGCAGCGCGGATTTGGGCTCGGATTGGCGATTGTGAAGAAGATCACAGACCTTCATGGATGGCATGTAGTCGTCACCAGCAGCGCCGAAGCCGGCACGGACTTCATTGTCAGATTCACCTGATCGCGGAGGCCGGACGCGCTTCTTAATCTATCCTTAAATCTTGGTGGTTACAGTACATCACGAATCCAACGTGGTCACGCTGCGCAGTGAGCGCGTTGGTCAATAGATGCGGGCGCAGGCGCCCAGTGGAGGAAACATGAGCAAAAAGAGTCGGCGAATCATTGTCTCGGCCGTGTCACTGATTGTCGTTGCGGCGATCGTCGTGGTTGGACTGAAAGTGCTGGCTGCCAGGAAGACAGCCGCGGCATTCGCAGCGAGGAGGGCCGGAGTATCGTCCATGTATGTCGTGGCACCACAGGACGTTACTACCCTTACGACGGTCTCTGGAACCGTGGCTCCCTTACGTTCCGCAACGCTGACGGCACAGGCTCAGGGGACCATCACCGGGGTCTACAAGAAGGAAGGGGACTTCGTCAAAGCAGGAGAGGTCATCGTTAGCATTGACTCGGCGGCACGTGACAACCAGCTGGCTCAAGCCGAGTCCAGCTACCAGACGAGTCTCCTCAACATCGAGACAGCGAACACAACAGACCTTACGGCGACAAAAACGCAGTTGGAAACTGCGGTGAAGCAGGCACAGATTCAGGAGCTTCAGGCAGAAAACAACTTGAAGAATGCAACAGTATATAACACGAGCGCCACAACTGCCAGTGCCACAGCTGCCACAACTGCCGCCAATCTGCAAGAAGCGGTGACAAGGTCTGAAGAAACTCTCTCGAGTGATCAGGCCAACCTCAAGTACCTTCAGGACTCCAGCACGTCGTCGGCGTCGCAGCCTGATATTGCTGTTCAGCAAGCTCAACTCAACTTGACCGCGGCCGAGAATCAGCTTGTGGCAGATGCGCAAGCAATTCCTGCGAAAGATACTACTGCAGACCTGACTAAGGTCGACAGTGCACGGCTTTCTCTCGAAAGTGCGAATGCAAGTGCTGCTGCCGACACCTCGGTTGCACAGAGCGACCTCAAGCTGGAGGCTGCTCAACTGCAGGTGAACCAGGATGAACGGGCTGTAACGGCTGCCAAGAATAACCTTGCGGAGAACCTTGCAGAGAACCTTGCGGAGAACCAGAAGACGGTCGACTCACAGGCAAATAACGTGACCGTGCTCCAAGCGGACGTCAACTCCGCAAAAGCTGCGGTGACGGCAGCGCAGTATGACCTTTCTCAGTATGGCACAACCGAACGCAAGGCTGCACTGCAGCTCCAGTTACTGCAGGAGCAGAAGAAACAGGCAGAGCTGTCATTGCAGGCCACGCAACTCACCTCCAGCAACTATGTGGTGAAGGCTCCGTGGGATGGTGTCATCACATCGCTCAACGTCCAGGTCGGCGATCAG
>Ga0209744_1000336_pt1 | contig 15688 bp, 14 predicted proteins | sample BarGraNGADG00311_2_FD_184494 | JGI IMG/M metagenome (GOLD analysis project Ga0209744, IMG submission 184494) | Arctic peat soil microbial communities from Barrow, Alaska - Barrow Graham LP Ref core NGADG0004-311 (SPAdes) (version 2) | ecosystem: Environmental > Terrestrial > Soil > Wetlands >... | reverse complement strand
CGACCGCGCGGATCGCGGCATGAGCGTGCGTCACGCTACCCGATTGAGAGGGTACCGAGGGCCGGCCAAGGCGGACCTGCGCGGAGCAAGCCAAGGATGTCTTTGCCGTGTCGAAGCCCATTGGGGAATTGATCGTGAACGTCCCAGCGCCAGGCAGCGACTAGCGCGAGAACGAGACGTCGACACTCCTGGAGTCGAACTTGATCGAGACCCGGGTAGTGCTTGCTCACCTCGACTGGTGCGTGGGCAACATCGAATTCGATTGGCCCCACGCAACAGGTTTCGAAGTCGACGAAGACGATTCCAGCCGGGGTACTGAGGAGGTTGCCCGGGTGCGGTTCTCCGTGCAACAACTGGTCGTTGGCCGCACGGCGCTGTATGGCTTGGCTTGCACTGTGAAGCGTGCTCAGGAGAAGGCCACGGTCGCGGTCATCGAGCGCGGGGGTCTCGCTTCGGTTCGTAACAACACGCTCCGCCTCCGCGGCGCGCTCCATGAAATGCGGTGCTTCGATCTGGACGTTTCGCATGGCTGCGTGTAGCCGCTGGAGTGCAACGGCGTATTCAGCTGGTTCGGCCGGATCAGGCGTCGCCTCGTAGTAGGTCCAGAAGGTGATGGCGAAGCCATCGACTTCGTACACGCGCGGTTCGACCCGAGGATCGAGCGATGCGACAGGGCCGTTGGCCGCTGCTAGTCCCCGTGCAAGCCGGACCTCAAACGCCGCGACTTCCTGCCCGACCAGCGCCGTTCGAGCGAACACGTCGCATGGCAGGAGACGTAGGGCGAGTGTGTTCGAGTTTTGGATCACGATGGCGTCGTTGACCTTCAGGTCGAGGGCGCCAGCAAGGGACGTCGCCGCGGCTATCGCACGTGATACAAGGCCAACCTGCACGAATACATCCTGACACCCGCTCGCTCATCGGCATGAGCGGAAAGCCAGGCCAGCCGACAGGCGGCGGTAAGACTCACCTCGCGAGCGGGCGGATCGCGGCAGACATCCGGTAGTTCGGCCGGGCTGCGTCTATGCATGGTTATGCACGCCGGAATTCGGTGGAGAGTCTCGCGCGTTTCACGGCCTGCCGGGCCGCCGGGCAGGTTGGGGAATCGGGCCCAATCCGGTCCACGGACGTCCGCAAAGGATCGGTGACCGGTCACCATCCTCACCGGTGATCGTTCCCGTCTGGCCGTGTGTCGCACGACGTTCGGCTATTGGGACTGGCTCTCATGTTTGATGAGCGGATACATCTCGACGCTCACCAGCACTGGATCCAGCAGAGCTGGGCGGTAGTTGCCCAGGGAGCGTGCTACTGCCTTCGAAGGATGAAGGGAGCGCGGCCGGTGACACCAGACGCCACCAAAGTAGTTGGAGCCTAAGGATGCAGCCGCAACCGGCAGATTCCCGCGCGATGCCGTGACAGACCACTCACCACCTCGTGGCCCCCCCCGAGGAACTCACATCATTTCTGCGGCTACCGAACAGGTGACAGAGCCGTGGTCGAGGAGCATGTAAAGCGCGTCGGTCACCGTATTAGCGTCCAAGCAGTGCTCGTGGTCTACAAAGACAACCCAATTCTCGGACGAAGTGTCCAGGCTGCTGGCGAAGCGGATTGCATCGGGCTGCAACTCATCCACGCTGGCGCGGAGGAACGCTACAAAGACTTGAGTGGGAACGTAATGCCGCAGCTCCCCGTCGTTTGGCTCACTGACCGAGGAGGCGAAATGACGGAGGAACGAGAGGGCATCCCGCTCAGTTCGAGAGTCGCTCGCGAAAGGGCTTGGTTCTGTGGGGAGATCAAAGACGTCGAGGTAGTACAACGGTCGCGAAGGTGAGAACTTCCCTGCGCACAGCTCGTAACTGTCACCCCGCGCCTGGATGACCTCCATGGCGGCGCAACTGAGAGACGTGCTGCCATAGAAGGCGGAGTCACCCTGTGCAGTCATTCGGTTCTCTCCGGCGAACTCGGGTGGCGGGCTGCCCAATTCCCGAGCAGATCGGAACTCCTCCGTTCCTCGACGCTCGCGACACCTCCATAGATCGGGGCCAGCCCTCTTGAAGAGTCCGGCGACTCTCGCTACTTGCTCGACTGTCTTGAGAAGGTCGCGGGTTCTGCTACTTAGGTGTTCTAGGAGGGTCGCCGCCACTCGGGATTGGGGTTGCCTTGAGTCGATCACGAATGTGCGCCAATCGAACGCCTCAGAGTCATAGATCCTCCCCCAGACGTCACGCTGGCGTACCCAGCCGTAATCAGTGTCGTCGCGCCCAGCAACGTACGTAGCCAGAGGAACAATCACGTCGTTCTCAACGGCTTCCAACAACCAGTCGCTGACGACGTCCTGGACGTCGTGGGTTTCCTCAGTGGACTCACCCTCGTCGTGGTAGGCACCGGACTCAGCCTCGATCCACCGATGAAGTATTCGCGGGTGCGTGAGTTCGATTCTGAACCAGTGTTCGCCCTGCGGGCGTGAGGAAACCGCCGGTCTGTCCGGCTTTTCCACTGCGTCCTTTGGTTGGCCCGTTGGGGCTGGGTGGTCAGGTCGTTGCTGTGGTTGGTGGTCCGCAGGCCGTGTTGAAGAGCTCTTCCCAGCTGTCTTGCCAGGGCCAGTCCTTGGGTAGGTGGATGACCAGTCTTCTGGCGGAGCTGGCGAGGCGGCCCGGGACGGCGATCAGTTGGCGGCGGATGGTCGCGGTGGTGGCTTTGGCGTGGAAGACCGACGCGATGGTCCCGGCGGCGCGGGTGAGGTTGAACGCGATCGCGGCCAGCACGAGCCAGGCACTGTTGGCGGCAAACGACGCTGAGGGTAGATGAGCAAGGGCGCCGGCCTTGAGGTCGGCGATGACCTGCTCGACGACGGCGTGGCCGCGGTGGGCCTTCTCGGCTTGGAGCATGGTCAGTGGGGAGTCGGTGAACACTCCGTGGTGGCGGTAGCCGGGGAACAGCTCACCTTGCCCGTCCGAGACCGTCTTGGGGTTCAGGCGGCGGACCCGGCGCACGATCAACCGGCCGCTGATGTGCTCGCCCTGTCGGCGTGAGGTGAAGGCGGTGAAGTGCACTTCGGCGACTTCGGCGTCGGAGACCAGGCGTTGTTCGTCTTCGTCCCAGATCGCGTTCGGGTAGTGGATCGGAACCCAAGCCGACTCGGGGATGCCCGAGATCGCTTTAACGACAGTGGGGTTCATCCGGGCGGTGATCGAGAACCGGGCCCCACCGCGACGGGCCGCAGCGATGACGTCATGCCCGTAGTACGCGCTGTCAGCGCGGACGGTGACCAGCCCGCGACCGCCGCACGCCTTCGTCGTGGCCAGGGCATCGGCCACGAACCGGGCCGCGCCGCGGGCGGAGTTGGTCCCTCCCCGACGCAACCGGGTCCCTGCGATCACCGGTGCGGACAGTGGGGTGGACACGATGGCGAGCAACGCGTTCAGTCCTTTGACCCCGGTGTATCCGTACCCGGCGCCCTGTTTGGCATAGCCGTGGGTGGCCTTGATGGTGTCGTCGATGTCGACGTAGCAGCCCTGGTCGGCGCCGGGCAGGATCGGGGCGTTGCTGGCCAAAGCGGTCAGGAACCGGGAGGCGACGGCGTCGAGCTGGCGGACGTGGCCAAAGGTGAACGATCGCAGGAACGTGCCCAACGTCGAAGGGGCCCGGACCCCTGTGAACAAACGGCTCATCCCGCCATGGCGCAACAGGTCCATATCGTCGATGCTGTCGGCCCCGGCGACCATCCCCGCGACCAGCGCCGGGATCTTCAGGTGCGCGTTCGCACAACCGATCGCCTTCAAGGTCAGGGTGCCGGCGACCAGGTCGGCCAGGCCCGCGCGCTGGGCCAGCGCCATCGCCGGGGCCAGTCCCGCGCACGACACGATATTGGGGTCGTCGAAGACCGCGGAGATGGCCGGGAAACTATGAGAAACTCGCATCCAGCGGATGCCCTTCTGTGCGGATGAAGACGACTCTTGACAAGCCGTATTCTCCCTGCTCAGAAGGGTATTCGCGCGTCACGACCCGCTACCGGGACCAAGATTCACCGGTGGATCGAGGCTCAGCCCGAAGAGGTCGACGTTCCCGAACGTCGCGGGACCTCCTCGGCGGGGGCGTACGCGTGGGCACCGAAGTACTGCGCCACCCGCAACAGATTGTCGGTGGACTTGGTGAACAGCACATAGCGCTTGCGCCGGCCGAACACCGCAAACGGCTCGCCGTACCGCGGCATCCGGAAGTCGAACAGCATCTTGTTCTGTCGTGCGATCGCGGCGATTGCACCGGGGCTGTAGTAGGACGTGTGCCCACGCAGATAGAGGTAGGAGTGCTTTTTCGGGTGTCCTTCGTCGTAGATGTTCGTCGAGCAGACGAGCAAGCCATTCGGGTTGAGCAGCCGGAACAGCCTGGCAAACTCGGTGCGCGGATCGGTGAAGTGCTCGACCACCTCACAGGCGATGATGAGGTCGAACCGTTGCGAGGTTCCCTCGGTGATGTTGACGAAGTCGGCCTCACCGCGCAGGTCGACTACGTCGGCCATGACCACCCGGCGGACGGTGGACAGGACCGCGATGTGCTGGTAGTCGAGGCTTCGTCCAGCTCCGAAGACCATGACGTCGAGCTTCTTGCGACCCAAGATCTCGCTGGCCATCGCGGCCATGTGATATTCGCGCCCCGGTCGTTCCGCCGTGCCCACCCGTGGTGTCAGCGAGAAGCTCGCCACTGACTCGAAAGCGGTGTAGTCGACCGTGTTTTCCGGGTTCGAGACGTAGCGGCAGCGCTGGCAGACCCACACCGCGAACTGCCTCTTGGGGAGGTCGACGGCGTAGGCCCGATTGCGCGCCGAGCCGCAGACCAGGCAGCGGTAAGCCGGTTCCGCCCGGAGGTCACGCAACCACCTCCGCGTTCGCCTGACCGCAGCACCCCCCGCCCATCGTGGGTCGCGCAGCGCCCTGACGACCCTGTCCCCGCCGATCATTCGGCTACGTACGCTGTCGGGATTCGCTTCACGCCTGCCAGTCTAGACAGGCTCGTCCGAAAGGGGGTCGGACTCGCTGGTCGCCTGCCACTTCCGGCGCGGTCAAAAAGGTGCTCGTGTTCGTCGAGGAGAACCACTCCCTGAGCCAGACGAGGTCCGAGATGCCCTACACGTTCGGCCTGGCCCGGCAGTTCGGCTACGCCACGGACTACGAGGCGACCACCTATCCCTCACTGCCGAACTACATCGCCATCGCCGGCGGCCAGACCTACGGGATCACCAACAACGACAAGCCATCGGACAACCCGGTCGGTGGATCCTCCGTCTTCGGACAGGCACTGGCGGCAGGGAAGACGGCGGCGGTGTACGCCGACGAGATGCCTGAGCCCTGCGCGACCAGCAAAGGGGGTTCCGACTATGCGGTCAAACACAGCGCCTGGCCCTACTTCGTCAATGAGCGCAACGACTGCCTGAAGTATGACGTCCCGGTGGAGCGGCTGGATGCGGCAGTCACCGGCGGCACACTGCCGAACGCCGGGATGGTCGTGCCCAACCTCTGCAACGATGCCCACGACTGTTCCCTTGCGCAGGCGGACACCTGGTTCAAGGGCTGGATGACCAAGATCCTCGGAGGGCCAGACTGGAAGTCGGGACACCTCGCGGTGGTGCTAACTGCTAACTGCTAACTGCTAACTGCTGACTCGGACGACAAGTCGGCCGGAAACAAGGTCCTCACTGTCGTGATCCACCCGAGCCAGAGGGGGAACGTGGTCACCTCACACCTGACGCACTACTCGCTCACCCGGCTTTACGAGGAGGTGAGCGGAACGCCATACCTGTTCGGCGCGGCAACGGCACCCTCGCTGGTCACCGCTTTCGGGCTCCCGCTGCATACCAGACCGTGACGGGAGCAGGCAGCAACCTCGCCAAGGCTGCGCCGGGACCAGGGACTCCTCTGCTCTGCAAGAATCGCGCTCATGACCTACGCCGCCTCGCCGGACCGCTACGACTCGATGACCTACCGCAGGGTGGGACGCAGCGGGATCAGGCTTCCCCTCATCTCGCTGGGGTTGTGGCACAACTTCGGCAGCGACCGGCCGCTGGACACCCAGCGGGCGATCCTGCGCCGTGCCTTCGACCTGGGCGTCTGTCACATCGACCTGGCCAACAACTACGGCCCGCCGTACGGCTCGGCGGAGTCCAACTTCGGGACGATCCTCCGGCAGGACTTCCTGCCCTACCGCGACGAGCTCTTCCTTTCCACCAAGGCCGGCTGGGACATGTGGCCCGGCCCGTACGGTGATCTGGGCTCCCGCAAGTACCTGCTGGCCAGCCTGGACCAGTCACTTGCCCGGATCGGGGTCGACTACGTCGATGTCTTCTACTCGCACCGCCCTGACCCGGCGACACCGCTCGAGGAGACCATGGGCGCACTCGACACGGCGGTTCGCTCAGGCAAGGCGCTGTACGCGGGCATCTCGTCATACTCCCCGGAACGAACGGTCGAGGCAGCCCGGATCCTGGCCGGGCTCGGCACTCCGCTGTTCATCCACCAGCCGTCGTACTCGATGCTCAACCGCTGGGTCGAGGGCGGCCTGCTCGACACCGTTGACGAGGTCGGCGCCGGGTGCATCGCGTTCTCTCCGCTGGCGCAGGGGATGCTGACCGACAAGTACCTGAAGGGCGTTCCGCCGGGCTCACGGATGGCCGAGGGCTCTTCGCTGTCAAGGGAGCTGCTGACCGAGCAGAACCTCACCCACATCCGCGCGCTGAACGAGATCGCGCAACGTCGCGGTCAGTCGCTGGCGCAGCTGGCACTGGCCTGGGTGGCCCGCGACGAGCGCATCTCCTCGATCCTGGTGGGTGCCTCGTCGGTCAGCCAGCTGGAGGCGAACATCGCGGCACTGGACAACCTCAACTTCACCAACGAGGAGCTCGCCGAGATCGACACCCACGCGGTCGAAGGCGGCGTCGACCTCTGGCGCGGTCAGGCCACCGCCTGAGCTTGGGACGTCTTAGGACACGTGCACCCAGACGTCCCGATGCGCCCGGGCCGGCTCAGACCAGCTCGCCGTCCTGGACGATGTGCAGGAGATAGGGGCCGGTCGCGGCCAGCATCCGTGCCATACCGGCTTCGAGCTCGGCGCGAGTCCGGACAGTCTCGCCCTGCCCGCCGCACAGCACGGCATACTCCGCGAAGTTGGGGTTCACCAGGGAGACCTGCCACTGCGGGAACTGCTCGCCCCGTTGCTCCTTGCCGATCTTGCCCAGCGAACCGTTGTCCAGCAGCACCTGCTTGATCGGTATGCCGTACTTCACCGCCGTCGTCAGCTCGGCCAGATACTGGCCGAACCCGCCGTCACCGGTCACCGCGATGACCGGCCTCGACGGGTCCGCGGTCCACGCGCCGATGGCCGCGGGGTAGCCGAAACCGATGGAGCCGAGATAGCCGGATATCAGGACCGGCTGCCCCTTTGACTCGAGGTAGCGCCCGAAGGAGTAGGCATGGTTGCCGACGTCCACCGCGAAGACGGCGTCGGCCGGCGCGAGGCGAGACAGCACCTCGAAGACCGCGGCCGCCGGCAGCCCCTGGCCGCGGTCGTCCAGCGCCCGCCGCGCCTTCTCGGCCCGCCAGATCTCCACCCGGGCCGCGACGTCGGGACGCTGGTCGGCGGCCTGCGGGTCGGGGCCGATGGCCGTGTCCAGGGCCGCCAGCGCGATCGCCGCGTCGGCCAGCACCGAGACCTTGACCGGGTTGAACCGCCCGATGGTCGCGGGCGTGTGGTCGATGCTCACCAGGGTCTTGTACGTGGCGATGCTGGTGTGGTTTGAGAAGGATGCCCCGACGACCAGCACGAGGTCCGACTCGTTCATCAGCCAGCTCGCGACCGGGGTGCCGCTGCGTCCCAGAACCCCTGCTGCCAGAGGGTGTTCGTCGGCCACCAGTCCCTTGGCCTTGAACGTGGTCAGGATCGGGGCGCCGAGCCGCTCGGCCAGGGACAACAGCTCCGCGCGACCTGCCCGCGCCCCGTCCCCGGCCACGATCACCGGTCGGCGAGCGGCCCGCAGCAACGTCGCCGCCGCTTCGATGGACTCCGCCGACGGCGGGGTATGCCGGTCGGCCAGCCGCCCCTTCGGGCCCACCGCCTTCGCTTCGCTCGGCTGCACCTGGACCTCGTCGGGCAGGACGAGATGGGCCACCCCCCGGCCGTCGATGGCGTGCTTGACCGCGGTTGCCACGAGCTCGCCGTGGTCGCTGCCGGACTGCAGCGTCGCGGTCGAGATGGCGACGTTGCCGAAGGCCGCGTTGAGGTCAAGGTCCTGGAAGGCTCCCCGGCCGAGCACCGAGCTCGGCACCTGCCCGGAGATGGCGATCACGGGCGCGCCGTCGACCTTGGCGTCATACAGCCCGGTCAGCAGGTTCGTGGATCCGGGTCCGGCGATGGCCAGGCAGGCAGCCGGCCGGCCGCTCAGCTTGGCGTACCCGCTGGCCGCGAAGGCGGCGGCACCCTCGTGCCGGATGCCGATGTAGGACAGCTCGCCACGATCCTGCGCGCGCCGCATCGCCTCGGCTACCCCGAGGTTGGAGTGCCCGACCATGCCGAAGACCTGGGTGACCCCCCAGGCGACGAGGGTCTCGACGACGACGTCACCCACCGTCCGGACGTGCTCGGGCAGATCCGGCAGCTCGACCCACGCGCCGTCCTCGCGCTCCTGCACCGCGAACGCGGGGACCGCGTCGGCGAAGTCTCCGGGCGGCACCCCCGTGAGCGGGTCGTAGTCGTAGCCGTGCCACGGGCAACGCAGCAGGCCCTTCTCGATGGAGCCCTCGCCCAGGGGGCCACCCTGGTGCGGGCAGCGGTTCTCCAACGCGCCCAACCGCCCGCCACACCTGGACAGGGCCACCGCGCGACCATCGACGACCGCAGCCCGGACCCGGCCCTCATCGGGGAGGTCAGAGTCCTGGAACCGGTGCCATGACGTGGAGTCGGTCATGACGACAGTGGATCAGGACCCGCTTCCCGTGACAACCACCACAGAGGTCCAATAAGCAGCCAGACAGTGCCCGCCGCACTGCTAGTGGTCGACGTGCCCTGACCGGCGTCAGGCGATCAGGGCACCAGAAGATCAGGAGATCAGGAGACGGTGATCGAGTCGCCGCTGACCGTGACGGTCTTGCTCGGCGGCGGCGTCTTGGCCGGACCGACAGTGACCTTGCCCGTGGCCGCGTCGAACTTGCTTCCGTGGCGGGAGCAGTCGATGGTCCCCTTGGCAACGGTGCTCACCGGGCGGCCCTTGTGTGTGCAGATGGCGCTGAAGGCCTTGAACTCTCCGGCAGTGGGCTGAGTCACCACAACCTTTGCCTCTGGAAAGATCTTGCCGCCACCAACGGGGATGTCGGCGACCGCCGAGCTACCTGCCTATGCGCATTGCGCGCCGATCGGCACTACTCGTCTATCCGCGGAAGGCGCCACCGCGGCTGGCTCCGGCGCCGGCGTGGCGACGACGGCCCACGCCATGAGCGTGCCGCATGTGACCTCCGCCTCCCTGGGCTGCGCGTCTGGCTCCGCCACGCACCGGCGGCTCGTCGAACATCGCGTTCACGGTCGATCGGGAGACGCCAAGCGAAGCCGCGATCTCGTCAAGCGTCGACCGGTCGGCGCGCTTGGACGCTGCGAGCTCCTTGCTTTGCGCGTTGAGGCTTGCCTGCCGGCCAACGCGACGGCTCTGCCGCCGGGCAACCTCGAAGTCGAGCTCCAGCAGTGCTGACGCCACCGGCTCGTCAACCGGCTCCGGCTGGTCGGTCACGTCGTTCGGAAGCAGGGCCTTCTCAGCCTCGATCCACCGATGACATCGGTGAGGCGCGCGTGTGACGCTGGGCGGTTGATTGTGTGAGGGGGGCGTCGCTGTTCCTGCGACCTCGCTGTCGGTGGCGTTCCACTGTTTCTTCGTCGGGCCTTGGGTGGGCGGGTGGTCAGGTGGCCAAGGCTGCTGGTGGTGGTGCGCACAGGCCGGTGAAGAGCGTGGTCCACGCGTTTTCCCAGGGCCACGCGGTGGGTAGGTGCAGTGTCAGGCGTCGGGCGGAGGACGCGATCCGGGCCGGTACGTGGACGAGTTTGCGGCGGATCGTGGCGGTGGTGGCTCTGGCCATCGTCGGGTCGGCCAGGGTCGCGGCAGCGCGGGTGAGGTTGAACGCCATGACGGCCAGCACGAGCCAGGCCGCGTTGGCGGTGAACTTCCCCGAGGGCAGGTGGGCCAGGGCCGAGTTCTTCAGGTCGGCGTGGACCTGCTCGATGATCGCGTGGCCACGGTGGGTCTTGTCCGCGGCCACGGTATCCAGGGTGCTGGTGGTGAAGAACGCGTGGAACCGCCAGGTCTCGAACAGGGTGGCCTGTCCGGGGTGGGGGTTCAGGTCGGGGATCCGGCGCACCACGAGCCGCCCGGGGACCTGGTCGGCCTTCTTCTGAGCGGCGAACGCGGTGAACGGAATCTCAGCGACCTGCGCGGTCGAGATCCACGCCCCGGTGGTCTGGTCGAAGACCGCGTCGGTGTACTCGATGGTTTGCCACCCGTCGGCGCCGATGGCGGCTATGGCCGCCTTGACCCTGGGGTCGAGCCGGACGGTGACCGAGACCTGCGCGCCGGCGCCGACCGCCGCCAGCACGGGCCCGCGTCCGTAGAACGCCGAGTCCGCGCGGACCAGGATCTTGGCACCGCCTGGGTGCGTGCGGAGCTTCCTGACGGTGGCCAACGCGTCAGTGACCAGGCGCTTGGCGCCTCGCGGTGAGCCACACGACCCCTTGCGCAGTCGTTGCCCGACGATCACCGGCGCCGCCGCGTTGGTGGTCAGCGTGGCGATCAGCGCGTTCAGGCCCCGGACCCCGGAGTACCCGTAACCCGAGCCCTGTTTGCCGTAGCCGTGGACCTCGATGATGGTGTCGTCGATATCGACCAGCGCGTAGTCATCGACCCCGGCCACCAGTGGTGTTGCGGCGGCGAGCCCGGTCAGGAACCTGGCGGATACGGCATCGAGCTGGCGGACATGGCCGAAGGTGAACGCCCGCAGGAACGAACCCAACGTCGAGGGCGCGTACGCGCTGTCGAAGACCTTGCCCATTCCGCCGTGGCGCAGCAGAGCCATGTCATCGATGCTGTCCGCGCCGGCGACCATCCCCGCGACCAGGGAGGAGACCTTCAACCCCGCGTTCGCGCCCTTGTCGGTCGGCACGCTCAGGTGCTGGCCGGCCAGCTCCGCAAGTCCCGCTGACCGACAAGGACCAGCATCGGGACCAGCCCGGCCGACGACACGAGATTCGGGTCGTCGAACACCGCTGACTTGACCGGGCGAGTGTGAGAAAGTTGCATCTACGAGATGCCCTTCCGGCTGGTTGATTTGGGACCTTAGATAAGTCCAATTCTCCCAGTACGTAAGGGCATTCTCGCGTTACGACCCACTCACCGAGCCATCACCATCGGTGGATCGAGGCTCAGACCAGCTGACATAGAAGACGTTCAGCACTTCTTCGATGACACCCGCCAAGTCGTCGAAGCTGGCGCAGTCGGCGGCCGAGTGACAGAACTGACAGATTCCCCGGTTCGCATCGGGCTCCACCCGACGCCATAGTTCTGGGTCCGTGACACACCGAGCGCAGACAAGCGTTTCCGCGGCGGCAAGCTCGGCTACCTTGGTCTGCCAGTCCTCCAAGGCATCATGAGGGTTCAATGCTCTGGACATATGCAGAGGGTATGTCCCCTTCAGGCGCCCTACCTGAAGTAGAAGCTCAGGCGCGTAGGTAAGCGCCCCACGGCGAGACACGCGCTCGTGCCGCTGTCGGGCGCTACCGTCCGACCGTAGCCGCATTTCGCGCGATGTCACCGGCGCCTCACCTGTTGCAGCGTGCATGGTGATGTGGCCGCGTGCCTTGTAACGGAGTCCCAGTTGCCGATCCTCAACCGCGACACGATGCAAGCAGTGTTCACTCCGACGGTGCGCGGTGAGAGCGCCAGATCGGTCCTCCAGGTGATTTCCGTAAGCGACCCGTCTCGGAGTAGACAAAGCCGCGCACGCGGTCCTTGTGCCGGATCAACGGGTTGGCTGCGACAACATCCGATGCTCCCTCAGGGTGAGGCACTCCTGGCCAAGGTGCACCAAGCCTCGCGGGAGAGACGCGCTGGGACGGCCGACGGAAAGGAGTAGTTGACAATCTCTGCGGCTGCATGGAGGAGGTCGCGTCCGCCGGCGTAGTCCTTGAGTGTGTCGATCTGCGTGCCATCCTCGCGCCAGAAGTCGAAGGTCACCTTCGGCCAATCTTCGTCGAGGTCCTGGCGGGAAGGAACGTATAGCGGCACTGAAAGCCAGGCCGTCGCCTTTTCCCTGTCCAGGAGGGCCCGGGGGTCTTGTCCCGTGATGTGGATCCAGCCTTCCCGCCCAGCCTGGTCAAGCTCCTCAGGTCGCGGACCAATTGTGAGTCCCAGAGCCTTGGCGCGGGCTGTCAGCGCACAGATTAGGGCGTCACAGGCGTCGTCCGTCGACAGCGGCGTGCGCCACTGCTCCCCGATGGTGAGGAAGGGGAAAGCGCTCTCGATGAGCGCCAGGGTTGGTTTCTTCTTAGGCAGTGACCAAGCGGCCAGTGCTGCAGTTGGATAGGTCTCGCAAAGGCGACCCGTCACGCCTGAACGATCGAGCGCGAAGCCGCGTTCACGCAGGTCGTATTCGATGGCTGACCACATCACGGCGGTCTTGCCGAGCCTGTCAAAAGAGGCCGGCAGTGGCAGGGCGTTGTGTTCGAGGAGCCGTTGGTCGGTTGCGCGACGCGCCAGTGTCGCCTTGCGCCAGTACTCACGGTCCCTTGGCGGCCTCTGGTCATGATCTCGATGCGCGGCCACGAACTCGACAAAGGTGTCTGGCCATCCGAAAGGGACGTCAACCGCGAACTGCGCATCCTGGAAGGCGATGAGATCGACGATCGCCTCGGGCGTCAGTGGAGTCCTGACGTCGACCACTTCGGGAAGCCCGGCATCCCAGCGGATGGCCACTGCGGCGCACTTCTTGGGGTTGGTGGACAGGTCAAGTCCGTATGTGTCCATTTCCATGGTGTCGCTCACTTCTGCTCCTCAGCCGCGACAGCTTGATGACGTCGTAGCGGTTACCTTCGGACGTTGGCTTCGCTCTCAGGGTAGGGCTGACCACGGATGCTGTCGTATCAATCGGCGTTTCCCTTCCCAGAGGATCCGGACTCTGAACCGTGCGGACTAAGCCCCGAGCCGGCCAGGGATCGGTAGCCGGTCATCGATCGGTGACTGGTCACCGATGTTCCAGATCGACCCTTCCGCGACCCGGCCCTGCACACATGACCACAGTCCGGCCTGAAACCCGATCACAAGGAAACTGTTTCACCGCCATGGGGTCCGGGATCTCTTGTTCAGGCAGCGCTGTTCTTCTCGCTCGAGTGGAACTGACGACGCGTTTCCCGGCCAACGACGATAGCGTCCAACAGCTCATCCAGTCCGGACCCCTTGGCAACCGACAGGTCAGCCCCGAGAGCCACGGCTCGTTCCAGGGCCTCGCCGTCAAAGCTGTGCGCGGCGATGACGGCGTCCGGGCAAAGCTGCTGCAAGCGCGGGAGTGCAGTCAGGCCATCCATTCCCGGCATCTGCAGGTCGAGGATGATGGCATCTGTTTGGTCCTGTTCTATGAACCGGATTGCTTGTGCGCCGTCGGCCGCGCAGCCAGCCACGCTGAACCGGTCATCGTTCTCGACTGTGAGCGCCAGAAGTTCCCGCATGACGCGGGTGTCGTCGACGATGAGAACCCTCAGGGTCGGATCTGTCTGCATGACTCTCCTTGAGTGCCGGGCTGAAGTGTCGTTCGCCGCTGTTGGTGTAGGCCGCCCTTGAAGATGCCGACAGCCGAAAAGCATTCCACGATATCCGCCCGCCCCGTCACATCGTCCGGTGACCCTCTGTGAAATGCGCGAGGTGAAATGTCAGCCGCGCCACTCTTCTTCTCACGGTGGCACAACGGCTGGCCTGCGGCTGGAAGCGACACTCCGGCGTTGGGTAGCTGGATTCGTTGCACGATCTGGGTCTGACACGTGCGCGGGTCTGCGCTACCGGGTCAGGGTCCGCGGTTGCCCTGACTTATCTTGTAGACGATGTGACCCGCCAGACGAACGGCCTACGGGCACGCGCAGAGGCCGCGCCGACGTGGCACAAACATGGTCTCGTCGTTCCGTAGCGGAGACCGCCTACGGACAGCGAAGCCTGACTCCGATGCGTCCCGTCATCGTTCCGGCCACGGGACGACTCGAGGCCCTCGAGGACCTACCGACGGTGGCCATCCGAAGTTCACTAGCCAGTGCGATCCCCGTCGTCATCTTCTCCTTCCTCGCCGCCACCGTCCTCTTCGGGCAATCGGGACCGACCGACCCTTCGCGGAGCCGTTGGCCACCGTCCGCGCGGAGCGGCCCACCTTGCGCGCCACGGCGACCTGCAGCCGCAACAGCGCAACACCCGAGGCGTGAAAGATCGAGGCTAGGAGACGGCCACGAACCCAGTCGGGTCAACCCACCCCTGAACCCGTACTGCGGTGTCCGGGGCTGCGGCCAGACCGCCGTTGGTGGCGAAGGTTTTGGTTTGCCCCGGGGCCAGGGTGAGCGGGACGAAGTCCGACCCACCGCCGACGATGTGCCCGGACTTGTCGCGAAAGACCACGAAGAACTCGGCGCCCTGCTTGAGTGTGGAGTCGAGGCCGGATTTCAGGGTCCACACGATCCTGGTTTCGGCTTGGGTGCCGCTCAGCTTCCCGGTCAGAGTCAGATCCCCGGTGTACAGAGGGTTGGGCTGGGCGAAGCCGGGGGCCGCCTCGACCTTGACGCTTCGGACGCCGTGGGGGTTCATGAAAGTGCCTGCCAGCACCTGCGTCGAATGTGGTGGCAGAGCCACATCGTCCGTACTGGTGTCCACCGGGGCGCCCTTGGCATCGCTGGCAACCGCGGAGATGTTCGTCTGTAGCCAGGCGTCACCGTTGTTCTTGACCACAGCGCCCCAGTTCGCGAAGCCGGCGTCCAGCGTCACCCCCCACCCGGACTCCAGGACTGTGACGTCCCCGGAGTAGTCGGGCGCGACGGGTTCGGGCTCGGGTTCGGGCGCGACCGGTTCGGGCTCGGCCGCGGGTTCGGGAGTGTACGCGACGGGTGGCCCTTCGCCGACCGGGCCTTCGCCGGTGGCTGCGTCGCCCAACTGCTCGGCGCTGGAGGCAGGGGGCTCGCCTGGGCCGCTGGTGGCCAAAGCATAGCCACCGCCCAGCACCAGGAGCACGATCACGGCTGCCGCGATCAGCGGCTTGCGGGCCCGCATGGAACTGAGCCGCTCACGCCAATTGCTGGTGCCCGGCCCCTGGGTCAGCAATTTCGCCTTTGCTGACGCGAACTCCTCATCAGTGAGGCTGCCTGCAGCGTGCAGCGCGGCCAGGCGGTCCAGTTCCTCCAACATGTGTGCTCCCGTGCGCGGTTAAGCAACTCTTCAGACTCAAGCGGGCAACGTGCTTCTCGCGGCTGAGGTCCGCCGGTATTGGCGGGTACACGACCACCGTATCCGACGGCGTTGGTTGACTGGGTTCCTGAACTCAAAAGCGTTGCGGCCCTAGTGTTTTTCCAGTCGGTCGTAGCCCTCCGACCTGGAGTTCGAGTACCCCGTCAGCAGGCCCGCTTCGATGGCCGGCCACCAGGCCTC
>Ga0209744_1000333_pt1 | contig 15778 bp, 8 predicted proteins | sample BarGraNGADG00311_2_FD_184494 | JGI IMG/M metagenome (GOLD analysis project Ga0209744, IMG submission 184494) | Arctic peat soil microbial communities from Barrow, Alaska - Barrow Graham LP Ref core NGADG0004-311 (SPAdes) (version 2) | ecosystem: Environmental > Terrestrial > Soil > Wetlands >... | reverse complement strand
TGGTGAATAGTCTGTATTAGGGCGACAACCTGGACGTTCTCCGACGATATCTCCCCAAGCACAGCATAAGGCTCTCTGCAACGAACAGGCTGCAGCAGCAATAGCCTTCGGTAATGGGCGGCAAATTACCTATCACCTAAAGAGCGGCACAACTACATGACCGTTCCATCGCACATCTCTTGTGATACGATAATATTGTAGTGATATCAATAGACGTGGAAGTGAGGGACATGTATGTCGAGAACAGCTAAGCAGGCAAAAGAGAAGAAACTTGATGACATACTATTCGATTGCCGGAATGTGCTTCGCGGCAAGGTTGAGCACGCCGACAACCGCAACGCCGTTATGGGTCTGGTCTTCCTGAAATTTGCTGGGGACAAGTTCGAAGCTCGACGCAAAGTTCTGTTTGAGCGGTTCGGAGATAACCCCGTGTTCCTGAACAAGCCCTCGTTCTATCTGTCCGAGAGCGTGTTCTATTTGGAGGAGACATCGCGCTGGTCATACATCGTCAAGAATGCCGGGGCTAACAAGATTTCCAACATGCTCGACCAGGCAATGGCGGATATCGAAAATGACAACAAACCTCTTCAGGGAGCTTTGCCACAGAAGTTCTATTCAGGGCTGCACGTTGAGACAAAGAGTCTAAAGACCCTGATTGACAGGATCAATCAAATCTCCGAAGAACGGTTCAAAGAGAAGGATCTGATCGGCCGCGTCTACGAGTATTTTCTGCAGAGCTTTGCAATCGACGAACGAAAAGAAAAGGGCGAGTTCTACACGCCGAAGTCTATTGTTGATCTGATTGCTGAGCTGATTGAGCCATATGAGGGGAAGATGTACGACCCCTGTTGTGGTAGCGGTGGCATGTTCGTCCAGTCGATGAAGTTTGTGGAGAGCCACAATGGCAACAGACTCAATGTGTCGATTTACGGTCAAGAGTCAAACATTGCGACCTATCGCCTGGCCAAAATGAACCTTGCCATACGCGGCATCTCCTGCAATTTGGGCGAACGTAACGCCTCATCCTTCACCAACGATCAGCACAAGGACTTGAAAGTAGATTTCATTATGGCAAATCCGCCCTTCAACCTTAAGGGCTGGCGCAGCGAAGATGAGTTGACCGATGATCCGCGCTGGGATGGTTACGGTACACCACCTGTCAGCAATGCCAACTATGCGTGGATACTGCACATGTTGTCCAAGCTCGATACCACAAACGGAATTGCTGGATTTCTACTCGCAAACGGTGCCTTGGGTGCAGAGGGCGAAGAAGGGGCAATCCGTAGAATGCTTATCGAAAATGACAAAGTAGAGGCCATCTTCGTTCTGCCTCGAGAGATGTTCTACTATACCGATATTAGCGTTACGCTATGGATCATTAACAATAACAAGCGCGCCCGGACAATCAACGGCAGGTCGCTTCGTAAGCGTGAAGATGAGGTGCTGTTCGTAGACCTCCGCCGCTGGAATAGAACCATCTATGAAAAAGCCTTTGTCATGTTCAACAAAGAAGACATAGCCAGCATAAAGCGGATATACAAGTCATGGCAGAGCATAGGTTCTACGACTGCCTATGCTGACGTGCCTGAGCTGTGCCGGAGCGTACATAAAGATGAAATACGGAAAAAGGGATACTCTCTTGTACCCTCGAAGTACATTGAGTTTGTCGACCGCGATTTGACAATCGATTTCACGTCGGAGATGACACGGATTCAAAATGAAATGCGGCAGATCGTCGTGGAGGAGAAAAAGTCGCAGGCGATGCTCGAAGCTGCGTTTGAGGGGATTGGCTACGGGATTGAGTAAGCATAGAATCGGTGAGTTCGTCGAGCCCGTATCGGTAGAATGTGGCATTCAAGAATGCCCCACTGTGGCCGGGATTAGCATAGACAAGGAATTCATACCCTCACGAAATGTTGGTGAAGACACATCTGGATATTTGTTTGTACCTCCTGATTGCTTTTCGTTCAACCCAATGCACGTTGGTCGTGACGAGAAGATTCCAGTTGCATTGAACAATACTGAACACAACATCGTAGTGTCTCCGGCGTATTCTGTGTTTCGTGTAACCGGTGGAACAACAATACTAAAAGAGTACCTCTATATGCTAATGTCCTCGCCGGAATTCGACAGGTTCGCATGGTTCTGTACTGACTCTTCTATTCGTGGGAACTTGGAATGGCCACGCTTCTGCGATATCGAACTTGAACTCCCACCTATCGGCATTCAGCAGAAATATGTGGACATCTATATGGGAATGCAGACCAACATAGCTGCCTACGAAAACAGCTGCGATGACCTCCGATTGACCTGCGATGCCTACATCGAAAAACTGATTGTTGAGGCACCCAAACAGGCAATCGGGCCCCATATCGAGCTTTCAGATGAAAGAAATGAGGCGCTGCAATATGGGGTAGACGATGTACGAGGAATATCTATCGAGAAGAGGTTCATTAAGACAAAGGCCAAGATGGACGGCGTTTCTGTGAAACCATATCTGATCGTGAAGCCAGGCTATTTCTCTTATGTTACGGTGACCTCAAGAAATGGGGACAAAGCATCTATCGCACAGAACGATAGCTCAGACACCTACGTGGTCTCGTCATCCTATTTAGTGTTTCATGTTAAGGACAAGGAGGTTTTGCCCTCTTATCTACTCATGTATTTCGTTCGCCCTGAATTTGACCGCTATGCTCGTTTCAACTCGTGGGGCAGTGCCCGAGAGGTCTTTGGTTGGGATGACTTGTGCCGATTTGAAATCCCAATTCCATCGTTGGCAATTCAACAGGATATCGTAGACATCTTCGACGCACATGGTACACGTAGACAGATTTCGGAGAGGTTAAGTGAGCTACAACGATCCATGTGCCCGATTCTAATCAAAGGTGCGCTGGACGAGGCAAAGAGAGAGGTGGGGTGATCACATGGCGGACAAATTTGATGAAGGGGCATTGGAACTTGCAATCATCGATTTGTTCAAAGAAGAGGGCTATCTCTACGAAAATGGAGAAGCTAGGCATCGCCTTCTTGATGACATCCTGTTGGAGTCAGACCTGAGGGAGTATCTTCTGTGCAAATACGCGTCCGAGCATCTGTCAGATAACGAAATTGCAACCATCATCAACAGCGTGAAGCTCGTACCTGCACATCCCTTGTACGAAGGCAACAAAGAAGTGTTCCGACTGATAAACAGTGGTTTCTCAATTGCCCGTGACGACACTTCTCTACCGAACCTTCATATCGAGTTGATTGACTTTGAGAATGTGGATACGAACATCTTCAAGGTCGTAAATCAGTATTCCGTTCAGGGCAGCGCGCTGCGTAGGCCCGATCTTCTTGTCTTTGTAAACGGCATCCCCGTGTGCATTTGCGAATTCAAATCAGCGATACGCGAGGACGCCACCATAGCAGATGCGTGGACGCAAATCCATGTACGATACAAGCGAGATATTCCACAGCTGATGAAGTACTGCCTGCTTTCTGTCATAACGGACGGGACAAATTCCAAGCTTGGTACGATCTTCACACCTTACGAGTACTACTACGCCTGGAAGAAGATCAACGACGGTGAGGCTGTGCGGGATGGTGTCAGCTCGCTTGTCACATTGCTCAGAGGCGTTCTTTCAAAGAATCGAATATTATGCATCCTCAACGATTTTGTATACTACCCTGATACCAGCGATAAGGAAACGGCTATCGTTTGCAGGTATCCGCAGTTCTTCGCGACACAAAAGATGCTTGAAAGCATCAAGTTGCATATGAAGCCGGACGGCGACGGCAAGGGCGGTACCTATTTTGGTGCAACAGGTTGTGGAAAGACAGTTACGATGCTCTTCTTGGCACGCCAGTTGATGTTGCGCGATAGCGCCGCCTTCGATAATCCTACTATAGTCATTATCGAGGACAGAGATGATCTCGATACTCAGACCGCCGAGTTGTTTGCGGCCTCAAAGACGTATTTGCATGATGAGAATGTACGCAGCATTGAGAGTAGGCAGGATCTGAACAACGCCCTCGGAATGACCGAGAGTGGAGGCGTGTACATCACCACCATTCAGAAATTCTGTGAGAACACTGGGTTGCTTTCAAGACGCCACAATATCATATGCATTTCGGATGAAGCTCATCGCACGCAGACCAACACGATCTCCAAGCTCAAGATAACTGAAGAAGGTGCTAGGCGCAGCTATGGATTTGCGAAGTACCTGCGGGATTCGTTTCCAAATGCGACCTATGCTGGCTTCACCGGCACACCTATCGATGAGACTATTGCCGTATTCGGCGGTGTTGTCGATTCATATACCATGCGTGCATCACGTGAGGACGAGATCACAGTAGGAATTGCCTACGAGCCGCGACTTGCTCGTGTCGTCCTAAACGAGGCGCAGGCACAGGAGATCCGGACATACTACCAAGGGTGTACATACGACGGGAGTAACACTGAGCAAGTTGAGGCAAGCAAGAAAGCGATGTCCAAGATGCGGCTGCTACTCGGGAATCCTGATCGTTTGAAGAAACTGGCAGTCGACATTGTGACCCATTATGATGCATTGTGTTCCGAGCGGCCCAAAATAGTACAAAAAGCGATGATCGTCTGCGATGATAGGGCGCGGGCGTACGACCTACTGACAGAGATCATTGCCCTTCGCCCAGAATGGAATGTCCCCAAACGCAGCGAGCACGAAGATGAAGTCTCCAGAGAAGAGCTTCAGAAGCTGATGCCCCTAGAGAAGATCAAGCTCATCGCTACCAGAGATAAGGACGATGAGGCAGCTCTGTATGCACTTCTCGGCACAAGCGAATATCGCAAGATGCTCGAAAAGCAGTTCAAGAACGACAATTCCAACTTCCAGGTCGCAATCGTTGTTGATATGTGGACTACCGGCTTTGATGTGCCGTCCCTGGCCGTCATGTACGTGGACAAACCGATACAGAAGCACACTCTGATTCAGACCATCTCTCGTGTCAATAGAGTATACCCTGGTAAGCCACAGGGTCTTGTCGTGGATTACATTGGCATCAAAGACGATATGCTTCAGGCACTGAAAAAATACGGCGGCGGAGACGGCCCTGTCGACAATATCGAGGCAACGCTGCGTATTTTCAGAAATCATATGGACTTGGTCGGCAAACTAGTGCACAGCTTTGACGCTACCGATTTCCACAACGGCACTCCTCTCGAGGTGCTGATGTGCTTGAATCATGCGGCAGAATACGTGCAGCTTACGAAAGAAGTAGAGACTCGGTTCATGGACTTGACGAAGAAGCTCAAAGCGGCCTACGAGATCTGTGCTCCTTCTGGCGAGCTGACCGATGCAGAGATCGAGACAGGACAGTTCTATCTGGCAGTCCGCTCCATCATCTATAAGCAGACAAAGGGCAACGCGCCAGACACCGAAACCATGAATCGTCATGTAGAAGCAATGGTTGAGAAGGCCATCTCGTGTACCGGCGTTGAGAACATCGTAAATGCTACTGCGCCAGAAGATCTGTTTGGCGAGGAACTGTCACGGCAAGTGGATGCAATTGATATGCCATTTGGCAAGTTTAACGCACTCTTGAGACTCCTCAAGAAGACTATCTCTGGCTATGGCAAGACTAATAAGGTGAAGGCTGTCGAATTCGACAAACGTCTGCGCGAAGTAGTCGACAAGTACAACAACCGCGATAGGCTGGTATTCACGAGCGAAGTCGTGGAAGATTTCGTCAATGACCTGTCCGATGAGCTGATTCACATCATGAACGACCTCCATCGGGACAAGACCTCATTCGAAGAAATGGGTATCTCCTTCGAAGAAAAAGCATTCTATGACATTCTGGTCAAAGTCCGGGATGAAGACGACTTCGAATATGCGGACGAAAGATGCGTGTTGCTGGCAAGGAAGATCAAGGAGCTTGTTGACGAAAAGTCACGGTATACCGATTGGTCTGTCAGAGAGGACATCAAGAACAAGCTCAACATGGATTTGACCGTGCTCCTGTATAACAATGGTTACCCACCCGAATGGGATGAGGAAGTATTCAAACAGGTCATGGAGCAAGCTGAGAACTTCAAGAAGTATGTAGATTAAAGACGTCCACAACTAAGATGACTATTGACATCTGTTGAACGAAGGAGGAAGAACGGAGTCTATAGCAGGCTGAGGAAGACTTGTTATCAAGATATGAGGGGGGGTATTGTTCATGTACCAGAATGTTGAGGTCAATTGGGATGTGTTCCAGAACAACTTTTCCGCAGACCCAAGGTCTGCGTTTGAACAACTCTCCTACTTGTTGTTCTGCTTTGAGTTCAACCAGCCCTGCGGAGTATTTCGGTATTTCAACCAGCCGTATATTGAGACATCTCCCATTCAAGTCGGTGCTGACTGTATCGGATTCCAGGCCAAGTACTACGACGCGACAGTGCTCTTGTCCAAGAGGAAATCCGAGCTAGAAGAAACCATCAACGGTGCAAAACGGACCTACCCAGAAATCAACCGTTTGATCTTCTACGTCAACAAGGAATTCACGACAAGCTCCGTCAGAAACAGGGTGAAGCCAGCCTACTTAGCCGAGATCGAAGAATGTGGCATTTCCAACGGGATACGAGTCGAATGGCGAACGCTAAGCAGTTTCGAGGCAATGCTGTTCCAGCCTGGGCTGGAGGTAGTCCGAGACTGCTATTTCTGCTCAACTGCTAATGGGATCAGGAGTTTCCTGTCACAGATTTCAGAACACTCCAAGACTACTTTTGAGAACATTGGTTCTGACATTCGTTTCAAAAATGCCACCATCAAGATCCCGAGGAGAGATCTCGGTTTGGAATCATTCTTCCAATCAAGCGCAAACTACCTTGTGATTCATGGTGAGAGCGGCGCCGGGAAGTCTGGTCTGGTAAAAGACTGCTTCCAGGACGAAACGAAGTTCCCGGTATTTCTATTCAAGGCGACAGATTTCGATGCACCAAACGTTTCGGCATTCTCGCGCACATTCGGCGAATGCACATTTGAGGATTTTCTGGCTGGCTTTGATTCTTGCTTGTCACCGAAGCTCTGCATCATAGATTCCGCTGAAAAAGTATTTACGATGAACTACCCGGGCACCTTCTCGGACATAAACAGCCTATTCATTCAGCACGGTTGGAAGATCATTGTTACAATCCGTACGGCGTACAAGAACGACTTTGTTAATTCTGTTTTGCACGCTGCGGATTGCCAGGAACATGAACTCAGAAGGATTACTGTTGACGAATTGAGCCGCCTCGAATCTGCCTACGAGTTGGCATTACCGATAGATACAAAGCTGAGAGATCTTCTGCGCAATTTGTTCTACCTGAAACTGTATGTTTCATCTATGACAGAGAATTCATCTCCGGATGAAGGTGTAGAGAAGTTCATCACAAGGATCTGGAGCAAGAAGATACAGAACGTGGAGATAATGAGGAACAACCTGCACGTGAGACGAGAGAATAAAATATGTGCCATTGTCTTGTCTAATGCTAATGAAGGAACATCCTACTATCCATCTCATCCCAACGATGAATTCGAAGCGATTTCCGCGCTCGTCGAAGACGACATATTGGCTCTTGACGAGACAATGGGCGGCTATTATGTCACTCACGATGTGTACGAAGAACTCGTCCTGAAACACATAATGCAAACAGCATTCAACACAAAACGAAGTTGCGAAGATTTCTTCGGCAGAATAGGAGATAGTCTTGTAGTGCGGAAAGCGTTCAGACTCTGGCTTCATGATGCGCTCGAAGTTCAGTTTGACAAGGCCTCTGACTTCACTGTGGAAGCGCTAGGCAGCACTCGTGTCGAGCCTATTTGGAAAGACGACGTGTTGATCGCGCTGATGAATGAATCCGACGAGCGTGTTCTATGTACTCTGAACAGTTCATTAGGCCTCAACAATTATGCATTGTTCCTTCGAGCAATGCTTCTGCTGAATACCACTTGCAGAGTGATCAATCTCCAGTTCTTGAAACAGATATTCACATCTCAGGAATTGGGATCGTACAATGTCTACAGGTATACGCAACCGGCAGGAAAGAGTTGGGATTTCATGTTTCAATACGCCAGCGATCACAAAGCCAATATCAACTGGGATCCGATTTCCATTGGCTTGGTGACAGAAGCGCTGTATTCATGGACAGTCAATTGCCAAGAGGGGGCTACAAGTAAGAAAGCAGGGCAAGTTGCGCTCTATTTGTACGGTCTCGTAGAAACGAACGACCATTTGCGTTACCGGCTGAATGATGTGAAACTTAGGAAGATCATCAGCACAATACTGAATTCTGCCCAGGAAATACTGCCCGAACTGACGCCGGTTTTTGAAGAGGTTATTTCAGAAAAGGCAGTAGACCCCAGGGAACGTTATTACGATTTGTGCAAGCAACTGTTGGATAATCTCGAAAACAGCTACCCAATGTGCAAGGCAGCACCCGATCTGGTGATTTCCTTGGCAAAGCTCTTTTGGTCGCCGCAAGACAGCAATAATGATGCAATGGGTTCTCGTCTGGAAGTGAGTACTGATTTCGGACTGAGCCCCCATGTTGAGTACGAATACTATCCATCCAGTGCTTTCCAGACACCAACTCTTGCTTTGTTGCAGCAGTCTCCCAAGAAGGCGCTAGACTTCATTGTTGACTTGTTTGATGCTACCACCGAGCATTATGCCGCTTCATCATTGAATACTCGCTACAACGAATGCAGCCAAATGACAATTCACCTTCCGGACGGAAGAACCGTTCAGCAAATTGCCAGCTGTCGTCTGTGGCAAATGTACCGAGGGACTTCTACTGCTCCGCATCTTCTCGAGAGCATGCTGATGGCTTTGGAGCGATGGTTGTATTCCTTGATTCAGGACGCTTCCGAAGAAGTGTCCGTCAGTGTTTGTCTGAGGTTGCTGCAATCACATTCAGCTGCAGTTACCGCTGTGGTTGTTAGCATAGTAACCGCATATCCAGACAAGCTCTTCAAAGTTGCGTGCATTCTGCTGCATTCAAAAGAGATAATCTTGTTCGATCTTTCCCGCTTTCTGTCAGAAATGGGAGTAAATTTCGGTCGTGGTCTGAATTCCAGACATGAACAATTCGACAAAGAGCGCATCTCATCGAATGCGCTGCCATTCAGGAAGAAGAAACTCGAAGATATCGTCGTTGAATATCAGATGCATCAAGGAGACATGACGGACGAGCAGTTCAGAGAAAGGAGGGACGCACTATACAACAACCTTGACAGTTCGTACGCCGATCTAGATTCTTTAGCTCCAGGATTCCGATTTGCTTACTACCGCATGGACTTGAGGAAGAGAACAGTGTCAGTAGAACCGCCAACTGAGCCAAATGGGGACACGCGTATTTGCTTGGTTCCATCTCTTCCTGAGGATCTTGTGAAAATGCAGAAGGACACCGAAGAGACTATCAACAAGACTCAGAAGCTGGAACCTCTTCTGCTCTGGTGCCGCGCAAGATATGAGAGGAGAAAACCAGATTACGAGAAATTCGCCAACTACGAGAATGATCCACACACTGCTTTGAAAGAATCTCTTGAAGTCTATGCTGGGGATCCTGCTCAGATTTCGTTCTTGCAGCGGGCCATCCCAATTTACGTTTCTGCCGTTCTTCTTCGAGACTTCTCAACGAGTATCGGCACCGAAGAAATCCATACCTGTACCGGCATTTTGACTCATCACCTCTATCTAGTTGTCGAGCAAAACCGTGGAAGCCAAGTTCTAGATGGCACCGATGCGGCAATCGCGCTGCTCCCTAGGCTTCTTTCTGAATATCTGAATAGCAGTGTTCTTTCGTTTGAAGATCCTGCGATATTGATGCTTGCACTGCTGCTCAGCCGAGGAAACTCGCGAGAATTGGCAGTCAAGTCCTTTAGGGAAGGGGTTTTTTGCTCAATTCCGGACGTGTCTAGTTGCATTATTGGTGCATTTGTCACACTCAAACCAAACTATGACAAAGAATTCTCTCGTCATAACGGGATCTCTCCGGTTTCTTTTCTCCAGAAGAATCGGGACCGTATCGAGGTGGCGTTGGAACGACAGACTGGATATGAGGATCTGCCATACAATAACTTGGATTATGGTGCCTTGCAGACGCTAAGTATGCTTGTCCCTCCTGGCGATGACTCATCGATGAATTTCGTCATCAACTTGGGTTCGTCAATATGGCCCCAAATGTTCAATGACCAGATGCATGGTAATAAGCACAATGAGTTCCGGGATTATGGTCAGGAGATGAACTACATCTCATGGCTGGCAGAATACGTCCTGTGCTCGCGTCCGGAGACTCAGCATACGGTGGTACAGGGACTTGCCTCTTATCTGAAAGACTGCAACAACACCGAGTACTTGTTGCGGGACATCATTTGGTGCGAAGACCGGCTGCAAAAGTGCAGGCCATTCTGGCATTTGTGGGATGATGAATTGTTCAGCACAGTCGAGAGGCTGTGCGCTTCGCAGCGAGCGTCATTAGGGGAGAATGAGTACAAGGGTGAGTATCATGGAGGAACTCTGGGGGAAATTGTGACCACTTTCTCATTGGCATTTCCTTGGTGGACGGAGAACATTCGGTCGTGGCACACTCTCAAAACGGAAGACTGGCCGTTTTTCGTCAAATTGGCAACCAAGCTGGGATACCATCCTTGCGTCTTGTACTCGATTGCAAGGGTTCTGGACACAATCGGTTTCGAATTCCTGGATCGAGGAATTGACTGCGTCTCTACCATTGTCGAAGATAACCCGCATCTTGTGCAGATACCATTGCAGGTGAATACCGAGTACTATCTTGAGGAGTACATGCAACGATTCATTCGTGCGCACAGGAACGACATGAAGGGAAATCCAGAAATGCGACGAAAAGTCATTGGCGTATTGAGCTTCTTGGTTGATAGGGGCTCAACCTGCGGATTCATGCTGAGAGAAGACATCTAGACTCGCTATGAACGTTGTTAGTTTCTGTGTGCAATACCATCGTCTTTCCAGACATGGAACAGAGAATGATCGGTCTACATTCTGTTGGACAATGCTGGACAGTTGTCGGGCGATTGGGGGAACTCGCTCCACAGTTCACAAGCCATGGGTTCTCCAGCCGGATCACCGATCTCTATGGAAGTAAGGAAGTGTAAAGCAAACGCAATGCAGACGACTGTCCCAGCCAGCATGAATACTGATAGTCGGAGCGAGAAACTGCACACTTCCCATTCTGGGGATATACCATGATTACCGAAGTATAAATAGTCGGAATTCATGGAAAGGAAATGAACGTGGCGGAAGGCGATTAAGGAAGCATTAGCTCCCAGAAGTTAGGCTAGAGCAGCAAAGAGCGGCGAAAATACAGGTAGTTGCATGACCACCCATCTTGTATGAGCAACGACGAAAGAGAACAGATCGGGACGCCAGAATGAGAGATATTCGGTGTGCCCAAGCGATATGTAACCTCGACGAAGGACTGGCTAGTAGAGACCCCGCTCGGGGTTGCCACGACCTATCTGAACAAGGGGTGGAGCTTCTTCCCCATCAGCAAGACCGAGAAAACGCCTCTCTCCAAGTTTCTGCCTATGGGCCGGTGGAAACCATACCAATCTCGACAGCCAACCTCGGAGGAACTAGGAGCGTGGTTCACCGACTGGTCCGAATGGCCTGGGGAGACGGGTTCAACATTGCGATAGTCACGGGCGTTGGTGGTCTTTATGTTGTCGATATCGATGTCGCAGAGATTCCCCCGAGTTGGTAGCCCTTCATACGACAACGGTTCGAACACGCAGGGGACATCATCTGTATTTCACTCGTGCCGAGCAGCCAGCACTCACATCGAAGCGTCTGGAACTGTTCGGGATGGATGTTGAGTTTAAGGCTCTCGGATAGTATGTCGTGGCCCCACCATCAAAGCTCATGAATGCAGATAGAAGTATCCTGCATGAGTACCGCTTTGATATTCCTCTTACATCGATCAAGCCTCTCCCTGCAAGCATTCTAGAACAACTTCGCAAGGCTGGAACATCACTTGACGCTACTACGCTCGCACCCAACGGTAGTACGCCCCCACTCAACGGTCATACGCGAAACTGCATCGTCAAATTGATGACATATGATACTGCACCAGTTGGCGAGCGAGATACCGTTCTCTGGGTCTTGTACTGGAGGATGATCGTGGCCGAGGCCAAAAAGCCGGTTGCTCGTGAGACCGTTCAGCGTTTGAATGAGAAATTCGCTTCTCCCTGTTCGAGGAGAGAACTGGATACCTTCGTTTTTGGTGCGCATCATGAATACCACTTGGGATGTGGGGGCACCGTTGGCCGGCTACCATGGGTCGGGAAGGAGTGCTGTCCCGGATGCCCTGAGAACCGCCGCAAGACGAGCCTCGCACTAAAATGCACTATCACGAGTTGCAGTCTTCGCAAGACTCGGCGCCACGGATGTGCCGAGATTGTCTGCGTTGTCGATGTTGTTCTCGCGGACGAGATCTGACCCCCTCTCCTAGACGTGAACCGAAGTCTGGACCGTCAACATCGGGATTTTGACGATGACCGGGCAATGCCTAGTACTGGAGTATAGTCTGTGTCTCTGTCCAAGAGGAACATCATTACTTGAATCAATTACTCTTCTGTACCAGACTATTCTCGGAACACGAAATGTCCGTTGGAGGGGCGCAATGTCTTGGCTCAACGGTCTATTTCGAAGCACACAACATTCGATAGGAGGGTGGCATGTCCGGATTCCGAAGAAGTGACGTTCGACAGGAAAGAACTCTCCGTGAAACCAGTCAATTGGACGCCATACGGCAGGCGGACCATTGGCGGGGAGAGTCCCCCAAGTTCCATGACGCCTGACACGCTCGGAACCATACGGACGGGGTTGAACTACCCTGCGGCGGGCGCGACAATCGCCCAGGTGTCTGCCACGATCCTGTCCGTCTACGTAGCTGCCTCTCTTGTGATTCTTGAGGTAGCGAGACAAAGGTATGGACGGTCCTTCGCGAATCTCATGCGACCTATGCGGACGGTGTGGCCAGGCATTCTTCTGTCGGGACTCACAATACTTTGTGGCATTCTAACGCCTTTGTTCGAAGCGCCTGATGTTCAGTTCTGGATAACCATTGTGTCACTAATCCTGCTAGCCGTTAGTATCATTGTCATAGGGGCAAGCATTGGATCGTTCTTCCGAGATTCGATGTCTGACGAGGTTCTGAGCAGACGGATCAGCCAGTTGAGTCTTGCCGACTTCACTACTCCCCCTGAGGGACCGGACCGGCATGTCCAACGGCTCTCTGCAACGGTTCATGGCGCAGACAAGATGGCAGAGTTGACCGCCATTGGCTCGGTGTTCATCAGAAGTAGCGATTGGCAGGCGCTGAGCAAGATGAACGACATCGTGCAAGGGCGCATCGCTAAGCTAGCTGTTGAGACTGACAGCCGCGAAGTCCGTGAGAACATGGTGAGTGCCATGTGTCTCATGTGGGACCAGCTCGTATCGGAGTCGGTCGCTGGCGGCAGTGCGACTGCAATCAGGATCCTGATCCAGGCGTTATCCGGGATGGGCGACGCCTGGGATGCAGCACATCTGCCCCTTGCAGATTCACACTCTGCATTTGACTCTCTGGAGTCGATGGGGACTCGTGCCCTATCGAACGGCATGCGGGAACTTCTGGATCCTTGCCTCGGCGTGGTGGAGACACTTGTTAAGCGTGCCGTGACTGCAGCGAGGTCGGTTGTTGCGAAACACCCGGACTGGCACTTCAGTCGTAACCGATGGGTTGACAGAAGAATCGTTGTGAGTGACGAGGAGCACCAGGCATTTATGGACTGGTTCTGGGGAGCAGTCGTACCTACGCGCGTCGTTGGGGCCTGGGCACTAGAGAGTGTAAGAATGCACGACGAGGAGGCTGTATCCAAGAACCTGGACAGTCTGGAGCAATTTGCGAGTCTGGCATTTGACGAAGAACTCCCAAGTGACAGAACGGCAATGGTGACGGACTTCGTCTTCTCGCAGGCGGAGGAAATCCTACTTGTGACATCCGTTAGGCCTCGACGATATCACTACACAGCAGATCTTTCCCCGTACACGCTGTTTCTGTTGGAGAAGTCCCTGTTCAGCAGCAAAGACGGTACTTCCGAGGTCACAGCCAGTCTGCAGAGACTGCTGCAGCGGATTGATATCAATTCGCAGTCCTTGAGCGCAATTGTGGAAGGTGCAGTGAATCTTGCTGCCGGCATCGTGACGGTTGATCGTACCAGGTTTCCTGAGCGGTGGCTCAATGTGTTGCGTACAATCCTGCAGAGCGTCGCGGAGGTTCTTGAGAGGAACATGAGTGCTTCACCAGCGACCATACAGTCACTTGCCCTGACAACAGCCAAGGCCTGCACCACAATGCTCACCGCGGCGAAGGAACAAGGTTGGCAAGAAGCGAGGTCCGCGCTCGACCAGATCCTGCTGCGTCTGAACCCCCTGATGCATCCCAGCTCCTGAGCTCGTGCCGGCTGGCTGTCCATGGTCCGAAGCATCGTGCCGGACAGAAGATCAAGTATAGTGGCAGACACCCTAGCGCCAGACTCTAGGAGTCCATGGCCGATGACGTCTAGATCGACATCTTTGTGGACATGCACATGGCTGGTCCTGTCACGGATTCGGCTCAACAGGGTTCTCCCAGAGGAATCCGAGGCACGTCCAACCGCTTCGCTGGCTAGTGTTGGCCACTTTTCTGATCTTGTTCAACGGAAATAGGGGTCTGTTCTGACGCCACGCGAGTCAACATACCTGTGTGGAGTCCAAATCGCGGCAGACGGGCTCTATTGAGGTCACACGATAGTCCCAGAAGCGAAAGAGACCCAGAGCACTTTCCCGCTTCGTACGTCGAGACATTTCCGCGGATACCATTTGCCTCTCGCTGCACGAGTGTCGGCATCAGGAGTAGAAGTACGTTGATACGACACACCAAAGTACGATGCGTCGATGTATTTTGCGGGCGAGGACCGAAGAAGTCCTAACCTTGATTCAGAGAATATGTCGGTCCTACGGGTTCGATTGTGGAGGAGACGATATTCCAGATTCTTTGACAGTTTCCGAGAACCGACCCAAAGACCATGTATGCATATCTGGGACTGGGTATGGGGGGGGGTATCTATAGCATCATTCCTACTCGCTTTGTTCGTTCGATCGTCTGCACGTGCAGCTCCGCCGTCTCTACGCCCTCACCCATCCGGTGGGACCTTCTGCTTCGCAATTGCTGATCAGTATGCTCCGTCATCAATAGAGATGACGTCGAGGTTGAGTAGTTCAAGTACGGCGAGTTCATAGAACGAACTCGCCTCTCCCATGGTTTCCAGTTCATCTGATACCAAATCGACTGATACAAGCAAGTGCGCGAGCCCCAGGCACTACAAATGCGGGGCTCGCTTTCTGCTATCTGTGTACCCATCTCTTACCCAGGAGGTTCCCATGTCTTATCGTTCCGACGATCCAGCTGACAATGCTGACGCTGACCATGATTACTTCGCTACGAAGGCAATGAACGCGTCTCCCGAGGAAGAAGACGCTCTGTATGCCAAGTATCTCAAGATGACGTACGAACTCCCCGCCGACGAAGAGGAAGCCGTTGCTCGTATGTCCGTGGAAGACCTGAGTGCAATCCTTGCCCGATCGAATGGCAAGCGCGTCATCCTTCTCACGCCGCACGAATATGCCCTCCGGTTCGCGGCGAAGATGGCGCTCGAAGACCGGTAGTGAAGTCTCCGACACTTTGATAGATTCGGCACAACCTGCCTCGTGTGAGTATTGATGCACCCTC
>Ga0209744_1000330_pt1 | contig 15825 bp, 12 predicted proteins | sample BarGraNGADG00311_2_FD_184494 | JGI IMG/M metagenome (GOLD analysis project Ga0209744, IMG submission 184494) | Arctic peat soil microbial communities from Barrow, Alaska - Barrow Graham LP Ref core NGADG0004-311 (SPAdes) (version 2) | ecosystem: Environmental > Terrestrial > Soil > Wetlands >... | reverse complement strand
TCAGTATCCTGTGGAAGTTTTGGTTCACTAACCGCAACATTTGAATTCATTGCTGTCCTGCCACTGTAACGTATTGTCTGTCGTGGTATTTTCATATTCAGCATACGAAAGTCTGCGCCAGGCACATATTGCTTTAACTTATTGAAGACCTGGAAATCATTGGCAAGAGATTCAACAATATCATCAAACCGGGTCCATGAAACCTTTCCATACCTGATTTGTATAAGATCTGCAATCCATCTCCAGCTTTCCTTTAGCGGTTTTTTATTGTTTATTGCTTTGTAAAAGCGTTGAGCCCGGCCTTCATTATTTACAATCGTACCTTCCGATTCAGCAAATGTAGCTGCCGGCAGTAAAAAATCAGCATTCTGAACAGTTTTGTTCGGAAGATGATCGAGAACAATTACCTGCCTGCTTTTCTTAAACAGTTCATTGATCGAATCTTCAGTTGCTCTTCTGTACAAATCATTTTCAATGACAACAAGTGTGTCAATCTTTTCATTTTCAACGAATATTAAAGCATCTCCAAATGATTTGCCGGGAAGTAACGATAATCCCATGCTGTTGCATTCCGGCAGTACCATACTAAGCATGACATTTATACCGGAAGACAATAGTGCAGAGGTAATATTTAATGCTGCAACTATTATTGCTTCATTACCAGAACTTACCCCTGAAATAATTAAAGGATTCCGGGCATTTTTCAACGAATGTGCAATCTTGCCTGCAAGTATCTGAACCTCTTTTTCGCCTGACATTGTATCCGGTAGATTCTTGTCCAGATTTTTAGCAACTGTGAATCCCAGATTTGCAATATCGTTATATGAAGCTCGAAACGCTTCCTTCGCAATTTCATCTAGAGAATCGGTAAAAGGTGTGGCAATAAATACAGGATATCTTGAATCCTGCATCAGTTCCCGTAACGGTGCATCGTTCCATAACGGGATACCTTTCTTCTGTGCTTCGTCGTCCGCCACATTGCGGGCAGCCTGGCGCAGAGCGAGCGCAATCATCGGTGCCGAATTGATCAGATCTTCACCAAGAACCAATACTGCGTCAGCCTTTTCGATCTGTTTCAAAGAAGGAGTGTGTACACCACTATTCTTTAAGTACTCTGTGACTATTTTGGTTAACAGATATTCATTATTTGAGATGCCATGATAGAAATTCTCCTGCCCCACAAGAGACAATAAGGCAAAGTTGGATTCGAGAGATGCTCTTGGTGAACCTATTCCGATAATTTTTTTATCTTTTGAAAATGACTTTTCCAGTGAAGAAAACAGAAGGTCGTTTGCAACCGGTTCAGGTTTCATGTTTTTTTCAGAACGGATCTGTGCAGTTTGTATCCTATTTTCATCATTTACAAATTCGTATCCGAAACGTCCCCTGTCACAAATAAAATATCCGTTCACAGCCCCATTATACCTGCTCATTATCCGTCTCAGTGAGCCATATCGTTCACTGGCAATTGTATTACAGCCTACGCTGCAATGCACACAGACTGAAGGAGCATTGGACAGATCCCATTTGCGGGTGAAATGCTTTTTCAATGTTTTATCTGTGAAGACTCCCGTCGGACATACCTCAACAAGATTACCACTGAATTCATTTTCCAGGGTTCCATCTTCATGCCGTCCAAAATAAACGTGGTTTCGTGAGGCAAAGACATTAAGATCTTTTCCACCAGCATAATCCCTATAAAACCTGACACACCTGTAGCATTGAATACAACGGTTCATCTCATGGCTTATGAATGGCCCCAATTCCTGGTTATAATAAGTTCTTTTGGAGAAATCAAAACGTCTGTAATTATGGCCGGTCATAACTGTCATATCCTGTAAATGGCATTCACCACCTTCGTCACAAACCGGACAATCGTGAGGGTGATTAGTCATCAGACTTTCGATTACAGATGATCTGAATGATTTTGCGTCGCTATCGTTAACTGAAATAATCAGCCCTTCCGTAACAGGTTCCATGCACGACATAACAATGCGCCCTTTTGTGTCATCTTTATCCCTGAATTTCTTTACTGCACAAAGTCTGCATGCACCGACTGAACCAAGAGCAGGATGAAAGCAGAAATGAGGTATATCAATTCCAAGAGCCAGACAAGTTTCAAGAAGATTCTTTTCCGGTTTTACCTCGTAATCTATTCCGTCTATCCGGATCTTAGCCATATTTACCTCCAGGGACATTTTTTTTCATCAATATGCTTTACAAAATCATCATGAAAATATTTCAGCCCGCTCTGTAATGGTTCTGCAGCTCCCGGTGCATGAGCACAGAAGGTATTACCCGGACCAAAATATTTTGCATTAAAATTAAGCAAATCAATGTATTCCATTTTTCCTGTACCCTCCTCGATTGATGCGAGCATCTTTTCAACCCAGGGGAGACCTTCGCGGCATGGTGTACACCAGCCGCAACTTTCGAGAGCAAAGAATTTTTCAACATTATGAATGAAGGCGACAGGGCAGGTTTTATCATCAAGAATAATCATTGTACCTGTTCCAAGTCTGCTTCCAGCAGCGGCAACTGTTGAAAAATCCATTTTTACATCGAGATGTTCTTCAATAAGAAAGTCGGTAGAAGCCCCTCCTGGTAATGCTCCTCTGAATTTGTATCCACTTGTCATGCCTCCGGCATGTTCCTCAAGAAGTTCCCGTACAGTTATTCCCAGGGGCAGCTCCCATATTCCGGGATTTTTAACTTTCCCGCTTACTCCAAAGAGCTTGGTTCCACCTGTGGCAGTCATACTTAAGCCTTTGAACCAGTCAGCACCATTTTCAACAAGATGTGAAATCCACGATAGTGTTTCAACGTTATTAACTACAGTAGGTCTTCCAAACAAACCGCTTATTGCAGGAAATGGCGGTTTTGTCCTTGGTACAGCTCTTTTCCCTTCAAGTGAGTTTAGCAAAGCTGTCTCTTCTCCACAGATATATCTTCCGGCACTGGAGTGTACATACAAATCGAGATTAAAGTCTGATCCGAGAATATTTTTTCCAAGATAACCTGCCCTATAAGCTTCATCTATTGCTTTGCGAAGTCCCGCCTCGGCTTTTTTATAAGCCCAGCGAAGAAATATATATGCTTTTTCTGCCTGAATGGCGAAAGCTGAAATAATCATTCCTTCAATAAGCTGATGTGGATTACCTTCCAGAAGATACCTGTCTTTAAAAGTTCCTGGTTCCATCTCATCGGCATTACATATCAGGTATTTTGGTTTTGATCTATCTCCTTCCACCGGCACCAGGCTCCATTTAATTCCTGTAGGAAAACCTGCGCCCCCTCGTCCGAGTAAATTTGAAGCTTTAACTAAATTTGTCACCTCGCCCGGCTCCATATTTTTCAGCGCTTTACGGAGACTGACATATCCACCGGCTTGCCTGTAATCTTCCAGGTTATAAGCATCAGAGCCCGGTTTAATATGTTTGGTCAATGGCCTTTCCATCGCAGATTATTTATATCGCGCCAATAATTCGTCAATCATTTCTATTGAAAGCCTGTTGAAATGATCATAGTTGATCATCATGGCAGGAGCATTATCGCAATCGCCAAGACATGATATTGGGAGAAGTGTGAACCGTCCGTCGGATGTTGTACCCCCGAAGCTGATTCCAAGTTTCTTTGAAATGTACTCATATAACGATTCATATCCCATTACCATGCAACTAACACTGTCGCAGATAAGTATAACATTCCTGCCTACAGGTTTCCGATAGATCCTGCTATAAAATGTGGCGACACTATCGACCTCTTCATTTGAAATATTCAGCAATTGAGCAATATCCTTCACTGACGTATCAGACACCCATCCCCGATGATGCTGAATGATCTTCAGTGCATCTATGCAAGCCACTGACGGGTAAGGATATTGTTTAATTTCTTCCTTTATCTCTTTTATTTCTTCTTCAGTCAGCATCGTAAATCAATTTTGTTGCTGGTTACTGGTTTGCTTCTAACTTTTGTCTTGTGACTTTTATCTTGTGACTTTTATCTTTTGTCTTATACTGTTCACTTTCTCCTTTTTTTAACGATCCAGGTCAGCTAAAACGAAATCCATCGCTCCCAGTATTGCCAGCAGGTCTGGTATTGTATATCCTTTTGTTATAAATGGCAGCATCTGCATATGAGGGAAAGACGGAGTTCGTATTCTTGAACGGTACGAGGATGTACCTCCATCGCTTATCAGGTAATAACCATTGCTTCCCTTTGCTGCCTCGATAGGTATCATAGCTTCTCCAGCAGGTATGACAGGTCCCCATGAGACACCTACAAAATGAGTGATGAGTGTTTCTATGTCTGTCATGGTTTTGTCTTTTCTGGGTGGTATTGCAAGAGGATGATCTGATTTGTAATGACCGGCCGGCATGTTATTTATGCACTGCTGAACGATCCTCAGGCTCTGACGCATCTCCTCCATTCTTACCAGCGCCCTGTCGTAACAGTCACCATTCTTTCCGAGCGGGACATCAAAGTCAAATTTATCTATGTCTGAATAGGGTCTTTTCTTGCGGTAATCCCAGTCAAAGCCGGTTGCTCTGAGTCCCGAACCGGTGATTCCCCATTCGATAGCCTCCTGAGTTGTATATACTCCGATACCTATGGTTCTTGCTTTTAGTATCCGGTTTTTAAGAACAATATTATCAAATTCTTTAAGTCTCTTTGGAAAGTAATTTACAAATTCCTGCATTAGCTTATCCCATCCCTCCGGCAGGTCATGAGCTACACCGCCAATCCTGAACCACGATGGATGCATACGGCCACCCGTGATTGCGCCTACTATGTCAAAGATTCTTTCCCTGTCGTTGAATGCATAGAAAACAGGGGACATCTGTCCCAGATCCTGTGCAAATGTTCCCAGCCACACCAGATGGCTGGCGATCCGGAACAATTCGCTCATCATTATACGGATAACCTTTGCCCTGTCGGGTGGTTCTATACCGGCTAATTTTTCAACAGAGAGAAGGTACGCCAGGTTATTCATCACACCACTCAGATAATCAATACGATCGGTGTAAGGAATAAACGTATGCCACGATTGTCTTTCACCCATTTTCTCGGCACCCCTGTGATGGAATCCTATATCAGGTATTATGTTTACAATATCTTCACCATTTAGTTGAACGATAAGCCGTAATAAACCGTGCGTCCCCGGATGTTGTGGCCCAATATTCAAGAACATGAAATCACTGTCCTCACTTTTTGTGTCCAATCCATATTCTTCAGGATTAAACTTAAGATTTGAATCTTCTTCGTCTCTTATAATATCTGTCAGAACAAACGGATCAAGTTCCGTAGCTCTGGCCGGGTGCTCTTTCCTTAATGGATGTCCCTTCCAGCTTTTTGGCATCAGTATTCTGGAAAGTTTAGGATGGCCAGTGAAGTTTATACCAAACATATCAAATACTTCACGCTCATACCAATTAGCTGATTCCCATACTGTTGTTATACTAGGAATGTTTAAATCCTCATCTTTCAGAGCTACCTTTATCCTGATGTCCTGATTTCTGTCAAAGGAGGTAAGGTGGTAGACAACTGAAAAATCGCTTGCCGGCTGGCCTTCCCGCTTGTTTCTTATCCGTTCATCGATACATGTCAGGTCATAAAGCATTCTAAAAGGAAGCGTGATTTCGTTTTTCAGATATTTTAAAATCTGAACAAGGTTGCTTCTGTCTGTCCAGATGGTTGATGTCCCATCCATCGTCATCTGTTCATAGAGTACAGCAGAACCACCAAAATTTGATACAAGTTCAGAAATGATATTGTAATCTGCTCTACTCATATTAACATCTACATTCTAAAACAGGTATTAAATCTCATTTATTGGCCTGATGACACTCATTTTGGATCGTTCTTCCTGCTTTTTATCCCGAAGTGAAACCTTTTCAGCTTTGTGAATTCCCTGAGGTCCGATAACCCAACTGAGGGGACGTACCTCCTTGCCAATGGATTCCCTCAATAACAAAAGCCCTTCAAGAAAGGCATCGGGACGAGGAGGACAGCCGGAAACATAAACATCAACAGGTAAAAACTTATCGACACCCTGAACAACACTGTAGATATCGTACATCCCACCCGAATTTGCACATGATCCCATTGAGATTACCCATCTGGGAGCCATCATCTGTTCATACAACCTTTGTATAATAGGAGCCATCTTAAGAAACACAGTACCGGCAACAACCAATACATCCGCCTCACGAGGCGTTCCACGGATCACCTCTCCACCAAACCGGGCGATATCATACCTGCTGGTAAGTGCTGTTGCCATTTCGACAAAACAACACGATAGTCCAAAACTAAATGGCCATATTGAGTTCTTTCTTCCCCAGGAAATCATATTGTCAAGCCTGCCAAGTAATAAAGATCTTCCAATATCATCGGTAACTTGCTTTTCCATTCCGGAATATCTGTCATTGGCTTTTATCATCGGAGTTCTTCTTTTATCCTGTTTTTAGACTTCAGTATTTTCTTCCCGTCTGGTCCAAAGTCAAGAGCTCCGATGCTCAGCTCATATATCAACAGTATGACCAGTAATCCTATAAATATCAATATTCCAATATAGCCGGCAAGACCTAGTTCGCGGAATGATACTGCCCATAGCATAATAAAGGCAGCGTCGAGGTCGAAAATGACGAAAAACATAGCGATAATATAAAAACCGGAAGAAAACCGTAACCGGGCATCACCTGTGGGAGGTATACCCGACTCGTAAGGTTCATCAGTAGCCTTTTCCTTATGCCGCTCTCCCAGGACCCAGGAAAGACCAATCATTATTCCAATAAGGGAAATTACAACAAATGCGAAAACTATAAAAGGCCAGAAAGTAATATCTTGTACCAACAACATAATCTAGAGGTGTTGAATGTGTATTAGTACTTCATCTTTATTAAACAAAATACAGATTCTAAGACATGACGTTCAATATTATGAATACAAATATAACAATAAACAGTTTTTATATAGCTTATCCCGGACTAAAACAAAATTGATTAATGAAACCTTGAACTAAAAATCCAAAATCGCTTGAAAATCAATGGATTTACCCCAGCCCCAGGGGGAGTAAATTGATTTTTTTCGCAACCCTTGGGTCGGGGTAAATGAAGAAAATCAATGGATTTAAATATAAGGTATACTATTCCTAATTTTTTCAATATAAATACTGAACAATAAAAGAGGTGTCATTGTTTATATTTGAAAACTCTTTATGAGTTGTTTTGAGTAAGTTTTTAAAGAAGAAATATGTTATTATAACGATTAACCAAACGGACATTTCATTGTCTGAAATTATATGAAAACAAAACCCGTCAAAGCTAACCAGGATCTCCATGAAAAGAATGCACCGTATAGAGAGGATCAACAAGGATACCCTTCATATCCTCCCCGTGAAGACATTTATGGAAAATATCACAAAGCCAGGAACATAAATCCGGAGACGATCATAACGATCTGGACGAAGCTAATGAAGAATTAAATCCCTGATGAGAGTTCAGAAACTAGTTTTTTTGACCCATGAGGGATTCCTGAAAGCTCTTATCCATTTTGGAAACTATTTACTTTAACCTGCTAATTCTTGTTTCCACAGGTTGATCAATAGTAATAGGTACTTGTTCCTCAATAGTATTTGCAGAATCGAGCTGTAAAGCTTTTACATCTGAAATACAAAAAAGCCTTGACAGACTATGGAGTGCAAGTGTTACATTTTCCATGCCCGAAAGTTTATAATCACGAGGCATAATCCTGTCTATTAGTATATATCTGAAATCGGCAGGCATAGAATGCTTTCTAAGTGAATCAAAAGTACTTTCGAGTTTTATTTCTCCGGATGCTGTCATATCTTCCAGCACCTCCTTGAAATAGAGATTAATTTTTGGCTCAACCTTAAATCCGATATGAAAATCAACTCTGATCAGAACTCCCGGAATAATCTGGTTAACCTGATAATCAATCCGGTCCGGTTCATCAATCCTGTCCACATGTAAAAGCCAGTATGTATCTGCCCTTTTGGGTTGCTTCTGGAATATTGAATAAATCACCTTTGATTCAACCTGATCCGGTCTGTTGGCCCTTATGATATATACAAGGTTGGTTGCTGCTTTAGGCACAGAATCATCTTTGGACAGGTCCTTAAAGAGATCAATATATTTGTACAGATCCGTGAAGGTTACATATCGGTTTTTTAATTTCCGACCGAAATACCATCCGAACATGATCAGGAAATAGCCAGATGCCAGTAACAGGGTAAACCATCCTCCGTATTTGAATTTATGAAGATTAGCAATTAAAAAACTCCCTTCAATCGTAAGATAAACCGTCAGCATTAACAAAACCAACCTGTGGTTCCATCCTCTTTGATACGAATAATATGACAATAATAAGGTGGTCATTATCATTGTAATGGTAATAGCTAAACCATAGGCAGCTTCCATGTTTGAAGATTCTTTGAAGAAGAATACAACGAGGCTACAGGTGATCCAAAGGAACCAGTTTACAAATGGCAGGTAGACCTGCCCCCGAATAAAAGTAGGATGTAATATCCTGATCTTTGGCCAGAAATTCAGGGAGACAGCTTCGCTAAGAAGGGTATATGATCCACTTATAAGGGCCTGGCTTGCTATTATAGCGGCTGCAGTCGAAATTAATATTCCCGGAAGAAGGAACCACTTTGGCATAATCGAATAGAAGGGATTCAGATCTGCACCGGAAATATTATTCATCATCACCCATGCGCCTTGTCCGAAATAGTTGAGCAACAGGGTAATCTTGACAAATATCCAGGATACTCTTATGTTAGCCCTTCCGCAATGACCAAGGTCGGAATAAAGCGCCTCCGCTCCCGTTGTGCAGAGAAAAACAGCGCCAAGCAGAATAAATCCTCCCGGATAATCACTCAGAAACCTGATTGCAAAAACCGGACTGAGAGCCCGAAAGATGTCGGGATAATGTATAAGTTGGGAAAATCCAAAGATCCCTAACATCAAAAACCACACAACCATAATGGGTCCAAACGAGCCTCCGACAAAATTGGTACCAAATTGCTGAATAAAAAACAATGCGCCGAAAATGATCAGAACAATTGGAATAACCGGAATGTTGGTATTGAAAAGCTTTAGCCCTTCAATTGCCGATGTCACTGTAATTGAAGGCGTTATTACACCATCAGCAAGTAAGGCTGCACCACCGATCATGGTGAGAATCGCCGCCCAGCCCGACTTTTTCCTGATCAGGGCAAAGAGTGCAAAAATTCCTCCCTCCCCGTTATTATCAGCCCTAAGTGTAATAATGATATATTTGACTGTGGTCTGAAGTGTCAGTGTCCAGAATATGCACGATAAAGATCCGTATATTAATAGTTCGTTAATGTTTTCTTTCCCGGCGAGCAGAATTGCCCTCATAGTATAGAGAGGACTGGTCCCTAAATCACCGTAAACCACACCAAGGGTTATAACCAGACCAGCTAAGGAAAGCTTTTTAATATCGAGATGATGCTCTTTTCCTCTCATGAATATACCCTGAATTTTTATCAGGGTCATATTAAATTTAAGCGGGCAAAGTTAATAATTATTCGAATTATTGTACCAACTTATCACCAGAGAAACAACCTGGTTATAATTCATAACCCCTTTTTCAATGTGATTAACTTTCAGGTAACTATTATTAGCAGCGGTCTGTATCTTTGAAAGAGTTTTGTTTTGCATTCCCTCGTAATACTTCTGTCGAAATCGTAAATCCCCTATTACTCTCTTATCGAGCCTATTTACATAATCCTTGTACCCTTTCATCTGAGAGGCATCCTTTAGAAAATAGAGAAGTAATGACTGATATCCCGAGTATTTCAAACGTTGGTCTTCTGATTTTATACAAATTACAAATGCAACAAGATTAGCCTCTGCTTCGCTGGTAATACCAAACTGGTGTGCTTTCTCGTGGCCAAGCACAAAAGGATAATCTATCGGAAGAAGGTAGTGATTTACATGGATCTCGTTGAAGAATGGTCCGAAATAACCGCTTACGCCTGATTTTAAGAATAAATTACTGAAAACCATCGTTTTTGGTCGTCTGGTACCGTTTGGATAATTGATGCCTAATTCGGAACTGTTTTTACGGTAAGACTCTTCCACAAGCGAATCAATTTTTGAGTAATCGGAAGATGAAATAGAAAGGTAGCTGCAATTGGTTTTTACAATTAAAGTATCAAGAATCGATCTGAAAATCAATTCATCATCTTTTGAATTCTCCCAGCCAATCCGTTTTTCAATTTTTGGCCTGAAATAGTTATAACCCCATAATATATAGAATAATGAGTAGAGTATTGCCAGCAACTGTGCTGTTCGCAAGATATACCAGCCAAATTTTATTTTTTTTAAAATAGAGAAGATCAATCCAGTAATTATCAACAATATAACAAGTACCCAAAAGACATCCCATAATGAAAAGGGAATGAGTTTGCTAAAAGAGGAAAAGAGCTTTGCAATAAAGGGATAAATTCCCTTTGAATAATAATGCTCAATAAATCCGGCGTGTCGTATTGATAACCTAGTACACAGGAAAACAAGAATAGATATAAAAAAGGGCCATGTATACAGAACAAGCTTCCTGATACTGACTATCCGCTTCTTTTTGCTATTCAGGTCCAAAGGTTTTTATAAATTAATCCCGCAAATATAATGAATAGAAAAAGAATGAAATCCATTAACCACAGAGTAACACTGTGGTTAAATGATAACTATATTTATAAACGAAAATGTTAGCTTAATTTTGAAGAATTACAAAACATTTTAAGCTATCTTTGAAAAGACAATTATCAATCTGATAATCTGCAACTTGATAAAAAATAGCTATGAATCGAATGTCTGTCAATCTCAGATTGTTACTGCTTCTATCTGTTTTTATTTCTCCATTTTTTTCAGCTAAAAGCCAGGGTCAGCAAACATCCGGTGACAAAATTTCCCTGCTTTTTATTGGTGATATTATGGGCCATGATGAACAGATCTGGTCGGCAGAGAACAGGGAGACACATACATATAATTATGATGATGTGTTCAAATATATAAAACCTGTAATAGACGAAGCGGATATCGCAATCGCAAATTTTGAGGTTACACTTGCTGGTTCTCCGTATATGGGGTATCCACAGTTCAGTTCACCGGCTGAACTTTCAGTAGCATGCAAAAATGCCGGTATTGATTACCTTGTCACTGCAAATAATCATGCAGCCGACAGGGGCAAGAATGGGATTATAAATACTATCAATAGGCTGGATAGTATCGGAATTCCGCATACCGGTACATTTCTTAATTCAATATGCCGTGATAGTCTCACTCCGCTGATGATTCACAGGAATGGAGCATCAATAGCCCTGCTTAATTATACTTATAGTACCAACGGAATAAAAGTCCCGGAGCCGGTAATCGTCAATATGCTGGATAAAGTATCAATTACCAGTGATATTAATAAAGCCAAAAAAAAGAAAGCCGATATCATAATACTGTTTTTGCACTGGGGAACAGAATATGATACAATCCCGACAAAAAGTCAGACTGATCTTGCAGAATACTTCCAATCACTGGGTGTTGACATGGTAATAGGTTCTCACCCTCATGTTCTGCAGAAGATGGTTGTGACTAAAAATAATATTACCGGAAAAGATGGGATTGTTGTCTACTCTCTTGGTAATTTTGTTTCAAATCAGAGAAAACCTAAAACCGATGGCGGGTCAATGGTTAGAATTGACTTTGCGAAGAATGGTGATAAATATTTTATTTCAAATGCCGGATATTACCTCACATGGGTTTATACTCCAATCGAAAAATACAGAAAAAAATTCTTTATCCTTCCCTGCTCGGAATTCGAAACCAAACCTGAATTTTTCGACAAACCCGAGGCTTTCCTCCTTATGAAAAAATTCATCAGCGATTCGAGGATACTACTAAATACTCAAAATATAAATGTTAAGGAGTATATTTTCAACGGAAACTCATGGGCGTTAAGTAATTAAGTGATTTTCTTTTCAGGCTTTTCTATTCAGTTACTGGGACTATAGGTCTGATTGTTGTTTTATTTTCATCGGGAACAATCCTGAACAATAGATTAATATCCGGATCCGGAAGAATCTCAGTTATCTTTTCAATTCGAATAGTCTTTCTGGTAATTCTATCTGATACAGGGATTTTAAGCATATGAGTTCCTTTTAAATCCTTAATCTGCAACTCAATCTCAAAACTAAACAGTTTATCCTGGGTCTGCTCAATGATCAGATCAGTAAATCCTTTTCTTTTACCTGAGTCTGCATAAATTTTCAGATCGGGCTGGCCTGCGACAAAAAGCCACTGATTAAAAAACTTTCCAAGATCCCTGTTACTGACCTTCTCCATAACCATCTGAAAATCTCGTGTAAGAGCATTTTTATTTCTGTAATCTTCATAATATAACCTCATTCCTCTCCAGAACAGATCATCGCCCAGCTCGCGTCGTAACATATGAAGAATCCAGGCGCCTTTCTGGTATGAGTTAGGATTCAGCAATCTCATAAGATCTGTGACTGTTGTATCGACAACTGGTTTTTGCGATCTTAAAGAAAATCCTATAACTCGGTCGCGTGCCGATTTCATTGTCTCCTCGAGTTTCTGTTTCCCATAAGTTTTTTCCTGGTATACTGCAGCAAGATAAGTTGCAAATCCCTCACTTAACCAGATATGATGCCAGTCATTCTCAGTGACAGAATTCCCAAACCACTGATGTGCAATTTCATGGGCCATAAGGTTTTCTGCCCTGCTTTTCCCGGTAACTGAATTCTCGGAATAAAATATGCAGCCCGCGTTCTCCAGACCACCAAAGATTGTTTTCGATTGTACATTTGCCAGCTTTTCGTAAGGGTAAGGTCCAATGAGCCGGCTATAAAAGGCAAGCGGTTTTATTGCGACTGAATAGTCATTAAATCCCTCGGTTCTGTTTTCTGCGAAAACCCAGCTCCATACAGGAATATCATTAACATTGGCTTCCAACTTTGCCGCAAAAGGAGCAATCCCAATTGCCATGATTTTGGTAGCTATCGGTACATCTTCTTTCCAGTGAGTCAGTTTTGTTTCTTTGGGCAAGCAGCTCTCCTCCACCAGATATCCGCTCCCAACAACTTCATAATGATCAGGTGATGTAATAATAAAATCTACTGTTGCCTTGTCGTAAGGGTGGTCAATACAAGGAATCCAATTGCTTGCTCTGTCGGGCCAGTTATCTGCAAAAAAGGTTCGTCTTCCGAACTTATTATCAGATATTATCAAGCCATCAGCCGGTACACCTGAATAATCAATAAAAAAAACTCCCTCTGATCCGGTCACTGTTGATTCATTCATGCTGATCTTAATTCTGTTATCCGTATGAATCCAGCTGATTTTTCCATCATTAAAAACAACATTTTGCACTATCATACCTTTCTCTCCGGTTCCTTTGTTTTTGAGATCCAGTTCAAGAGTTCTGACAGGTCCGGTAAATTTTATGGTTATTGCAGCATGTCCGTAAATTACATTATTTGTGTCGCTGACTGAAACTGAAAACTCATAGTGAATAACGTCAATAAAAGGATTCCTTTTATAGCCATCCGAGGCATCGGCAATTAAAAAAGAGATTATATAAAGGGATATAGAAAGAATTATCTTCATGATTTACCATTCAGCATTCTATCGCGAATTTACTTTAAATTACTAGCTTTGCATAAAATAAAAAGCATATAATGACTTACGATTACAATACTCAGAGGAAAAGAATGTCATTGCCTGAATATGGAAGAAATGTTCAGAAAATGGTTGATCATATTAAGACCATTGAGGACAGGGACGAAAGGAACCGTGCTGCAAAGACCATAATTTCGATAATGGGCAATCTTAATCCACATCTCCGTGATGTGGGCGATTTTAAACATAAATTATGGGATCATCTGGCCCTGATTGCAAGCTTTGAGCTGGATATTGATTCTCCATATCCTGTTCCTGAACCGTCGAAGTTTGTTGAAAAACCAAAGCAGGTACCTTACAAGCAGGGTGACATCAGATTTCTCCACTATGGACGCATCATCGAACTTATGATTGATGCTGCTTGTGAAATGGAAGAAGGAGGTGAAAAGGAATACCTTACTACCCTGATCGTTAATCAGATGAAAAAATCATATATCACATGGAACAGAGGGCAGGTAGCTGACGAGGTGATAATTAAAGACATGAAATTATTATCTAAGGGAAAACTGTTAATGACTGAGGGAGTAAGAATTCTGGAAGTCAGAGAACTGATACCGCCTGTCAAGAGAAAGCCTCTTGGAAAACCCCATGGCAAGCAACAAAACAAACAATTCATAAAGAAAAAAGGACACAGCAGACGTTAATGGCTACTTTTATTGTTAATGGAGGAAGATCCCTTAAGGGAGAAATAACACCTCAGGGAGCCAAAAATGAAGCCTTGCAGGTAATCTGTGCAATTCTCCTTACTTCAGAAAAAGTTACAATCAGGAATATTCCCGATATAAGTGATGTAAAAATGCTGATCGAACTGATCAGATCTATGGGAGTTAAGGTCACGAGAGAATCGGATTCTGTTACGAGCTTTGAGGCAACAAATGTAAATCTTGATTATCTCCAGACGAGTGAGTTCAGAGCACAGAGTTCCAGTCTGAGAGGATCGATAATGATCGTCGGCCCACTTCTTGCTAGGTTTGGCAGAGCTTTTATCCCTAAACCGGGAGGTGATAAAATCGGGCGGCGCAGAGTTGATACACATTTTACCGGTTTCCAAAAACTGGGAGCCCGATTTGAATTTGATTCGAAAGATCCGTTTTTTAAAGTTGAAGCACAGTCATTGACAGGTGCTTATTTGCACCTCGATGAGGCTTCTGTTACCGGTACCGCCAATATAATTATGGCGGCGGTTCTTGCAAAGGGTCGCACCACAATATACAATGCAGCCTGTGAACCATATGTTCAGCAACTCTGCAGGATGCTGGTTTCAATGGGAGCAAAAATACAGGGTATCGGATCCAACCTTCTTTATATTGATGGAGTTTCAGGTCTTTGCGGATGTGTCCATACTATTCTGCCCGATATGATTGAAATTGGATCCTTCATTGGAATGGCTGCAATAACAGAATCGGAGATCACTATTAAAAACACGTCGTACGAGAACCTTGGAATAATACCGGATTCTTTTCGCCGGCTTGGAATCAACCTCGAGAGAAGAGGTGACGATATCTTTATACCGGCTCAGAAACATTATGAAATAGAGACTTTTATAGATGGATCAATAATGATTATTTCTGATGCTATCTGGCCAGGTCTCACTCCTGATCTGCTCAGTGTATTCCTTGTCATTGCAACACAGGCAAAAGGGGCTGTTCTTATCCACCAGAAAATGTTTGAAAGTCGTCTGTTTTTTGTTGATAAACTGATTGATATGGGCGCACAGATTATTCTTTGTGATCCGCACAGAGCAACTGTTATTGGGCAGGATAAAAAGATCAGACTTAAAGGTACGGTGATGTCATCACCTGATATCAGAGCCGGAGTAGCACTGCTGATCGCCGCACTCTCTGCAGACGGAAAAAGTGTTATTCACAATATTGAGCAGATCGACCGTGGCTATCAGAATATTGATAAACGGTTGAATGCAATCGGTGCTGATATTCAACGAATACCATAACAATGACTAAGAGACTGAGAGACTAAGTGACATGGAGACTTAATGGCTAAAACATGCTTGTTCAAACTCCCTAAGTCGCTAAGTCCCTAAGTCTCTTAGTCCCTTAATCATAAATCCCCTGCCAATTTGTCAACT
>Ga0209744_1000323_pt1 | contig 15927 bp, 14 predicted proteins | sample BarGraNGADG00311_2_FD_184494 | JGI IMG/M metagenome (GOLD analysis project Ga0209744, IMG submission 184494) | Arctic peat soil microbial communities from Barrow, Alaska - Barrow Graham LP Ref core NGADG0004-311 (SPAdes) (version 2) | ecosystem: Environmental > Terrestrial > Soil > Wetlands >... | reverse complement strand
GGGTCGAGCGAGCAGCCACTTGCCTACCAACACGGTCACCGTCAGGGCAACAACTGCCGGAGCAGCCGCCACGACCGGCCACGGGGTCCGTGACCAGATCGCCCAGAACGCCACCACGGTCAGGAGCAAGGCCATCGTGACTGGGGGGTTGGCGACCGTCGTGATCGCCATGGCGACGAAATGTAGCGGGGCGGGGCCACCACCCCGACTGGGCATTGTCTCGTCCACCCAATGGTCCAGACCAACAGTGCGACCCGTGGCCACGAGTGTGGTCAAGACAGCCAGACCCAGCGCGAGCACGGCTGCCCCTGTCGACCATGCGGCACCTGCCCCCAAGGGCCGCCACCTAAAGACATCGAGCACACCGAGTCCCTTCCCCGGTGTCTGGGTATCCATACGATCACCGTAGCCAAGAGTGCGTGGCGACGGCGTCAACGCTCGCTGGCTGCCATCGGGGCCGCCCTCAACCGGTCGTCGCAGTAAATGTGCGCCCGACGCCCTCGGGCACGGAGTCTATCCGTGCCTGACTGCCCTGGTGAATACCATCCGACCGCAGTGAATATGGCATTTACTGCGGAGATGGAGTATCCCGTGACGAACGCCTCGGGACATCGCCGGAGCGCCTTCACCCCAGGTCGAACGAGGGACAATAACCTGCCGCGTGTTGAGGACGTCCAAACCATTGGCCTCACAGAAGCCCAAATCAGAGGAGCCCCCGTGGTCTATAAGTTGCCAGTCACCATCGGCGAGACCATCAAGAGGCTGCAAACCCACGACCTTGTCCTGCCCGCGATCCAGCGCGAGTTCATCTGGAAGGACCACCAGATCGAGACGCTTTTCGACAGTCTGATGAGGGGATACCCCATCGGGTCATTCCTGTCCTGGGCGGTTGAGAAGGAGACCGTAAAGCAGTTCCGCTTCTACGACTTCATCAAGGACTACCACGAGTGGACGAACCCGCACTGCAAGGTCCTCGACCTGGCCAATGACAAGGGCACCAGCGCCATCCTTGACGGCCAGCAGAGGCTGACCGCGCTGAACGTGGGGCTGCGGGGCTCCTTCGCGGATCGCACCGCCGGTGCTTGGCGGCACAAACCGGCCTCCTACCCGGTTCGTCGTCTCTACCTGAACGTCATGAAACTCGCAGAGGAGAACGAGGACGGGCGCGAATTCGACTTCCGTCTCCTTTCGGATGCCCAGCGAGAAGCGTCGCAGACCAAGCCTGACGTGACTTGGTTCCCAGTCCACCTTTGCTACGAACTAGAACTCGACGAACTCATGGACGAGATTGCCGACAGGGGATTCGGAAACACCAAAAGCGCGAGCAGGATGGTGGTGCATCTGTGGCAGACGATTCACTCAGATCCGACCCTGTACTTCTACGACGAAGCCGATCAAGACGTCGAACGAGTCCTGGACATCTTCATCCGCGTCAACTCGGGCGGCACTCAACTGTCATACAGCGATTTGCTGCTCTCCATCGCAACGGCACAGTGGGACGACAGGGATGCCCGCAAGGAGATCCATGGTCTGGTCGACACGCTCAACGCGACAGGAGCAGGTTTCAACTTCTCCAAGGACGCTGTGCTCAAGGCGGGACTCGTCCTGGCAGGGGTCAGCGACTTCGCATTCAAGGTCAAGAACTTCAACAGCGCAAACATGGCGGCGCTGCAAGAGCAGTGGGACGACATCACCGCTGCCCTCACCACGGCGGTCAACCTGCTAGCCGACTTCGGTCTCTCGGACGCCACCCTGACGGCGGACAGCGTCGTGATCCCCCTCGCCTACTACCTCCACCGACGGGGACTGACTGACTCCTACAGAGACCAGCCGAAACACGCCCAGGACCGCTCTCTGGTCCGGTCTTGGGTACTGCGCAGCCTGATCAAGTCAGGCGTGTGGGGGTCTGGCCTGGACAGTCTCCTGCGCGATCTGCGTGATGCCATCGAACAGCACGGTGAGCACGGCTTCCCAATCTCCCAGATTGAGTCCAAAATGGCGGCCCGTGGGAAGTCGCTGGTGCTAGGCGACGAGGAGATCGAAGACCTGCTCGACCTCCGGTACGGTCGCAATGGGACCTTCGCAGTCTTGGCCATCATCTTCCCCCACGTGAACACCAGGAACGCCCACCACATTGACCACGTGTTCCCCAGGGCGATGCTCCACGCGAACACACTCAAGGCCGCCAACTTCACCGCCGACGAGATCAACGCCCTCCAGGACAAGCGGGACCGGCTACCTAACCTCGAACTGCTGGAAGCACCCGACAACGGCCTAAAGTCGGCCAAGGACCCCCGGTCTTGGCTGCTAGCCAATTACCCAGACGACCTGGGCAAAGCGCATCTCGAACGGCACGCCATCCCGTGGATGCCATCCACTGTGGCCGAGTTCGATGGCTTCTACGCCGCACGTCGCACGGCGCTTGCTTCGCGCATCCGCCAGATCCTCGGTACGGCAGTACTCGCATCGGGCGAACCTGTGGCTCATGCCGATGTCGAGGTGGCCACCGAGCCGGTCGTCGCTCCATGACGTGATTGGCCTGCTCTAGGTTTGACCGGTGCCGCAGCCCAGCAGATCGTTGACCTGCGCTCATCAGGGCTCTCGTGGGCTCGCGTCGCAGCGACCCTCAACGAGATGACCGTGCCCACGGCGCTGGCCGGGCGATGCAAGTGTGCCCTGGTAGTCCCACCTACAGCGACAGCAAGTTCCCCGCGAAACCTGCGAAGATCCCGACAATCACTGCGGCGATGGCGAGGTGAGGTGTGGCCAGAGCCTTCAACGCCGCTTCTTCTCCTGGGAATCGGCCAGACTCGGATGTATTGACTTCACCAAGTCCGCCTGGGGTCCAGGCAAACGAGGGCTTACCGGTCAACAGCACTGCCCGCGCTTTGTTCGCGGTCTGTAGCAGACCCCAGACTGCGTAGAGTTCCAAGACCAGGGCCACGGAAAAGCATGTGATCGCCAGAGCATCTTTCATGGGCAGATCCTGTCAGACGCCAACGACAGGGTCCCGGACAGCCGGTGCCGTGCGATCCAGGCGCTGCGCGCCACGCGACTCGCACAGTGTGAGGCGATGGGTCGCCCACCGTAGTAGTTCTGGTGACTGATCGCGTTCCGCAGGGCAGCGAAGACACTCAACGCCTTGACATGCTCCTTGGGGAGCCGGTGGCGATCCGCGTATGTGCGCACCAGGTCGGCGAACTGCACGTAATCCTCACATTGCAGCGAGTCCCGGAAGTGCCCCTCGATCTCGTTGAAGGCCCCTAAGAACTGAGCACCAAGCGAGACACCTGAGGTTTCGTCCCGCCCGTCATGCCGCGCCTCCAAGGTCGTCTTGGATCTTCTTGTAGACCTCACGTCGCGCCCATGCGGTGAGGACTTCCTTGAACTCCGGCTTGTCGAAGAACATTCGCAGAAGGTCATCGTTGGCCGCCTGCCGGTCGATCAAGACGTCGACAAAATGGTCGTCGAAGACGAAGCCGAAGTTCTCTTCGGTGTTGCCAACGGCCACCTCGCGCAGATCGGCATTCTGGGACGCGGCCTCGACCTGCTGATCGAACCAGACCTGGTCGACCTCGGTGAGTTCGGTACCGAACTTCTCATTGAGCAGATCGATGATCTGCGACAGGCGAACCTTGTCCATGATGTGCTGCGCTCCGCGTCCGCCACCACCCATCCCCGGCAACTGCTCGTCGTCACCCTCACCCAAAGCCAGGTTGTGCTCACCGATGAGTTGGGTTCGGATGTGGGTCAGGACGGCGGCGTCACCGAGGTCGAAGCCTCCGGGATCGTCTTCCTTGGGTAGCCGGGTGATGAGCACCTTGCCGTAGTAGAACAACTCCTCCAGGTCGCTCGACCGGAAGGGAATGACCTGGCCGAGGAACGAATAGGCACGAACGAAGTCCCGCAGCGCCGTACGGAAATCCTCACGGTCGTCACCCGGCAACTCCTTGTACCGCTCGACGGCGGCATCAGTCTTGGCGTAAATCGCCTCGTGGGCCTTCGCGGTGATGGCCAGCATGGCTTGGACCATCGCGGTCATCTCAGCCGGGTCAATGACACCGTGGTCCAGGATGCGGGTGCGCAGGTTGAACAGCACGTTGGGGTCGGTGGGTTCGGTCCAGGAAACCTCATAGAACGGCTTGAACGCCTCCTGGATGTCTTCGGCCCTGTTGGCAAAGTCCAGCACGAAGGTGGAGTCCTTGCCCGGCATGGTCCGATTCAGCCGAGACAGGGTCTGCACCGCCTTGACGTCATCCAACTTCTTGTCCACGTACATGGTGTGAAGTCGCGGCTCATCGAACCCTGTCTGGTATTTCTCAGCGACGATCAGCACCTGGTAGTCCCCCACCGAGAACGGGGCCTTGCCCTGGAACCGGGGGGCAGTCTCTGACTCAGGGATCGTCCTGCCCTCCCGTGTCAGGTTCATCGAGGGCTCCGAGTACGTCTTCTGGGGGACGTCGGGGTCTTCCACGGTGCCCGAGAACGCCACCAACACACGCAGGTCGGTGTAACGCTTCTCGGCGATGTATGACTCGATGGCCTGCTTGTACCGGATGGCATGCAGCCGGGAACGGGTAACGATCATCGCCTTGGCCGTGCCACCGATCTGGTGGCGGGTCACGGCGCGGAAGTGCTCGACGATGATCTCGGACTTCTGCGCCAGGTTGGACGGATGCAGCGCCACGAACCGGGCCAGGGCGGCGTTGGCTCGCCCCTTGTCTACCTCGGGGTCATCTGAGGTGAGCCCGTTGGCCAGGCGGAAGTAGGTCGTGTAGGTCACATAGGTGGCGAGCACGTCGAGGATGAACTGCTCCTCGATGGCCTGGCGCATCGAATACAGGTGAAACGGCTCCAGCCGATAGCCAGACTCCAACGCCGGGTCGGGAATGCGCTCACCGAACAGTTCCAGGGTCTTGAACTTCGGGGTGGCGGTGAAAGCGAAGAACGACAGGTTGTCCTGCTTCCCGCGCAGCGCAGCCGAGCGCGCCAGTGCGTCCACCGAGGCGTTGAGGGCGTCCTGTGGGTCACCGGCTTCCTCCGCAGCGGCGTCGTACTTCTCAGCGGCGTCCCAAAGCGCGGCGTCCATGGTGTCGCCCGTGCCCTCGACGACACGGTCACCGCCAAGGACCGACTTGAGGTCCTTCGCGGATTCACCGGACTGAGAACTGTGAGCCTCGTCAACGATCACGGCGAACCGGGACGCAGCCAGTTCCGACGCGGTCTTGGCGATCACGGGGAACTTTTGCAGCGTGGTGATGATGATCTGCGCCTTGGACCCGGCCAGGGCGTCGGCCAACTGCTGGCTGTTCTTGTCGATCCGCTCAACTACACCGGGAGTGTGGTCGAACTGCCAGATGGTGTCCTGCAACTGCCGGTCCAGGACCACGCGGTCGGTGACCACGATGACTTTGTGAAAGATCTTCTCGTTGGGTCCGAGTCCAGCGGTAACTGCGTGCTCAGTCAGCGCGGTCGGATCGGCTGGGGTGTGCAGGGTCGAGAGCCGGTGGGCCAGCCATGCGATGCTGTTGCTCTTTCCCGACCCGGCTGAGTGCTGGACCAGATAGTTCTTTCCCGGCCCGTACGTCTCGGCGTGCGCACCGAGACCCAGCACCAGGTCCCACTGGTGGTAGCGGGGGAAGATGATCTCGCCGCGCCTGGCCACCTTCTTGCCCCCGCTGGGCTTCTCCTCGTGCACGAACCGGTGCAGCAGGTCCAGCCAGTTATCCCGCTGCCAGACGCTCTCCCACAGATAGGCGGTGCGGTACCCGGTCGTGGTGGGCGGGTTGCCCTTGCCGCCGGGTCGACCGGCACCACCGGAGCCCTGGTTGAACGGCAGGAACGCCGTGGCCTCCCCCGCCAACCGGGTGGTCAGGAACACCAGGTCCTGGTCTACGGCGAAGTGGACCAAGGTGCGCTTGTCGAACAGCAGGTCCTTGGGATTGCGGTCCTTGCGGTACTGAGCCTTGGCATGCTCGACGCTCTGCCCGGTGACCTGGTTCTTCACCTCGACCGTGCTGATCGGCAGCCCGTTCAACAACAACATGACGTCGACGCTGTCGTGGGGGTTGGACTCAGAATGGTGCACCTGCCGAGTGACCACGAGCCGGTTGGCGTCGTACAGCACGCCCAACTCTGCCGTCAGCGCATGCGCGGGCTTGAAGAACGCCAACCTGATCTTCACGCCCAGGTCGTCGACACCACGGCGCAGGACGTCGATGGTGCCCCGTGAGTCGATCTCTGCGGCCAGTCGCTTGGCGAACTTGGCCTGCGCCTGATCCGCACCACCATGCAGCGCTACGAGCCGGTTCCATGCTTTGATCTGCGTCGCGCCGATGAACTCGAACAGGATTGCCGTGTCCAGCCCCACGTCACGTCGGTACGACGATGCCGCGCCCTGCACCCATCCGCTAGCCAGAAGATGAACCTCGATGGCCGACTCGAACGCGCTCTCCGTGTGAACGGACATCAGGCAACACTCCTCGCCGTGGTCACGGCGAACTGGCCGGTCACCGCAGCGGTGATCAGCGCCTGTTTTCGTTCGGCAAGAAGCCGTAGCGACCTCAAGTGGAGCGCTTCTACGTCATCCACCCGCTCCGCAAGGCCATCGAGTTCCGAAACTACCGATTGCTGCCGTGTCCCATCCATCAACGGCAGGCGAACGGAACGCAGGAAATCGTTGTTGATAATTGGCAAGGTGGTGAAGGGGGCCGTCGTGCGAATCAGCGTGCGATGCGCCCAGAGTGCCCATGCCAGGTAACGACCCGCGATCCCTTCGGCGGGTATCAGCGCGGTGATCTGCTGGTTCCCAGTCGCGGGGTGGTCGAGGAAGGCAACCCTCCCTGCGGTTGCCCCAATACCCACCAACAAGACGGAGCCAGCAGGGAAGCACGGAACGATCCGTTGGGTGATGGCTGCGTCCTGCACCTTCTTGGGTGGTGATGCAAGGCGAAGCCGGTCAGAAAAAGACCCCGGTCCGTACCAGCCAATGCCCGCGTCCTCGGTCCAAACCCAACCTTGGTCAACCCTTGGCGTTCCGCCAGTTTGTACCTGGGTAACGAACCTTCGTACAGGCGCGCCCGCAGTTAGCGGAGCCTCAGGATCGACCAGGAGCGAGCGTGCCCGGCTATCCAGCAATTCAACCAGCAAGGCGGTCTGCTTGCGGCGAAGATCAATGGCGCGGTCGAGGAGGGCGACTTGCTCGTCTAAGAAGTCCGCGATCCGCCGCTGATCATTCAATGGCGGCAGTGAAAGAGGGACATCCAGTAGTTGCCCAGGATGAAGACGATTGAACCCGGTGCCCATGCCCCGCGAAAGACCCGCGAAGAGACCGGCATACACCGGCGTCCGCAACAGGTAACAGAGAAATCTGACGTCAGCGGATGCATTTGGGAGGAGCCGGAAGACCGCGTAATCGGGACTGATCAGGCCGGGGGCAGACGCTAGGCCGAAGACCCCGTTCCATGCCTGCATCTTATTAAGGACGAGGTCATTCGTGCCGAATCGTTTGTATCCCGCATAGGTGGCTGATTGTGCGACTCCCGCTTGATCAGCACGCGGAAGAAGTCCCCGTTCTCGGCTCAGCATGAACAGTGGCTCTGCCCCGTCAGGGCTCGGGTCCATCACCTCCGTAAGTACGGAGCGGGTCTTAACCCTGGGCCATTTCGCAGGCAGTCTTGCCCACTCGTAGCCGACCACAGCACTCATCGAGCCACCCGGCGCATTACCAACTGTATCTCCGCCTCAACGGCGTCGATCTCGATGTCAATCTCCGTGACGGGTCGAGGGGGCGTGTACTTGTAGAAATGGCGGGTGATGGGAATCTCGTACCCGATCTTGGTCTTGGTGTCGTCAACCCACGCATCTGGAACGTGCGGCAGGACCTCGCGTTCCATGTAGGTAGTGACACCCTCCGTCAGGGCAACGTTCTCATTGTCGCGGTGGTCGGGATCGGGCAGAGGCCGTCCCTTACTGTTGGACACCACGGGGGCATCACCATCGGACTGCGCGGCGGCGCTGAGGATCGCCTTGCGGAAGGGGACAGAGATGGTGAGCCCGGCTTGACCAAGGCCATGACCGAGGCGCTTGTCGAAGGGTGCTCCTTTGTCCTCTGGCACGCCGCGAAGCCCATTCAGCACATCGACGAGCCGTTGTTGGGTCCGTTCGCCTTCATGAATGGCTGTTGCTAGGTCCACCGCACCCTTAGGCGGTTTGGCCAACGCGATGAACGGCTTGCTGGCTGTAATGGTGGCGACGGTCTCGTCGGTGATGTACCAGCGACGACGCATGGGGCGCTCGACGGTGATGCGCTGGTACCCGAAGTCGGAGTTGGCGAAGACCTTCACCCGGTCGTCTCGTCCGTCCAGGTCCATGGCGTCGTGATAGAGCCTGGTGATCTCCGCGATCTGGTCGTCAGTGATCTCCTTGCGTTTCTCGCCGAGGCTCTTGCGCATCTTGGCCCACCGATCTCGGGCATCGAGCAGGGAGATCTTGCCCTTTCGTTCGTCAGTCTTCCGGTTGGTGACGATCCAAAAGTACGTATTGATACCAGTGTTGTAGAACAACGAGTCGGGCAGGGCGACGATTCCTTCCAGCCAGTCGTTCTCAATGATCCAGCGCCGGATCTCGGACTCCCCGGACCCTGCGCCACCGGAGAACAGCGGGCTGCCGGAGAAGACGATAGCCAGCCGACTGCCGCCCTCAGAGATGGGCTTCATCTTGGAAATCATGTGCTGGAGGAACAAGAACGATCCGTCGGAGATACGAGGTAGGCCAGCGCCGAACCGGCCTCGGTCGCCCAGTTGCTCAGCCTCATCCTTGATCTGGCGCTCGATGCGCTTCCACTCCACGCCGAAGGGCGGGTTGGCGAGCATGTAGTCGAAGTGCTGGCCGGTGAAACCGTCGTCGGTAAAGGAGTTGCCCAGGACGATGCGGTCCGGGTCCTGGCCCTTGATCATCAGGTCCGAGCGGGCGATGGCCCACGTCTCCGCGTTCAACTCCTGGCCGAAGACCTCCAGTCGGGCTCGGGGGTTGAGGTGGGCGAGGTGCTCCTGCCCGCCAGTGAGCATTCCCCCTGTTCCACAAGCAGGGTCATACATGCTCCGGACCGGGGCAGTCCCGCGCAGGACGTCGTCGTCCTCGGAGAACAAGATGTTCACCATCAGCCGGATCACCTCGCGGGGGGTGAAGTGCTCACCAGCAGTCTCGTTGCTCATCTCTGAGAACTTGCGGAGCAATTCCTCGAAGATGTAGCCCATGGCTTCGTTGGAGACCAGGTCCGGGTGCAGTTCGACGTCGGCGAACCTAGCGATCACGTGGTAGAGCAGTCCGGCGTTGTCCAGACGGGTGATCTGGTTGTCGAAGCCGTACTTCTCCAGCACCTCCACCGCGCCGGTGCTGTAATCGGCGATGTAGGTGCGCAAGTTCGCGGCGATGTTGGGGGCGTCGTCTAGCAGTCGGGTGAAGTTCAGGGGACTGATGTTATAGAACGGCTGACCGGCGGCCCTCAGCAGGATCGGGTCGATGTTGTCGATCTTGCCCACCAGACCCTTCGCCTTGGCCACCACGGCGTCCTTGGTGGGCTCCAGGACACAGTCCAGGCGGCGGAGCACCGTCAGCGGCAGGATGACCTGCCCGTACTCGTGAGCCTTATAGTCACCACGCAGTAGGTCCGCCACGGACCAGATGAAACCAACCTTGTCCTCGAACCCTTGGACCTGACTCACGCGCACTCCCCATGACTGACTCGTCCCCCAGTCGAGCGGGACTCCCCCGACCGTATCGGGACCGGATGTTTTTATCTCTGCGTAACTACGTTTCGCCGCACGAGGCACTTCCAACATGGCGATCTGTCGGTGATGGTCAGGCCGAGCACGGTCCGGTTCATCCGTTCCGAGGCTGTGATCTCCCCGTTCCAGCGCCCGATGACCGTGGTGACCACCAGCCGCTCGTGCGTGTCACGCACACGGCCATTGAGGCACCGTGAGAGCCCGCCCTGGGGGGCTTGGTGAGCGGCTGCACACTCATTCGCGGCGGTGCTCCTGGAGGCTACTGAGGGTGCGCCTGGCGTCCTCAGTGAGGTAGCCGAGCACTGGGTTATTCACCGATCACTACCCCTACCACCGCACGTACGCGGCAAAGCCTGTTACCCCTGCCATGAGGTCTTCCACGGTCTGAGATCTCATGTCCATCCGCGTGCCTGATAGACCTGCTTGCACTTGGGGCAGAGCGGCAACTCGTTGCCGTCGAGGATGCGGGTGGGCACCCACTTGAAGCCGCACAGAGCGGTGGCCACGGTGTCGTCGAACAGAGCGACGACAGCCTCACCAGGCATGACGTAGTGGCCATACAGACCGGGGAAGTTGGCATCGAGATCAGCGAGATCGATCATGAGCGCGATCTCAGCCCCAGTGAGGTCGGTCTTGATGATCTCGGTAGTCATGATGAGAATCCTTTTGCCTTGAACATCCTGACCGAGTTCGCTTCTTGCATGACGGGCGATACGGGCGCACCTGTGGGACTGTTACCGAGTGAACACGTTCGACACAGAGGATGCAGTCAAGGGTTACCTGCTGATCACCTCCTGGTCCATCGGCATGTTCGCCGCAGCCTGGGGACTCGGCTTGTGGACTAGCGGCTCCGCAAGCACATCGGACGTCATCTGGACTTTGGCTGTTCTCTTTCTGCCTGGCTGTGTCTTTTGCTACACCCCCATCTGGATCATCAAGATAATCCAAAAGAAGCGCCACTCCATCCGATGCGGCGAATTGGCGGAGGACCTACTGCTGAGGATCGGATTTGTTGTCGACCCGGACGACCCCAAGAACACCGCACATGTCCTGGCGTCGCTGCGAGCCGGGCAGGACGCTATTCGGCCTCCGCCAGTCGATCCTCCGCCACCGGTTTGGCTTGGACCTTCCCTTGACATGTAAAGAGAGCGCGTCCGCTCCGCCGCCTATTCAGTCATTCTCGGTCGGTCCCTCGTGCGTCTCCGGAAGATCACCGACAACGAATGGTTCGAGTGCGTAAGGGTCTCTGCCCTCCTTGAGCGCCAGTCGTCTTGCCTGGAACTGCGCATATCGCTTCCGGAATACGTAGAGATAGTCGACCAGAGCCTCCACGAAGAGGAGCACCTGCTCAGCGTCTTCCCGACTCACCGGAGTCGTGTCGTGCGCGCCTTCGTTGCCCACTTCGCGAGCGGTGTCTGCCCACTCATACAGCCGGGCGTCGATCACACCGTCGTCCTTCATGGACTTTAGGGCGTCGAAGAGTCTGCCCTCCTCGTAGCCCTGTTCCTTGCGGATGTTCTCAACGACTCGGCGAGCCATGATCGCGCCCGCAGTGCAGGACCGCGCTCGCATGCACCGCTGTGCCTCGGCGAAGTCGTCGCGGATGCTCTGAGGAACCGACCACGGCAACTCGCGGTCTGGCATCGGGTATTCCTGCGTGGGCGTGCCCCAGTCGCTGTGCTCCCGTTCCTGGTACAGAACGAACGGCGACCCACAGGACGTGCACACCGCAGCAGTCCACTGGTGCGGTTCCCACTCATCGTCGCCCTCCGGAACGTTGTACCAGCGCCGGAGAACCTCCAATAGGACCGCTTTCGAGCAGTGGGGGCAGTGAAAGGCGAGCATCTCGGCAGGCTGTGCACTCATGGGACCAACTCCTTCTCGGGGGCAATCTTCCCACTCCATCGTTCAATGACCGTGGTGATCAGCAGCCGCTCCGATGTGTCACGCACATGGCCGCTGAGGCACCAGGACCGCCCAGCCACACGCTCAGGCGGGCAAGACAGCACCGTGGCGGTAGCGGCCCTGCGGGTGTGTCTCGCGTCCTCTGGCGACGACGCAGTAGCCGAGCATCGGGTCGCCGATATTCGCGGCGCGCAGAGTGTCCTTGGCTCACTTCCGATCCCTTGTAGACTGATGGGCTGCCGTATCTGTCGCAGCGACCTCACCGCACCAGAGTCACTGGCTGCCGGATCAGGCCAACAAGTGCGGCGAAAGAGGGCCTCTGTGTATGACGAGGCGAAAGATCTGGACGCGGCTCACAAACGCAAGCGCAAGCACCCCTATGAGGAACTGGCGGGAGAAGCGCTGGACGCCCACATGAGGGCTCTCCATGGCTGGAGTCGACTGATGATCGCCGGGCGAGGTACCAAGACCATCGCTCAGAACTACCACTATCTGGGCAACTGGCACCACAGTGCCCATGGCACCCCGCCGCGCCCCGAGCCCGAGACCGACCGGTGAGCACCCGTCCGCCAACGCGCTCGGCGAGCAGATCAGAGACCTTGTTCTGACCCTGCTGTGCTCAGTCCTTCGGGTGGTCACCGGACTGGCTGTCACCGGTCTCAAATCGCGTTCTCTGTTCACGTAGTAACTCAATGATGGAGAAGTCCTGCGGCGCGCCTGGGAACCGTTCACCAGAACAGCAGCAGACTCCCCTTATGACGGTCAACGCGGGACTCTGGCGGTTATGATGGTCAACGCGGGACGCTGGCGGCGTATGGATTCTGCGCTCTATGAACTCAGCGAGGCAAGATTCTCCCCGGACGCTGGGAAGTGCCCGGACGCCGTGGTGAGGGCGCTCGACTCACTCAATGACCTCTGGAACGGCTACCACGTCACCAGGAAGTCCGTTCACGTCGGCCCAAGAGTCTCCGAAGATGACGTGGTGGCTGGACAACCTGGTGGGGAGACCGCCGCCGCGCTGGTCTTCGCACGCGGCGAGAAGACCCACCACGACCTTCTGGAATTTGGAGACCTGACCGATACCTACTCCGACACCTACAGCGACATATACGGCGTTTGGCGTTGGCAAAGGTACCCCGGCACAGCGAAGTACCAGCGCCGGTTCGAGTGGTACTCCCAGCACGTTGAGGGGGAGGAAGTTCTGCCGCCCTTCACCCGCGCTCTGGAATGGCTGGAGGCCCAACCTGAGGTAGAGAGGGAAGGCCGCTAATTACGTCTGAGCAGCCGCGCCAGATCGAGCCACCGACTGGCCTTGGCTCGCGTGTGACGTCGAAGAGCACGACTGGCAACCGTGACCCAGCCTGCCCTCAGGTGGCCGCAGCCAGGCTCTGGGCGTGATCCGCCTGGCTCAATCGAAATGTAGAGTAACCCCTACTTCCATCCACAACCGTCGATGGCGGGCCGCATCGTCGCAGGTCAGGCTTGGTGGCTTACTCCCACTCGAGGGTGTGCTCGTCCAGGACGTCGAGCATGTCCTGCATGGTCTGGGCGACCGGGTTGTGTTTGCCGAACTCGTACCCCTCGAAGAGGGCGTCGAAGACGGGGCGGGTGATCAGGTGCTGGGCGAGCATCTCGATCGCGTCGGTACGGCTGATGCCGTCGTTGAGGTTGCCCCGCAGACCAGCCAAGAAGGTGTCGAACCGCCCAGCGGCAACGGAGTTCGGTTCAGCCAGCAGGGAGGTGATCCGGGTGATGTGGGCGCTAGCGATGTCGGCGATGTCGCCGGCCCAGGTCTCCCAGTAACGCCGGTCGCCGCACTTGGCCACGATCCGGGCATAGATGGCGTCGCGCCACAGGCCGATGTCGAAATTCAACGCCAGCTGCTGCGACTTCTGGTCGTCGCCGCCACCGGTTCGGTCGCTCCGGTCCCGGTCGTCCCAGCCGGGGACGCCGATGACCTGGATCTGGTCGGGGCGAGCCTTGTTCAGCTCAATCCGGTTGATGGTGGCGTTGAAGCGGTCGTGGGCGCGCAGGGCCTGGAGCACCTGCCAGACGACCTTGTACTTCTCGTTGTTCTTCAGCGCCTCTTCTGGTGCCATCCCGGCGGGGATGCCGATCGGCAAGATGATGTAGCCGACGTCCTTGCCGGGTGCCTTGCGCATCACCCTGCCCACGGACTGCACCACGTCAACCACCGAGCTGCGCGGTGTCAGAAACATGACCGCGTCCAGGGCGGGTACGTCCACACCCTCCGATAAGCACTTGGCGTTGGTGAGGATCCGGCATACGTTGTCCGACTCTGGTGCGCCTGCCTTGAGCCAGTCCAGCAGCTGCGCGCGCATTAGGGCGTTGTAGGTGCCGTCCACGTGCTTGATCTCGGTGCGCAGCGCCTCCTGGTCCCCGCCGGCGGCGATGTGGGCGTCGGTGATGTCGGGGAAGGCGGCCGCGATCGCCTTGGACGCCTTGATGTCCCGGGCGAACGCGACCGCGCGACGCATCGGCGCCGGGTGGACCGGCGGCGAGGCTGCATCGCTCTGGTCGACGGAGGTCTTGAGGAAGCGCTTGGACAGTCCGTTCCAGCAGCCAACGATCTTGACGGCGTCACCGAGCTGGATCTCACCGTCGGTGGCGATCTCACTCTGGAAGGTGTCCGAGACGTACTGCTCGTCCACGGCCAGGACCATCACCTTGTAGTCCGAGAGCAGATCCGCCACGACAGCCTCACCGAAGCCGAGGCGGTGCAGCTCCGGGCCGAACAAGGCCTCGTCGTCCATCGAGCACAACACCGCGTCCGCGTCCGCGGCGGCCTTCTTGACCGAGTCGTCGAACAGGCGCGGGGTGGCTGTCATGTAGAGCCGCTTTGCGCCGCGGATGAACGACTGGTCGTGGACCCGCACGAAGGCCGAGTCGTCCTCGCCCTTGATGGTCACGCCGGTGGTGCGGTGGGCCTCGTCGCAGACGATGAGGTCGAAGTCAGCCATCCCGCCGGCCTGGGCCGCGGCGACCGTCTCGATGGACTGGTAAGTGGAGAAGACCACGGTGAACTGCCGGTGGGCCGCCATGAGGGCCATCTGCTTGACCAGGACGGCGGTGTCGGTGGTCGCAGGATAGATCAGGTCATGAGCCGAGATGTCTTCGGTGTTGACGCGCTTGCCCACCTTGGTGTCCGAGCAGACCGCGAAGGCCCGGAACGGCACCTCGGCCTCGTTGGTCCACTCGCGCAGGGCCTGGTTGAGCAGTGAGATCGACGGCACCAGGAACAACACCGATGTCGGCTTGGCCTTGCCCTCGGTGGTCAGGCGCTCGGCGATCTTGAGCGCGGTGAATGTCTTTCCGGTGCCGCAGGCCATGATCAGCTTGCCGCGGTCGTAGGTTTGGAAACCTTCGAATACGTCTGCCAGCGCTTGTTTTTGGTGGGGTCGCAGGCGTTTCTTGGTCGTCGTCGGCAAGATCGAGGGTCGCTCGAAATCGACGGCCTCCCAGTCGATGTCCGAATCGAGCAGATCGGCCAGACCGATCCGGGTCACCGGGATCTGCTGGCCGACCAGTGCCGCCTCGGCGTTGCTGCTCCATCGGTCCGTCGTCGAGACGATCAGTCGCTGGGCGAAACCCGCCTTGCCCGAGGCGGTGAAGAACGAGTCGATGTGCGCCTTGTCCAGGTAGTGGTGGGGCGCGTAGAACTTGCACTGGATGGCCCACAGCTCGCCGGTGAGTTTGTCCGTGGCCACGATGTCGATACCGGTATCCACCTTGCCTTGGCGGCCCTCCCAGTCCTGCCACAGGCGGACGTCACTGAACCGGTCGGCATACTGCCCGGCGGTTTGCAGCTAGGCCACGATCAGCTTCTCGAACCGGGACCCCTTCTCCGCCTCGGAGCCCGACGTGAAGTAGATCTTGTCGAGCAGGCCCTCGATCGTCCTGGCCACCAGCACACACCCCTTGTCTCCTACGACGGCATCGCCTGCCTGCGCACCCATGCGATGTCCGCAGACTACTCAGTGCTGGCCAGACATGAACGACTCCAACCACCAGCCACTAGGTGGCCGACGAGCCTCTGGCCTTTCGCTCCGCGTTGTTCCCCGTCATCTCGATGGCCACGGTCAGGACCAGGGCCACCGTGGAGCACCCAGCCGCGACCATCAGCGCGGTACGGACGTCACCGGAGGTGAACGCCGACGCAAGCCCCAGGGCAAGCGTGAGCATGAATCCATAGATCACAGTCGTGTTCATCGTT
>Ga0209744_1000316_pt1 | contig 16037 bp, 16 predicted proteins | sample BarGraNGADG00311_2_FD_184494 | JGI IMG/M metagenome (GOLD analysis project Ga0209744, IMG submission 184494) | Arctic peat soil microbial communities from Barrow, Alaska - Barrow Graham LP Ref core NGADG0004-311 (SPAdes) (version 2) | ecosystem: Environmental > Terrestrial > Soil > Wetlands >... | reverse complement strand
AAAGTGCAAACGATAAACGAGAAACAATGAATGATAAACTGCTTTAGTCACTCCGGGTGGCGAATCCAAAAAATTAACTGTAATTGACAAAATATATCCATAAAAAGATAATTTAGTGGCACAAATCTATACTACTAAAAGGAAGATCATTATTACACTTTATGAGCTATGAGCAGAGGATTTGTTAAAGAAGACGATCAGGAAGAAATTCCGATTGTACCACAGAGGGCATATCTACCGGAAGGAGTAACTAACTTTGTTACCAGGGTTGGTATGGATCAGCTATTGACTGAAAAACAGATGCTTGTCGATGAAAAAGACAATCTGAGTGGCGCCAATGAGAATGAGAAAAGAATAGCATTGAACTATATTAATGCCAAATTACACCTGCTGAACAACAGAATTGCTGAAGCCAAAGTAGTTAATCCAAATGAGCAACCTCAATATGAAATAAGGTTCGGTGCATTAGTAACTCTCAAAACAAAAGGATCAGGAAACATTCAGACTTTCCAGATAGTAGGTGTTGATGAGGCTGACATATCCAAAGGAAAAATCTCTTTTATATCACCTCTGGCTAAAACATTAATAAATAAAAAAACCGGAGATGTAGTCATCTTAAAACGGGCTAAGGAAGATACCGTTTTTGAAATTATGGATATAGCTTATAGTCAGGATTTCAAATAGTACGCGGTGCGCGGTATACTGATTATCTGAACAGATCATCCAGCGTTTCCAGTAGACTGGTAATATCTTGTTCAGAAATATGCAAGTGGGGAGAAAAACGGACAGAATTTCCTCTCTGACTTATGTAAATCTTCTTTTTACTTAAATCAGAGACAAGGTTTCCATTGTAATTGTCAGGAATTATAAAGAAATTTAGTGCGGGGGCGATTTAAGAACAACGATTAACATCTTTTGTTAATAATTTTTCTATCCTGTAAACATTGGAATCTGATAACAATTAAACGGTACGCGGCTTGCGGCTTAAAAAGCGGTACATGGTGCGAGGTGCGAGGTACGAGGCTTTTTAAAAGGATATGAGGCACGCGGTGTGCTATGTCAGCCGAAGCTTTCTTTGACCAACGAAGCTTTAGCGAAGTTGGTAGCGAAGGCTGGCGGTACGCTTTGTCAGCCGAAGCTTCAGCGTAGGCTGGCTGCTAATCTAAATAACCAGATGTTTGCACCCTGTGTGCCCGCCCGCTTGATAGTTCAATATATAATTTGTACTTCTTCCACCGGGCAATTCATCTTTATTCAATATGCCTTTAGCTATCAGATCCTGAATGTCTCTCAATGCTGTGTCAGAAGAACATTTATTGATTTTCGCCCATTTTGAAGTGGTAAGCTTTCCTTCAAATCCTTCAAGCAGCACGTTTAACATGGATCTCTGGCGCTCATTAAGACTTTTATCTGAATTGTTCCTCCAGAATTCAGCTTTGTACAATACTTTGCCTAAAACTGATTCAGTGGATCCGAGTGCATTAAGCAGGCAGTTCAAATACCATAATAACCATTCTGTTATATCAAGACCACCTTTCTGCGTCTTTTCGAGTACCCGGTAATATTCTTTTCTTTCAGTTCTAATCCGGGCTGACATGCTGTAGAACCTGAGGTTGCTCTTATCTGACCTGGCGAGAAGCATTTCAGCAAGCGCTCTTGCAATTCTTCCGTTTCCGTCCTCAAAAGGGTGAACGGTTACGAACCATAAATGAGCAACTGCAGATCTGATGATATATTCATTATTATCCTCCCTGTTAAACCATTTGATGAATCTTTCCATTTCCCTATCAACCACAGATGCAGCTGGAGCCTGAAAATGAATTGTTTCTTTTCCGATCACTCCAGATACTACCTGCATAGGTCCTTTCAGATCCTTTCGCCAGCCGCCTGTTATGATTCGGGAAAGCCTGCTCCTCCCTGCCGGGAAAAGCGAGGAATGCCAGGCAAATAATCTTTCCTTAGTCATGGGTAGTTGATAATTCTCTACTGCATCAATCATCATATCCACTATTCCGTCAACATCTCTTTCAGATTCAACGGGGTCAGCAATTTCGATACCAAGACGTCTTGCTACAGATGATCTGACTTGTTCAAGGCTTAACATTTCACCTTCTATCTCCGAAGATTTGAGAACCTCAAGGGTCATAGTATCGATAAAAGCTTCTCGTTTGAGTGCAAATCCCAGTGATTCCATTCTCCCCAGGATCCTACCCTGCATATTGCGGACTTCTCCCAGAAGATCAATAATTCCTCCGTTATCCCATTTAAAATGAGGCCACTCCATTTTCTGATAAATATATTCTGCCATACTCCGCATGTTATGCGGCAAATATACTGATTATTCACCGCATATTCAATTATTCACCATACATTATGCGGTAATTGAAATCAATAATCACCGCATTTAGTTACTCGGCGTGCGGCGTGCGGCTTTTTAAAACGGTACGCGGTTCGTCTATTGTTAATAATTTTCTATCCCGTGTGTCTTGGAATCTGATAACAAACAGGAATAATATAACTATTTTTAGAAAAATTGCGGATTGCGGATTTTGGATTGCGGATTTAAAAATCCGAAATCGCCAATCCGAACTCCGAAATGATCATAATTACAATATAATAAGTTTAACCTGACAAAATCTGAATAAGAAATGGCGCAACAATATTTAGATCATTCAAAAGCAATTTTAACTTCTAATCGTTCAAATTTTAAAGGAGGAAGCAAAGAATCCGGGATCATCTCTTTATTTGGGTATCAAAACGAATATGATCTTAGAGAAGGATATCCATTATTGACTACTAAAAAGATGGCTACAAGATCTATGTTTCATGAAACAATATGGTTCTTAAGAGGGGATACAAATATTAAATATCTTGAAGACAATAACGCCCCTGTCTGGAGACCTGATGCATTTCAAGGCAACCTTCCCGGGATGCAAAAAGAAGGAATTTTTTCTGAAGGGCTTGCAAAGTATTCTCCTGATTGGGACAAAGCTATGGAAGAATATGGTCAGAGAATAAAAGAAGATCCTGAATTTGCAGAAAGATGGGGTGATGCCGGACCAATTTACGGGAAACAGTGGAGAAGATGGGAATATTTTGATCATGACAAAGAAAGGTTTGTTGAAATAGATCAACTGACAAAATTGATAGATGGTCTGAGAAAGAAACCAACCGGGAAAAAACATATTGTTGATTCATGGAATCCCGGAGACACTCCAAAAATGTCCTTACCTCCATGTCATGTTTTATATCAGGCAACTGCAAATGAAGAAGGCGAGTTAGAATTGCAACTCTACCAGAGAAGTTGTGATCAATTTCTGGGTGTTCCTTTTAATATAGCCAGTTATGCTGCTCTCACCCAGGTAATTGCTCAGGAAGCAGGGATGGTTCCTAAAACATTTATCCATACTTTTGGAGATTCACATTTTTATGCCGGTATCGGGAAGAGAACTGAATGGCACAAAGATAATTTCAAGGAACTACAAAAAAGAATAAGAAATGTTTCTGCAAAAGCAGAATATTTAGAAGTTGCTGATTGGATTAATAAAAATGCTCCCAGTGATGGCAATGAAGAAAAATATGATCATGTAACTGCAATTCTTGAACAAATGTCAAGAGATCCCAAACCTCTACCAAAGCTACATATTACAAAAAAACCCTTTGATCAACTAACTATTGATGATTTTGTTGTAGAAGATTATAATCCTCATCCTGCGATCAGAAGGAGTATGGCTGTATAACCAACAACCTTAATTCCATACTCACCCCCTTCCCCTCTCTACTTCGTAAAGAGGGGAGCTCTCTTTATGCAAATTCAGACATAATGAGAAGAAAAATTTTATATTTTTACGAAAACACTATTCAGTGACCAGATCTAAAAACCTTGATTTCAAGATCGTAAAAAAGAGAGCCAGGGAACTTAGAAGTAATGCGACACCCTCAGAGGCAATACTGTGGAATGAATTGCGAAACAGAAAACTGTGTGGATATAAATTTCTTCGTCAGCATCCTATTGTTTATAATCCGTATGGATCCGGTGTGAAATATTTTGTAGCTGATTTCTATTGTGATATTAAGAAAACAGTAATTGAACTTGATGGTCCAATCCACGAAAGCAATTTAGAATATGACCTATTCAGAGACGCAGAAATGGTGAATTTAGGACTTCATATTTTAAGAATAAAGAATGAAGAACTTCAGAATATAAACGATGTCCTTAGAAAAATAGAAATATATTTAAATTCAATTAATTAAAATTTTTAAGCAGATCCTTTATCCACTTTCTATGTCATGCTACATCTCGTTCCGTTAAGAAATAGCCCAGTGGGCTATTTTAGCGATGGAGCCAGATTGCAGCGGTGGCAGAGGGGATAGGGGTGAGTGTGAGCAGCATAAAAGGGATTGTAAATATGTATATACGTGGTAAGCTGGGAGGTCTTTATCTTACCAGAAAAAACTTTATGAATTAACTACTACCTTTATTGTGAAGAATTATTTATGAATAATATGGAGGAGTTAGTATTTGCTTTCCCAACTGACGAGCTTTGGAAATTAATGACCTATAAAAAAAAAGGTTTAATAAGGGAAAACAGTGCAGTATTAAAAAAGATTGTTCAAAATGGTCTGTTTCTCATAAGAAGTGAACTAGAAGAAGACCCTTCTTTTAAACAAATTATTCCATATGCAATTATCTCTAATAAAGAACCGGAGCGAAGCGGAGTTCGGCAAAGCCAATCATTTTATTTATTCAAAAGGACATCTAAGCAGACAGAAAAAAGATTACACAATAAATTCTCTTTAGGAGTAGGAGGTCATATGAACCCTGACGACTCAATGGAATCGAAAGAACAATACTTAACTGATGAATTAAAAAGAGAACTATATGAAGAAGTTAAATTACTAAATGGATGTTTGATAGAGGATATTGAATTTATTGGCTTTATAAATGATGATACAATTCCGGTTGGCAGCGTTCATATTGGACTTTTGTATAACATCCATGTATCAAATAAAGAGGTATATATTAATGAAACGGATAAAATGACGGCAGATTGGATAGAGAAATCCAATTTAGCTGAGTTTTATGGAGGAATGGAAACATGGACTAAAATAGCATTTGATTTCTATATTAAATGAAAGAATACACTAACATAAAAGCAGATGATTTACACAGATTTTTTGTCCCTTAGTCCCTTTGTCCCTTAGTCTCTTAGTCCCTTAGTCTCTTAGTCCCTTAGTCTTATCTATCTGTGCTCTGTGCCCTGTGCCCTCCACCTTCGCTATCACCTTCACTTCGTTACGGCGGTCGAAGAAAGCTACGGCGGACACGTGTGCCCTGTGCCTTTACACCGTTACACGGTTACGCCGTTACAGATTTCACAGATATTTTGAGACAACATCTCTTTTCGAGAAGGGTGCCATCAAAAATTTCATCATCACTTTGCCTGACGTCAGCCAGGCGATTTTTGCACCGTTCTTTTTGTTTTCTGTCATCTTTCTGACCAAAAAGGGAGTGACGGTGTCAACATCGTTCGCCAGAAGATTGTATATTCTGATCATTTGTTTTTTGTTTGGAGGATTCTTTCTCAGAGGTTCAAGAAGCAAATCAGTCAATACCATCCCGGGACTGATAGTTCCTATAATCACAGGACCATCTTTTATTTCTTTGGCAAAACCTTCCGTGAAATATCTGACCGCCCGTTTTGAGGTTCCATAAGGTATTAATCCGGGTATTGTTCTGCCGTCGCTTCCGAGACCTTCCATATTATAGATTGCACCGAATCCCTGACCGGCCATTCGATTATATGCAATATGGGATGCCAGCATCAGACCTTTTATATTGGTATCAATTATTTTCATGAATACTTCAGCCGGAATTTTATGAAAAGCAACCTGTTCACTTGCTGTCCCGGCATTGTTTACCCAGATATCAACCTGACCAAACGCTTTAATTGTATTATCCCATAAACTTAACAGATCTTTTTCCACTGACACATCACATTTAAAAGCTCTGAAAGATTCAGTCCTGTAATTTGCGGAAAGTAACGACAATGATTTTTCGACTGAACTGTCAGATGTTCCTGAGTAAGAAACATTCCATCCGAGTTTCAGGAAGTCCCTGACAAGTCCGGCGCCTATGCCTCTTGTCCCGCCTGTTATGACTGCAGTTTTCATAATAACATATAAATCACATTTATCACTGATTTGTTCAAAGAATGCATGCCGGCAAGTTACTTGAAATCCTTTAACCGCAAACCATGCGAAACGAAGATTCCGACCATAGCGTCGGAAGCACGCAAAGTAGGCGTACCCTTCGGCAGGCTCAGGGTAAGGTCGAAAAGAAAAACGAAGAACTTACACAGAGGAAATCAGGAGAAGCACAGAGGGTCACAGAGATTTTGAGCCCCGTGCTCTGTGCTCTGCGCCCTGTGCCTTTATGTTTTAAATCCGATACGTTTTCGTTGTTTGAAATCGGTTTCCTACTGTTTTGTTTGTTCTAATTCTTTGAGATATTCAAAAATCAGACTAACTTTTTCATCGAGCTCAATGTCTTTCTTTTCAAGCATTTCCAATTTCCTCAAAATTTCTTTATGCGACTCGATCATTTTTCTCATTCGTGTAAATACCCTGATAATCTGAATATTTACAGCAACCGCCCTTTCACTGTTCAATATACTTGATAACATAGCTACCCCTTGTTCTGTAAATGCAAATGGTCGTGAAGGTGAAAATTTAATTGCGCCGAGGTTATCACAATTTGTGATAACCTCCTTCCATTCACTTGCATTTAAAACAAACATGAAATCGTCAGGAAATCTCTTAATGTTTCTTCTTACAGCTTGTTTTAAAGTTCTGGTCTCCACACCGTAGAGCATTGCCAGATCATAGTCAAGCATCACTTTTTCCCCACGGATTATATAAATGAGACTCGAAATACTTTCTTCTTTTGGTGTGAGTATGTGGTTCATAATCAAATGGTATCACAAACTGTGATAGCTTGAAGTTATCAATATTAATATATCCATCATAAATAAATTCTATTTGACCTTCGTTTAAGTATTAAGCTAACGCAGCGAGCGTTTCATTCCAAATTTACAAAGGAAAACCGCGTGATATATCATTCACTAAGTATTATATTATGGCTTAATGAATGACAAATCATTCAAATATTTGCTTTATTAAAATATATTGTATCTTTGCATGAGATATCGTTTACTAATACATAAAATGGCTCTTTATGACTGATATATCATACAATAAATGGGATTCTATGAGTGATAAAGCACTTGCAATGCATATAGGTGCTTTTATAAAGCACCATAGAATGGAACAAAACAAAACACAGGAGGTTTTGGCAAAGGCTGCCGGAATCAGCCGTTCCACACTGAGTTTACTGGAACGTGGAGAAACGGTAACATTGGCTACAGTAATACAGGTTCTCAGAGTTTTGGATAAATTATATGTTCTGGAAGTGTTTTCAGTACAACAGGATATTAGTCCATTGATGTTGGCGAAAATGGAAAAGGATAAAAGGAAAAGAGCCAGTGGAAAAGGAGAAGAGACTCAAAACGAAAATGATTGGTAATTATGGATGTAGCTGAAGTAAAAATATGGGGAGAACTGGCAGGTGCAGTTTCCTGGAATGAAAAAACAGGGCTGGCCAGTTTTGAGTATGACTCTGATTTTAAAAAACTAAACTGGGATCTGGCACCTTTTAAAATGCCAATCAGTTCCTCCAGAAAAGTAATAACTTTTCCGGAACTAAGGAAAGACAAAAACGCTGAATTTGATACTTTCAAAGGATTGCCGGGTTTGTTGGCCGACACTCTCCCAGACAAATACGGAAATCAACTTATCAATATATGGCTGGCACAACAAGGTAGGCCGCAAGACAGTATGAATCCGGTCGAAATGCTTTGCTTTACAGGCACCAGAGGTATGGGTGCTTTAGAGTTTGAGCCAATCACATTCAAAGAAAGTAAGCGCACATTTTCCATAGAAATAGAAAGTCTGGTTGATATTGCCCAAAAAATGCTATCCGGGCGGGAAGCTTTTACCACCAACCTGCAAAAAGATGAAGAAAGAGCCGTGCAGGAAATTTTAAAAATTGGGACATCGGCAGGTGGTGCGAGACCCAAAGCGGTAATTGCCTACAATGAGAAAACTGGAGAAGTTAAATCGGGGCAAACTAAGACACCCAATGGTTTTGAGCATTGGCTTATTAAATTAGACGGAGTAAGCGATGTACAATTGGGAGTAAGTAAAGGATATGGTCGTGTAGAGATGGCATATTACAATATGGCAATAGCCTGCGGTGTTGAGATGATGCCATCCAGACTCCTGGAAGAAAACGGCAGGGCACATTTTATGACCAAAAGATTCGATCGTGAAGGAGGAGATATTAAACACCACATCCAAACATTTTGTGCGTTAAAGCACTTCGATTATAATCTTGTAACCAGCTTTAGTTATGAACAGCTATTTCAGACCATGCGTGAAATAAAACTGAGCTATCCGGATGCAGAACAAATGTATAGAAGAATGGTACTCAATGTGATTGCCAGAAACTGCGATGATCATACCAAGAACTTTTCATTCAGGTTAAAAAAGGCAGGTAAATGGGAACTGGCACCAGCGTATGATGTTTGCCATGCATACAAACCAGATCACAGATGGGTAAGCCAACACGCCTTAAGCATAAATGGAAAGCGAACTGCCATTACAAAAGAAGACCTTTTAATTATTGGCAAATCCATAAAAAACAAAAAGGCAGCAAGCATTATTGAGGAGATAAGTGACACGGTCAGTCAATGGAAAAAATTCGCGAATGACGTTAATGTGCTTCCTGAAATCCGGGATGAAATTGCCAAAACATTAATAAACTTAAAGTAATACTGTAATAAGAGACTTAGAGACTTAGGGACGAAGAGACTTAGAGATGTACTCTTTTCATTGCGCCATTGAGCCGTTGCGCCGTTGCGCCGTTACGCCTTCTTCTATTCTTTCATTGATTTCATCAATAACCGGTTTAACATCGATATGTCTGTGACCGCCTTTTAAATGATGTACTGTAATATTATGTCTTGTAAATTCTTTCTCCTCAAACTTTTTTTCATCTTTCCCCCAAAACACGATTATCTTTTTATTATCAATTTTCATTATTTCATGTAGCACATCATACGGCCAGCGCCTGCATGTAAAACCCACCTGGTCAAAAAAATGAATTTTGAAATCTGAATTGTAAGATGGGGAAAGCAATACTATAAATTCCACTTTGTCTTTCCATTCATCACTCATTAAATTGTAAAGAAAGGGCACCACCTCAGATCCAAATGAATAACCTGCAAAAATAAATTTTTTGCGATTATGCTTTTTTAAATTCAAATCAATGTAAGGCAAAATACTATCCAGGGTTTGTTGAGGTGTCTTACGCTTGCGGAAATATTTATATGAATTAATACACATTAAAGGGATATTATTTGCACATAAACTGTCGGTTAATTTTTCATCAAAAGAGCTCCTGCCCGAATCACCCGTGAAAAAAATTACTAATGGTTTATCGCTGGTATTACTGCATTCCGGATTTATTATATAATTCGATTGCGCCTGTGCATCGCAGTAAATTATAATCAATAATAAAAACAGATACTTTCTGAACATGGCGGATAAGACAAAAGACAAAAGGAAAAAGACAAAAGTAATCTTAAAAAAGACACACGGTGCACGACCCACGGCGCAGAGGAAGAAGGCGTCAGGCGTGAGGTATGGGCTAAGAGCTCAGAGCACAGAGGAAGAAGGAATCAGCTATGAGGGATGAGGGAAAAACAGATTATCCTAATTTATCTTATATAATATAAGTGATTCAGCGTCTTTTATATAAATTAAATTACCGGCAACAACCGGAAAGGCAAAGATCGGAGTATCAGATACTTTGTAGCGCACAACTTCTGTATATACCTTTGAATCAGGTTTTAAAACAATAAGGTTTGAGGTACTGGTTAATCCTATCATAACAGAACCACAGTCTACAATTGTGCCGAAGTCGCTGCTTACTGCATTATCGATCCAGGCTGTCTCTCCTGTGGTAGCATTAATACAATATATTCTCTTCTGGTCGGTAAATCCATAAAGAAACCCGTCTTTAAGCACCGGAGTATTAAATTTAGCTCCGGTACCTGTATTTCTCCAAAGCTCTTGAGTGACATACTTATCTCCCTGTTTGTTTACTTTAATTGCATAAGTCCCGGTCCCCAATCCTGAATAATATATAGTCTGACCATCAATATACGGACTTACTGCGCTGAAATAACGCTCTTTCACAGGGGCCGGTACCTGCCACAGAAGCTTTCCGTCAGCAAGTGAGAGACCCATCAGATTCTTTTCTGTAAAAAGTACTACCTGCTTTGATTTATCGACTGTCATCACGGAAGGCGATGAAGAGGATGGTCCTTCTCCATTCCATTTCCATTTTTCGTTTCCTGTTAACAGATCATAAGCGACTACTATTCCTGTATCTTTCTTCCCGGCACTCACGATACATAAACCATCAATAATCAAAGGCGACATTGCCGTCCATGAATCAGTAACTGTTGGTATCAAATCTTCTTTGCGCCAGACAATCTTACCGCTTGAAGCATCAAAACATGACAGGACTCCTGCAATACCAACCGTTACTATCTTGTTGTCAGCAAATGATGGTGTACTTCGCGGACCGCCATGAGAAGCGTCAGGGCCAGTGACAACGGGTGCCGGATAACTGTTTCTCCAGATTTCTTTTCCGGTGGCTGCATCGACACATAAAATAACTTCATCACCTCCCTGACGGGTTATTAGGTAGATATTCCCCTTGACTAATACAGGCGTGGCATCGCCCTTACCAACCGGAATTTTCCACTGCTGAAGAAGTTCAGCCGGCCATGTTGACGGTGCTTTGAATCCTGTCACCTTGCTGTCGCGGGTAATTCCGCGCCATTGTGGCCAGTCCTGGGAAAAGGAGTCTGCTGAGCAGAAAAGAATAAGTGCAATCACGAAACTGAGGATCAGATTTACTTTCTTCATGTTTGATTTATTAAAATTCATTTTACCTGGCTTAGGCAAAATTAAGTTTAATTAAATTGAATTCCAACTGAAAGCTTTCAACGCGAAACACAAAACACTTTTCTGAATATACCCCTTTATATTTCGCTTTCTCTTGTCGCGTTGTCTCTTCGTCCTTTAGTCTCCTTTTCTCCCCTTCGCTCCCTTTAATTTAATTGTTATCGATTGCGAAGGTACAGACTCTTTAAAATAAAAATTTACTGCTGTAATTTTGTATTCAAAATCAGCCGGTCCGTTTGCTGTGGAATCTATATAACTGATTCTATCATTGTATACTTCAGTAATAGCTTTACTATTCCTGTATATCCTGCAATACCATACCTTGTTATCTTGTGCTATATCTGCCCCGTCTGGCAAATCCCATTGAAGGTGCACTTTGTTATCTGCTGACAGGTCAGCCGTAAAATTGCTTATCGCATCAGGTCTGTTATGTACAGATCCTTTGCGCTGGGCCAGGAGCCAGGAATTAAGTGTAGTTTCCTTCCCAACATAATCCCATACATTATGCGCAACACCTGGATATTCAGTGTACCTGATCTGAGTACCTCCATAATCAAGAACTGCCTTGTAGAGATCCCGGTCTGGCTGAACAGGTACTACAGGATCGTCCGACCCGTGAAAAATCCAGAATGGTATTGAGGCAATGATTGGTGCAATTTCTATATTTGGTCCTCCGCACTCAGCATAACCGGCAGCGAACATATCGGGATTCTTTTGAATTACTCCGTATGTTCCATAACCTCCCATTGAGACGCCATAAATGTAATACCTGTCCTGATCGAGATTGAATGCCTGTCTGACCATATCCATCATCTGGTATGTCTTAGACATCATGGGACTCGTTCTCGGATCAAAGCTATCGCCCCAGCCGTATATTTCTTCTCTGGGACATTTGGGTGTCAGCACTATACATGGATTGTCTGAAACGATAGGTTCATTATACCATTGAAGATTCCAGGTAGTGGTGTCAGTATATCCATGAAGGTATATTATCAATGGATATTTTTTACTGATATCATATGAAGGTGGCACAAACAGTCCGCATCTGAAATTATCAATGTACCAGTTTTGATAACCCCTCACACCTGACATTTGCTTTATAACAGGATTTTCATTCTCTTTTTTACAACTTAAAAAAAAGAAAATGGCTAGGAAAAGGTAAATCGTAATCCGATTCATAGCTTAGGTTTAAGAATATGACCGTTCAGTAAGAATATACCCTATTAAAACGGCATAATGGCGCTATGGCGTAACGACGCAACGGCGGCTTGAGTTTAAGGTTGAGACTGAGGTTGAGGTTAATTAAATTCTTCCATGTATGAGAGCCTGAAATAAATCGATATGATACCACATCTTTGCATAGAAATAGGAAAGTACCAGGAGTGCTGCCGCGAATGTAAATAATAATCCAAAGAATTTGCCGGCGACTGATTTTCCCGATTTGATTGCTTTTACGGAAATATCCTTAACCCAGCTTTCGAGTTTTATAAAAATTGGATAAAGGATCACCACTGTTATTGCCATTCCGAGAAATGTGAATGCAACCGGTTTATAGTAATCTTTATAGCTGACCATATAATTGGTTATGGCATTGGTTATAAGATTAACCGTAAGGATAGTGAGTGTCATTACAACAAAACGGAAGAAGTATCTGTACATAATATCGTTTTTTTAAGCGCTTAAAATTATTCTTTTATACGGGAATAGCAACTCCCATCGAATGACCACAGATATTGAGAAGATTATGTACATCACCGGTCTATTATATAATCCCATTTATCAAATCCAGCCACCCAGTCTATGAATAGCAGCCGGTATTCTTCAATAAGGTCTCTTACAATTTGATAATACCCGACATATTCAAAACCAAACAGATCAAGTGAACGCTGCTGGACCATCAGGTCGCGTGCTGCTTTACTAGTTATAATTGAAATTTTAAGGTAAACTCAGATCCCTTATCCGGAACAGAGTTCACTGAAATTGTGCCATCATGATTTTGCATTATTTGCTTTGACAGGCTTAACCCTATTCCTGAACCATTTTCTTTTGTTGTATAAAATGGTACAAAAATATCTTCAATAATATCACCGGGTATTCCAGTTCCATTATCCTCAACCTGAATTAATGTACCATCATCGGCATAGAAGGCTTTCAGGTGAATTGTTCCATTCTTCTTATTGGATAAAGCTTCAACAGCGTTTTTTATTAAATTTATAAGAATTTGTTCAACCTGGGCATAGTCTGCTACTATTGAAATATCTTCAGGATAAACACTTGCAGTGATTTTTATGTTATTGGAAATATTTGATTCCATGAGGATTTTGCATTTCCGGAAAAGACTATCAATAGTGAATTTGCAAAAATTAGGTTTTGGTAATGATGTTAAGCTTCTGTATTTATCAACAAAATCCAGTAATCCTTTTCCTGTTTCTTCAATGGTATTCAACCCGGAAAGTGTTTTAGTAACTATTTTATGATCAATAAGTTCCAATGGAATCGGTTTTTTGTCACCCACTTTTTTAAAATACCCTGAAATCACTGATGTAAGAGAGGTAATCGGACTAATAGAATTCATGATCTCATGGGTTAACACCCTGATTAATCTTTGCCAGGAATCGAGTTCTTTTTTATCGAGTTCATTGGTAATATCCTGAAATGAAACCAGTTTTATTACGTTGCTTTCAAATTTAAGTTCGGTGGATTTTACTAAAATATTTTGTAAAAGATTGGCTGTTTTCATCTTATGCAGAATCTCCTGCCCCGGTCTTATGGTATTAATAATTTTAAATAATTCATCATTTAGCGGTTTTAAAGAAGAGAGCTGCTGAGGTTGTTGAATGTTTAAATACCTCTTTGCAGCTTTGTTATAAATTCCTGTTTTGCCATTCGTATCAAAGGATAATAGTCCAATATCAACATGATCAACCACACTTTGCAGGAACTGGCTTGTTCTCTCATTTTCAATTTTAACATTCTGAATGATCGTATTCATCTGGTTCATTTTGTCATGTAATTTTCCGAATGAGTTATTTTTTGATTTTTCAGTGAACCGAATGGATGAGTCATGATCCTGAACCGATGAAAAGAATTTTTCCAGATCTGTATTTGTTTTGTTGACTTTATTTACCAGCAAATAGGTTTGCAACACTATCAGAAAAATGATACCTGTCAATGTATAATAGTATCCGCGGTCAAGATGCTGCAACACTATTCCTAATATTACACTGGTTATTACAATTAAAGTTACCCGGAAAAAGACATTGATGAAGAATCTATTTAGTACCATGGCTGTAACTTTCTATAGGTTGTACTTTTGCATTTTATTATACATTGTTTGTCTTGCTATATCCAGTTCTTTTGAAGCTTTCAAAACGCTTCCGTTATTGTTATTCAGGGCAGACTGCAAGGATTGTTTTTCAATTTCGGCAAAAGTTGGTGGATTTTGCCTCTGTGAAGTTTGCTGAGATGAATGTGAGATCATAAAATCATCAGGTGTAAGGATATCAGATTCGCATAATATAACTGCCTTTTCTATTGTATGACGTAACTCCCTGACATTTCCGGGCCAGTTATATTTCATGAGTTTGTCAAGGGTTTTGCTACTGAATTTCAGGCTGAATTTCTCGTATTTGGCTGCATACTCCTTTAAGAAATGTTCAGCAAGTAAAATAATATCTTCTCCTCTGTCGCGCAATGGGGGGATTTCAATTACAATAGTGTTAATCCGATAAATTAAATCTTCACGGAACAGGTTATTTGAGACCATTTCTTCCAGGTTCTTATTTGTTGCACAGATAAGACGTATATCAAAAGGTATTGGAGTCTTTGATCCGACTTTATGGATCACCCGGTTTTGAATTGCCGTAAGAAGTTTGGATTGCATTGTAAGGGAAAGATTGCCTATTTCATCCAGGAACAGTGTGCCTCCTGAAGCTGTCTCAAACCATCCTGTTTTATCTTCTCTGGCATCAGTAAATGCCCCTTTGATATGTCCGAACATCTCACTCTCAAATAATGATTCAGTAATTGTACCTATGTCAATGCTGATAAAGACTTCGTCGGCTCTGCGCGAATTATTATGTATTTCTTTTACAATTAGTTCTTTTCCTGTTCCATTCTCGCCTATGACTAAAACATTTGCATCTGTCCTGGCTACCTTGTTCAGTACCTTCAATACATTTTCCAGTGGCTGCGATTTCCCAATCAAAGGAGTATATTGTTTACAAAACCCTTTGTTTATCTGCTTTTGCCTGTCGCGGAGCTTTTTATTCTCAACCTTTGATTGCCTGAGTTTAAATGCTGCCTGCAAGGAAGTAATAAGTTTATTATTGTCCCATGGCTTTACTACAAAATCAGTGGCTCCTTCTTTTATAGCCCTTACAGCCAGATTAACATCGGAATAAGCAGTTATCATCACTATTGCGGCTAACGGATCTGATTTTAAAATACGATTGAGCCAGTATATACCTTCATTGCCTGTATTAACACCTGCTGAAAAGTTCATATCAAGTAAAATGACATCATACTCCTCCCTGTTTATGTAACTGATGATCTGATTAGGATTTGATATACCCGTTATATTGTCAAATTCAGGGTCAAGCAACTGAATCAATGCTTTTAAAACCTGTTTATGGTCGTCAACTATCAGTAATTTGCCATTCATTTTATATACTTGAATTTCATATTATGTCAATATAATGGACATTTAATGTCCTTATATTAGGCAAATATAGATAATGTTCTTTTGATTTAATTACTTAAGTAACTAATTTTCAGAAAGTAAAAAATTCTGGTATGGTAATTGAATATTGAGGGCAAGATTTCTTAAATTGTAAATGGTATGAATTAAACATGATTAGGAACTATTTCACCATAGCTCTTCGGAATATCAAAAGGTATTCAACATTTTCAATTCTGAATATTAGTGGTATGGCCATAGG
>Ga0209744_1000312_pt1 | contig 16129 bp, 20 predicted proteins | sample BarGraNGADG00311_2_FD_184494 | JGI IMG/M metagenome (GOLD analysis project Ga0209744, IMG submission 184494) | Arctic peat soil microbial communities from Barrow, Alaska - Barrow Graham LP Ref core NGADG0004-311 (SPAdes) (version 2) | ecosystem: Environmental > Terrestrial > Soil > Wetlands >... | reverse complement strand
TATAAGCAGGACTGTATCCGTGATGGCCTCTTCGGTGAACTCAAGAAGCGTCGCTTCTTTATGGCGCCAAGCGAGAAACGCAAGCAGAAGTCGATTGCTGCGCGCAGGCGCAAATAGGGCCGTTTTACCTGAAGATGAGAGTATGGGGCGCGCGAGCGCCCCTTTTTCGGTCTCTAGAGCCCTTGACACAGGAATCCACCGTCGACAGGGATGGATGTCCCGTTCACGTATCCGGCGACCGGAGACAGAAGGAACGTAATGAAGTTCGCGACATCTTCAGGATTGCCCGGTCTGCCAAGCGGGACTGCGTCAAGAAACCGGAGGCGCTCGGCCTCGAACTCCTGTCCGAAGAAGCCCTCCGTCATGGGAGTCCGTATGAGGCCGGGGATGATACAGTTCGAGCGTATTCCCCGAGAGCCGGCCTCGACTGCCACGGACTCGGAGATGCTCTCCAGTGCACGTTTCGAACTGTCATAGCTTGCTGAGGGCGTGTGATGGGGATGTCTATGGGCGTCGATCGAGGATACGAAGACGAAGCTTGCTGAGGAGGAGGCCCTGGACAGCGCAGCCTGCGCAAACTCGAAGGCGGCAAAGACGTTGACGTCGAATGTTTCCCGGAATTCGCAGGAGCGAGCTTTAGAGAAGGCATCGGTTCGCAGTTCTGCCGGCAGGAACACAAAGCCGTCAAGCTCTGTGGACCCGAGAAGGGCAACTGTACACCGATTGCGGTCGGATTCCCTGCGCAGATCTCCAGGCACGATGCCGATCAGTGCATCAGGAGACAACGTGTGAGCAAGAGCATTCAGACGTTCGGGGTGCCCTCCCACAAGCAGGAGGCGGGCATGCTCCCGGTCAAGCGAGGTGGTGAGGAGCGAGCCGATGCCGGCCGTGCTGCCTGCAATGGCAATCCTTCTTCCTGCCAGAGCAAGGTCCATTGGCTACTGGACAGGTATCATGCACAGAAGGACAAGGTCGTCGGTGCCTTCGTTGGCGAAACTGTGAATCGTCTCGGGCTCGATATAGATAGCGTGGTCGGGGCCGACATGACGAGTCTCACCTTCGCAGAAAGCAGTGCAGGTTCCCTTAATGACAAAGACCTCATGTTCCCAGGGGTGAGCGTGCCGCGGCGTGCACCCACTCGGTTTGACGACGAAGTACCGCATTGCAAACGTGGGGACTCCGTCCGAGCTATTGAGCATCCAGCGGATCGTTGTGCTACGGGCTCCGGCTTCAGTGACAGGAATCTCCTCGACGTCTTGGACTGCCTTGATAATCATGACGACCTCCAGTTGGACTACATAAAATGTATTATACTACAGTTGTCAGTGTAAGGCTCACGTCAGGACGGCCGTGCTTGCATTTTCCAAGTGAGCAAGTATTATTTATGTGAACCAGTCGATACATTCCAATCGTCAACCACGAGGTCGAGATGTTTAGGAGTCAATCCTTAGATGGGTTTTTGACCGAACTCTCATCGCGCAATCCAACTCCCGGTGGAGGCACTGCTGCCGGGCTTGCCGCGGCGATGGGTGTGGCTTTGGTCGAAATGGTCGCCAACGTCGTGGGTGCGCGTGATGACGCGGAAAAGAGCCGTCTGGCACCATTCGTCGAGGGCTGCGAAGCGTCGCGGGAAGAGTTTGCTGCGATGATGGACGAGGACAGCGCGGCATTCGAGGGCTACATGACTGCTGTGAGGTTTCCCAAGACGACCGATGACGAGAAACTTGTGCGACGTGCGGCCATGCAGGATGCGCTCAAGGGTTCGACGAGAGTTCCTCTCGCGCTGGCCGTACGAGTCTGTGATTTTGCCGAGTTTCTCGTCGCGACGTTTTGTGATGCGCCAAAGGACATTGCATCCGACCTGTATGTCGGCGCCGCAATGCTTGAGGCTGCCTATGCCGGAGCCATTGCCAACGTTTACGTCAATCTCGCATATCTACGAGATCCTGTCTTCAAAGATGAGACGCGTGTGACAGTTCAGCAGTGTCAGACGCGTGTTGCTGTGTTGAGCTCGTTCAAAGATTCTATCGGGCGCTTGCTGGCTATTGTGTGACCACTTGGCGAAAGAAGGCAGAGGATCATGAACTTCACTGAACAAGAACTGTTGGAAAAGACGTCCCGGGAGTTGTACGAGATTGCGAAAGTACTGCATGTTCGGAACTATACACGGCTTAAGAAGCCGGAACTCATCGAGGAGCTGTTGAAACTTGGGGGTAAGGATGCTAACGATCAGGAGGGGTCTGCCATGAGCTCCATGAGGCCCTACGACAACCATGACAAGCCTGAGGTAGTGACTGAGCACCTCGACATCGAACAGGAACGTGTACCGGCGCACGTTGTTTCTGGGGCCGTCATCTCTAGTTCGTCTGAGCGCCGTGGCGGAGAGGTTCCACGGACAGGGGGAGAGGTTCCACGGACAGGGGGAGAGGTTCCACGGACAGGGGGAGAGGAGTTCACTGCCTCGGGCCTGTGCGAAATCCTCGCGGAGGGTTATGGGTTCATGCGTTCCAACTACTTCCCTTCCTCGTCGGACGTCTATGTCTCGCCCCCCATGATCCGACGGTTCGGTCTTCGGACCGGTGACTGGCTCGAGGGTACCGTCCACCTGCCGCGCGGGGACAAGGAGAAGTACTCCTCACTGATGCGCATCCGTAGCATCAATGGCATTGGCATCGAAGGGTACGTAGTCGCTCGGCCGCAATTTGAGTCACTCACACCGATTTTTCCCAACAAGCATCTCAAACTGGAAACGCCCAACTGCAGCATGGCAGTGCGTCTCCTTGAGCTCGTTGCTCCTATTGGCAAGGGCCAGCGTGGCCTGATCGTGTCTCCACCGAAGGCCGGGAAGACGACCATTCTCAAGGCCATTGCGCAAAGCATCGAGTACAATCACCCCGAGGTCACGCTGATGGTGCTCCTTATCGATGAGCGACCCGAGGAAGTCACGGACATGAAGCAGTCGATTCGGAGCGAGGTGATCAGTTCGACGTTCGACCAGCCTCCCGAGAACCATATTCGAGTCGTCGAGCTGGCCCTGGAGCGGGCAAAGCGCCTGGTCGAGGTCAAGAAGGATGTCGTCATCCTCATGGATGGTATCACGCGGCTCACGCGCGCTTACAACCTCATCAGTTCCTCGTCTGGGAAGACTCTGTCGGGCGGTCTCGATCCAACTGCAATCCGTGGTCCGAAGAGAGTCATCGGAGCTGCGCGGAACATGGTCGAGGGCGGCAGTCTCACGATCATCGCAACAGCGCTCATCGAGACGGGAAGCCGCTTGGACCAGGTCATCTATGAAGAATTCAAGGGCACAGGCAACATGGAACTCGTTCTGGACCGTGAGCTGGCTGAGCGTCGCGTTTTCCCCGCCATCGACGTCCGGAAGTCCGGCACACGGCGCGAAGAGCTACTGTACACGCCCGAGGAGTATCGCAAGATCTGGGCTCTCAGACAGTTCATCGGCAACGAGGATCCGACGGAGAGTCTTGAGAAACTCATCGCCATGCTTCAGAGAACTGCCAATAATCGGGAGTTTCTGGCCAACATTGTGGCGCAGGACAGCGCTGGACGCTAGGCATCATGGATAGTCTTTCTGGCAGGATCGAGGTCGTTGCCGGCTGCATGTTCTCGGGGAAATCCGAGGAGCTCATTCGACGCCTCAAGAGGGCTCAGATTGCGAGGCAGAAGGTCATCGCTCTCAAGTCGTCTCTGGATGACCGCTATGGGCTTGAGACGATCACGAGCCATTCGGGTATTCGCCTTGAATCAGCTATCGTGGCATCTCCTTCTGACGTGCTCAGGATTGTCGAGGAGAGGCAGGTGGAAGTCGTTGGCATCGACGAGGTGCAGTTCTTCGATCCCGGGATTATCGAGGTTGCAGAGTATCTTGCGGGCAAGGGCGTTCGTGTCATCCTCGCTGGACTCGACCAGGACTTTCGTGGTGAGCCGTTCGGACCTATGCCTGAACTGCTTTCGCTTGCGGAAGAAGTGACGAAGCTGACGGCTGTATGCATGGTATGTGGCAGACCGGCGACGCGTACTCAGCGCATCGTCAATGGACGTCCAGCGCGATACGATGACCCGGTGGTGATGATAGGTGCAGCCGAGAGCTATGAAGCACGCTGTCGTGAGCACCATGTAGTTCCAGGTCGACCAGAGCGTGTACTGGAAACGGAGTGCCTTATTTGAAGTACAAAGAGAGCCGATGAGCCTAGAGACAGAACAGTTGGCACGTAGAATCCATGAGATCGACGAGCGAGTTGCCAACCTGCGCTACGATGTCGATCAGAAGGAAATCCAGAAGCTTACTCTGGAGCGCCGCATGATGGACTCCCTGTTGGAGCTTCTCACTCGCGAAGAATCTCTGAGGGCTCAGCTTGCCGACAACGATGCGCTTCTTGTAGAGGGAACGGATTCCGAGTTCGCTGCCATGATCGCAGAAGAAAAGGTCCGACTTCGGCGGGGACTGGAAGCTGTTCACGCTCAGATCGAGGAAGAACGCATTCCCAAAGACCCGGATGACGACAAGAATATCATCATCGAGATCCGGGGAGGAGTTGGTGGCGACGAAGCGGCCTTGTTTGCCGCCGATCTGTTTCGCATGTACTCGTACTTCGCAAGTCAGCATGGCCTCAAGATAGAGGTCATCTCGAGTCACCAAACCGAGATCGGGGGGTTTAAGGAAATTATCTTCTCGGTGCTTGGGGTAGGAAGCTACAAGCTCTTCAAGTTCGAGAGTGGCGTCCACCGCGTCCAGCGTGTCCCTGAGACGGAGGCTTCTGGGCGCATTCACACATCCACCGCTACCGTAGCGGTGCTGCCTGAAGCTGAAGATGTCGACGTGCATATCGACGACGACGACATCAGGCTTGAGCTGTTTCATGCGTCTGGACATGGAGGACAGAACGTTCAGAAGGTAGAGACGGCTGTCCGCATGACGCACATTCCAACAGGCATCACTGCGTCATGCCAAGATGAGAGGTCCCAGCTGAAGAACAAGGAGAAGGCTCTCAAGGTGCTGCGATCCCGCGTCTATGAGTTCATGAAAGAAAAGGCCGACAGTGAGATGATCAATGAGCGTAGGGCTCAGATCGGCAGTGGCATGCGCAACATGCGTATCCGTACCTACAATTTTCCTCAAGGTCGCCTGACTGACCATCGGATTGGTCTGTCCCTGTACAATTTGCCTCTCATCATGGAGGGAAACCTCGATCCAGTAGTCGACGCTCTTCACCGGGCTTCCCGGGAGAGGACTCTTGAGACGCCCATTGTGCAGGACAACGACGATTGACTCTGCGAGAAGTACTTGCGCATGCTGAGCAGCGCGCTCAGCTCTCGTTGCAAAAACACGGTGAACTGCAGTACGTTGTTGCGGCGAGCAGAGGATGGAGCCGTTCAGATCTGCTCATCCAACTGGCTCTACCTGCTAAGCATGGCATGCAGATATCTGTGGAGCATGCTGCCCAACAACTGGCCGATGGATGCCCTGCGGAGTATCTCACCGGCTATGCCGCTTTCTGTGATATCGTCGTACGAGTGCGGGAGGGCGTTCTTGTGCCTCGGTCGGAGACGGAACGTCTGGTGGAGATCGCCGGGGACTTCATTATCGAGCAGGATCGCCCCCGCCCCATCGCACTGGACCTTTGCTCCGGTTCGGGGGCTATCGCTCTGGCACTGGCCGCCAGACTGCCACAGGTAGCGGTCGTGGGACTGGAGCTCGACCCTGTATCTATATCGTGTTCCCGCGAATCCGCCTTGGACGCGGGTCTGTCAGAGCGAGTCAGGTTCGTCCAGGGCAACGTACTGGCAGCGTGGGGTCTTGCTCTCACCGATTTCCACAGTCGCACCGATGTCATTGTCAGCAATCCTCCTTATGTCCGTGAGCAGCGTCTGTTCTCGGCGCACGCGTCCTCGCCCTTTGAACCGGTCCGGGCACTCTATGGCGGTACGTCAGGCATGGTTTTCTACAAACGGATCATTGCACAGGCTTGCGACTGGTTGCGACCCGGTGGCCTGCTGCTGCTGGAGATTGACGATGGACTGGAACAGGGCATACTGAAGCTGTTTAAGCGGTATGGACTGCAGGGGGGACGCTGGTCGCCTGACCTCAGGGGGTTGCCGCGCTACGCGGAGGCGCGTCGAGCAAAATGAACACGTTCAACTACATCTTGCGTGATCTTGCGGTTTTTGCCGTTGCATACCTCGTCGGTTCTCTGCCGTTAAGCTACATCTTCGCCAAAATAATCAAGGGTGTGGACATCACGAAGGTGGGCAGCAGGAACATGGGAGCTACGAATGTGTTGCGCACCGCAGGCCCTGTTCCTGCCGCATTCGCTTTTGCTGGCGACTTTCTGAAGGCAGTACTCCTTCTGCTCGTGCTGACAAGGTTCTTTCCAGCCATATCGCGCGAAGCACTGCTTGTGGCGGCTGTTGCCGTGGTCATGGGTCATGATTTCTCCGTTCTTGCCGGATTCAAGGGAGGGAAGGGTGTTGCTACGACCTTCGGAGTTGTGTTTGTTCTGAGCTGGCCCGTCGCTCTCGTGGAGTTGGGCATCTGGCTTGTTGTCATGGCGCTCTGCAATACCGTTTCGCTGGCATCAGTGGCCGTGTTCGCCACTCTTCCAGTTGCCGCGCTTATTCTGAGACAGCCGCCGAAACTTATTCTGATTTACGCCCTGCTTGCTGTGTTGGGCATCGTTCGGCATGCCGCGAACATCGGTCGGTTGAGGGCCGGGAAAGAGCCCAAGCTCGATCCGTCCTATTTTCGGAGGCGGTAGATGTCTCTTCCTGCGATTGTCCTATTGGACACTTGCTCAGACGCCGATGTTCGGCGGCTGTCCGAGCGCATTGCTTTGGGAGCCGTCGCAGTGTTCCCGACGGACACCGTCTATGGCATTGGCTGCAACGCGGCGTGCGTATCTTCGGTTGCCAGGGTGTTCGCAGCAAAGCATCGCAAACCTGCCAAGGCGTTGCCCGTGTTCGTACCTGATATCGATCGTGTCCTGCCGTGGATCGAGCCTGCGGCACATGTGATGGCCCAGCGTCTTGCCAGGGCATTCTGGCCCGGAGCGCTTACCATCGTCGTCGATGTTGCGGGGAGTGGTTGCCACACACAGCCCCTGCCCTACCCAGAAGCATCCAGCATCGGTTTCCGGGTGCCCCGCCACACTGGACTCCTTCGCTTGCTTGTCGGCGGCCTCGTGATGGCGCAGACAAGTCTGAATGAGAGCGGTGAGAGTGTCATTGAGCGTCTGGACGCGCCTGGGGCCGCCGGATTGCTGGAACAGGCGGATCTGGTCCTGGACAGCCGACGGCGTCCGGAAGGCCGGCCATCGACGGTTATCAGATTGACAGCGGGGTCGTGGTCCATGCTGCGCGAAGGCAGTATCTCTTCTGCGGACGTGAATGCGGCACTCTTGAGAGAGGTTTCGTGAACCGAGACATTGCTATCGACGGGCCGTCTGGATCTGGCAAGACATCGGTGGGACTGCGTGTGGCCGATGAGCTTGGCTTCATGCTCGTCGACTCTGGGCTGTTGTACCGAGTGTTCACCGCTGCATATGCCGAGCAGTTTCCGTCTGACCGTTGTCTGCGGAGCGATCGCCTTTTGGATATCCTCGAGCGTTGTATAAGCTACGAGCCCGGCGGTACGGTTCTGTTTGACGGGCGCGTTCTCCGGTTGTCCCTCCACGACCCGAGAGTAGACAGCCTCGTGTCGCCTGTCAGTGCGGTGCCACAGGTACGGGCAGCCGTGAACAGGGAGTTGCGACGCATCGCCTTGCTCCAGGATATTGTCATGGTTGGCCGGGACATAGGAACGACGGTTCTTCCCAAGGCATTTCTGAAGGTGTTCATTACTGCGGACCCGGATGTTCGCGCCAGGCGGCGAGTCGCCCAGCTGGAGCGTCAGGGTAGCCCGGCCGACTACGGAGCCGTGCTGACCAACATCAAGGAACGTGATGCGATAGACTCGTCCCGAGAAGACTCGCCTCTTCGATGCACAGAGGAGCACGTCAAGCTGGACAACTCTGCTGACGGCTCCGATGGAGTCGTGCAGGCGATCCTGGCCGAGTATCGCAGGAGGCTTGAGCATGCTGTATGAGCTGGTTGTCCCGATAGGCAGGCTCTGGTTCAGGACCTTCTTCAAACTCCACGTCATTGGGCTTGAGAATGTACCGAGGCACGGACCAGGACTCATCTGCGGTAACCACTGCAGCTATCTGGATCCCATGCTTGCCGCCGCCGCGGTGCCGCGCAAGATCTACAACGTGTCACGCAAGGAAATCTACCAGCAGCCACTGCTGGGGCCATTCATACGCCGTCTGGGCGCCGTACGCATCGACAGAGAGTCTCTGGCCGACAAGAGTGCCCTTCAAACAGTGCTGGCAATCATGGACCACGGTGACTTGTGCATGATCTACCCCGAGGGAACGCGGTCACCAGACGGGCGTCTGCAAAACCCTCGCAACGGGGCGGCATTCCTGGCAGTGAAGTCCGGAGCGCCGGTGGTCCCCATGACCATCATCGGCTCATACGAGTGCTGGTCCAGGCAGAGGAGAATCCCCAGAACCGGTCGCATTACCGTGCGCATAGGCCCTCCGGTCACGTATCGCCTCCCCCCGGAGCGCGAGAGTCGGAAAGAAGACCTGACGGCAATCAGCATGGACATCATGGGTCGCATTCGGACGCTGCAGGAACAGGGGCATGCCTGATATGCGCGTTCTGCTGGCACGCGAGCTGGGCTACTGTTCGGGTGTTCGGCGAGCGATTGACGCTGCTGAGACGGCCTTGCGCTTGGAAGGAACGGTTGCGGCGACAGATACGCTCCTTCACAACGCTGGTGAGATGAACCGGCTTGGTTCCATGGGGCTGCGATCTGTGGAACTGCTGAGCGACGAGGAGCTGGGTGCTGCGACGGTTCTCCTGCCTGCTCACGGTTCGACGTTGTCGGAGCACCTTGGAAGGATTGCCAGCGCGCGAGCCGTGAGGGATCTGACCTGCCCCATCGTGAACCGGGCCCGCGACGCCGTAAGCCGGTTTGCAGATGCTGGCGTTCCTGTCATTGTCGTCGGAGACAAAGAGCATCGAGAGACGCGGTACCTCATGGAGGCTGCTGGCAGTCACCTGCTCAGGGTCGTGGCTTCGGAGCAGGACCTGGACATTCTTGAGATATCGGTTTCTCGTGTAGGAGTCGTCTACCAGACGACACAGTCTCGCGAGTTCAGACAGCAGGTCCTGGAATGGTTTCGACGGAGGGGAATCGAGGTTGCCGAAGAGATGACGCTGTGTCCGGAGGTATTGCGAAGGCAGGACGGAGCTGTCGCTCTGGCCCGGCGTTGCACGGTCATGCTAGTCCTGGGAGATAGTTCCAGTGCCAATACGAGAAGATTGGTGGCGGTAGCTGCCTCTGCATGTCCGAGGACGTATCTCATAGGGGACGCGGCCGTGTTGCCCGAGGTGGGGCTGAACTGTGTGGACATTGTGGGAGTCGTAAGCGGCACGTCTTGCCCCCAGGCAGCAATCGATGAAGTCATGGCGGGGCTGAGGCAAGTCTGTCCCGACGTTCGCGTGGAGGTGGACGCATGACCCGTGTCTGTGTTGTCGGTGCGGGTGCCTGGGGAACTGCAATAGCCAATCTGGCTGCGGTTAAGGCGACCGTGGTCCTCTGGGTACACGGAGAAGACACGCTCATGACGCTGCGCGATGTCCGGGAGAATACTCTCTATCTCCCTGGCGTACGGTTGCGGGACAACGTTGAGCCGACCGACGATCTCCTGGGTGCCTGGCGTTCGGCTGATGCCATCATTCTGGCGGTACCCACACAGAGACTGCGGGCGATGTTTCGCAAGCTGGCTCCCAAGTTACGCCGACCGAGCATTCCTTTGCTGAATCTCAGCAAGGGGCTGGAACGGGAAACGCATCTGCGGGTGTCTCAACTGCTGTGTGAGGATCTGGAACTCAGTGATTATGATCACTATGCGGCTCTATCTGGACCCAATTTCGCTCCCGAGATTGCTCGAAATCTGCCGGCGGCCACTGTTATCGCCAGCCGGGGACCAGCTGCGCGCCGCCACTTTCAGGAGCTCCTCTCAGGCGGTTCGGTCAGGGCATACACAAGTGCGGACCTGGTGGGAGTGGAGCTGGGTGGGGCGCTCAAGAACGTGTACGCTGTCGCAGCAGGCTTGTCCGACGGCCTGGGATTTGGCGACAGCTCGAAAGCATCTTTGATTGTCCGCAGCCTCCATGAGTTGGTCAAGATCGCGACGGCGCTTGGGGCAGACCCGGTTACAATCAATGGGCTTGCTGGAGCAGGGGATCTGATTGCAACCAGCTTTAGCAGGCTAAGCCGCAACCGCATGGCGGGTGAAGCGATTGGCAGGGGGGCGTCGGCTTCTGAGCTTCAAACCGGCCAGCGAACTGTCATTGAGGGACTCCCAACCCTCGAAGCTCTTGCAAAAATCGCTGAACTGAGTAACATTGAATTGCCTGTCGTCCGTCAGCTGCACGGGATCGTTGCCGGAAGCGTCACGCCTCTGGTTGGTCTCCAGCGTCTGATGAGCAGAGAAACGAAAAGCGAGTTCTAGCAGACGAATTCGAAAAGGTGGTCAGGTGACAAAGTCGGATCTTGTGGTAGCGGTTGCAGCAAAGACAGGTTGTTCCAGAGCGGTTGTGGAAAACGTGCTGCACCAGGCTTTGAGCACTTCCAGCAAGGAGTTGCGGGCAGGTCGTAAGGTTACCCTGACCGGTTTTGGGGCTTTCTGTGTGTCCATAAGAAAGGCTCACTCGGGTGTGAACCCGAGAACGCGTGAAGCGGTGAACGTGCCGGAGAAGCGTGTTGTAACCTTTCGGACTAGCGGAAAACTGAAGAAGCTGGTTGAGAACAAATAGTCGGGGCGTAGCGTAGTTTGGCTAGCGCACCAGCATGGGGTGCTGGGGGTCACAAGTTCGAATCTTGTCGCCCCGACCACTATTTGTCGGGATGTGGCTCAGCTTGGTAGAGCGCTTGGTTCGGGACTAAGAGGTCGTGGGTTCGAATCCCACCATCCCGACCAGCAATTATCCAAACCGGAGGGGTACGAATATGATCGAGGAGTTCATTCAGAACTTACGGCAGGTTGAGGTCGAGGCGAAAGGCGTCATCAAGGTTGCAAGAGAGAGAGTTCAGACCATCCAGAGTGAAGCCGAGTCTTCTCTCGCCGCGGTCAGAGCCTCCGTAGAATTGTCGCTGCAGCAGCGACTCGACGCAATTGATCGGGAAACGAACCAGCACATGAAACTTGCCGAGGATCAGCTTCGCCGAGATCTCAAAGAACAGCTTGAGACCCTCGAGCACCGGGCGCAGGATCGTAAACCTGTGGCTCTGGATTTGCTTCTGTCAAGGCTCACCGCTCGCTAGGATGGCGATCGACAAAGTACGAGAGTTCGCTCTTGCCTTTCCGCACAACAGGGAAGACCAGGTTCTGTCTTGCTTGTTCGGCGCGGGAATGGTACACCTGACTTCTTATACCCCATCAGATGATTCCCAAATAGATACAGCTGCCCTGTCTTCGCTGGACATCTGTCGTCTGGAGAGGGAACGGTCGTTGTGCCATGTCGCCGAGGAGTTGGAGCTTGCCAGCGCAACGCTCTCCTTTTTCGCCGAAGTAGACCCCGTGACCAAGGGACTCGTTCAGAGTTTTTTCCCAGACGAAGTGTATGTCAATGTCGCCGACATGAGCAAGACCGCTTCGACGGCTTCGAGCAATGGTTACACAGGCATGATGCGCAGTATTCTTGTACTGAAAGTCCAGCTGGCGGAACTGCGCCATCGCGTTGACCAGCTTGAGCAGGATCGGGCGACGATGCTGCCGTGGTCGTCTCTGCCGGTGGATTTCGGCGAGGTTTCCCGATGGCAACGGATTGCGCTTATTGCCGGTACCATATCGTCGTTGGACCTGGCGCGAGCTGTCAAGCGTCTTTTGGATCATGGCACTTCCGTTGCAGTTGATGCAGTGTCTGAGACGAAGAGCACGAGTAACGTGGTCGTTGCCTACCTGCGTACCCAGACGGATGACGTTCGCGCCGTGCTGGCGTCGCAGGGTTTTGTCGAGGAGGACTTGTCGCATACCAATGGTACCGTAGCGTCTCTGATCGACCGTATGACGGAAGAGGATCGTGCGGTTCGTGAGAAGAACGCGGCACTCCAACTTGAGGTTGCCACATTCCTCGCCCGCAAACAGGAGATAGTTGTGTATCGCGAGTATCTCTTGAATGAACGGACACGTCTGGAGGCTTCGCATGACATCACTCGGACCGAGCGCTGCAGCGTGGTCACCGGCTATGTTCGAGAAGTCGAGGTGGAGTCTCTGGAGCAGTTGTGCGAAGGTTTCGGCGTCGTCTGCATGACGGGGGATCCCACTGAGGGAGACAGCACTCCCGTTTCCATCACCAACAACAAATGGCTCAAGCCCATGGAGATCCTGATCAACATGTTTGGATTTCCGGTCTACTCGACGTTTGACCCGACAGTCTTTCTGGCCATTCCGTTTCTCCTCTTCTTCGCTCTCTGTCTGGGGGATGTTTTGTACGGGGCCATCCAGATAGGGATCTGCCTCTATTTCATGCGCAAGTACAGGCAGTCGACGGGCGTACACAACTTTATGATGGTATTCCTGTATGGCGGCGTTGCTGCGATGGTAGCAGGTGCGCTCACCGGCAGTTGGGGAGGAGACCTTATCTCAGAGACGTACCTGGGGAAGGGAAACGCGGTCGCGAGGTTCGTTACGTCGCTCAGGATCATAGATCCTCTTCAGTCCGCGTTCCAGTTCCTGATGGTCGCCTGGATCATCGGCGCGTTGAATCAGTTGTATGGAGTTGGTCTGGCTATCTACAAGGCGGCACGGAGACGCGATTATGCCTCCATCGTTTATGATTGTGTCGGCTGGCTGCTGTTTCTCCCGGCCATCTCAGCGCTGTTGTTCATAGGGACCAAGTGGGGCACTGCATTCAGGTCCGGATACCTCATCGCTTTGGCGACAGGGCTTGTGCTCCTTCTTCTTGGGGGAGCGCGACAGGGTAAGGGTGTGGGCAAGGTGTTGACGGCTCTCGTGAACCTCTACGGTATCCAGAGCTCTTATGGCGCTGGTTCGTTCCTGGGCGATGTACTCTCATACTCGCGCCTGCTGGCATTGGGACTGACTACCTCGATGCTTGGCTCAGCCTTTAACATGATCGGGTCTCTCGTGAAGGTTCCTGTTCTTGGTCTGATTGTGGGCGCTCTGGTGCTCGTGTTTGGGCATCTGCTGAACTATTTCATGGGTGCCATGGGTGCGTTCATCCATTCTGCGCGCCTCATTTTGCTCGAGTTCTTTGGACGGTTCTACGAGGGGGGAGCGCCTCGGTTCCATCGTTTTGGCTTCTCGTCGGAAGTTGTCAAGATTGTCGACACATCGACTGTTCGGGGAAAATAGGAGGTACATCATGGGTATTGAAGCGTTGTGGTCAATTCTCGTCGGAGCTCTTGTAACGGCGCTCAGTGCTGTTGGGGCGGCGTTCGCCTTCAAGCTCTCGAACACGCCGATGACATCGCTGAGTTCGCTCTGGATATTCATGGGAGCAGTTTTTGTCATCACTCTCGGTGGTCTCGGGTCTGCCATAGGAATTCGTATCAGTGGATCCCAGGCGGCTGGAGTACTCTCCGAGAAGCCGGAGCTTTTTGGCAAAATGTTTGTCATGATGGCTCTTCCAGGCACACAGGGATTCTATAGCTTCGTGTGCGGAATCATGATGATTGTACTATCTGGTGTTCTCAACAAGGGAACGGTCATCTCCAACGCGAAGGGTCTTGCGTTTCTGACAGTCGGAATCGGCGTCGGCCTTGTTGAGTGGTTGTCCGCCGTCCTCCAGGGACAGGCGTCGGCTGCGGCGGAGAGCCTGACCGGGCGCCAGCCCAGCAGCTCGGGTCAAGCAATCCTCATACCTGCTCTCGTTGAGACCTATGCAGTCATAGCTCTGGTTTCCGGCATTCTGCTCATTGTCTGGATCTCTCAGGCAGTCTTCTAGGACGTTTTGCACATGGGAACCGAGGAACTCAGAACTGCGGTTCTCCAGGAGGCGACTGCAGAGGCGACCGCCCTCATTAAGGTCGCCACTGTTGAGGCTTCACAACTTGTCGACGGTCAGAGGCGACAGCTGGAGGAAGATTCCAATGCCCGGGTAGCGGAGCATCGTGCTCTCCGGGATCGTGAGGTTACAACGAAAGCGGTTGCGCTGAAGATCGAGTTGAGAAATGCCATCCTCAAGCGTAAGCAGGAACTGCTTGAAGGACTCTATCAGGAGATCGAACAGAAAGTCAGGAACGATGATGCCCTCTATCATGCGTATCTCGAGCGAGCGGTGAAACAGATTGGACAAGAAATCCCAGTCTCCATCGAGTGCCGAAGTCAAGACGAGCCCATCATCAGGGTACTGTTGCCCAAACGTGGGAAGTGGAAGGGAGTACGTATCGATGCGGTGCTCGCCGACAGCAATGGAGGCTTCATTGTCCACTTTGCCGAGGCGGAGCTCGACTTGACCCTGTCGGCGGCGTCCGTTGCCCTCCGAGAGGTCACGCTCGTTGAGGTCGCACAAGTACTGTTTGGCGACACGAGATGATCGCTCCGCTCACCCCACATCAGGCCGATTCGAGCGACTACGCGTACGTCTCGGGCTCGTTTTCTGTCAGGCGAGGGTTGCTCCTTCCGGTCCAGGAGCTTCGGAGTGCATCACAGGCAGGCAAGGCCGAGTCTTTGCTGGCAGCTCTCAATCGCAGTGTCTACGCGCCCATTGGGAACGACATGTCGGCAGCCGAGGTCCTGGCCAGGGTCGAGAGCACGTGGCAGGCCTTTTTGGCACAGGCGACGCGTGATTTGCCGGAGAGCTTCCTCCCGTACCTGCTCGCAACCCTTGATGAGAAAGAATACGCGAAGGTTGGTCTGGCCGAAGCTCTTCTTGGTGGGGATGCCGGGGTACGCACTGATGGAACAAGCGGTGAGTACGCAGCGTACTGCGCGCGTATCCAGACGGGGGGAAGTTCCCCTGGGCTGCTTGCGGAATCGGTTTTTGGGATTTCGCTCTCAGAGGGGCTGGAAGCAGCGCAGGCGGGAGCCTCGGCTTCCGACGCCCAGACAGTGTTCGACTTCTCCTTCGAGACGACCCTGGATGGTCTGGCGAGGATCTATGGACATCCTGCTGTCATGGCATACGTGGATGGCCTGTTGAAGCTCATGCTGGCCGGACATGCACTGAAAATGAAGCTTCGCAGCACATCCGGCGTTGGAGCTCCTCTGGAGAGACTGTTGCCGTTCCTGAAGCCAGAGATACGAGTGTCGCTCGCATTGGTTGTGGAACGCATCCAGGGCATACCGTGGGACACGCTCCAGCCGGCGGATCTCGTTCAGGAAGCTTCGGCATACGTACTCGCCGTCGGCCGGCGATACACTCCTGAAGAGCGGATACAGATGCTTGAGGACGCTCTGGAGTCGTGGCTTGTCGGACGCCCGGAAGCGACAGGATTCGAACCATATGGAGTTGGAGTCGTCTTTGCCTATCTGATGGACTTCAGGCGAGAAGTCTGGTCACTACGGCGGCTTCTGAAAGCGGCAGCGTCCACGAGGCCGCGTGTTGATGGACCAGGAGTGGAATTGTGAGCAAAGCGGCGGTTGTGACGACGCGGGACTCCGTCGGGGCATTTGAGGCGCTGGGTTTTGTAGGCACTGTTGTCGAGGATGGTCTTCAAGCATCTCAGGCTGTTCAATCGATTGCTCGTTCGGGGAGATTCGGGCTGGTCCTGCTGACGTCCGATGTGGCCGATGTGTGGTCTGGGTCGGCGGCGGCGCGCAGACTTGTGGTACCCGTGGTGCTGGTAATCCCAGTGACTTCATCAGCTTCAGGCGCAGCGACTGTTGCCGTGAGGCATCTCATAGAGAATGCAGTAGGCATTGACCTAGTTGGAAAAATGATGGAGGAGAAAAGCCATGACACACGGTGAGATCGTCAAGGTTGCCGGACCGCTCGTCGTCGCCAAGGATCTGACGAATCCGCAGATGTATGAACTGGTGCGCGTCGGCGATGCGAAGCTCTTTGGTGAGATTATCGAGCTTCGAGGAGAGATGGC
>Ga0209744_1000308_pt1 | contig 16218 bp, 14 predicted proteins | sample BarGraNGADG00311_2_FD_184494 | JGI IMG/M metagenome (GOLD analysis project Ga0209744, IMG submission 184494) | Arctic peat soil microbial communities from Barrow, Alaska - Barrow Graham LP Ref core NGADG0004-311 (SPAdes) (version 2) | ecosystem: Environmental > Terrestrial > Soil > Wetlands >... | reverse complement strand
GATAAACGCGATCTGGGAAAACAGGAGCAGTCTCGAGCCCAGCAGTGAAAGCTGGGAGAAGCCCAAGGTGCTCGACCTCCTCAAGCTGCTGCCCGGCACCAACTGCCGAGAGTGCGGGGTGCCCACATGCATGGCGTACGCCGCGAAGCTCGCCGACGGCAAGATGCGCCTGAAGGACTGCCCCCGCCTGGACGACGAAGACTGCGCCGAGCAGCTTTCGTGCCTGCAGGACATGGGCCTCTAGCGGCAGGGCGCGGCGCGCCATGGGCGAATCCATACAGTGCACTTGCAGCAAAATGCACCGCCGGTGCCAGGCACCTGTGGTGCATTCTTGGAGGAAAAGGAGACGGAGATGAAGCGAGCACTCGGGGCCAGGATGGCACTCTACCCGATGCCAGTCACGCTCGTCGGCGCGAACGTGGAGGGCAAGCCCAACTACATGACGGTGGCCCACGTCGGAATAATGGACCTGGGCAGCATCAGCCTGGGCGTCAACAAGGTCCACTACACCAACCGCGGCATCAAGGCTAACAGGACCTTCAGCGTCAACCTCCCGCCCGAGGGCCTGGTCAAGGAGACCGACTACTGCGGGCTCGTCTCGGGGAGCAAGCGCGACAAGACCGGCCTGTTCAAGACATTCTACGGCGTGTTGGGGACCGCCCCCATGATCGAGCAGTGCCCCGTGAACATAGAGTGCAGGCTGGCGTCCACCATCGACATGAAGACGCACGACATCTTCATCGGGGAGATCGTCGAGGTCCACTGCGACGAGGACTGCCTCGACGGCCAGGCGATCGACATCACCAGGGTGAAACCGCTGCTGTTCGCGATGGGCGACCCCGCGCAGTTCACGGCGTCCTCCAGCTACTACCGCCTGGGCGAGCGCCTCGCGCCGGCCTGGGAGGCGGGCAAGCCGCTGTTGAAGTAGGCGCCGGTGGGCTCAGCGGCAGGCTATGCCGCCGCAGAGTACCACGTCGCCGTCGTACATCACTACGGACTGGCCGGGAGCTACCGGCTCCTGCGGCTCGGCGAACTCCAGGACGGCGAGGTCACCTTCGAGCGGCGCCAGCACCCCCGCGACCTCACCTCGCCTGTATCGCGTCTTCGCCAGCACCGCGAGCGGTGCGCCGGGCCTTGGGACCGACAGGTAATTCATGTCGCGTAGCGCCAGGCGCTCCCGGCAACGGAAGCGGCTCGCCGGAGCGACCGTGATCGCGTTGCCCTCCGGGTCGACGTCTATGACGTAGACCGGCTCGGACATCGAGACCCCCAGCCCGTGCCTCTGCCCCACCGTGTAGTTGTGCAAGCCCCGGTGGACGCCGATCTCCATGCCGCGGTCGTCGCGGATCGGGCCCGGCCAGGGCAACGAATCCGCGTGCGCCTCGATGAACTCCGCGTAGCCGCCGTCGCCCACGAAGCACACGTCCTGGCTCTCCTCCTTGTCGTGGACCGGCAGCCCGGCAACTCTTGCGATCGACCGGGTCTCGGTCTTTTCGAGCTCTCCCAGCGGGAAGAGGGCTCGCGCCAGCATCTCCTGGCTCAGCGAGTATAGGAAGTACGACTGGTCTTTCGACTCGTCGGCGCCCTTGCGCAGCAAGCGCCTGCCGCTCGATCCGTCGGTCTCCAGGCGCGCGTAGTGCCCCGTCGCCAGGCGCTCGGCCCCGAGGCGTCCGGCGGCATCCAGCAGCAGGTCGAACTTCACCACCTCGTTGCAGGGCACGCAGGGGTTGGGGGTCTCGCCCGCCAGGTACGACGACACGAAGTAGTCGACGACGTGCTTGGAGAACGCATCGCGAAAGTCGAGGACGTAGAACGGGATGTCTATCGCCTCGGCGACCCTGCGCGCGTCCTCCATCTCGGCCGAGCCACAGCAGCTCTTGCGTGAGCAGCTCCACCCGGGCTCCGAGAACAGCCGCAGGCCGATCCCGATGACCTGGTTGCCCTGCTGTTTAAGGATCGCCGCGGCTGCCGAGGAGTCGACCCCACCGGACATCGCGACCGCGATAGTGCTGCTCAATTGGTTCCTCTGCCGTAAGGCGGTTGTTGCTGGTTACCATGTTCGAGTTTATTCCCGGGACGGTCAACCGGCGATGCAGACGCAAAATGCACCACCGGCGCCTGACCCCAGTGGTGCATTTTCGCGCGGTCGTCTTTGGCTAGCAGGCCTGGCCCTTCATCATCATCTCTTTCTTGCATCCCGGATGATGGTGCATGTGGGCCTGGTGCATGTGCTGGTGATGCTTGCACTCGTGCATGGGTCCATGGTCCATGTGGTGCGGGTGCATCCCGTGCATCATCATCATCTTCCTCTTCATCATCATCTTGTGGTCCCACGGACTCATGTGGTGCGGCGGCGCCTGCATCATCTTGTGCTTGACGATGAGCAGGCACAGGCACACCGGCGGCAGCATCATCTTCAGCACGTGCTCCCAGTCGTGGATGCGCTTGAACTTGACGCACGAGCCCTTGATCTTGATGTAACCCACGGGCTTGACCCCGCCCCTGAAGCCGAAGCCTCCTCCGACGCCCTTCTTGCCGATCTCGAGCCCGTCCTTCTTCTCCTCGTCCTCGACGCTCTCCTCGCCCCCGCCGCCGCCTCCACCCATCATCACTTTCGCGACGGGGATGATCGTCACCCGCTCGTTCACCTTGATGGGCTCGCCGAACACCTTCCTGGTGCTGAAGCCCTTCCTCACCGTGTGGGCCATTCCGTCGTACACGTCGTCGAATTTCAATCCATCCACCTCCCGCAACAGGACTTTTCTTGACCGCTTCGGTTAGATTCGCGATGGAGATGGGCTGTCCTGTGCGGCAGCCGGGATTGGCGGTGCTGACGGGGGGTTCAGAGGTCCGCCTGGGGCAGGTGCTCCTCCAGGGCCTCGACGGCGCCGGCAAGGCCCTCCCTGCCGAACCCCACCCTGAAGTGGCTCTCCCCGAAGTCGAACATCGAGGCCGGCAGCAGCAGGACACGGGCCGCGGAGATCATCTTGCCGCAGAACTCGTCCGCGCTCTTCGATGACAGCAGGCGTGGGAAGGCGACCGTGCCGGCGCCGGGCCGGTCCCAGTAGAAGTACTCAGGATAGCGCTCGAAGAAATCGTCGAGGACGTCCAGGTTCCTGCCGATGCGCTCGAGGTTGGCCGCAACGATGCTGCCCCGGGATTTGAGCGCGATCGTCGCGAGCACCTCGCTGGGCGCGCTCGAGCAGATGGTTGTGTAGTCCTTCAGCCGGGCCAGCCGTTCCATCATGCCGGCGTCGCGCGTGGCCAGCCACCCGATGCGCGCGCCCGCCATCCCGAACGCTTTGGACATTCCGAACAGGCAGACCGCCCTCTCATAGACGTCGCAGGCCGACGGCAGCCGCGTGCCGGGCTCCTGCTCCAAAAACATGTACATCTCGTCGGAGAACAGGTAGGCGCCGCGCTTGCGGGCTATCTCCACGGTGCGCTCGAGGTCGCGCAAGCTCGCCTGGCAGCCCGTGGGGTTGTGGGGAAAGTTGATCACTATCAGCCTGGTGTCGGGTCGCGCGTGGCGCTCGAGCCACCTTGGGTCGAAGCGCCAGCCCTGCTTCTCGTCGGCCTCCCAGCGCTCCACCTCGCAGCCGATGGCGCGGGCGACCTCCGAGAGCGCCTGGTACTCCGGGTAGCAGCAGATGACGTGGTCGCCGGGCTCCAGGATGGCGTTCATCGCCAGGAAGATCCCCTCGACCGGCGTGCAGACCAGCAACTGCTCCGGCTTGATGCCCTGGTAGATGCGCGCGATCTCCTCGCGCAGGAAAAGGGCGCCCCCGGTCTCGGTGTAGCCGAGCTTCAGCTCCTCCCAGAGCTCCAGTTCGTCGTCGCCGGCCATGGCGATGAGCTCGGCCTGCGAGATCGGCTCGCAGTCGGAGGCCGCGAGGTTGTGCTCGACCGAGAACTCGTGCTCGGAGAAGAACCGCTCCAGCCTGAACGTCTCTATCATCATCGCCCGTCCGCCTTTCCTGCCTGACCCGCAAAGGTCAGTTTAGCACGCGGGCCGGCTTCTCCTGCCGGTCAGGTCTGATAACATCGGAGGCGGTCAATAAGGAGGAACCATGGCGCTTTATATTTTCGAGGGAAGGAAGCCGAAGGTCGGCCGGAGCTCGTATGTGCACGAGCGCGCGGTGGTGATCGGCAAGGTCACCATCGGTGAGAAGTGCTTCATCGGCGCGGGGGCCGTGCTGCGCGGCGACTGGGGCGAGGTGATCGTGGGGGACGGCTCCAACGTGCAGGAAAACGCCGTCATCCACGCCGGGCCGGACTCTGTCACGCACCTCAGCGACAACTCGCACATCGGGCACGGAGCAATCCTTCACGGCTGCTACCTGGAGGAGCACGTGATGGTGGGCATGGGCGCCATCATCAACGACCGGGCGCGCATCGGCGAGAATTCGCTCATCGCCTCCGGGGCGGTGATCGCGCCCGACGCGGTGATACCCCCCAGGAGCCTCGCGATCGGCGTCCCCGCGCGCGTGGTCAGGGAAGTCAGCAAGCAGCAACTGGACTTCACCTGGGCCGGGACGCTGCTGTACCAGAGCCTGCCCGAGCGCTACCGCGACACGCTGGAGGAAGTATCGTTCGAGGAGTGCCGGGAGTAGACCCGCATTTCTCATGTCAGACAGGAATCAAAGTTATGACCCTGGAGCAGACACCGACGACGAAGGAGAGCAAATGGCTAGTGGATCGACCCGTCCCGGCATTGCGATCGCAATAGTTCCTAACATGCGTGACCTCGGGGGATGGCAGACCCGCGACGGCGGACGGGTGCGCTCCCGCCTGCTGTACCGCTCAACGGAACTCAACAGGCTCCAGGAAGACGACGAAGTCATCTTCGCCGGGCTGGGAATCCGCTCCATCTACGACCTGCGAACCGACGAGGAGCGCGACCAGCAGCCCGACCGTGTTCCACCGGGCACCGAGTATGTCGTTTGTGACGTGCTCAAGGACTCGCCCAATGCCGCCCCCGCGGAGCTCCTGAAGGTGATCTCGGACCCGAAGGCGGCGGAGGAGATGCTCGGTGGTGGCAAGGCCGTCACGCTGTTCGAGAGTGGATACCGCGAGAGCGTGAGTCTTCCAAGCGCGCTGGCAAGCTACAAGCGCTTGTTCTCCGACCTGTCTGGCGAAGAACATCGTCCCGCGCTCTTCCACTGCACGACGGGTAAAGACCGCACCGGCTGGGCGGCCGCGTCCATGTTGATGTTGCTGGGCGTTCCCGACGAGGTGGTGATGCAGGAGTACCTCCTCACCAACGAGCAACTACTGCCGGCTCTCAAGCCTGTGTTCGACCGGTTCGAAGCGATGGGTGGCGACCCGGAGCTGCTGATGCCCATCTTCGGCGTGCGCGAGGAGTACCTGGAGGCGGCACTGGACGAGATGCGCAAGCAGTTCGGGACTATCGAGGGCTACTTCACCGAGGGCCTCGGTCTGGACACCGGCGTCCTGCAGGCCCTGCGGGCCGCCTTCATCGAGGGCGACAGCTGACGGTCTGAAAAAGCACCACTGGGGTCAGGCGCCGGTGGTGCGTTTTGCGTTACGAGCGCTCAGCGGCGGCCCACTCGAGCCAGTCGGCGATCTCCGCGAGCGGCATGTGGAAAAGCATGTCGATGTGGCCGCAGCCCTTGATCGGCAGGAACAGCGTTTGCTCGGACGACACCGCCCCCAGCACCTTCTCCTTGATGTCCTCCGGGCGCATGAAGTCTTTCTCGCCGGCCGCGGCGGCGAGCGGCGCGGTGATGTTGCTCATGCCCTCCTCGTAGCTGAGCGTCTCCTGTCCCTCGATCTCGAGAGTGGTGAGCTCGCCCTTGCGTACGGTCTGCACCGTCTGCGCCAGGTGTACGCAGGTGACGTCTCCGCCGGCCCAGGTGCCGAACAGCCCGCAGGCCTCGAACCCCATCTGCTCGGGCCTCATGTAGATCTTCATTAACGGGCTGTACATCACCAGCCTTGCCAGCAGCGGGTGCCGGAACCCGACCCTCAGGGAGAGCCTTCCGATCTGGATCACCGGGCGGGTCTTGGAGCGCTGGATCAGGTATCGCTCGACCCTGCGCATCAGCGACTGCACCCACGGGTGCCGCCGCAGGCGCTCGCGCCAGTCCGGGGCGTCGTCGGACATCGCCAGGGGGCTTCCCGCCGTGAGACCGCCGGCGATCTTCTTGTTGCGCTCGCGGGCGACCTCGTCGTCGCGGGTAACGGTGATGCTGCCCATCTCCATCACCGCGCCCTGCAAGTAGGCGTAGAGAGCCATGCCGCCGTAGGAGTGCCCGAAGTAGAACGGCGCCTGGCCTGTCTCCTCGACCACGCGGTCGATCACCGCGGGCAGGTCGAGCGCGCCCAGCTCGTCTCCGGAGTTGCGCCAGCCGCCCTCGTCGCTGCGCCAGGGCGCGTGGCCCGCGCCACGGAAGTTCACCAGCCAGACCTCGTAGCCGAGGTCGTAAAGCGTCTGGGAGAGCTGGAAGCCCGCGAGCGGCAAGTCGAACTCGTAGCCGCACGAGGCCTGGCCGTGCCCGCACACGAACGCGCGCGCGCCGGGCCGGCGGTACCTGCGGCAGCGGAGGACGACGCCGTCCGCTGTTTCGATCTCGACGGTCTCCGGCTGCGGAAGTGTTCTCGGCACTGTTCCTCCATCTCATGCAAGTTTTGGGGTCTGACCCCAAAACTTGCGTTTTACGGGATGCTCAGTACGCCGTTCTCGACCCGCGCGGGCGTGCCCAGTTGCTGAGACATCCCGGTGACCTGCGAGATCCACGCGTTCCCTTCGCCCCCGCCCATCAGCGCCGGACGTCCGTTGTTGATATAGACGGGGTAGACCTTCGCGCCCACAAATCCGCTCGCGTCCATCGAGAGCTCGGTCAGTACCGTGTAGTGGGCCTCGGGGCTGCCGGGGCTGAACACGAAGTTGCCCAGCGAGTTGGCGATCATCTTCCCCTTATAGAACTGGAAGCCCTGAACCACGTGCGGGTGCGTCCCCAGCACCAGGTCGGCGCCGCTGTCGATCGCCAGGTGCGCCAGCGCGGTCTGCGCCGCGTCCGGCGTGTACTTCTTCTCCGTGCCCCAGTGGAAGGCGACCACGACGATGTCGGCGTTGGCCTTCGCGTTCACCACGTCGGCCGCGAGCTGCCCGGTGTCGGTCGCGTCGCAGACGCCGGGGTATCCCTTGTCCGCGTACCAGCCGGCGAACCCGATGTCGTCGTAGCCCAGGAAAGCCACGCGCAGGCCCTCGGCGTCGAGGTAGGCGGGCACGTGCGCCGAGGCGTAGTCCGCGCCGGCTCCGCAGTGCTTGATGCCATCGGCGTCCAGGGAGGCCAGGCAGTCGGTGAGAGCGGTCGCGCCGTAGTCCCTGGCGTGGTTGTTCGCCTGCGAGACCACGTCCACGCCCGCGTCGCGCATCGGGACCAGCGCGGCCGGGTCGCCCCGGAAGGTGAAGCTCTTGCCCTGCACCTGCTCGCCCCGGTTGGACATCGTGCACTCGAGGTTCGCGAAAGTCAGCGTCGCTGCGCGGAGCTTGTCGCGCACGCCGGTCCACACGTAGCCGAACCCGTTGGCCGACAGTATCGGGGACATGTCGCCGCCGAGGTTGGTGTCGCCGACGGCGTCGAGCGTCCAGCGAGCGGTGCTCAGGTAGTTGAAGTACATGGGCCGCTCGGCCACGATCTTCGCCGTGCCCGCGGCCGTCACCCTCGCCGAGAAATCGTGGGCGGAGTCGTTGGCCTCGCCCAGCGTGTCCTTGGCGAAGACCGTGCTGCGGCTGTTCCCGGCAACTGTGACCTGCTGGCTGCGGGTCGAGCCGTCGCCCAGCATGTAGGCAATCGTCACGGTCGCGGCGGCCGCCTCCGGGTTCTGGATGCAGATATAGGAATCGAAGCCGGGGCGGCAGGTGCCCTCGGCGAAGTAGAACTCCCTGGCGGGCGCGGTGGCACCGACCACATCGTGCCCTCCGGTCCAGCCTCCCTTGTAGCTGAAGTACATCGGCCTCTCGGCGATTATCGCCGTGCCGTTGAGCGTCTCGACGCGTGCGGAAAAGTCGTGCGCGGTGTCGTCGTACTCGCCCAGCATCTGCTTGACCACCACAGTGTAGCGCGAGCGCCCCGCGATACTGAGCGGCTGCACCTTCACCGCGCCGTTGCCCAGCATGTAGGTCACGCGCACCTGCGACGCTTTCGCGCCCGGGTTCTGTATGCAGATGTACGGGTCGAAGCCCGGCCGGCAGGTGCCCTCGGCGAAGTAGAAGGACTGCTGCGGTGCCAGTGCCCCGATGACGTCGTGCCCTCCGGTCCAGGCGCCCTTGTAGTTGAAGTACATCGGGCGCTCGGCGACCACCAGGGCGCCGTTGGTCGTCTCAACCTTGGCGGAGAAGTCGTGCCCGGCGTCGTCCCCCTCGCCCAGCGTGTGCTTGACCACCACGGTCGCGCGCGAACTGCCCTTGACGGTCAGCGACTCGCTGGCGGTCTTGCCGGTCCCGAGCATGTAGGTGATCTTGACGGCCGCGTCCCCGCCGCCCGGGTTCTGGACGCATATGTAGGGGTCGAAGCCCGGCCTGCAGGTCCCCTCCGCGAAGTACCAGGCCGTCTGCGGGGCTGCGGCGCCCACGACGTCGTGGCCCCCGGTCCAGACGCCGTTGTAGCGGAAGTACATCGGGCGCTCCGCGACCACCGGGCTGTCGGCGTCGACCTTCACGGATACGTCGCTGCCCTTCGGCACCTCGTTGCCGACGTCCACCGTGGTGCGGCTGCCGGGCTTGAGTGAGTAGTCCTTGCGGACCGTCTTTCCGTCGGCGAGCATGAAGGTGAGGTGCGCGGCAGTGGCGCGCCCCGACGGGTTGAACAAGCATATCCACTCGTTGAAGCCGGAGCGGGTCGTGCCCTCGGCGAAGTACCAGGTCCTGGCCGGAGCCGTGCAGCCCATGACGTCGTGCCCCCCGTTCCATGCGGCGAGCGACACTGCGGGGGCGGCCAGCACGGCAATGAGCGCCAGCAGAACCGATATGACGAGACAGCGCCTCGTTGACATTATGATTACCTCCTGTCGCGCGGCGAGATAATTCTAACGCAAGTTCTGGGGTCAGACCCTTTAACTTGCGTTTTGGCGCGGGTGGGCGTTGCCGGCGGGAGGCCGGCGCTAGGAAACGCATTTTCTCTGATAGGATACCAACCAAGCATGGAAGCCTGACGCGAGGAGGCGAGATGTTCTGCGATAAGTGCGGAAAAGAAGTCAAGGAAGGCAACGCGTTCTGCACCGAGTGCGGGGCGCCGGTCGAGAAGAAGCCGGCGGCGGCTGAGATCCAGCCGAGCCCGCCTGCCCCCGCGGCCCAGCCCACTCCGCCACCCCCGGCGCCGGGCCTGCCCGCGTTCGCGGCTCCCCCGCCCCTGCTGCCCCCCAAGAAGAAGCACGTCGGCCTGATCCTCGGCATCGTTGCGCTCGCGCTGGTGATCGTCGCTGTCGTAGTGGTGCTGGTGGTGCTGGTGTTCTCGAGCAACGCGGGCCAGGCCAAGAAGCTGATAAACAAGGCCGCGCCACTCATGAATGGGCTGGAGACCAAGGGCACTACACTTGGCACGGACCTCAACACTTTGCTGGAGAATATCGGGACGATACCCACCGCTGCTGAATATGAGACCGCGGCTAACAAGATCAGGGCTCAGGTCAACGCGATCAACAAAGACCTGGACCAGTCGATGACTTACATAAGCCAGGTGCAGAAGCTGAGCGGCGTTGCGGACTACCAACAGTTCGCCGCCGTCGTCGCCGACCTCATCAGGACCGACAAGAAAGAGATGATCCAGGTCACCGATTACCTGAACTACCTGGGCCAGCAGAAATTTCCGATAGACATAGCGTCAATCACGGAGACTACGAGCCAATTTGCCGCCAAGCTAAAAGCACTTGGAGCTCAAGCGGAAGATCTCAAGGCCAAGGCCGAGAAGGTCAAGAAAGACAAGAACCTCTAGACTCAGCTCAGATGTAAAAATTCAAGAAAGGGGTCTGACCCTATCTTGAATTTTTGCGTCTACTTGATGTCCTTGCGCTGGAAGACCGCGATGGCCGCGCCGAAGCCGACGGCCGCGAACGCCAGCAGGATCAGTATCGATTTGACCGGCACGTTGCCACTGTCGAGCACGGACAGTGGGTTGTACCAGTGGAATACCCCGAACCAGTCGATCTTCGCGACGACCGAGGAGTACTGGCTCACGAAGTGCAGGACGTAGAAAAAGAGCGTGAGCCCGGTCGCGGCCATGGCCGCCCGGCGCGGGTCGTCCAGGAGCGCCGAGAACAGCAGCGAGTAGCCGGCGATCGCCAGCCCCAGGCATATCCCCAGCGGGAGGTAGGCCGCGAAGCCCGCGTATGACACCTTGGCGCTGAACGCGCTCCCGAACGCGATGGCCCCCACCGCCGTCACCACCGTCAGCGCGGCGATCCCCGCCAGCAGCCCGGCGCCCTCGCTGACCAGCACCTTCCAGCGCTCGACCGGCTGGGCGAGCAGCAGCTCCATGGTCCCGTCGCGTATCTCGCCCGATATCATCGCCCGCGTCCAGGCGATCACGAACGCCGCCATGATGATGACCCAGATGAAGCCGACCAGCTCGATGGTCATGTAGTTGTTGAACGAGGCCGCGTCTATATTCCGGACCCCGAAGAACTGCAGCAGCCCCTTGGGGTAGTTCTTGAGCAGCTGGGACTTGGCCGCCATCGTCTTCTTGAACGTCGGGTAGACCGCGGTGATCATGAGGATGTACCCCATGATGCCCAGGGCGTACACCAGCGTCCCGCCCCACCGATCGGAGAGGTTCTTGCGCAGGACGGTCAGGTTCATGACTTGCCCCTCCTGAAGAGGCGGGGCGGTTGCGGTGGCGGCTTGACCGCGGGCTCCTCTTCCTCTTTCTTCTCCTCGGGGAGCTCGTAGAACTCGATGAAGACATCCTCGAGGCTCGCATGCGAGACCGTGAAGTCGGCGACGTCGTGGCGGGCCACCAGCCGCAGCAGCGGGTTGATGTCGCCGCGCAGCTTGAGTTGCGCGCGGTTCCCCATCCGCTCGACTTCGCTCACGCCCGGCAGCGACTCCAGGTCCACGTCGCCGGGGATGGCGCCCTCGAATATGATCTCGACGTTTCGCAGGCGCATCGCGCGCAGGTTCTCCATCCTCTCTGTCGCGACCAGCTCGCCCTTGCGGATTATCCCGACGCGGTCGCAGATGCGCTCGACCTCGGGCAGGTTGTGCGACGAGAACAGGATGGTCGCGCCGGCGTTGCGGCGCTCGTTGAGTATCTCGTAGAGCTCGCGCTGGGTGAGCGGGTCGAGCCCGTTGGTCGGCTCGTCCATGATGATCACCGGCGGGCTCTTCATCAGCGCGAGCACGATCGCCAGCTTCTGGCCCATCCCGCGCGAGTAGCCGGCCACGCGCCGCGAGATGTCGAGGTCGAGGCGCGACGCGAGCTCCAGGCCGGTCTTCTCTCCGGTCCCGTTGAGCGCCGCGACGTACCTGATGTGCTCCTCGCCCTTCAGGCTGCGGTAGAGGCGGGCGTCCCCCGGCAGGTAGCCGACCTGCCGCTTGACCCCGACGCTCTGGCTCCAGGTGTCGAGGCCGAGGATGGTGCCGCCGCCGGTGGTGGGCTTCAGCATGCCCATCAGCAGCCGGATGGTGGTGGTCTTTCCGGCGCCGTTGGGGCCCAGGAAGCCGAAGACCTCGCCGGAGGCGACCTCGAGGTCCAGGTCTTTGACCCCCAGGACTTTTCCGTAGTACTTGGTGAGCGAACTGGTGCTGATTATGGTTTCGGGCAAGGGCAAACTCCTCTCGGACCAAGAGCATTATACAGGAGCGATGCACCACTGGTGCCTGGTACCAGTGGTGCGTTTTGACCCTCGGGCCCGGTTGGGATAGATTCTACGGGGCAAAGGAGCGGCAGATGAAGGCAAGGCGCGCAATCGTCATAGGGGCCGGGCTGGGCGGGATGACCGCGGCGGCATACCTCTCCAGGAACGGCTTCAGGGTCGACATGTTCGAGCGCAATCCCCACCCGGGCGGCTACGCCTGCAGCTTCGTGCGCGGGGCCTACGAGTTCGAGGCCTCCCTGCACGAGCTCTCCGGCGTCGGCCCCGAGAACAACCGCGGTGGCTGTTACAAGATGCTCGCCGGATGCGGCGTCGCTGACAAGGTCGAGTTCCTCCCTATCGACCAGTTCTACACCTCCATCTACCCCGACTTCACGGTCACCATCCCGCATGGCTGGGAGGCGGCCGAGGAAGCTTACGCCTCTGTGTTCCCCGAGGAGCGCGCGGGCATCCACCGCGTCCTCACCCTGATGCGCAAGATGTACGGGGAGGTCCGGCTTCTCTCGAAGGCGAAGGGGCCGCTCGACCTCGTCTCGTTCCCGGTGAAGGGCACGCACATCATGCGCTCGGTGGGGCTCACCGCGGCCCAGGTCATCGACCGCGAGTTCAAGGACCCGAAGCTCAAGGCGCTGTTCTGCGACGTCTGGGGCTACTACGGCCTGCCGCCCTCGAGGGTCGCGTGGCAGATCCTCGCGCTGGGCAACTCGTCCTACCTCGAGCATGGGCCCTACCACGTGAAAGGCACCTCCCAGGCGCTCTCCAACGCGTTCGTCGAGGTCATCGAGGAGAACGGCGGCCGGGTGCACCTGCGCAACGGGGCGCGCCGCATCCTCACCGACGGGGGCAAGGTCACTGGCATCGTTGCCGACGACGGCGAGACCTATCCCGCCGAGTACATCGTCAGCAACGCCAACCCCATCACCGCCTGCTACCAGCTCATCGGCAAGGACAACGTTCCCGCCTCCTACCTCAAGGCGCTGGCCGAGGGGCACATCGCGATATCGACCTTCAACGTCTACATGGGCCTCGACTGCCCCGCCGAGGACGTGGGCATCGTCAACCACGAGTACTTCATCAACGAGTCCTACGACATGGACGAGCACTACCAGGCGATGTTCTCGACCCACCGGCAGCCTTACTGGGTCGTGACCAACTACAACTCTTCCGACCCCGAGTTCTCGCCGCCCGGGACCTCTGTCGTGGTCATCACCTGCATCGCGGACCACGGCGCCTGGACCCGCATCCCGCCCGACAGGTACGTCGACGAGAAGACGCGCCTGGCGCACGAGATGATCGAGGCGAGCGACGTGCACTTCCCCGGGCTGGCCGACCACATCGCGGTGCTGGAGGTCTCGACGCCTCTCACCAACATGCGGTACAGCGGCAACCCGGGCGGCTCGATCCTCGGGTTCGACTTCGACCTGCTGGGAAGCCCGCTGATGCGCCTGCCCAACCGCGGACCGCTCGAGGGGCTCTACTTCGCGGGCGCCTGGGTGCGCCCCGGCGGCGGCTTCGAGACCAGCATTCAGTCGGGCGCGTTCGCGTTCGGCGAAGTGATGAAGGACGTCAAGGGTATCAAAGGGATAGCGCGGGCGATGCCGGCGCTGGGATGAGCTAGGAGAAGGCTTGGCACTCAGGGACCTGAGCGACTCGATATTCGACATGACGCAGATCGGCCTGCTGGTCGGCAAGAAGATCTACTCTCGCAGCATCGCCGACGAGAGGGACATCGACCCGGCGGCCGTCCCGGAGCTGGTCGCGGGGCTGCACCAGGAGCGCGTCCCGGCGCTTGTCGCCGAGATAATCCAGGAGACGCCGACGACCAGGACCTTCAGGCTGGTGCCGGCGGGCATGCCACTGTTCCCCTTCCGCCCGGGGCAGTTCATCACTGTGTTCCTCACCGTAGACGGCGTGCGCACCAGCCGCGCCTACAGCATCTCCTCGCCTCCGACCCGCATCGGCTCGGTCGACATCACCGTGCGCAGGGTGCCGGACGGCTTCGTGTCCGCCTACCTGATCGACGAAGTGGTCGAAGGCGACGAGTTCGAGATCTCGGGGCCCGGCGGCTTCTTCTACACCGAGCCGTTGATCGATACCAACGACCTGGTGTTCCTGGCGGGCGGGAGCGGCGTCACGCCGTTCATGAGCATGATCAGGACCGCGGTCGACCTGCGCTCGAACGTCCGCATCAACATGATCTACGGAAGCCGCACCGTCGACGACGTCATCTTCCTCGACGAGCTGACACGCATCGGCCTGGAGTATGACAACATCAACGTCGCCCTGGTGCTGAGCGAGCCGCCCGACAACTACGATGGGGTCTGCGGGCTGCTGGACGCGCACACCCTCGACCCGCTCATCGGCTCTATCGAGGGCAAGACGTTCTTCGTCTGCGGCCCGCAAGCGATGTACGGCCTGTGCGACGAGTCGCTCCTGACCCTGGGGGTCCCCGCGCGCTCGATAAAGAAAGAGGCCGCCGGCCCGCCACCCGACATCACCATGGTCGAGGGCTGGCCGCGCGAGATCCTGTCCGATGAGGTCTTCACCGTGAAGATCGCCGACAGCCGCCAGCGGATCCAGGTCGCAGCGGGTGAGCCACTGCTCAACTCGCTGGAGCGCAACGGCATCGCGCTGGACAACCTCTGCAGGTCGGGAGAGTGCGGCGTCTGTCGCGCCGGCCTGCTGACCGGGCGCGTCTTCATGCCCGCGGGCGTCGCGGTGCGCAAGACCGACCTGGCCCACGGCTACATCCACCCCTGCATGTCCTACCCGATCAGCGACGTGACCATCAGGCTCTAGTTGCGAAGCGTGAATGGGAGGGGGCAGGGTAAGCCTTTTGCTTGCTGTCCTCGCGTCTGTGATATCAGAAGACTCTCTATTCTCCCAGAGCCGCTGCGGAGGCTGCGCAAAACGCTTACCCTGCCCCCGTCAGGACATCCCCCCTTTGTAAAGATAATCAAAGATGACTGCTGACCAGTAGGAATGACTGTTGGCGTGCAATCGAATATGCGCAATAACGCCGGCTCTCGCTTGTACACCTCTAAGGCATCCATTCCGTTAACACATTTATGATCTCTGGTTGACATGCGGGCGGCGCAGGACAAGGAAAACTCACGTGAGCAATGGTGAAGTCTGGCAGATAGCACACGATGTCGACGTAGGCGGCGGCGCGATCGCGTTCACCAAGGGCGAGCAGGTCACCATCCAGAGCACCGTGCCCAACGCGGATCGCCCCGAATACAGGCACTTCGTGTTCTCGCGGGTCATGGGCCAGTGGTACCAACTGAGGGACGAGGACCTCGAGGCGCCGCAGCACTTCGCGCCGGGCGACGCGTTCCAGCAGGGTGTGATCGTGCCCGCGCCACAGGCGCCGTACTCCAGCCCGGGGGACGCGTTCGGCCAGCCGGCCCGGTTCGGCGTACCTGCCGACGCGTTCGGCCAGCCTTACGGCGCGGCGCAGGCCGCCCGAGCTCCGCAGACACGTACCAGGAGCCTGTCCGGCAAAGACGAGATGCGCATCATGTGGTTCTCGGGGGGCTGTGGTCGCCCTCGGAGTGCTGATCGTGATAACGACCTTCCTGCACTGGCTCCACTTCATGGGCTTTCAGCTCGGGAGCGGCTGGAACGCCATGATGCACGGCAGCAGCGGCAACGGGTTCTCCATCTTCATCCATGGAGAGGGCGTGCTCTTCTTCACGGGCTTCTGGTCCATCCTGGTGGGACTTGCGGTGATCACCGGCGGGGTCATGCTCTTCATGCGCTACACCGCCGGCAGTTGGGTCGCGCGGATCGCCGGAGGGGCCGGCGTCATATGCTCGGCGATGACCATCATCACGATCGTCACGCACAGCCTGAGCGCAGGCGCAGGCCTCTGGTTGTTCAACCTGGCGAGCCTGGCGGCATTGATCGTCTCCGTGTGGTCAATCAGGGCGTTCCAGTAGCAGGCCCGTAGCGGTCCGCGCCAGCCCTCACCAGGCGGCGAATCAACCCTCGTGTCTACTTCATGTGCGGAAGCTTGTCCTGGAAGCCGGGCTCGGTGCAGCCCTGGCAGGGCGCGTTGGTCGCGACGCACCACTTGAAGTCCGTCCTCCAGACGCGCGTAGGACAGTCGGCATGGGTCGACGGGCCGCGGCATCCCATCTTCAGGAGGCAGCGGTCCTCGTCCTCGGCGCAGTCGTTCCAATCCTCGAGGAACCGTTTGTCCTCGAACGCCTTGCGTCGCTCGCAGATGTCGTGGACCTTGCCCTCGTAGAACCGCTTGAGACGCATCTTGTCGTCCAGTATCGGCGCCTCCTTGTGCTCGCCGACCCAGAGCAGCAGGTCCATCAGCGTGCCGGTGATCCAGTCGGGATGGGGCGGGCAGCCGGCGACGTTGATGAC
>Ga0209744_1000304_pt1 | contig 16288 bp, 14 predicted proteins | sample BarGraNGADG00311_2_FD_184494 | JGI IMG/M metagenome (GOLD analysis project Ga0209744, IMG submission 184494) | Arctic peat soil microbial communities from Barrow, Alaska - Barrow Graham LP Ref core NGADG0004-311 (SPAdes) (version 2) | ecosystem: Environmental > Terrestrial > Soil > Wetlands >... | reverse complement strand
CGATTCCAATAAGTTGATACCATACCTATTACGACCCTTTGATAAACGCTGGTGTTATTACAGCCAAATACCCTCACTATGGAATAGACCTCGCCCTTCTTTGTATTCGCAATATTGGACGGGCAACGATTTCTTTATTACTCGCTTTAATGGCTCAAAAGATAATGAAGGGGCACCATTTTACTGGTCTTCGTTCTTATGTGATGATCATTGCCTAAGCCCCGATGCCTCTGCATTTCCTCTACGCCTTAAAAAGGAAATAACCCAAAGAGATATGTTTTCAATTGAACCTTCAATCATTGCCAACCTATCTGACCCTGCACGTGCTTATCTTGCAAATTTGAGGATTGACAACCCAAATGATAGTAATTCAATTGAACAAGGTATTAATCCTTATGAACTCATTTGGTATCATGCATTAGCTATTGGTTACTCACAGGCTTATTTATCTGAAAACAAAGATGGAATACAAGATGATTGGCCTCGAATTCCTCTTCCAGCCGATCGATCAACTCTGATTGATTCGGCGTTGCTGGGTAAGCAAATTGCTGCCTTGCTAAACACCGGGGGCAATTTCCCCAATTCTTTGAGTTCAAGTGAAATATCTTCCATTGCTACACTTCGGAAGACTGACGGAAATCAAATCAACCCCCAGCAGGGGGATTTGGCACTAACTGCAGGTTGGGGTCACAGGCAGGGGAAAATCGTGATGCCAGGGCGAGGCAAATTTGCCGATTATGGCCACTCCCTAGACATTTATTTGAACGATAAGGTTTTCTGGCAAAACATTCCGATACCAGTATGGGAATATGTTATTGGCGGTTATCAAGTGATCAAAAAGTGGCTTTCTTACCGCGAAAAAGATGTATTGGGGCGGGATATGAGCGTGGAGGAAATCCGTGAAGTCACCAATATGGCAAGAAGAATTGCAGCGTTAGTTAATATACAAAAAGAGCTTGATGAAAATTATGAGCGAGTGAAGAAAATAGCGATCCCATTAAGTTAAATTGTCTACGGGTGCAGGATCATAACCTAATTGAAATATTGCATAGAGGGAGAATTTAAGTGCATAAACAAGAGGATATTTACGCTTATATCGATACTAACGTTAAGGTTGACCGCCCCCAAATTGTTGCTGCTAAAGAATATTTAATAAGTCAATACAGAAAGAATAAAAGCAATTCTGGAAAATCGATGCTTGTAAATTTTTTAGATTCGGTGGATGCGAAACAACCTGAGAAGGTAATTGCTAATGAATTAGTCGATTCGACCACTTCCATTCAAAAAGCAATAAAGAACATATCCTGGACCCTGGCATTTTCGGAAGCGATTTGGGCTCTCATTCATAGTAATTACTTATTAACTATGGATGGATCGGTCACTTCAGATGAGCCGAATATCCCTTGGACGACAATAAATGAAAGGGGTAGTGGTTTTTCAGGTGGTTGGTCATTCGTAAACTGGAAATATTCACTACCAAATCAAGTAGTAATAGCCCCAAGTTTTTCATTTTGCGATCAAGATTATCTAGTTGAACCAGATCTATTTCTAAAACACATGAATATTGAATCAATGCAAGAGGGTGTCAAGGAAGCTCTACAAGATGCCATCTTATGTTTTCGAGCAGAACTATACACACCTTGCCTCGCGATGATCACAAAAGCCATGGAAGGCACTTGGGCTGAATTAGGACTCGCATTAATAAGTACCTTGGACGATACCAAAAAACAACAACTCAACAATTACTATGTTGTATTTTCTGACGAATTCAGTTCAATATCAAAAATAGTTAGATATGCGCTTGAGTTGTATGAAAAACAAGATATATTCTCAACGGTTAAAAAACAAAGTAATGTGAAGCTTGAAGACCTAAGGAACGCAGTTGTTTGGGCTGATTGTGTCAGGGAATCCAGGAACAGTCTTCATTTTGGAAACGACCCAATGTTTCCAAACAATTTTGAAAAAGTTGCCACACTTTTACTTGGGGTTCCAACTCATTTTAAGGTTTTATATACCTTGATTGATACATGCAACCATATGGGTAGTACGTAATCAATGGAGTAAGTAATAGTCTCAATAATTCCTATGTCTAAATTGGTCTGCCCGATTAGTAAGCTGGCATGGGGTCTCTTTCCACATTTTCAATATTCAAAATCAATATTGGTAAACCTAATTGTCGCATGATTCGTTCCCGCAGTTATCGAAACTATTCGGCGCATCAATCCCTGGTCAATCCGCATACTCATTGCAATTAATATCACGGTATGCAGACCGCAGTAGAATGAGTATTGGGCATTCAGGCTATTTTGTTGAAAGGAACCCATATGGAAAGAGTAGACCCTGAAAATAATGAAACCCGCGCTTTGCTCGAACTGGTGAATTTTAACGGAAAGCACGTGCTGGAGGTTGGCTGCGGCGATGGGCGCTTGACCTGGCGCTATGCTGACCAGGCTGCGCACGTCACGGCCATCGATCCTGTCGCCAGCCAGATTGATTTGGCGAAGGAACAACTGCCAGTCTGGTTAAAGGATCGAATCGAATTTCAAGCCATCGAATTCGAAGCCTTTGCCGCCGCCAGCAAACCGTCAACCTTCGACATCGTGATCTTGTCCAATTCCTTGTGTTGAATGGAATATGGGGGCATGGTTCATGCCCTTGAAGAAGTTCGGCACTTGTTGAAATCCACGGGTGTGCTGATCGATATGCACCCTGTGGCTGAGTCTTCTCCCATTGAAATCACTCAAGGAGGAAAAATCGACCTGGCTGGCCTTTTGTTGGTCCGCCAGTGGTTCATCGACTATCAACAGGCGGATAACGCATTAGCCGAGATATTACAGGTCGGCCTCTATGTTGTTGATCGCGAGAGTATGTTTGATTCTTTTACTTACTACGACTCTGTCGACGAGATGAAAACGAGTCTGAAACGGTCCTTTGATAAATTTGCGAGGGATGCTCAGGCGGCAGACGAGGACGTACCTCAGGCTGAGGCTTTGGCCGCGCGAGCTGATCAACTGATGCAGACGGCAGTCAGTGGGGCAGAGTTGAGAGTGCATGAGCGGATTCACATCAGCCGCTTGAGACCAACCTGATGGTCGGGTAAGTACATCCTGCACAAACCGCTCGCACGATTGTTTTCACTTCGCGCGTTTCTTACCCTCCCAAAGTCAGTCGAAATAAAACAAGCTGGTCGCACTTGAAAGAGCGGGTGAACAAAGAGGGGTTCTTATCTAAAAAAGAACCCCGGATTTATGATATAACCATGCCATTATCTGATGCGTTTGAGGGAGTCTTATGACAATCGAGATGCGTGAAGTGATCAGCGATCGTGATCTGAAGACCTTTATCCGTTACCCTCTCACCCTTTACAAGGGCAATCCCTACTACGTTCCCAGCCTATACAACGACGAATTGAACATCCTGGATAAAAAAAGGAACCCGGCTTTTGTCGACGCTAAAGCCAGGTACTGGCTGGCTTATCGCGACAACAAGATCGTCGGACGCGTGGCAGCCCTGATCGTGCCGCAGGCAGAAGCGAAGTGGGGAAACAAATACATGCGTTTCGGCTGGCTCGATTTCATCGATGACGCCGAAGTGGTCCAGGTGTTGATGGACACGGTGGAGAAATGGGCAAAGGAACAGGGCATGCAGGGCATCCACGGTCCGCTCGGTTTTACCGACATCGACCGGGAGGGGATGCTGATCGAGGGGTTCGATGAGGTGGCAACCCTGGCCACCTACTACAACTACCCGTATTACCAGCAACGGCTCGAGGCAATGGGGTATGAAAAGGATGTGGATTGGGTGGAGTACGAGATCACGCTCACCGACCAATCTGAAGAAAGAATTGCCAAAGTCGCCGAGCTGGTCGCCAAGCGCTACAACCTGCATTTATTCAAGGGGAGCAAAAGGGAACTGCTCAAGATCGCTCCCCAAATCTTTGACGTGCTGGAAGAAGCTTACCGGAATCTTTACGGCACGGTCCCGCTGACCGATGCCCAAGTCAAAACCTACATTGACGGCTACTTTGGGCTGGCCATGACCGATTACATCCCGGTGGTGATGGACGAGAACGAAAAGGTCATTGCTTTCGGCATCACCTTCCCTTCGTTTTCGAAGGCGCTGCAAAGGACCCGGGGCAACTTGTTCCCCTTTGGATTCATTCACTTCCTGTACGCGATGAAGAAGAACGACCGCGCCGATCTCTACCTGGTGGGGGTCAGGGATGAATACCGCGGCAAGGGGGTGAACGGCATGCTGATGAACCAGATCTACCATACGTTCATGAAAAACGGCATCAAGGTTGTCGAATCCAACCCGAACCTGGAATTCAACAATGACGTCCAGGCGATGTGGAAGTATTTTGACAACCGTCAGCACAAGCGCCGCCGCGTTTTTGTAAAGCATCTTTCGTAAGAAATGTAGATAGTACTCGAAACCGATTCCCCCTCTGCCACGCTTGGGAGAGGTCAGGGGTGAGGGTTAGAGCAATGATCGAGGCAGAATAATGGATTTTGACCAACCCAATCCAGAAATCATCGAACGCTGCCGGGAATTACGTCACAATCCTACCCAGGCGGAAATTGTTTTGTGGGATCTCCTGCGAAACCGCCGGTTGGAAGGCTATAAGTTTCGCCGTCAGCACCCGGTCAGCAGGTTAATCCTCGATTTCTATTGTGAAGACCTACACCTGGCAATCGAGGTCGATGGTGGGGTTCATTTGGAGCCTGACCAGGAAGAGTATGATCTATTTCGTACACAAATGCTCAATCAATTGGGCATTCGTGTGCTTCGATTTTGGAACAATGACGTGATCCGCAACCCAGAAAAAGTTCTGGAAGTGATTCGCGAGGCTTTGTTATCAAGGGATAGCTCCAGAACGCCCTAACCTTAAGAAAGTATTTGTTAGCCTTACTCAGAAAACCCTCACCCCAACTGTCTCCCAAAGAAAAGCCAATTGAAGATCCTTCGCTCTGCTCAGGATGACAGCCAGTATATAGGGTGCGCAGCGAGTCATGCCCTTACAGGATTCATTACATCCAACAAGTAGATAACCAAGCGAGCAGGCGGATTTTGAGCAGCAGATAGCCCTCACCCCAACCCTCTCCCAAGCTTGGGAGAGGGAGATTCGCGCCTGCATCGCATGGTGTGGATCGTCCCTTTTTGCTAAAATTAAATCATCCAATCCATGAAGGGAATCCACCATGAACTATTCCGAAGAATATAAGCAGAAAATCCGCACGCCAGAGCAGGCAGTCCAGGTGGTCAACTCAGGGGATTGGGTGGATTACAGCTTCGGGATGTGCCAACCCATCGAATTGGACAAGGCGCTGGCTGCCAGGGCGGGAGAGCTCTCGGATGTGAAAATCCGCGGAGTGATGCGCATGGAACCTTTGGCAATCATCGCCGCCGACTCTGCCGGCAAGGTGTTCTCATACAACAGCTGGCATTTCAGCGGATATGAAAGAAAGCTCCACGACCAGGGTCTGTGCCATTACATTCCCATGTCTTACCGCAACCTGCCGGGTTTCTACAAGGCAGGCCTGCAGGTTGACGTTGCCATGATCTCGGTGGCGCCGATGGACAGCCACGGCTATTTCAATTTCTCGCTGATCAACTCAGCTTCAAAAGCGATTGTCGAAGCTGCGAAGACGGTCATCGTGGAGGTCAATCAAAATTTACCCAGGGCACTGGGAGGGATGCGGGAATGTGTTCACATCTCCGATGTGGAGTTCATTGTCGAAGGCGGCAACCCGAAATTGATCACGCTGCCTTCCGGCGAACCCGGCGAATCGGATCGAGCCATTGCCGGGCAGATCGTGGCAGAAATCCACGATGGGTCCACGTTGCAGTTGGGCATTGGGACGCTGCCGAATACCATCGGTACCTGCATCGCCGATTCCGATCTGCAGGATTTGGGAATGCACACAGAAATGTTGACGGATGCGTTTCTGACGATCCATAAGAACGGCAAATTGACCAACAAACGCAAGAATATCGATGCGGGTAAAGGTGTATGGTCTTTCTGCATGGGGTCGCAGGAGCTGTATGATTGGGTGGATGACAACCCCGGGCTGGCTTCGTACCCCGTGGATTATACGAACAGCCCCGAGGTGATTGCGCGTAACGACAATATGGTCAGCATCAACAGCTGCCTCGAAGTGGATTTATACGGGCAGGTTTCTTCTGAATCTTCCGGTGCGCGCCACATCAGCGGTACGGGAGGGCAGTTGGATTTCTTGACCGGCGCCTACATGTCGAAGAATGGCAAGGGATTCATCTGTTTCACGTCGCGCTATGCCGAAAAAAATTCGACGGAGATGAGATCGCGGGTGGTACCCAGCCTGCCGTGTTCTGAGATTGTCACATCCACCCGATCGCTCACGCATTACCTGGTGACAGAATGGGGCAAGGTAAACCTGGCGGGGCGTTCCACCTGGGAAAGAGCCGAATTGATCATCAGCATCGCCCACCCGGATTTCCGGGAAGACCTCATCAAAGTAGCTGAAAAAATGAAGATCTGGCGGCGGTCGAATCGTTAGCGACCGGTTGTCACGGTTCTTCAATAGATCCATTCATCTCCCGGGGCTGCGCATCATAGCGGCGTGAAGCGCCCAGTCCTTCTCCTGCGCGCCGTGGGATGAGCTTTTGCAGCGTCTGGTCGAAGACCGGGCTCTAAGTTTGATATAATACGGATATTCTTCCCGTAGTAGGCAAAGTGAGGGGCTTATGTTGCGTCATGCGAAAGACCAAAGCCAGGAAATTTTGGCGAACAAAAATAAAATCGCGCTTTTTACTGGTTTGTTTGCTGGACTGGTGTTCTCGATCACGTTATGGGGATATGATGCGGTCACCCTGGCTTCGGCCAACGCGGTTCACCCCTGGGCAAAATTACTGATAGGCACCATCCCGGTCACAGCCTTTTGCGTCCTGATCGCATGGTTATCCAACCGGATTGACAATGCCCTGGTCAGTTTCCTTTTGTGGTTGGGCACCGGGGCGGTTCTGACCCTCTTCGCAACTCACCTGCCGTATGACGGGATGGCTATCTATTACAAACTCTTCGACCCTGCGCTCGCCGCGCGCGTAAACTACCCCTACAATTCGACGGTCAGTGCCCGTGCGGGCGTGGTGCTGCTGGTCTGCACAGTGTTGGGGGGCTTCGCAGGGGTGTTTTTTGGACGCATGGTGGAAAACGCCAACAATGCGTTGGCAAAATCCGCTGCGTTTCTGCCGGTACTGTTTTGGAGCGCTTTCTTTATCAGCAGCGCATGGACCATTCAAACCTTTGTGGAAGCCCCCATGCGGGATCCCCTCGTCGCTATTGATCAATTGGTGGTGAACAACATCAAAAATGAAGCGACGCCCTTTACCAAAGATGAATCAAAGTATATGTATCTTTCGGCGATAGGGGCTGCAGCCGACCTGATCCATACCCCCAGGCAACTGGTGGTTGCCAGCTACGACGATCTGCTCATCCAGTTTCATGTTCAAATTGATTTCAACGGCCAGTGGGTCGAATGCGCCGTTTTTGCCGATAACAGCACGGAACCGCCGCGTCAGCAGCCTGTTTATTGCAGGCTCCTCGAATAATCCAGGCAGGTTAATTCTTCATCATTGAGTTGGGCTCAGCCCAACTCAATTGTTTTTACAAGTCAAGGCTAGCCATGCACCTTGCCAGCAGGTGAAGCGAGTGACGCTTGAATAAGCGCCAAGTGCCGGTGTGACGATCAATTTGAGGGTGTTCGGGGCAATACGCCTCTACGAGAATGTAAAGGCAGAAGGGCAGATGTCGTTCAGCGGACAATTCTCGCAGTCGGGTTTACGCGCATGGCAGATCTCGCGTCCGAGGCGGATGAGATTCAAGTGCGCCGAATAGTATTCCTCAGGCTGGATCACCGACTCCAGGAAACCATGGGATTTTTCCACGTTCAAGCTCTCTGGGCGCATTCCGAGCCTGCCCGTGACGCGATAAACATGGGTATCGACCGGGAAAGCCGGACGGTTGAACGCGAACTGCAGCACGATGGCAGCCGTTTTTCGTCCGACGCCCTTGAAGCGCAGCAGCCATTCACGCGCTTCCTCGAGTGGCAGCTCCTGCAGAAACGAAAGATCCAACGAACCGCGTTCGGCAGTGATCTGTGTCAACATTGTCTTAATGCGCTGGCCTTTTTGATTTGCCAGCCCGGCAGGGCGGATGGCCGTGATGATCCTCTCGACTTCCGCGTCGCGGACTTCCTCCCAGGTGGGAAAGTGAGCCTTCAAAGCATGAAAGGCAAGATCACGGTTTCGATCGTTGGTGTTTTGCGAAAGGATGGTCGAGACAAGCTCGTCTACTGCGGGCAGCGGGTCGCGCCATGTGGGCTCTCCGAATGAATTCTTCAGGCGCGCCAAAACGCGCATGTTATTAACTTCGTACTCGAGAATCGCATCCTCGGTCAAGGAAATTTACTCATTCTGCCCGGACGATTTCAATTTGCTGTGAACAGCGTAATAATGCTGCAAGCCCCACTTCAGGCGCATCCAGTAATGCTCTCTTTTGCCTTCAGGGATTTCGAACTGTTTCAGCAGGCGTGGAATGTGCTTCTCTAATTCGTCCGAGCTCGTTTTGTTTTCAAGGAATTCCTGCATGATCTCATCCACAGATTGCAGGAACCTGACTTGTTTTTGAATTTCGTCTCTCACCACCACACCGTCGCGGCCTGAGATGACAGTGAAATCCTGGAAATCCGCTGAGAGCAGCAGCGCAAGCGCAGCCTGCCATTCAGCGATATTGGCGGCAGCGAGGAAGGGTGGGGCGTTCGGCACAACCGTATCGCCCACGAAAACAATCTTTTCATCAGGAAGGTTCAACCAGATGGATTCGGGAGACGGACCCGGATGGTATTCGAGCAGCATTGGGTTTCCATCCCAGAAGATATTGATATTTTGACTGAAAGAGATTTCAGGGGGCGCCCAGCGTACGCTGCCGATACCATTGTAAAGTTCCCATTCAGCACCGGTCTCGATAGTCTGCGCCTTGAAAGTTACCGGGCGGTCGCGAAAGACCTGTACCATCTTTTCATGCCCGCAGACGGTACATTCCATCAGGCGCGTACCCAGGGTGCGGTCATAATGCGCATCCAGGTTGACCAGGAGGCGGTCCACCCCGCCGCTCATGTTGAGCAGCGTTGTACGCCAGAGGCGAACGTCATCCGGGCGGAACGGAGCGTCCACCAGGATCAACCCGTGCGGCCAGGAGATCGCGCCGAGCGATACTCCGGGATAACCCGTCTCGATAAATACGTGTGGAGAGATTTCCTGCATTCGAACTCCTCGAAGAGCCGGGTAGGTCAGCCGACTGGAATAGTAAAAATAAACCGCGAACCAGTTTCAGGCTTATTTTCAACCCAGATTTTACCACCATGAGCCGTCACCGCGAGGCGGCAAAAAGCCAGGCCCAACCCCAGACCTTTACGGGTGGAGTAGGCATTGACGCGGTTGAACTTTTCAAAAATGTGTTCCTTGAAACCTTCCGGTATGCCGGGACCGTTGTCATCCACGCAGAACTGCACCGCGCCTGGAATCCTGGATGCAGACACGACGATATCCGTCCTGCCGGGTGAATATTTTGAAGAATTTTCGATCAGGTTGATCAGCACCCGTTTGATCATGTCTTCATCCACAATGATCTCAGGCAGTCCGGCGGTCACCTGCTTTTCGATATTCTGGTTCTTGCTCAGAACATTCGGCAGGGTGGTTTCGACCGCGTCGGCGATCATGCTGCCTACCTGTACCGGATTCTTCTCGGTGATCTGCATACCGGCTTCAATGTGATTGATGTCCAGGAGTGAGTTGATCAGGCGCTGCATGCGGTCAGTGGAGCGGCTGGCGATCTGATAAACCGATTTGATGGCTGAATCATCTTCCATGGGGATAAGCGTCGAGAGAATTTCGAGGCTGGAGACGATGTTTGCCAGCGGCGACCGCAAATCGTGATAGATCATCGCGGTCAAATCTCCACGCAACGTGTCGAGGTCTTTACGCACTTCGATATCCCGCAAAATCCATTGGATGAAGGGGTTCCCCAATGAGGTGATTTTTGAAACATATACCTCGATTGGCAGCAGGCTGCCCTGCTGGCAGTGAAGGCTGCTCTCATAGGAAACCATTCCCACCAGCGGGATCCGGTCAAAATGGCTGCCGGTGGATTGCGCTTTTAGATCATGCAGAGCGGTGATATTCATCTTCAGCAGGGCTTCTTCGGTGTACCCGCTGACCTGCGCCGCTTTGTGATTCACCTCGAGGATCTTACCATCCAGGTCGGTGATCAGGATCGGGTCGATACTGTCTTCGAACAACTCCTGGTAGCGTTTCTGCACCGCCTCGGAGTATTCATAAAGCTGCGCATTGCGGATGGCGATGCCGGAGAGGTCGGCGATGGCATGCTGCAGTGAAAGGTCATCTTCGGTAAAGAAGTTGACCCCGGCATGGACGATCGTGAGCACTCCCACCAACTGCTCCTGCGCCATCAGAGGTACACATAAGGCAGACTTTGCTTGAGAAGGGTCGTTAAATTCTCTCGAGCGCGCGAGCCAGCGAATATCTTTTGAGGTATCCGGTACCAGGGCTTCCTTTTTATTGCGAATGACCCAACCTGCCAGTCCATTGGCGACCACATCCTGGAGTTGATTGACCGTGTTTGGGGTCAGCTTGCCGTCATAGATGATGGCGGCATCCACTGGTTTGGCGTTCTCATCCAACACGACCAGGCTGGCACGTTCAGCGCCGATATTTGCGGTTGAAAGAGTAAGAATCCTCGAAAGCACGGTGTGCAGATCCAGCGTGGTGGCAAGTTCACGGCTGATGCTGAGTAGAATTTCAAGCGATGTGCGTGTGTCCTGCTTGTCCATTGAAATCACCTACTGGATATACTTTAAACCGGTGCCGGTGTTAAACAAAACAACGGTTTCATCGGGCTTGATCCATTTCTCAGCGACCAGGTGCTTGAGCGCGGCAAACGTGGCCGCGCCTTCTGGAGCGCAAAAAACGCCTTCATTTTCTGCGATCTCCCGCTGGCTGGCAAGGATTTCAGCATCCGCAACGCTGACTGCAGTGCCGCAGCTTTCACGAAGCGCCTGCAGGATCAAGCGGTCGGCGAAAGGATAAGGGACGCGTAAACCGGACGCGATGGTGGATGCGTTCGGCCACATCTCCGCGCGGGGCACACCGTCTTGAAAGGCTTTGACCACTGGAGCGCAGCCTTCCGCCTGGATGCTGACCATGCGCGGGCGGCGCGAATTGATCCAGCCGAGCTGTTCGAGTTCGTCAAACGCTTTCCACATGCCCACCAGGCCTGTGCCGCCGCCGGTGGGGTAGAGGATCACGTCCGGCAGGGTCCAATGGAATTCTTCCGCCAGTTCATACCCCATTGTTTTTTTGCCTTCGACCCTGTAGGGTTCTTTGAAAGTGGAGACGTCGAACCAACCGCGGCTTGCAGCTTCAGTCGCAGCCATCCGTCCGGCGTCATTGATCAACCCCTGGACGAGATGCAGGTCGGCACCGCTCATTTTGACTTCCACCTGGTTGGCCATGGGTGTATCTACGGGCATATATACGTGGGCGACCGCTCCAGCCCGGGCTGCATAAGCCGCCAGGGCACCGCCGGCGTTGCCAGCGGTGGGGATGACAAATTCATGGATCCCCAGTTCGACAGCGCGGGATACGGCGACCGCCAACCCCCGGGCTTTGAAGCTGCCGGTGGCATTGGTGGATTCATCTTTGATGTAAAGCTGTGAAAGATTCAGGGAAGCGCCAAGCCGTTTGGAATGCAGCAAGGGGCTGTCGCCTTCACCCAGTGAAAAACGAAATTGAGGTTCGTGGACGGGCAGCAGCTCGGCCCAGCGCCACAATCCGCGCGGGCGGTTGTGGATGAGGTCTTTTGAAAGCAGTGTACGCAGCTGGGGAATATCGTAATGAAGGAGGAGAGGCGAGCTGCAGTGCAGGCAATAAGTCTGCACCTGGTCGGGATCATATTGTTCGCCGCATTCCGGGCATTGTAAGGCCTGCATCAACTGGGTTGTACGCATCTGCATATTACGAGTATAGCATAATCGAACTCAGCATCGGTTTGCAAACGGTGGAATTCCGGTTTTTTTACAAGTATTTTATGCCTGTGGGAGTGACTGCCTGGTTGGGTGGTTGGATGTGTCGCGAGGATCGAGAACAGACCAGCCTTATGGAGTGCAGTGAATAATGCTTTCAGCGGCGCTGTCGGCATTCAGGTCCAGACCGAAAAAGGGTGAGGGATCGAGGGTGTTGGCGATCAGGGTTTCGTTGGTGAACTTGCCGCTGCCGTCATCCTTAACGATTGAAAAATGCAGATGCACGCCAACGGGTTTCCCTGGTGTACCGGAGAAATTGCCCTGGGTGCCCAAAAGGGTGCCGACTTTGACGAACATTTCGTTCGTACCTGGCGGGAAGTCAGGCGCGATGGTACTGTTGCCAAGTACGTCTGCCATGTGGGTGTAATACGTCCAAATTTGTTCGCCTCGCGAAAGCGGGTTGGAAGGGATGCGGATGATGACCGTAGATTTCCAGTCAGGCAGGCGGGTCAGGTAGCCGTCATACGCTGCGTACACCGGGGTGACACCTGTGCCTGTACCCGAGAAAACATCGATCCCCTGGTGCGGGTGGTCGGATTCGAACCGATCATTCCACAGATAGCCGATGAACCCCGTGGTGGGAAAGGCGAACGGCGCATCCCCGCAGCGAGTTCCAGCGTTGACAGACCATGCGCTGTGTCCCTTAGGATCAAGTATCCATTGGCGCACCAGTCCGGAACGTTTGCTTTGATCACCACCGTTGCGGAAGAAAGCGTAGCCTGCAACTACGGCTGCAACCACCCCGAGTGCGAGTATACCGAACGTCACACGCTTCATGTTTGAGTTTCGACTAATTGACCGCGCATTGACCAGGGACCTGTCCAGGTGATTTTCACCGGCAGAACCTGTCCTAAAAGGTCCTGCTCGGTTTCAACAAAGACCAGTTTGTTGGTGGGGGTACGGCCCTTCCAGCGCTTTTTGGCTTTCTCTTCAAAGAGAATCGGGACTGTCAGGTCTTGATAGCCGGCATAGATCTCACGCTGAACTTCTTCCTGCAGCTTTTCGACCGCACGGAAACGGCGCCATTTTTCGTCAGCGGTAACGTCATCTTCGAGCAGGCGCTGTGAGACCGTCCCTTTGCGGGGGGAGTAGCGGGCAAGATGCACCATGTCGAGCTTCAATTCGGCCAACAGGTCATAGGTGTGCTGGAATTGGGCATCCGTTTCGCCCGGGAACCCGACGATGATGTCGGTGGCGATCGAAACCCCGGGAATACGCGAGCGAATCTTTTCCACCAGGCGGCGATACTGGTCAGCCGTGTAGCCGCGCTTCATGTTTGCCAGCACTTCGTCATCCCCGGCCTGGTTGGGAATTTCGATATGCGGCATGACTTTTGGTAATTCCGCAACAGCTTCCAAAAGCTCATCGTTCATCCAATTCGGGTGAGAGGTCAAAAAGCGGATGCGCTCCAGTCCGTCGATCTCGCTCATTTGAGCCATCAATTTGGCCAGCGTCGGATATTCGGGCTGATCCTTGCCGTAACGATCCACAATTTGACCCAGTAGGGTGATCTCTTTGACGCCCTGCGCGGTCAAAGCCTCTGCTTCCTTGAGGATTTCCTGGGGCGGACGGCTGCGTTCGATTCCGCGGCGGTAGGGGATGATGCAATAGGTGCAGGCGTGCGAACAACCGTAGACGATGGGAATCCAACCAATGACCTGTTTGCCCTGCGAGAAATTGGGCAGGATCAGGTCGCCATCCATCACCGCGTAGCGGCGGGTGGTTTCGATCTGTTCCTGCTCGTGGTCTCCGCGCGAGATCAAAAACTCGATCAGCGGGGTGGGATCCGATGGCGGGGAAAATACGTCTACATAGGGAAAGCGCTTATGCAGGGGATTGTTTTCCTTGATCCCAACGAGGCAGCCCATGAGGTTGATGACCACCTCGGGATGGGCGCGCTTTACGGGTAGGAGCGTGGTCAGGCGACCGTAGGCTTTTTCCTCAGCCGACTGGCGCACGACACAGGTGTTCAAAACAATAACGTCCGCCTTTTCAATTTGCGGAGAATATTCATAACCCAGATGCTCGAGGGCTGATGAAACCCGTTCAGAATCAGCCACGTTCATCTGGCAGCCTTCAGTCCAGACGTGATATTTCATGCGTCCGATTATATCAAGGAAAACGACTGTAATTCTTCCTAGATTTGTCTGATTTATTGAGACTTTTTTACGCGGGAAAAGGTAGAATAGCGGTATGAAGGATAGACCACGAAGCTCTCAAAGACAGCAGCCCAAATTCCTGGCGCTCATCGCGGGATTGCTGGTTTTGACAACGGCACTGATCTTAATAAGCCCCGGTTTGCAAACGACCCTTGCCTGGAAAATTGATGAGGTAAAGGCGTATGTAAGGGGTGCGATCTCTCCCAAGGGTGGAGTTCCCGCGGTTGCAACAGGCAGCACTGTAAAGGAAGCGGGTGGCGTCTTTTTGCCCGGAGGAATCAAGGAAGCGCTTGACCTGCCGGGTGTGACAGCCACGCCGCAAGGAAGACAAATTGTAGCTCCACAACAGGTGCTCCTGCCGCCGCCCGAATTTGACCTAAAAAAAGACATCCAGGATTGGAATAACTGTGGTTCGGCAACCCTTGCCCTGGCATTGCGCATGTTCGGTTGGAAGGGCGACCAATACGACATTGCCGACGTAATCAAACCTTTGCAAACCGACAAAAATGTCAATCCCTCTGAAATGGCTGATTATGTGGCGCAATCCGGGATGGGACTTTCAGCGCTTGTGCGGGTGAACGGCAGTGCCGACCTGATCATGGATTTCCTGGCGTCGGGCATCCCGGTCATCGTTGAAGAATCTTTCAAACTCGAGCAGAGCTTTTGGCCTGGGGACGATCTTTGGGCAGCGCACTACCTGCTCATCACCGGCTACGACCGCGCGACCCGAGAGTGGATCACCCAGGATTCATATTATGGACCCAACCGCCGCATCAAGATGGACCTCCTGGAACAAACCTGGAAGCCGTTCAACCGTTTGGTTTTTGTGCTCTACAAGACCCAGGATGAGCATATGGTAAAAGAGATATTGGGTACCGATTGGGACATGGCTACCAACCTGTACCAGGCAGCCGCCGCTGCACAAAAAGAAATTTCCGCCAATGTAAAGGATGCCTTTGCTTGGTTCAACCTTGGGAATTCGCTGCTCGGAGTGAAAGACTATGAGGGGGCAGCCTCAGCATTTGCGCAAGCCCGACAGATCGGATTGCCCCAGCGCATGCTTCGCTACCAATTTGGTCCGTTCGAAGCGGCTTACGAGACAGGCGCAATCGACGACCTGTTCCTGCTGACCAATTATGCGCTCGATCGCACCCCCAATTCAGAGGAGGCGCTTACTTGGAAAGGCTGGGCGTATATCCTGAGCAAACAGGACGCTTATGCAAAGTCGTCTTTTCAGCGCGCGCTCGAGGCTCATCCGAATGATGCTGCTGCACTCGAAGGCCTGGCAACTCTCCAGACTCATTGATCTCAAGAAGCAAAATTCAAGTGAATGCAAGGTAAAATAAGGGAAAGCCATGAATCGAGGAGCCCGATGAATAAAAAGAGTGTTCTTACGATCGTTGTCCTGATCATTACCGGTTGCCTTATTCTAAGCGTCGGACTGATCGCAGGGGTGATATTGTTCAGGAATGGATTGAACGCACCTTTTTTCAGCGCTCCAACGCCTTCTCCTGTTGTTAATGGCACAACGCCTGGAGCAGCTACGACAACCCCAGGAACGACCGGTCAATCGGGAACTCCCATCCCGTCAGACATCGCCAGCCAGATGGATGAAATCCAGCAGCAGGTGATGAGTTACCGCGGGTTAAAATTGAAAGGTCCTTTTACCAGGGATCTGCTTACCCCGGATCAACTTAAACAAAACGTGATCAATGATTTTTTCAAAGATTACACCCCTGATGACGCGGTACGCGATTCGAAAATACTGGCTGCGTTTGGCCTCCTCTCGCCTGGTTTTGATCTGCAGCAGTTTTATATCAAGCTTTATTCTGAACAGATTGCCGGTTATTACGACAACAAGACCAAGTCGATGTACGTCATCGCCGGAGGAACTTTTGGCGGCACCGAACGCATGACCTACGCGCACGAGTTCACGCATACCCTGCAGGATCAAACTTATGACATCGAAAATGGCTTGAAGGTGAACAC
>Ga0209744_1000303_pt1 | contig 16328 bp, 12 predicted proteins | sample BarGraNGADG00311_2_FD_184494 | JGI IMG/M metagenome (GOLD analysis project Ga0209744, IMG submission 184494) | Arctic peat soil microbial communities from Barrow, Alaska - Barrow Graham LP Ref core NGADG0004-311 (SPAdes) (version 2) | ecosystem: Environmental > Terrestrial > Soil > Wetlands >... | reverse complement strand
CTGTTAATCCAACAGTCACCAATAATATAATTACCCAGCAGTATGATGCGATGGTTTTTCAAAAAGGAGTTGCAGGTTTTATTTCAATTGGTAATATGTCACTTGGTTTGGCAGTTGGTTTCGACAATCTGCTGGATAAAGGTAAATCTTCATGGATATATACCCAAAAACCATATCTGGGCTTAATTATAAGCGTATCAAATTTTTAACCAAAATTGATTTATTATTCTTCAACGATTATGAATCCAAAAATATTCTTATCCGTCATGATAATTCTCTTTTGTCTGCGAATTATTTATGCGCAACAAACGGATCCATTTATACCCGATTTTAAAAATCCTGAAGAAATACCAGGAATGAAACTTGTCTGGAATGATGAATTCAACAATACCGGGAAACCTGAATCTGTCAATTGGATTTATGAAAACGGAGTTGTAAGAAATCAGGAGTTGCAATGGTATCAGCCTGAAAATGCAAATTGTGCAAATGGACTACTGATTATAGAAGGAAAACATGAAAAGGTAAAAAACCCGGATTCTGATACCGGAAGTGCAAACTGGAAATCAGGACGTGAATATGCTGAGTATACTTCAGCCAGCATTCAGACCCGCGGATTAAGACAATGGCAATTCGGGCGATTTGAAGTTCGTGCAAGAATAGATACGGCCTGCGGTTCATGGCCTGCCATATGGACCCTGGGTATTTCCGGCGGATGGCCTTCCGGCGGGGAGATTGATATTATGGAGTTTTATCGGGTTAAAGGTATTCCAACTATCCTGGCCAACTTTGCCTGGGGAACAAGTCAGCGTGGAGTAGCAAAATGGGACGATCTGAAAAAACCCCTTTCGGATTTCACTGCGAAAGACAAGGATTGGACAAAAAAATTCCATATCTGGCGTATGGACTGGAATAAGGATTCCATTAATCTGTTTTTGGATGATCAGTTACTGAATACAATCCAGCTTAATCTTACAGTCAATCCTGATGGCTTCAACCCGTTCCTTCAACCGCATTATCTTCTTTTAAACCTCGCACTTGGTTCAAACGGGGGTGATCCCGCAAAAACACTGTTTCCTATAAAATACGAAGTAGATTATGTAAGAGTCTATCAGTAGAAAAAATAAACATTTAGCCTGTCAGTCTGTCTTATATAATATATCATCATTTGTTATACAAAAGTTATAATTATTACCTTTGCAAAACAATTGTAAACTAGCACTGTATGGCATTAGAGACCCTGGTACCGGTAAATGAAATGGATGGCCGACGACTGTATTATACTTTTATTGCCGGCGCCAGAAAAGTAATTGAACATCAGGTTGAGCTTAATAAAATCAATGTATTCCCTGTAAATGATGGTGATACCGGGACCAATCTGGCTTCCACTATCCGGGGGGTAGTGGATTCTCTTCACCCTCACCGCTCGTATAAAATAACGGCTGACAGGATTGCTGAGACGACACTTGTTAATGCCCGCGGAAATTCAGGAATAATTTTTGCACAATTCCTTTATGGAATGAGCACTGAAACCGGTAATTATAAAACTATAACCATAAAACAATTTGCCGAAAGCATCAAAAATTCTGTACGGTATATATATGATGCAGTAGCAAATCCTGTTGAAGGAACGATGCTTACCGTGATCAAAGACTGGGCAAATTATATCTACGACAACAGAAACAGGATAACTGACTTTAACCAGCTTTTTATCAGCTCTTTTGATGTCCTGCATAAATCGCTGATAGCTACCAAAACTAAACTCGCTGTGCTGACAAAAGCAAATGTTGTTGATGCCGGGGCACGGGGGTTCGTGTTTTTTGTTGAAGGCATTATTGATTTTATTACAAATCGAAACCTGAAGGAACTGATTCAGGTTAAAGCTGAAACTTCACTATTTGAAAAGTTAGAAGAGGCTATCCCCGAGAAAGTTGAATTCAGATATTGCACCGAGGCGCTGATTAAAAATAGTTCCATTGATAACAAATCATTGTTGGCTGTACTGGAAAAATATGGAAATTCCATTGTTATTGCAGGCTCTGATAAGATGCGTCGGTTGCATTTGCATACAAATACTCCGGCCGAACTTTTCAAAGAAATTAGAAATACGGGTACTCTCGCATTCCAGAAAGCCGATGATATGATCAGGCAAAGTGATGTGGTCTATAACAGAAAATGGAAAATAGCACTGGTTACGGATTCAACATGTGACCTTGGCCAGAATATAATCGATAACTACCAGATAAATATGTTACCGATCAATATTAATTTCGGGGAGAATCATTATCTCGATAAAATCACAATTCAACCGGAGCAATTTTATTCCCTTTTACAAGAGAATAAAGACTATCCCAAATCTTCACAGGTGAATGAGAAGAGCTTTACAAACCTCTATTCTCATCTGGCTTCTCATTATGATTCAATAATAGCTATTCATCTAAGTGAAAAGTTAAGCGGTACATTTAACAGCAGTCAGAAGGCAGCACTGGCAATAAGCAAAGAATTCAACAAACCAATTTCGGTAATAAATTCTAAAAATCTCTCCGGAGCACTGGGGCTGATAATCCTGAGAGCAGCTCAGGCTATTGAGATCGGATTCTCTCACGACCAGATTGTTGAAATGTCAGAAAAATGGGTTAAGAATGTACGTATCTTCGTAAGCGTTAGAGATATAAAATATCTGATCAGGGGTGGACGACTTTCTGCTGCAAAAGGATTGATTGCACGGATGCTGAATATTAATCCGGTTGTATCGATTGACGAATCAGGAAAAGCAATAGTACTCGACAAAGCTTTCAATCAGAAAGCCAACATGGAGAAGGTAATGGGACATATCCGTAAATTATGTAAGGAAAATACTATATGGAATTACATTGTCCTGCATGCAAATAATAATGAAGCAGCAGAATGGTATTCTGAAAAAATGGAGCTCCTTGCCAAAAAGAAACCTGTTTCAATTGTAAATATTTCTCCGATTATAGGAGCTAATGCCGGTATCGGAGCTGCAGCTGTGGCCCTTCTTTATGACTAAACCTCATTTGTATGAGTTACTTCCAGATCTTTATTCACGGTTTTCTGGTTATAATGATTCTGATGTCCTTTTTATGGATTGTAAGCGTCATAGTCAAAAATGTAAGTATTGTTGATCTGTTCTGGGGTTTAGGATTTGTTTTAGCTGCCGGATTCTATTTTCTGAAAACAGATGGATTTGAGCCAAGGAAACTCATTCTGGTTATTCTTGTATCAATCTGGGGTTTGCGTTTATCTTTCTATCTGGCATGGCGGAATCTTGGGAAAGGGGAAGACTTCAGATACAAACAGTTCCGAAAAAATTATGGAGAGAATAGATATTGGTGGATAAGCTTTTTTCAGACTTTCCTTCTTCAGGGAATTCTTATGTGGCTCATTTCCGCCCCCTTGCTGGGTGGACAATATTACAGACTAAATAATTCATTAGGGATTCTCGATTATATAGGAATTATCCTCTGGTTTATTGGCCTTTGTTTTGAAGCCGGTGGAGACTTTCAGCTTGCTCATTTCAAAGCTGATCCTGCAAATAAAGGGAAGGTGATGGATAAAGGATTCTGGCGTTATACCCGCCATCCTAATTATTTTGGAGATTCATGTGTATGGTGGGGATATGGATTTCTATGTCTGGCTTCCGGAAGTTATCTCCCTGTTCTCGGATCGCTCCTTATGACGGCATTAATCATAAAAGTATCCGGTGTAGCCCTCCTGGAAAAAAGCCTGAAAGAAAAGAAACCTCAATACAAAGAATACATAGAAAAAACCAGTGCATTTTTGCCCTGGTTTCCAAAGAATACCATAACACACTGATTTTCATAAAATAACCTTAATCTTTTTTGAAAACCTTAAAAACTTCTTACTTATGAAATTGCTTATAAGGTCTATACTGCTTGCGGTTTTATTTAGTCTGTCATTTACCAGAATCATAGCTTCCCAGGATCTTCCCAAAGATTTCGTTAATCCTCCTCATGAATTCTCAATAATGCCTTTCTGGTTCTGGAATGATACTTTAAAAGATGAAGAGATTATCCGGCAGATAGCTGATTTCGAGGCACATGGTGTTTATGGATTTGTCATTCACCCGCGGATAGGTTTGCCAGAAAATGTGAAATGGTTATCTCCTGAAATGATCCATTCCATGAATGTGGCCATAAATGAAGCTTCACGGCGAAAGATGTATGTTGTTCTGTATGATGAAGGAATGTATCCATCAGGTTCTTCAAGCGGACAGGTTGTTGCCCGAAATCCAGAACACGCTGCACGCGGCCTGGTCAAAATTGACCTCAAACCAGGTGAAACAGTGAAACTTCCTGAAGGGGGGAAATTAATTACTATTATAAACAGACCTGCAGGCGAACGTGTAGCCGTTGTTGATCAGCCATCAGGAGGAAATATCAGAGGCCTTCACTATATCGGCGAGGGAAGTAGTAAGATAAAAGAAGAGACTCCTCCCGCCGGCGATATTCTTAATCCTGATGCAGTTACCAGTTTCATGGAACTTGTGTATGACCGCTATGCGAAGGAGTTTGGCAAATATTTCAGAACAACTGTTCTCGGAATATTTACTGATGAACCATCTCCACTTGGACGTGGGATTGCCCGGGGCATTGTTCCGGGAAATGCTTCCCTCCTTTCACAGATAAAACAGATTCTGGGCTATGATATAACTCCTTTTCTTGCAGATCTCTGGTATAATGATAACCCGGATTCAAAAAAGCACCGGATAGATTATAACAGCGCGATTAATATATGTCTGGAAGAGAATTATTACAAACGGTTGGGAAGTTGGTGCAGGGAACACAGGATCTCCCTGATGGGGCACCCTGCTGGGTCAATGGATATAGGTGCTGAGCGATATTTCCAGATCCCGGGACAGGATCTTGTCTGGAGATATGTTGAACCCGGGACAAAGGCTCTTGAGGGACAACATTCGACAATGGCAAAATGCGCTTCAAGTGCTATGATTCATCTTGGCCTGCGTCGTAATGCAAATGAGCTTTATGGTGCATATGGACATAATCTGACATTCGACGAAATGGAGTGGTTGGCTGATTGGTGCCTTGTCAGGGGACAGAACTTTTTAATACCTCATGCCTTTTTTTATTCCATCCGAGGCCCGCGGTTTGATGAGCGACCGCCTGATGTCGGTCCAAATGCCACTTGGTGGAGCAAATATAAACAATATGCCGATGCCTGTCGCCGGCTTAGCTGGATCAATACAGATTCAAAACAGATATGTAATGTGGCAATACTATGTGAAGCTTCTTTTCTTCCGGATAAATCAGCAAAAACCTGCTATCAGCACCAGCGTGATTTCAACTACCTGGAACTGAGACATCTTCTGGAAGATGCAAAAGTTGATTCAGAAGGGGTCCATATTGCCGGAATGAATTACGGAGCAATAATTATCGACACCCTCTCAAACTTGCCACAAAAAGCAATACCATTATTGGAAAAACTTGCTATGAGCGGCCGGCTAATTATAAATGAAAACTCGGGTTTTTCTTCACCGTTTAAAGGAGCCGTAGTCTATCAGACACCGGATGATCTTATCAGAGCAATTGAAAATAAAATTTCACCCGATCTTACTCTTACCACGCCTTCAGAGAATATAAGATACAGGCATGTAGTGAAAGGGAGTGATCATTACTATATGGTTTTTAATGAAGGAGAAACGGATGTATCTACTAAGCTTTTAATTCCTGTAACTGGCAAATGTCAGTTATTAAATCCTTCAACTGCTGAAGCAGTAATTTTAAGTGCAGATGAAATTATCAATTTCAAACCCCATGAACTAAAAGTCGTGAGGGTAAACAATTAAGATAATTTGTCCCAAATTTTAAATGAAAAAACTCTGGTTACCGATATTAATCTTATTCCTGTTCACAGGAGCAAAAAAATCCCTGCCGGATTCGCCGTCGGGATTAATGGTCGAGTTTATCAGGGAACCCGGGAAAATCAAAATACTTGATCTGAATCCGGAGTTCAGCTGGATCGTACCCCGGGACGCTGAAGTCCAGACTGCTTACCAGATCCTCGTTGCCACAACCAGGGAAAGACTTGAAAAAAACTACCCTGATATCTGGGACAGTAAGAGAATAAACGGTTCAATCTCCTCCGAGGTTGAATACAGAGGAAATACACTTTCAGCCAATACAACTTATTTCTGGAAGGTAAGGGTATGGAATAGAATGAGTAAACCAACGGAATATTCATATATTCAGTCTTTTACAACAGGCAATCCTTCTATGTATTCAACTACGCCTAATAAGTTTCAGTCGCAGTTAATTAATCCTGAAAAGATTATTAAACTTTCAGACGACAGCTATTTTATTGATTTTGGAAAGGATGCTTTCGGGACTTTTATCCTAAAACTTGAGCCAAAGGCAAACGATACTATTATCGTTCATCTCGGTGAAAAACTATCAAACTCCAATCAGATTGACAGGAATCCTGGCGGGACAATTCGTTATCAGAAAATACTGCTCCCGGTTAAACAAGGAATTAAAACATACATGCCCGATCTTCCACCAGATAAAAGAAACACCGGGCAAACCGCAATACATCTTCCTGATTCTTTCGGAGTTATTATTCCATTTCGTTATTGCGAGCTGAATAACTGCCATTTCAATTTGAAAGCATCTGATATCGCTCAGAAAACATATTGTTATTTCTTCAATGACAGCACGAGTTCATTTACCAGCTCCGATACGATCCTTAATAAAGTCTGGGATATGTGCAAATACAGCATTAAAGTCACCTCCTTTGCAGGTTTATATATTGATGGGGACAGAGAGAGAATTCCTTACGAAGCCGATGCATATATTAATCAACTGGGACACTATTATACCGACCGGGAATATTCCATGGCACGCCTGACAAATGAATACTTTATAAATCACCCTACATGGCCGACCGAATGGATTTTGCAAACTGTTCCGATGTTTTATAATGATTACATGTACACCGGCAATATTGAGTCGGTTAAAAAATATTGGGAAGAACTTAAATACAAAACACTCTTCGTACTTGCAAGGGAAGATGGTCTTATCAGTTCAGTAAATTGCAGTGACGATATAATGAAAAAGCTAGGGTTTTCTAATGCGAATGAACGCCTCAGAGATATAATTGACTGGCCCCCTTCGCAGAAAGACACAGGTTGGAAACTTGCCACAAATGCCGGAGAAAGAGATGGTTATGAGATGGTTAAGATCAATACGGTTGTCAATGCTTTTTACTACCATGGCCTGAAATTAATGTCAGAACTCGCAGGAGTTCTTGGTAAAAAAGAAGACTCGGTTTTCTATCAGAATTTATCTTCCAGAGTTAAAAAGACATTCAACAATCTATTCTTCAACACGGCCACGGGGATTTATGTGGATGGAGAATCATCGAAACATTCTTCGTTACATGCAAACATGATGGCTCTTACTTTTGGACTGGTTCCTGAAGAAAACAAAAAAACGGTTATAGATTTTATAAAGTCCAGAGGTATGGCATGCAGCGTATATGGAGCTCAATATCTTCTTGAAGGTTTGTACAACGCAGGAGAAGAAGATTATGCATTCAGCCTATTGACTTCTGTCAATGACAGGAGCTGGTGGAATATGATCAAAACCGGATCGACCATTACCATGGAAGCCTGGGATATGAAATATAAGCCCAACTCTGACTGGAATCATGCATGGGGAGCCGTTCCTTCAAATATAATTCCACGTTTCCTTTGGGGAATCGGACCGGTTGAACCAGGTTATGCAAAAGCAATCATAAAACCACAATTCAGTAACCTTAAATACAGCAAAATATCTGTACCTACTATTCGTGGAAATATCTATGCTGAATATACTGATAAAGGGATATCAAAAGAATACACAATAACAATTCCTGCAAATATGCAGTGTGATTTTATTTCTGCTGCCGGGAAAGTAAGTTTAAAACTCAAACCGGGATTAAATAAAATAAATATTAAATATTAAAACAATAGTTATGAAACCAATAAAATTAATTGTTTCAATTCTTTCCTTTAGCATTTTAATGATCAGCGCTAATGCCCAGAATAACGTCCTGAAGATCTGGCCGGACGGAATACCCGGATCAATTATAAACATAAATTATTTTGAAAAATCCATGGTGACGAATGAGCGGGTGTCGCGATATGAAAAAGTTACAGATCCTTCAATTACAGTTTTTCTCCCTGCGGTTGAGAAAGCGACTGGGGCAGCAGTCCTTATATGCCCCGGAGGAGGATATGGTGTTCTCTCATTCGATCATGAAGGATTTGCTATTGCAAGGTGGTTAAATGACAATGGTATTGCCGGAATTATATTAAAATACCGGCTCCCTTCCGACCTGATCATGAAGGATAAATCTGTCGGGCCGCTTCAGGATGCCCAGGAAGCTATGAGAATTATTCGCAGGAAAGCTTCAGAATGGAAAATCGATCCCCGGAAAGTTGGTGTTATCGGATTCTCGGCCGGTGGTCATCTTGCCTCAACCCTGTCGACCCATTATGCTGAGAAAGTTTATGAAGTAAAAGATACAACTAGCGCCCGGCCGGATTTTTCGTTGCTTATTTATCCGGTAATTTCTTTTGATTCCTCGTTTACGCATTCAGGATCCAGGAAAAACCTTATTGGCGATAATCCTTCCGATGAAGCTGTCAAACATTTTTCAAATGAACTCCTGATAACTGATAATACTCCTCCGGCATTCCTGGTTCACTCAGCTGATGATAAGGTTGTTCCAGTTAAAAACAGTATCGTATATTTCGAGGGTTTAGTAAAAAACAATATACCAGCTGAACTACATGTTTTTCAGAAAGGAGGTCATGGATATGGACTGGCAATTAATAAGGGAACCCAATCCGCATGGCCTGATCTGTGCCTATACTGGTTGAAAGAAATTCTTAGATAATTTGTTGTATAACTAATTTATTCGTTATATTTTTATAATGAATTCCCGATCTGACATTAAAGACTTAAGAGATTGATTGAAGTATTTTAGCATAATCACGAATAAATTATTAATCATGAAAAGGATTATATTAACATTCCTCCTCGTTATTTTAGTTGTTTCACGTCCTGTCCAGGCTCAGAACAAACCTGACAATTCCAAGATTGATATGATGCTTATCAGGGGTGATTTCAAAAAAGTAATTGACACCTGTATAAAAATTCTTGCTGTCGACTCCCTTGATTCTGAAGTATATTACAAACTGGGGCTCGCCTACCAGAACCTTTTATCGGATGATAAATCATTTGATTGTTTTTTAAAGGCATCAGCCATTTCACCTGAAAACAATAATTACAATTTTACTGTTGCTAAAAGCTTTTACAACAAAGGAAAGAATAACCAGGCCAAACCAATACTTCTGGAGCTTTGTTCTGCCGACTCTATGAACTGGACATATGCATATTACCTTACAAGCATTTATATGCAGGAAGGAAAATATGATGAATCCATAAAAATATACGAAAGGTTTTATGAACAGGATTCGGTCAATTACCTGTTTATGGATAAAATTGGTTTTGCGTGCCTGAGAAAAGGAGATTCCGAAAAGGCCATTAATATGTTTAACAGTTCATTAGCAGTTAACCAAAAAAATATCAATGCAATGAAGAACCTGGCATATCTTTATGCCATCTCGAACAGGATTGATACCGCGATTCAACTGCTGACAAATGGAATACAGATTGACCATGCTGACATGGATCTTTATGCACGACGGGCCGCTCTAAATTTTTCTATTAATTATAATAAAAGAGCCTTAAATGACTATCTCAAAATCTTAAGTTCAGGGGATTCCTCTGTTCTCTATCTGAAAAGAGCCGGAATAGGATACAGTAATAACCTTCAGCCAAAAGAAGCAAATGTTTATCTGTTAAAAGCTTATCAAAAAGATACTTCTGATTTACAGGTTCTGAGTTTTTTAGCCCGGAATTATGAGAAAATTGGTGATCTGAAGAAAAGTGCATATTATTATACTCATATTACAGATATCTTAAGTCCTTTTGTCTTCCAATTAGGAATGAATTATATTCTGCTTGCTGAAGTATTGAAATCCGATAGCCTTTACAGTGAAGCAATCTCCACATATCTTAAAAGCCAGGAATACCGATCGGATATCAGCATTTATATAACTATAGCAAATATATATGATGAAAAGCTTCAAAACATTCCCAAAGCTATCCAGTATTACGAGTTGTTTCTGAATAAGCAAAAGAGCACCAGGGATAGGTTCAGCCCAAATTATATTGAAGCAATTAAGAATCGTATTGAATCTCTGAAAAAAACAAAACAACAGGTTAAGCAGCCATAGTCAGTTCAAAATTGTTATAGCGCACATGCACTTCATGAAACCAAAAAAATTTTCACTGAAATCCAGATTTGGAAGTTTTAAATTTGCTCTCAATGGTTTATGCTCAGTTTTAAAAAATGAACATAATTCCAGAATTCATCTTCTTGTAGCAATTATTGCAGTCGTCCTGGGAATTATTCTGAAGTTAAACAGGTACGAATGGTCCCTGCTGATAATCGTAATTGGCATCGTATTTCTTACCGAACTGTTGAATAGTTCCCTGGAATCGTTAGCTGATATTATTGATCCCGTGTGGAATGACCAGATAAGGAAAGCAAAAGATTATGCTGCAGCTGCAGTGCTGATCTCAGCAATTATATCGGTTATCATTGGAGGATTGATATTTATCCCAAAAATATTGGACTTATTTTAAATTTTACCATGAAAAGAAGAGAAAGAGTAGTGGCTTGAAAAGAGTTGCTCCATTGTGATCCCAAAACTGGGGGTTTTAATTCCAATTTAAAAAAAGTTGACTTTCACTTAAACAAGGTGTAACTTTGCCTAATTAAGGTCCTGAAAACTTAGTCTTTAAGTATTAAATAAACCCTATTGATCATATTTACAAATATCCTTTAAAGTAATATTTCTAACCTTTAAATTATTTGAGTATGAAAAAATTAGTTTTTTTAACAGCATTTATCCTGTTATCAGGATTGGCATTTGGACAAACCTTACAAAAGGGAAACCTGGTAGGCTTTCATGTAATGAAAATAACTCTTCAACCTGGAGTTACTATGGAGAAATTCATTGATTTCTATAACAGTAAAGTAGTGCCCGAATATGGGAAGAATTACCCGGGAGGAAAGGGTTTTGTAGCAAAAAGTATAAGGGGTGAAAACAAAGACAGTTTTGGTGTATTTATGGTTTTCCAAACAGAAAAAGACAGAGATAAATATTTTAAATCTGACGGAAGCTCTACTGATTTGGGAATAGCTGCCGAAAATAAACTAAAGCCTGTTATTGAAGAGTTGAACAAGCTGGGAACAATGACCACTATTTATAACGATTGGCTGGTATTATAATTTTATGCAATATTCTGGTTTGGCATTGTTGCCCATGCAGCGATTATACCGCTAAATTCAAAAGAACTTATCAGACACTATAAGAGATGAAATACGTTGTTTCATCTCTTATTGCATTAATTATTTAATATGAGTAAAAATAAATGAACTACCAATGAAGTGATATATAGCATAAGAAGATTAAGCGTTTGTCACGCATCATGGCATGTAATTTGCATCATACCTGAAATTAACAAATCTGTATATTATGAAAACGTCAACAGTTAAATTGAGCAGCTTGTTTCTGACAATTGGATTGTTGCTGGTTTCTTTTAACAGCAATTGTCAGGACATTAAACTGACCAGGCAGGAAAAAAAAGATGCAAAAAAGGTCGTGCAGTATGCTAATTTTCAGGTATTAGACTCTATGCTTGAAAGAAAAAGGTTCGTTCTTGAAGCGGATTTTCTTGAGAATCAATATGGAAACAGAACTCACGTTTTGTCAGATTTAAATTTTATTATGCTCGACTCCACAAATGTAGTTTTGCAAACCGGATCCAGCCGTAATATTGGTTATAATGGTGTCGGTGGAGCTACTGCAGAAGGAAGGTTAAAAAATTTGAAAATAGTTAAGGATCTGAAAAACTTAAGCTTCTATGTGGCATTTACAGTGGTCACTAATATCGGGATTTATGATGTTTACATGACAATTAATTCTGACAGAGATGCCAGGGCAACAATCTCCGGTTTAACTCCCGGAAAGTTAGTTTATGATGGCCATGTTGAAACAATTTTTAATTCAAGAGTTTATAAAGGCCAGAATTCAATCTGATCCTGCCAAAAGTCATTTTAAAAGATTTATAATGAACGACAAAGCCTTGAAAAATCAAGGCTTTTTGTTTTTAAGGTTGTCCTCGGTTTGAGTATAGAATCTCAACTATTTGAAGCCTTCCTTAATTGTTTTAGCTTAAAGTTGAATAAACATAACATTAATTAAAATGTTATAATTCAACACTCGTGAATATACTTGCAGATGAATTCTATGTTTTTACCTGTTTTTTGAATGAATAACAGGCTTTATTAAATTCCTTTGCAAATTAAATTGAATTATCATGGATAAACCTGACTCCATCGCTTCAAAAGACAAAAATCATAAGCCAGGCATTTTTAATTTGCTTAAACCATATTCCGGAATAGTGATCTTTTTAATTATTATGGCGCTTCTGGGTAGCGCCGTAAACATGATGATTCCAAAAATCATTGCACATGCTATTGATGCTTTTTCGTCGAACCGCTTTGATATGAAATCTGTGGTTATTGAGTTTTTATTAGCTGCTTCGGCAATATTTATTTTTACTTCCGTGCAAAACATTATTCAAACATATACCTCAGAAAAGGTAGCTAAGGATTTACGCACACAACTATCCGAAAAAATTTCGCGTCAAAGTTATTCCTTTGTTCTTAAGTCTAATCCTTCAAAACTATTAACAAACCTCACATCGGATATTGACTCTATAAAAATGTTTGTTTCTCAGGCTTTTGTAACTATTGTCTCCTCAGTATTTGTTATCATGGGCACCTCCGTTTTGCTCATTCTCATAAATTGGAAACTGGCAATTGCTGTTATCTCAATAGTTCCTGTTATTGGCGGGGCTTTTTTTATAGTACTAAGGAAAGTGAGAGTGTTATTTAAACGGGGCAGGGAGAACATTGACTCTCTCAACAGAATAATAAACGAAAGTATCTTAGGATCGGCATTAATAAGAGTGTTGAACTCTCAACAGCCGGAAAGCATTAAATTTCTGGATACCAACAGAGAATCTCTTAACATTGGATTATCTATTCTACGTCTGTTTGCAACTCTAATCCCTATTATTATGTTCGTTGCCAACTTAGCAGTAGTTACAATACTTGCCCTGGGTGGCCATTTTGTAGTTGCCGGCACCATGTCGCTGGGAAATTTTGCAGCCTTTAATAGTTTTCTTTTGCTGTTAATATTTCCGATCCTGATGATTGGTTTTATGAGTAACATAATAGCACAGGCTTCTGCTTCATATACCAGATTACTGGATGTTTTAGAAGCCCCCGATACCATTGAAACGGGAACTGTTAAAAGCAATATAAGAGGTGATATCACTTTGAAAGATGTTTCGCTGTTTTATGCAGAAAAACCAATATTGAAGAATATTTCATTTTCAGTGAAAGCAGGAAGCAAAACTGCAATTATCGGACCAACGGCAGCAGGTAAAAGCCAGTTGTTATACTTATTGACAAACCTTATTTCTCCTGGCTCCGGCTTAATTGAATTCGATGGAATCAGTGCGGATAAATACACCAAAGAATTATTCCATAGTCAGATAGGCTTCGTTTTTCAGGATAGTGTAATCTTTAATATGAGCCTTCGTGAAAACATTGCTTTTAATGACAAAGTTACCAATGAATCTTTGGAAAAAGCTATTTCAACAGCTGAGCTAACCGATTTTATTGAATCTCTTCCTCAAAAACTCGATACTATTGTTTCTGAACGGGGCACCAGCCTTTCCGGGGGACAAAAACAGCGGATCATGCTGGCGCGTGCACTGGCTATAAATCCTAAAATTCTTTTATTGGACGATTTCACCTCGCGCATTGACAAAAAGACAGAAAACAAAATCCTGTGCAACCTCGAAAATAATTATCCTGATCTGACCCTGATCTCAGTTACACAAAAAATTGCCCCGATAAGGCATTTTGAACAAATAATATTACTGATGGAAGGTGAAGTTATTGCTACCGGCACGCATAAAGAATTAAAAGAGAGCTCCCCTGAATATATTCAGATTTACAGTTCACAACGAAGCACACACCACTATGAACTATGATTTAAATCAGGCATCAGATAAAACGGAGCAGAAAATTTCTAATCTTGCTTCACTCAGAAAATTGATGGCTCTTATCGGTGAAGAGCGTCGTAACCTGGTAGTAGCTTTTGCTGCAATTTTTTTAAATGCAGGATTAAGTTTGCTTGGTCCATATTTGATTGGCTATACCATTGACACATATATTCAAACAAAGCAATATCATGGTGTGCTGGTGTTTGCAGCGATTCTTCTTATACTTTATGTTATAGCATTTATAGTAAACTATACTCAAATGCGCATGATGGGGGGCATCGGGCAACGTATGCTTTTCAGCCTGCGAAACGCGGTTTTTAATAAACTACAGGGACTGCCAGTCGACTTTTTCAACCAGAATAAAGCCGGCGATCTTATATCGCGCATTAACAATGATACAGATAAGGTAAACCAGTTTTTCTCACAATCTTTAATGCAGTTTATAGGCAGCCTCTTCACCATGACAGGTGCAGGGATTATTCTTTTATGCATAAACCTGCCATTGGGCCTGGCAGCCCTGTCTCCGGCATTAATAGTATGGATATTTACCAGGATTGTTTCACCATGGGTAAAGCGCCGGAATGCTGCCAGCATGAAAAGTACCGGCAGCTTAAGCGCTGAAATTCAGGAAAGTCTTGCCAACTTTAAAGTAATTATCGCCTTTAACCGCCGTGACTATTTCCGCGACCGGTTTAAAGAGGCCAACAGGCAAAATTACACCAAATCAATACAGGCAGGCATCGCGAATAGTGTGTTCATGCCAGTATATACTCTCGCAGCCAATATTGGTCAGCTGATAGTTCTTTCCCTGGGGATTTATTTAATTATGAAGGGACATTTTTCAATCGGCTTGCTTATAAGTTTTATTTCTTATGTAACTAATTTCTACAACCCCTTACGGCAACTTGCAGCTTTGTGGGCAAACTTCCAGGTCGCCATGGCCGGATGGGATCGCATTTCTCTGTTATTATCAATGGAAACCAATTTGCACATTATGGAAGACCCCGGATGCGAAACAAACACTTCATTACTTAACTTTCGAAATGTGTCATTTAAATATCCAAATGGAAAAGAGGTATTGCACAAGGTGAACTTTCATCTGGAACGAGGGAAAACTTATGCGTTTGTAGGTCCTACCGGAGGTGGTAAAACAACCACAGCATCGCTAATTGCCAGATTATACGATGCAACAAGGGGAACCATATTATTAGATAATAAAGACATCCGTTCCTACAAACCCGAAGAGCGTAGCCGGAAAATCGGATTTATTCTTCAGGAACCTTTTCTGTTTTCGGGTACCGTGCGCGAAAACATTCTATATGGAAATACGGAATACAGGAACTTATCCAACAAACAACTGTCAGAAGCTATTTCAGAAGCCGGACTCGAGAGCTTGCTTGAACGATTTGATCAGGGACTCGAAACAAGAGTACAAACTACAGGAGATGGCATCAGTTTAGGACAAAAACAACTGATTGCTTTCATGCGTGCCGTACTTCGCAAGCCCGAATTACTAATACTGGATGAAGCTACTGCAAACATAGATACAGTTACTGAACAATTGCTCGACAGTGTACTTAGAAAACTTCCGGAATCAACCACCCGGGTTATAATAGCCCACCGTTTAAACACAATAGAAAACGCAGATGAGATATTCTTTATAAATACCGGCAATGTTGTCATGGCCGGCTCATTCAACGAGGCTATTAACCTGCTGCTTCATGGAAAAACAGAAAGCTAGGCTAGAAACAGATTATTTTTTAAATATTTAATAGTGACATTCACCTATTATATTTTGTAAATTTGATATAATATTAGTAATACCATTGTTAGCTCTTCATTAAGCAGAAGTTACAATGAAAAAGCGGGGAAAAATTAAATCAGTGATTTATTTTGTTGCCATTATCATTATTTCTGTCTCCTGTAGTAAAGACAAAAATCCGGTCCCTCCCAAAATAGATATATTAGATGAAATTGTTTTCCAGATTAATAATCAGCGGTATGGAGAGGTACATAGTTTGTTAATTGCTAAGGATGATTCATTAATATTTGAAAAATACTTCAATGGTTATT
>Ga0209744_1000302_pt1 | contig 16342 bp, 16 predicted proteins | sample BarGraNGADG00311_2_FD_184494 | JGI IMG/M metagenome (GOLD analysis project Ga0209744, IMG submission 184494) | Arctic peat soil microbial communities from Barrow, Alaska - Barrow Graham LP Ref core NGADG0004-311 (SPAdes) (version 2) | ecosystem: Environmental > Terrestrial > Soil > Wetlands >... | reverse complement strand
CCTGATCAACAAATGCCGGATTAATATAATACATCATTGAGGTTTCTTCTTCACCAGCATGACCATCCAGCTTGGCTTTTTTGAGTGATTTAATTTCAGCGGCATTCACCGGATCGTCTCCGGGTCTGAACATAACAACAATGTAATCCTGCTGTTTTGCCAGTTGCGACTGGCAGAAAAACTGAAGAAAACTTGTATTTCCTCCATGCCCGTTTAAAAGAATGATTTTCTTTAATCCATTCCTTGACAATTCTTTACATGTTTCTTCCAGCATTTTCCACATCAAATCATTACTGTAAGCCATCGCTCCCGGCTGATGCTTTGCTTCAAAAATCTGTCCGACAAAATAGGGAGGAAAAACAACAGCATATTCTTTTTCTGCTGCGTGAAATGCAACCTCTCTGGCTTCATACAAATCAGTTCCAAGAGGAAGATGAGGCCCATGTTTTTCTATTATCCCAAGGGGAATAACACAGACTCCTCCAGCCAGATCAACAGCTTTGACAAATTTTGGTGAGGTAAGGTCCTCCATTTTATATGGCAGACTCTGATTTAGCTGTTGCCCCATGAGGGCAACTGTAAGAAATAAGACTGGTAAAATAATTTTTAACTTTTTCATACTTTGTGAGTTTTGATGATAAAGATAAAGAAACATATTTTATCTGCCTCTCTCGCTAGCTACTCTTCCCGGATGATAATTGAAAAAAGAATCTGAAATACCTTATACCTGAAAGGAATAATGCTAATCCTATTCCATTATAGAGTATTGACAGATCCTGCTTTGGTATCGATGAATGTCTCAGGGTAATTCCCATAGATACCATAATCAGAACGATTATATAGCTTTTCCAGGTCATGAAGGAGAACAGGCATCTTTTTTCAGTCAAAGGCAATAATCTGCCCAGGTTTTTGTCGGCAATCTTTAAGAAACCAAAATGATGGATCGGCATTGCAGCTAAAAACCCCGCAGTGTAAAAGAATACCTGTTCTTTCCCATTAGAGTGAGAAAGCCATGATATAGCGAGGCTGACAAGCATTATACCTACTCCGCACCACATAAGTCCCGCCAGAAGAACGAGAATTCTTTTATCGACCAGCGGGGTAAATCTCCTTATTTCCATTTTTACATTATTCAATTCTGGCTAGACGAAAGGGCCGGATTTCAATTTTTTCCCAGACCCCTTCTGTAATGTATGGCTCATTTTTCAGTCTTTGGTCCAATGAATGCCGGTCAGGAAATTCATAAACAATCATCGATCCTATCATTTTTCCATTTTCATCGAGAATAGCACCGCCAAATAAAAATTCACCGGACATTTTAAGCCGGCTTATTTTTTCAAGATGCCCTTCACGAACATTTGATCTTCGATGTGGAGCTTCCGGATCTGTTCCGTCATAAGCAATCAGCAAAAACTGCATATTCTTACATTATTAATTTTATCAATTACCTGGAATCAACAATACAAATCTATTGATTTTCAAGTGATCTTAAATATGCCGGTAATGATTTTCATTTTCATTGTTTATATTTGTTATTGTTAATAGTGCTATCAGCAGATTTGCCAATTGACATTTGAAAATCCGATATGTTTAACATTAAGAATATTTTTAATTCTTTCGGCTTTTTCAGTGACCTGAAAAGAAAAGACCATAAACCATCTTTCGGAGCGCTTGATATCTTCAAATATATTGGTCCGGGATTGCTTGTAACTGTCGGATTCATCGACCCGGGGAACTGGGCTGCAAATATTGCAACCGGATCGGAATTCGGATACACGCTATTATGGGTTGTTACACTTTCGACAATAATGCTGATTATACTGCAGCATAACGTTGCTCATCTTGGAATTGCAACAGGACTCTGCCTGTCGGAGGCCGCAACAATATATTTAAAACCGTGGGTTTCAAAGTCGGTACTGTCATTTGCTGTTCTTGCTTCAGTCTCTACTTCCCTTGCTGAAATCCTCGGGGGTGCGATTGCTTTAAACATGTTACTTGATGTCCCGATAAAATTAGGTGCTTCGCTGGTGACCTTATTTGTAATTATAATGCTATTTTCACATTCGTACAAGAAAATTGAAAGGTGGATCATCGGCTTTGTTTCAATAATTGGTCTTTCATTTCTATATGAACTATTTCTTGTAAAGGTTGATTGGATTCAGGCAGGCATATCCTGGATAAAACCTTCAGTTCCGGAAGGTTCCATTTTGCTTATAATGAGTGTCCTTGGAGCCGTTGTAATGCCTCATAATCTTTTTCTTCATTCAGAGATTATTCAAAGCCGCCAATGGAATCTGCAGGATGAAAAAATCATTAAAAAACAACTCAAATTCGAATTTGCAGATACCTTATTTTCGATGATAATCGGCTGGGCCATTAACAGTGCTATGATACTTCTGGCGGCCTCAACGTTTTTTACGAAAAGCCAGAAAGTTGAAGAGCTTCAACAGGCTGAAAAACTGCTGGAACCATTGCTCGGATCCAATGCTTCTGTCGTATTTGCTGTCGCCCTTCTATTCGCAGGAGTGGCCTCATCGATAACTTCCGGAATGGCAGGCGGATCAATTGTTTCAGGAATGTATAAAGAGCCTTATGATGTAAAAGATAATCATAGCCGGATTGGCGTAGTTATATCCCTTGTAGGTGCATTAATATTGATCTTTTTTATAGGCAATCCGTTTAAAGGCCTTATCTTGTCGCAGGTATTCTTAAGTGTCCAGCTTCCTTTCACAGTGGCAATACAGATATACCTGACCTCATCAAAAAAGGTTATGGGAAAATATGCCAACAGCAGATTTCTTGTAAGTTTATTATCGGTTATTGCGGGTATTGTTACATTTCTTAATATTAAATTACTTATTGATTTTTTAAAAGGTTAGAATAGTATTTTTTATAATATGTCGGTTAAGCAATATAAAATAGGTCTTGTATTAAGTGGCGGTGGGGCAAGAGGATTTGCCCATCTTGGAGTAATCAATGCACTTAATGAAGCAGGAATCTTTCCTGATGTAATATCCGGAACCAGTGCAGGAGCGTTAGTCGGGGTTTTATACGCCGACGGATATACATCGAAGGAGATTCTAAAGTTGCTAAATATCGGTAGCAGACTTGATTATATGCGACCGGTTTTACCAAGGGAGGGATTGCTTCAAATTAACGGAATAATTAAAATATTGAAATCAAGCCTGCATGCAAAAACGTTTAAAGACCTGAAAATCCCATTATTTGTTTCGGCAACGGACCTGAATAATGGTAAAGCTATATATTTTTCAGATGGTGCCCTGATTGATCCGGTTATTGCATCTGCCAGTATCCCTGTACTTTTTCAACCTGTAAAAATCAACAATATTTCATATGTCGACGGTGGTGTTCTGGATAATCTTCCCATACGGCCAATTGAAAATAAATGCAAAATCCTAATCGGTTCTTTTGTAAATCCCGTGGGTTATATTGAAAAAATCAGTGGATTGATCAGTATTGCAGAAAGGACTTTTATGCTCAGCATGTCAAAAGAAATTTATGAAAAATCAAAGAAATTCGATCTTTTTATTGCTCCCCTGGAACTGAGAAATTACAAAATTCTCGATTCAGAAAAAGCTTGTGAGCTTTTTGAGGTTGGCTATAATGCAACTAAAGAAAAATTAAAAGACATTGACATTGAAAGTTTACTAATTCAATGATCAGGATTTTGTACCAGGACAATATCGCTTTGCACGAACAATAATTGGAATTATTTCTTATCCACCATTGAATACAACCGTTTTATTTCTTCCTCCCATAAAGATTCTTCCGGGGTTTCAAGAATTAAGGGGAGATTATCGAATCGTGAATCATTCATCAGCATCCTGAATACATCCTCCCCCAAAAAACCTTTTCCTATATTATCATGCCTGTCAACTCTTGTGGCTAATTCTTTCTTGGAATCATTTATATGCATTCCCCGCAAATAATTGAATCCGATAATTTTATCAAACAGCCTGAATGTTTCAGTAAATCCTTCCGGCGATTTAATGTTATACCCTGCTGTGTACGCATGACATGTATCTATACAAATTCCAACCCTTGTTTTATCTTCAACTTTGTCAATAATGAACCTTATCTGTTCGAATTTATATCCAAGATTTGTTCCCTGCCCGGCTGTGTTTTCTATAACCGCTGAAACACCTTTTGTTTTGTCAAGAGCCATATTTATAGATTCAGCCATCCTGCTGAGGCTTTCCTCTTCACTAATTGAATTAAGGTGACTTCCGGGGTGAAAATTCAATCTGTCAAGTCCCAGTTGTTCACATCGTTGCATTTCATCAAGGAATGATGCTCTTGACTTTTCCAAAGGTTCTTTCTCCGGATGTCCGAGATTTATAAGATAGCTGTCGTGAGGCAATATCTGAAATGGCTTATAACCATATTTCTCACAATTCTCGCGGAATGCATTAATACTTGTTTTAGTCAGGGGATTTGAAAACCATTGTCTCTGGTTTTTTGTAAAGAGCGCAAAAGCCTTCGCTCCTATAAAGTTTGCGTTTATCGGGGCATTCTCAACGCCTCCTGAAGCACTTACATGTGCACCAACGTATTTCATTGTTCTAAAAATAACTTGGTTCTATAATCAAATTTTTCTCAATGGTTTACTCTTCACCAAAAGCTTTAACGTGTATAACAAAAAGCATTCTTTAATGTTTATATAATTAAAGAAATGATGATTTATTCAATGTAGTACTTTTTCAACAGAGACGGACAAAATTTTATCTAAAAAGACATATCCTGCTGAATAATATTTAAATAATCGTTTCGGGTTCTTGGTAAATTTAATAATTGAACCGGATATTTGAATTATTATCAGGATATTACTAATTTTGTAAGTGAACCTTTTAAACACAGTAAGATAAATGACAGATTCAAACAGTAGTATCCCAAATGTTCAGGGAACGAAAAAAAGCGCCCCGGTAGGTATGATTGTTACTTCAATCATTCTGGGCGTCGCACTGATTTTTCTTATTTACATGTATTTTGATAAGAAAAATAAAATGGTTGAAATGGAGACAATCCTTACCCAGGAAAAAGATTCCCTGGCAAATGAACTCAGGCATATGGTAGTTGCATATGATACTTTAAAAACCAATAATGATACTCTGAATGCAGGTCTGCAAAAGCAAAAAAACAAGATCGTCCAGCTATTATCTGTTAATGCATCAAATGTTACGCTTATAAAAAAGTATAAGAGCGAGATCACAACAATGAGAGAAATAATGAAAAGTTACATTGTTCAGATCGATTCTCTTAATACAAAAAATAAAATGCTTGCTTCCGAAAACACTGAAATCAAGCAGCAAATAACGCAAGTCAGGAATACAAATACCGAACTCTCAAAAGTGAAGGAGGAACTCAGTACCAAAGTGGAGGTTGCTTCTGTTATCCAGGCCAAGGATATTACTGCTGTATCGTTGAATAAAAAGCAAAAAGTGACTACAAGAATTAATCTCCTTGATAAACTCAGAATATGTTTCACTCTTCGCGAGAATCCACTGGCAAAATCCGGCCAGAAAGATGTATATATGAGAGTAATCAGGCCTGACTCTCTGGTTATTACCAGCAGTCCGGATAATCTATTTGATTATAAGGGCAATAAAATAATATATTCAGCTAACCGCCAGATAGATTATTTAAATCAGGATATCGAAATGTGCATCTTTTTGGATAACACCGGTGATTTTATTATCGGTAATTACAGTGTGGAACTTTACCTTGAGGATAATGTAATAGGCCGGACAAATTTTATGCTTTCAAAAAAATAGCTATTCATCACCCGGAGGCATTATAAACTCAGAAATAATATTATCTGATATCATTTTACCCTGGTTTGTAAGAACCAGGGTTTTTTTATCCTGTTTCATCATACCATATTCTTTGAATTTACCTGCTAAATTAACAACATAATCATAGCCTTCTTTTTCAAACATTTTCTCAACATATTCAAGATCAATACCCCACATCGTTCTCAGGGAAGTCATTATATATTCGTTAAAGCGGGTTTTTGTATCGAGTTCTTCACTGTCAAAAAAGGATTTCCCGGTATCCAGAGATTTAATATAACCTTTCAGATCACGAATATTCCACTGTCGGGAATATCCGTTAAAAGAGTGAGCTGATGGTCCGAGTCCAAGATAACTGATCTGTTTCCAGTAATTTGAATTATGAACTGAGAAAAAACCCGGTTTTCCGAAATTTGAAATTTCATAATGGATAAAACCTGCAGATTCTGCTTTTTCAATAAGAATGTTAAACTGGGCTGCACTGTCATCTTCATCAATTTCAGATATCATTCCTTTCTCCAGCATTTTCCCAAAGACTGTTCCCGGTTCAAAAGTCAGGTGATAGGCCGACAAGTGCTGAATGTTGAATGAAAAGGAAAAATCAAGATTTGATGCCCAATCCTGAAGGCTCATTCCCGGAAGTCCATAAATAAGATCTATTGTCACATTTTCAAATCCTGCATTAAATGTCTCTTTTAGAGCCGTAACAGCCTGGGTTGAGTTGTGGCGTCTGTTCAGCATTTTAAGATCCGAATCCCTCCACGATTGAATTCCTAAACTTATTCTGTTAATATTATGATTCTTTAAACCGCTTAAATAAGTCGGCTGAATATCATCAGGATTTAACTCGATGGTTATTTCGCAATCCTTCGATACTTTAAACAATTTATATATATGGTTGAGTATGGTCCCTAATTCTTTAACTGAAAAAACCGATGGAGTACCTCCTCCAAGATATATTGTTGATATTGTTTCGTTTCCAAGATAATCCTTCCTCATTGATGCTTCCTTAATCAGGGCATCAATAAATGCAGAATTATCTTCCTGTGAAATTATGTGATAGAAATCACAGTAAAAACAGAGCTTTTTGCAAAATGGTACATGTATATATATTCCTGCCATTTTTTAAATATTTAACTACCCATCCACTCTAAATACTTTTTTTTTACCACCAGAGCTAAAGGGCGCAAAGTTACATAAAGGATATGTCATCCCTCGAAACCTTTTTGCGAATTTTGATGTCTTTGCGTCCTGGTGGCACTTGCATTTTTTCTATTTATAGGGGTAATCTCAACAATGAATTTTAAATTTGCATGAAACAATAAAAATGGTAAAGAAAAATATATTCTCAATTCTGGTGGCTCTGGTTATAATGTATCTAAGCCTTGCCAGCTCGAATACTTTTGATAAAGTTTCAATAATTAATATTCCAAATTTCGATAAAATTGTTCATTTTGGAATGTATTTCAGTTTAATGTCGGTAATTATCTTTGAAAACAGAAAAACTATAAAAAGTTCAGGTCACTTATTCCTTATCGGGCTGATTCCTCTTTTCTATGGTATCCTTATGGAAATATTGCAATCAACTCTTACTTTAACCAGAACCGGAAGTTTTTGGGATGCTCTTTTCAATTGTGCCGGTATTCTTGTTTCAATTTTGTTATGGCGTTGGATTAAACCTCCTGTAAAAGAGATACTCAGATAGTAATTAATTCTGCATTTTTTGACTTTTTAACCACGTCATAAATTGTACTGTTGCTGAATAATCTGATTAATTCTGATCTTGTCTTTTCATAATCCTTATGAAGAGGACAACGCTTTTTATCTCCCTCGACTCCTTTGCATGAACCATTATGCATTACACAATTAGTGAAAATATCCTTACCGTCAATTGAGTTTACAATATCGAGCAATGTAATTTTTCGGGGATCCTTAAGAAGAGAAAATCCGCCATGTGGCCCTTTTGAGGAACTTAGAATTTTTTGTTTTGCAAGCTGCTGAAGGATTTTTGCCAGAAAAGGTGTTGGAAGATCAAGATCATGGCTTATTTTTTTTATGCCTGTTTTCCCGCCAGATAACGGCTGACTTGCCAGATAAATAACAGCCCTTATACCGTATCTGCACGAGTTTGAAAGCATTTTAATACATTTTTAATGAGATCTTTTCTATTCTTCTCAAGTGCCTTCCCCCTTCAAAGGATGTGGTAAGGAATGTTTTAACTATCAGATATGCTTCAGATTCTGAAATGAACCACCCGGGTAAAGTAAGAATATTGGCATCATTATGTGCCCTCGATAAACGGCTTATCTCTTCGTTCCAGCATAAAGCGGCCCTTATACCGGGATGTTTGTTTACTACCATGTTTATTCCATTACCTGTTCCGCATATGGATATTCCCAATTCATATTCACCCGCAGAAATTGCGTTTGCAAGCGGATGACCAAAATCTGGATAATCAACTGTTTCACTGGAAGAACAACCAAAATCTTTAACATCATATTTTTCCTTAATAAGATACTTTAACAACTTTTCCTTAAGGTAAAAACCTGCATGGTCAGACACTATTGCTATTATTTTCTTTTTCAACTTTTCAACTTTTAATTTTATTCTGGTAAACAGAGCGCAAATTAATACAATTGATTAATTAAAAGAAAAAACTATTCTAATATCTTCAATCTGTTTTCCTAATCAAAATAACAAATTCATCGGTTGATTGTTTAGGAGGAGGATTGTAGCTCAGTCCCATAAGTTATTACCCCCTAAAGGGAGCAGGGGGCAAACACGCGTTGAAAGATAGGTTGTTGGTGGTCTTTTTCTACCTTTTGTTAATAACATGTAAATAACCGGCAATAAAGACTCAAAATATCCTGTTTTATCAACCATTAAAATTGTCTGGAGTAATCTTTGATTAAATTTATTAAAGTTATTAGAAAATAAAATCAAAATATGAACTTTAAATAAACCTCAAAAACTTTACTTTTGCTTTTTTGTAAGTATCAACAAGTTTATCTTAACAGTTGTTAATTATTTTACTAATTCTCTGATTTTCAAAATCGGTATGCTTTTTGAGCTGTTGAAAAGATGTTGATACGGTTATAATGATGAGAAATACAATAAATTTCTGATTATTATATCAACACAATTAACAGGATATTATAATCATCATAAATAAAATTTAAATTAATATATAAGAATATTATGTTGTTAATTAAAGCTCTGTAAGTATAGATCAGAGAAATTTGATAAACAATAATGATTAAGTTTATGGTCAGATTGATGTCAATTCTTTTACTAAAATGAAACCACATTCTACAGAACAAAATATTTTGGAAATTAAAAAATTGAAAGCTGAAAAAAATGCTATCATTCTTGCTCACTATTACCAGACAGGAGATATTCAGGATATTGCTGATTTTGTAGGTGACAGTCTTGCTCTATCTCAAAAAGCAGCTTCAAATTCAGCTGACATTATACTTTTTGCAGGAGTTAAGTTTATGGCAGAAACAGCTAAAATACTCTCTCCTGAAAAAAAAGTGCTTCTTCCTGATTTGAATGCAGGTTGTTCTCTTGCAGACTCATGTAAAGCAGTTGATTTTGAGAAATTTTTAAAGGAAAACCCGGGAAGAACTGTTATTTCTTATATAAACACAACTGCAGAAATAAAAGCATTGTCGGATATTATATGCACATCATCAAATGCGGTTCAGATAGTTGAATCTCTTCCTGCTGATGAAAAAATAATATTCGCTCCTGACCGTAATCTTGGAAACTATGTCCTTAATAAAACAGGCCGGGATATGATAATCTGGAACGGAACATGTCATGTACATGAAGAATTTTCGCTTGAAGCAATTCTGAGATTAAAGAAAGAAAATCCCGAAGCAAAGATTATTGTTCATCCCGAATGTGAATTACCTGTCAGAATGGTTGCAGATTTTATAGGATCCACATCTTCATTATTACAATTCATCAGGAATGATCCTGGAAATTGTTATATTGTAGCAACTGAAGCCGGAATAATTCATCAGATGAAAAAAGAAAATCCGGAGAAAACTTATATTCCGGCCCCGCCAAGAGATTCTACCTGTGGCTGCAGTGAGTGTAATTTTATGAAACTTATAACTATTGAAAAAATATTAAATTGCCTTAAAAGCGAAAAACCTGAGATTATTTTAGACGGGGAAATTCTCATAAAAGCACAAAAACCTATTAGAAGGATGATGGAAATTTCTGAAAAACTAGGTCTTTAAATCATGAAAAAAATTATTGTTTTCATATTTATTGTTTTAACCTGTAATATAGGTTTTACACAGGAAAAAGGAACTTTAAATGATGGATATACAATCTTTAAGTATCCAAATGGAACGGTATCAAGTGAAGGGTTAATTAAAAACGGAAAACCGGAAGGATTCTGGAAAAGCTATTATGTTACAGGTATAAAGAAATCTGAAGGTAAGAGAACAAATTTTCTTCTTGACAGTATCTGGATATTTTATGATCAGGCAGGAGACACAACAGAAAAAATAAATTATCTGTACGGCAAGAAGAATGGCTGGTATTTTATATTTAAAAAGGATCCGTCGCAGGGAGTTTATATTTGGTCAAAAGAGCTTTTTGCTGCAGACAGGAAAGAGGGTACTGCATATAACTATTTCCCTGATGGAAAAATACAACAGACTTTTGCATATAACTCTGGAAAAAAGGAGGGACTTTCAAAAGAATACGACAAAGAAGGAAATATTATAACACTCTATGAATATAATAATGATTTTCTTGTCAGCAGGGAAAAGATTAACAGAACTGACAACAATGGTTTAAAGCAGGGAGAGTGGAAAGAATTCTATCCGAACGGAGGAATCAAATCTGAAAAAACATTTAAAGATGACCTCATACATGGTTATTATAAAGAATATGATAATCGTGGAAGACTTGTGCTTACAATGCTTTATGAAAACGGAGCAATAGTAAAATCAAGAGTGGAAGATGAGCCGGATATTGAAATTGTAAATAAGCATGATCAGGATGGTAAATTAATTTATAGCGGCCCATACCGCAATAAAATTCCTGTTGGCATACACAGAGAATTTGGGAAAGATGGTAAGGTTACGAATGCATTTATTTACAATGACAATGGATTACTCCTCCATGAGGGTATTGTGGACGAGGCTGGAAACTTTAATGGAAAATGGAAAGATCTGTATTCTGGCGGAAAAACACAGGCAGAGGGTCAGTATACTGATAACAGACGTTCTGGCCAATGGAAATTTTATAATACCGTGGAAAAAATTGAGCAAACCGGTTCTTTTAATAATGGCCGTCCGGACGGATTATGGAAATGGTATTATGAAACCGGAGCGCTTCTGAAAGAGGAGGAATACTTTCAGGGGAAGCGTGACGGATCATCAACAGAATATTCTGTTACGGGCGATATTATTGCCCAGGGACAGTACTCTGACGGTGAGAAAAACGGTGAATGGAAATATAAATCAGGAGAAATGACTGAGGAGGGAAAATACATTACAGGATTAAAAGATGGCGCCTGGATATCAGCTTATAACAACGGAAAACCAAAATTTAAGGGAAACTATGTTCAGGGCAATCCCGATGGTCAGCAGACCTTCTATTATGAAAACGGCAGGATTAAAGAGGAACAGTACTTTCAGATGGGTATAAGGCAGAAAACATGGAAGAAATTTAATGAGGAAGGCATTCCTGTACTTGTAATATCATATAAGGATGATGTGGAGATAAGCATTAATGGTGTGAAAATTAAGCTTCCTGAGGGTGACACCAAGCTGATTAAATAGTTATTTTAATTTATGGAAGAAAACATTAATATCAGAAAGGATATTCTCATACAAAAGGATAAGGAATTTGAGAAGCAGTTACGTCCGCTGAGTTTCAGCGATTTCAAAGGACAAAAACAGGTAATTGAAAACCTTATGGTGTTTGTAACTGCTGCAAAACAACGTGGTGAATCTCTCGATCATGTCCTTTTACATGGTCCTCCCGGATTAGGTAAAACAACACTTGCAACCATCATAGCAAATGAGTTGCAGGTTAATCTCAGGGTTACCTCCGGCCCGGTACTGGATAAACCTGGCGATCTGGCAGGACTTCTTACTAACTTACAGGAGGGAGATGTGCTTTTTATAGATGAAATTCACCGGTTGAGTCCGGTAGTTGAAGAATATCTCTATTCTGCCATGGAAGATTTTCAGATCGATATAATGATTGATAAGGGTCCAAGTGCCAGAAGTGTCCAATTAACACTTAATAGTTTTACCCTTATTGGTGCAACGACTCGCTCCGGTCTCCTGACAAGCCCGTTAAGGGCTCGTTTTGGAATTAAATTCCATCTTGAATATTATGATCATGAAGTACTTACAGGTATTGTAAAAAGATCGGCCGGTATACTCAACGTCAGAATTGATGACGAGGCAGCTGTAGAAATTGCCAGGAGAAGCAGGGGTACTCCCAGAATTGCCAATGCTTTGCTGAGAAGAGTGAGAGATTTTGCACAGGTCAAAGGTTCGGGAGAAATAGATATCGATATAACAAAGTATGGACTAAAAGCTCTGAACATTGATCAGCATGGTCTGGATGAGATGGATAACAGAATTCTATCTGTCATAATTGACAAATTCAGTGGTGGTCCTGTCGGGTTAAACACTATATCTACTGCGGTAGGCGAAGAAAGCGGAACGATTGAGGAGGTTTATGAACCTTTCCTGATAAAAGAAGGATATCTTAAAAGAACCCCAAGAGGCCGGGAAGCCACAGAACATGCATATAAACATCTTGGAAAACAATTCGGGCACGATATGCCGGGGAAACTGTTTTAGAATAAGTTTATTCTGTTAATCCGGAGATTCCTCACTTCGTTCGGAATGACAGGTTGTTTATTGTGTGAAAGGAAGAAGCGGCGATTTGCAATTGAGGATAAGGATAAATTAAACTCCCATTGCAAATCGCCGCTTCTTCCTTGTTGATTATGATGAGATTGTCATTCCGAACGAAGTGAGGAATCTCCAAATCGTGGAACGGACTCATCAAACATAACTTTATTGTTCGACACAGTACGGGGGATTTGTATTCTTTTAACAGCTTCTCCTTTTGTGGTAAGAATCTTAATTGAACACATTACTTATCTTTTCCAGCCCCTTTGTATTCAGAATCTTTATTTTTCTACCGTTCAACTCAACAAGTTTATCGGACTTAAACTCAGATAATAATCTGATAACTGACTCAGTGGCAGTGCCTACTATATTGGCCAGCTCCTCCCTTGTAAGAGAGATATTAAGGAATTGCTCATTGTCAAGACCGAAATCATTTACCAGCAAAAGCAGTATTTCTGCCAACCTCTCCCTGACAGTTTTCTGAGCAATATCGGTAATGAATGAATTTGCCTCACCTAACTCGTGGCAGGCAAGTTTAAGCAATTCCAGAGCATATGCCGGATTTGTTTTAATAAAAGAGGTTAATATTTCTGACGGAATGAAGCAAACCTGGCAATCTTCAATAACTTTCGCAGATGTACATGCCAGTTCATTGCTAAGAACACTACGATAGGCAATAATATCTCCTGTTTTTGCAAAACGTATTATTTGTTCTTTCCCGTCAAAACCAGTTTTGAATACTTTAATGATTCCGCTATTAATACAGAAGAACCCGCTGATACGGTTTCCCTCCTGATAAAGAATATCCCCGCGTTTATATTGCCGGAAATCCTTTTCAAAGTTAAGAGCCTCAACTTCGGCAGGAGTAAGATACTTAAAAATCGACCCGGATTCAAGAGCGCAACTGTCACATAACGGAACATGAATTTCTTGTTGTTTCATTTCGTTTCCTCTCTTATAGTGCAAAGATTAACACAGGCATTATCAAAAATGTTCAAATAAATCAGAATGCAGTTTTAAATTGATCAAGGAACCGCAGATCATTTTCAAAATATAGTCGAAGGTCATTAACCCCATACTTCAGCATAGCAGCTCTTTCTATACCCATTCCAAAAGCGAAACCGGTATATTTCTTACTGTCAATATTACAGGCTTCAAGAACATTCGGATGTACCATACCACATCCTAAAATTTCAAGCCAGCCGGTATATTTACATACATTGCAGCCTTTACCACCACAGATTTTACAGCTTACATCCATTTCTGCAGAAGGCTCAGTGAAAGGGAAATATGAAGGTCTTAACCTTATTTCAGTTTCTTTTCCAAACATCTCTCTTGCGAAAAATAATAAAGTCTGTCGGAGATCAGCAAAAGATACATTTTCATCAATATATAATCCCTCAACCTGATGAAATATACAATGAGCCCTTGCAGAGATCGCTTCATTACGAAAAACCCTGCCGGGCGAAATGGTACGGATCGGAGGTTTTTGATTCTGCATAACCCTCACCTGGACTGAGGATGTATGAGTTCGTAGTAAAATATCTTCAGGACTCGAGTCTTCTGACGATAATCTGGAAATGTAAAAGGTGTCCTGCATATCTCTTGCAGGATGTTCAGGTGCAAAATTAAGTTTTGTGAAAACGTGATCGTCATCCTCAATTTCCGGACCTTCAGACACAGTGAACCCTATACGGTTGAATATGTCAATAAGCTCATTTCTGACTATAGAAATGGGATGGCGAGACCCTGTTGAAAAAGGGAAAGAAGGCCTTGTAAGATCGGCACCATCAGCTATCTCTTCTTTATTTTTGAGCTCTGTCTTAAGAAAATTATATTTGTCAAGTGCATTCTGTTTTAGAAGATTAAGCTTCTGTCCAACCACTTTCTTCTCGGAAACAGGTACGTTCTTGAAATCTTCGAAAAGATCAGAAATTAATCCCTTCTTGCTGAGGTATTTCAAACGGAATAGCTCCAGTTCTTCAGAGCTTTTTACGGTCAAGGATGAAATATCATTTAACAGATCAGTAATTTTTTGAAGCATTAAAAAAAGTTTTAAATCAACATTAATTAATTTCTTATAATTTTTATTTTGATAATTTTTATATCATTAAGCGGTTTGTCATTACCGTCAGTTGGTACATTTGCCATTCTATCAATAATGTCCAGACCTTCTGTTACTTCGCCAAATACGGTGTAGTACCCATCAAGACGAGGTGTTCCACCAATTGTTTTGTACATATTACGTTGTTCATCAGAGAACTTGAAATCTTTATTAATTGTAAGGTATTGAAACATTTTAACAGATGCAATTTCCTGAATTTCAGCATCATTCAGACTCTTTCCGGCGGACCTGACGCTGTCTGTGGTTTCCTTTATTATTTTGTTAAATAGAGTTTGTTTTATATTACTGTTAATCCGTTGTTCCGCCTGGTTTAAATCGTCATCACTTTGTATGACACCCTGTACAATATAAAATTGAGTTCCGGATGACCGCATTTCGGGATTAACATCATTTCCCTGGCGCGCAGCAGCCAGTGCTCCTTTCTTGTGAAAATACTCATAATTAAACTCAGCTGGCATAGTGTAGGTTTTAATAGAATCAGGAAGATTCGAAACCGAACCTGATTTAGTTGCCGGATCTCCAGTCTGTACCATAAAGTTTTTAATTATACGATGAAAAGAGACTCCATCATAAAAACCGGTGTTAATTAACCTTATAAAATTATCACGATGACGGGGGGTTCCATCATATAGTTTTATTTTAATGTCACCCAGTGTCGTTTTAACCGAGACAATTGTGTTCTCATTACCGCCAGGGGCATTACAGGAGATAATGAGAAAAAAAACCGATAGAAAAGATAACCTTTTAATCATACTGTTCATGAAATTGGTAATTGGTTAATAAAGTTCTGCAAATGTGAATGCAAAGATATTTAACTTTGGATGATACAAGAAAATATTGGTTTTCAAATTGCATTATTTTCATCAAAAGGGATATTGCAATATATTGATAATTTGATTAGCAGTATATTTGTCAATAAGTTTTACAACTTATTGTCGTTGGACAAGAAGTTGTTTTTAGCAAAGAGAACTTAGCAGGTAATCATAATTTTGCATGAAAAAGCAGAAGGGGAAAGTACGGAGAGTCTTCTTGAAACAAAAAGAGGAAGTGGTGGATTTGGACATACAGGTAAAAAGTAATTATGAAATCAAATAAGTATTGTTTTATTATTCTGGCACTGTTTATATTGTATTTCACATCCTGTGGAAGGAAAATGTATCCGGCGAAGAATTCAGGAAAAGGCGATAATAATTATGATGCAGCCGCATTTAATTATGTTTATGTTGAAGCCCTGAAGCAAAAATTAATGGGAAATAGCGGCGATGCGCTACATGCCCTCGAACAATGCATTAAAATTAATCCCCAAAACGATGCTGCATATTATCAAATGGCACAAATCGTAATTGCAAACGGAGATATTAAGCATGGTAAGCAATACGCTGCCAGGGCATTATCCATTGATCAGGAAAACATCTGGTATCTTACAATGCTGGCGGGATTATATTATCAGGATAAGAATCTCGATAGCGCGATAATATATTACGAAAAAGCTGTTAAATATTTTCCGG
>Ga0209744_1000301_pt1 | contig 16425 bp, 10 predicted proteins | sample BarGraNGADG00311_2_FD_184494 | JGI IMG/M metagenome (GOLD analysis project Ga0209744, IMG submission 184494) | Arctic peat soil microbial communities from Barrow, Alaska - Barrow Graham LP Ref core NGADG0004-311 (SPAdes) (version 2) | ecosystem: Environmental > Terrestrial > Soil > Wetlands >... | reverse complement strand
CAATACAAGCCCTTCACTACGAAAGAACCGTCCATGAAACCTGGTTTTAAGCCCCCTTCCCGACTTGGTCTGATCCTGCTGGCTTTTATCGCCTTTATCGCGCTGGGCATGCCTGATGGTTTGAACGGCGTTGCCTGGCCTTCCATTCGTACTTCCTTTTCCCTGCCCCTGGATGCTCTCGGAATGCTTCTTTTTGCCAGTGTCGCCGGTTATCTTATTTCAAGTTCTTCCAGCGGATTCATGATCGCGCGTAAAGGTGTTGGGAAAGTCCTTGCCATCAGTTGTGCGCTCACCGGCGCCGGCTTGATCGGATATACCCTGGTTCCCGAATGGTGGATGATGGTTGCGTTGGGGGTCCTTGCAGGGTTGGGCGCCGGAGCGATCGACGCGGGTCTCAACACATATGTCGCGGCAAATTTCGGCGCTGGTATCATGCAGTGGCTGCATGCCAGCTACGGCGTAGGCATCACGCTTGGTCCAATGATCATGACCCTTGCCCTGACCTCGCTCTCCTCATGGCGGGCGGGGTATGCCATCGTCGGCATCATCCAATTGATCCTTGCAGCCGTCTTTGTGGCAACGCTGCCATTGTGGACACAAAAAAGAACTCCGGGCGCCTCTGCGAACGACAAGCTCCTCACCGATTACAAAACGCCTCTCGGAGAAACCCTGCGTCAGCCGGCTGTCTGGTTAAGCCTGCTCTTGTTTTTTTTCTACACCGGCTCTGAGGCAACGTTGGGTACGTGGGCTTACTCCCTTTTGACCGGATCGCGCGGAGAAACGGCTCAACTGGCGGGATTCTGGACGGGTGGCTATTGGGCGAGCTTCACCATTGGACGGATAATCGCCGGACTGTTTGCGAAGCGCATCGGGGTCAATAAATTGATTTTCGGTTGCCTGGGCGGGGCACTATTGGGAGCCACCTTACTTTGGTGGAATCCGTCGATTGTCATCAGTCTTGCCGGGGTAGCCCTGATCGGATTTGCCATCGCGCCCATCTTCCCGGGGTTGGTCTCGGGAACAAGTCAGCGTGTTGGCGTACGGTTTGCGGCAAACACCATCGGCATGCAAATGAGCGTTGCCAGTTTGGGGATCTCAGTCATCCCTTCGCTGGTGGGAGTGTTTGCCAGGAACACGTCACTGGAAGTGATCCCGATTTGTCTTTTTGCGCTCTTCAGCACCCTGATCGCCCTCTATTTTGTGGGGCTGCAATTGAAAAAGCGCAGAGAACTTAAAGCTTCAATGGAAGTGGATGAAAAAATGGTCGATCCAGGAATCTCCCTGTAATCGACGTTCGGTCTGAAAATGTAGGACTATTTTTGATTATTTCGCAAAATAAACACTGGCAGAGGAACATTCCCCTCTGCCAGTGTCATAAACAGGAAAGAGACTAAGACCAACCCTGGCCTTTGGAAATGTTCGTAATCACGGGGATGTCAGTATAGACACCCTTGTTCGCCCGCAGCCCGAAGATAATGTTGATGATCCAGAGTAAGGGGGTGAAGCAGCCAATGATCGGAATTGCTGCGAGAATTCCGGCAACGATTCCTAAAACAACGCCCAAAATCAAAGTCGGAACTGTGTGGTATTTGATGAAAGGACGGTCCTTTTTGTCCGCCAGGAACAAGGTGATCAGAGGGAGCAATGGTGCAAGCAAGAAGCACAAAAGCACCCACAAACGATCGTCACTCGATACTTCAGGATTGGTAACTACGGGTTGTTCAGCCATGCGGTTCCTCCATTAGAATAATTTAATCTTACCGAAATAGTATAGCGTAATTTACTAAAATAACACCATAAGAACCTTGTGAATATTGTGCTAAGCACAATCCCGGACTTTTTTTATTGAAAAACCTGCGTCTCTCAGCGAAGAAGCAGGTTTTCCAATCGTGCTGCGGTCGTAGATCAAAAGGAGAAAGGAAAGAAATCAATCCATAATCACTTATTCTTGATGCAGCTCAATCAGGCTCGGCTTGCATCCGGTCGGCAGGTTTATTTTGACCATGCGTTCCTTTTCATGCCACTGCCATTCGACAGGACCTGTATTCAGCAAAACGTCAGTTGGTTTGTTCATATACACTGTCAATTCAACCGGGCAATCCAATTCCGGTAGCTCAACGCTGACGATTTTTGATTTATCGTCAAGGTGAACCCGAACAGGGTCAATGCGTTCACCCTGGTCGCGAACCAGGTTGAATTCGCAGCCGTTGCCAGGATATATACGCAAAGCCAGGTTCCGATATTCTTCAGTGTCATTCCCCACATCACTGCAGAGGCTGAAAGTTTCATCCAGATTGAGAGCCACAATACTGCCTTCGCGCTGATACACCGGAATCCGGTCCAGGGGAACATTTACCTTCGTTTTCCGGGCTCCGGAGGATTCGACATGTGTCCAAAAATCCCGCCAGTTGCCCTCAGGAAGGTAGACTTCCCATTCAGCCTTATCCTCTTCAACCACCGGTGCCGCAAGCAAAGCTTCGCCAAAGAGATATTCGAAAGGATGATCTTTGCAGCTTGAATCATAAGGAAATTCTAATGACAGGGTCCTCATCAATGGCAGACCGGTTTGGCATGAAAGCCACGCCTGGTACTGGATGTAAGGCAGCAGGTTCATACGCAAATGTGCAAAGTCTCTGAATATTGGGATCACTCTCTGGTCACCAGAACGTTCCTGGATATTCCAGGGAGTGCGGTCGCGGCTGGGAACCAGGCGAGCGTTATATTCAGAGTGGTATTGCATGATCGGGCAAAAAACAGAAGTGGCGGCAGAACGCAGGTAGAGTTCTGCCGTGGGAGGTTCTCCCCCAAATCCAGCCATGTCCCATCCGACAAAAGGTTCCCCGCAAAGGCTCATATTCAACATTGCCCGCAGATTTGACCGGAAGGCATCCCAATTCGAATCCTCGTCTCCCGCCCAGTGACCGGGGTATTTCTGAGCACCGGTGTAACCCACGCGGCTGAAAAGGAATCGATCCTTACCGCGAAGGGATTCGAGGAACCGGTCATAAGCACCCAAATAGAGGGCGGCAAATGAATTGCAGCGTCCTTGACCAGTACTCCCATCCGAAAACTGTACGGTATTCGACCAGATATGTTCTCCGCCGTCGGTCTTGAAACCATCAACACCCATTTCATTGACCAGATACTCGCGTTGCTTGAACCACCATTCATCAGCCTTTGCATTGGTGAAATCGATCAACAAGCTTTCACGGAACCATGGGGAAAGAACGCGGTACGGTTCCCCGTTTTCTTCCATGGCACACAATCGATTTTCGATCAAATACTGCTCATCAATGCGATTTTGCCTTTCATCCAGGTTTTCTTCTGGCAGGCAGTGCTTGATGACGGGATTCTGCCACAAGATCAAACGCGTTCCAGATGAGTGGAGCCTGTCCACCATCGCTTTTGGATCAGGCCAATGACCTTCTTGTGGAAAGGTGAAATCTGAAAGTTTGAAGGCGTCTGCCCCGCGCTTGAGATCATATTTGGCATCATTCCAAATGTAGAAATTTACTTCATCAGCCCAAGCTTCGATAACCAACACAGTGGCAGGGATATTATGCCGTTGCGTCAGTTCGAATTGCTTCATCACCTCAGCCTGCGAATTCCAGTCATTGCTGCTCATCCACAATCCAAACACCCACGAGGGCGGCATTTTCGAGCGACCTGTCATCCGGGTGAATTCTTTGACCACTCCTGCGGGACTTCCCTGGGGCATGATGACTAGATCCAGATCACCCCGATAGGTTCCTGCCTTGGCGTCAATTTTCCACACATCTGAGTTGGATTCAGCCATGTCAAAGGTAATATCGCGATCGGAATTGATCCAGACGCCATAACCGCGTGAGGAAATGAAAAAAGGAACAGGGTAATACGTTCTTTTTCCCTGGCGTTTGTATTGATCGATCACCCGGTTCCTCAGGGAATTACCTCGTTGGTCAATCGCGTTGTAGCGTTCTCCAAAACCCCAAAATGCCTCATCGCCTGGAGCTTGGAAAGCCATTGAATAACGGATGATTTTCCCGCTGCCATCCAACAATGCACTAAGAAGCCCATCACTTTGTAAAAAGATCGATCTTTTCAAATTCCTTACGGTAAATTGAAGCGAAGCGGGATCAAGCTCAATTTGTGTCTCACCCAAATCGAATACCGAGTGCCCTTCTTTAAGGGATTCGTGCTTGAGACTCTTTTTCTCCAAATCCTGAAAAAGATGCAAATTGATCGTGCTGGTTTCCTGTGTCTGAATTTGAAGACCGATGGGCGAAACGTCTTCTTTATTCCCGAAAATGATCGAGATCCCACCGCCATTTTGCTCCGCCGAGACCACCCGGTCATATTCCACCCACTGACTAACTGTGAATTCAAACCAATCCGTCTCGTCAGCGCTGTCGGGACCTTTGGCAAAGATTCTGTAAAGTACCTTTTCCCCCGGTCCAAAAGGCTCAAGTTCAATGTGCCAGAGATCAACTTCCGGAGTCTTTTCAACGAGGAGTCCTGAAATCTGATGGTCCAATTCGTTTCCGGCAATCTTCCAAATCGCATAAACAGAGTCGAAACCGCTATTGGGGGTTGTCTTCACGCCAAGGGTCACCGGCTGTCCGGCAATCGGGACGCGCGGAAAACGCTCATCTGGTTCCTGATCATAAGGATGCTGCAATCCGTAGGGGCGATGAATAAGTGATGTTGAAACTTTTGCGTTCATAAGAGTGATTACTCCTGCAATTCTCGATAGAGGATGAGATACATTGCGTGCGACCACAACAAAGGAGAAGCTACGGGTCCCCATTTTTGCCGCCAGGTATCGTAATAAGCGGGCGCCAAAAGGTGGTCGCTGACTTGTTCGGGTAGGTTCCCCTGCTTGTCCGCTTGTTCCTCTATCCACATCATCATTTTGATTGCCAGGTCTCTCTTCCCCAACCTCAGATTGTGCAACCCAAACCAGGCTGTCAAAAGTATCCATTCTCCGCCGCCATAATAAACATCCGCTCTGTAACGGTAAACGCCGCCATCACGCCGGTGAAGTTTTGCATCGATCTCAGCGACGGTCGCAACCATTAATGGGTCGTGAGGTTCCATTACGCTGAAGGGGTAAACCATGCCAAGAAGGCTGGCATCGACAGCGCTCTTTTCCACTGGTTTCGCTGGTTCATCACCGCGGGGAGGCCAGATATGCTTGATGCATCGTCCTCCCACAATGCCATAACCCAGGATGAAGTCGTGTATCTCTTTAGCCAAACGGCCGGGATCGAGACCCAACCCGAGCAGCTTGCCCTCCTTGACCAGCAGAGCCATTTCATTTAATCCACTATACACACAGGCTAATGAATAAGGATGCAGATACTCCGGGTGCTCTTCCCAACAGTCGTAATTAGGCAGCTTCCAGGTGAGCGCCAGGTAACGGATTGTGGTTTGGATAGAATCGGTTAATTCCTGTAACAACGCATAATTTCCGGTTTTACGCGCATGTTGAGCCAGCGCCCAAAGCCAGGTGCCGTAGCCATCGATTTGAAAATTACCCCAGGTATTATCGATGGTGCCTTCAAAGCCATCGAGGGTAAAACGCGTGTGAAGGATGACGTCTTTTCCTGTATCAATCCCTTCGCGTGTGCAGCGCTCAAGTTCATCCACCTTTGAAGAATAACGCTGGATCGCCCCATCCACCCAGTGGAAAAAGGCTTCCGCACTCGCATATTCCCCAACGCAGTCCATCGAATTTGCGATAAAGCTGCCGTCTCTGAGCCAACAGTAACAGTAATTGGGAAATTCCGGCGACGCAATATAGGAACCCCATTTGCTTTGATTATTTAATATGATGTCGATTGATTTTTGATAAAGTTCATGACTCATGTAAAGATTCCCCTAACCTTTAAGACCAGTCATTTTAATACTTTGGACGAAGTATTTTTGCAGCAGGAAATACAAAATAATTACCGGAAGGACCGTGAGTACCGAACCCGCCATTTGAATTTCCCAGCGGGTGGTGTACTGCCCGACCAGATAGGAAAGCGCGACTGCCAATGTTCGCTTTGCCGGCGAAGTCAACATAACCAATGGCCATAGGAAGTCATTCCACACTCCCTGGAAAGTCATCACCGCCAGGGTCGCCAAAATCGGTTTCGAGTTCGGAATGAGGATTTTCATGAAAAACATGAATGGGTTGCAGCCATCCAACTTCGCGGCATCTTCAAGTTCGTATGGGAAGGTAAGGAAGAATTGGCGCATCAGGAAGATGCTGAACCCGTCAGCCAATTGCGGCAAAATGACTCCAAGATGGGTATTCACCAATCCCAGGGAGCGCATAATAATGAAATTTGGGATAAGAGTGATCTGTGAAGAGATCATCATGGTCGCCAAAGTCAGGACGAACAAAAAGTCCTTTCCAGGAAACTTCATTCGGGCGAAGGCATAGCCGGCCATCGAACAAAATAACAATCGCCCTAAGGTCACAGCTGCAGTAATCTTGAGTGTGTTGAAACCATACAAACCAAAATTGATCTTGGTAAATACCTCGCTATAATTGCCCCAGGCAATCGGATTTGGCAGCCAATTAGGAGGCCATGCGAAGAGTTGCGCCTGGTCTTTCAGCGAAGTGGATAACATCCACAAAAAAGGCACGATCATGATCAACGCGCCGGCGGTCAAAAATACGTAAGAAGGCACCTTGGATAATGGGGACTTTTTGCGGGAGGCAGGTGGATTGGGTAAAGTACGCTCAGTCATTTTCATTCCTCTCCGTAAACCCACTTGCGCCGCATTCTCCACTGGATGATCGTTAATACCAGTAAGAGCCCCATTAACGCAAACGACAAAGCCGCAGCATAGCCCATCCTTGAATACTTAAAGGCATTTTGCCAAATATAAAACCCGATCGTGCTGGTGGCTCGGGCAGGTCCGCCTTCGTGTTTCATGGACATATTGAACACCAGGTCAAATGCCTGTAGAGAACCAATCACGCCCATTACGGCAGTGAAAAATATCGATGGACTGATCAATGGCAAGGTAACGTGTCTAAAAACTCCTCTCGCATTAGCACCATCCACATTGGCTGCGTCGCGCAGATCTTCGGGCACATCCTGTAAGGCTGCGAGGAAAATGACCACGTTGAAACCAAGGTTCTTCCAGACATCCACAAGGGTTATCGAAGTCAGCGCGTAACGTGTGTCTTGCAGGAAATTGACCGAGTTCAGCCCAATCGCATTGAGAAACTGATTGATCATCCCAAAATCTGAAAGGAGCCAGACCCAAATTGCGCTTACTGCGACAGACGCTGTAACCACCGGAATATAGTATGCCGTTCGGAAAAATGACAATCCCTTGATCTTTTGATTCAATGCCACTGCTAAAAGGAGTGAAATGACCAAATTCAAGGGAACGCTTAATAACGAATAATAAAAGGTATTTTTAAAAACGATCGGTGCAGTCGGGTCGATAAATAAACGGGCATAATTTTGCAGCCCGATGAATTCAGGAGAAGAAAGGAGGTTCCAGTCGGTGAACGAAATACCAAGCCCTACAATCAGGGGGATCAGTTTGAACGCGATGATGATGAGCATGCTTGGAAAGATAAAAGCGTAAGCCCAGAAATACTTATCGACAGGTTTTTTGACTTTTGCGAAGAAAATCTTCAGCTGCTGAATGGACTGTGATTGCGCCATTTCCTACTCTCATTCATTAAATCAAAACTGAGGATTCTTGGGGGACAGAAATTTCTGTCCCCCTTTTCGAGCGTATAAAGCAAACTTGCTATTTTGTTTCGGCTAAAATCGGATTGATGGCATCGCAAGCATTCTGCATGGCCACGGGTACTGTGATATTTCCAAGCAAAGCTGAATCCAATTGACCAGAGATGATATCGGCTATCTCAGACCAGCGTGCATGGGTGGGAACGCTCTTGGCAAATGCTGCAGAATCCAGGAAGACCTTTGCATTGGCAGGTTTTTTGCCTACCATTGCTTTGAGGAAGCTCCCCTCGGCAACAGTTTTGATTGGAGCGATTTCAAAGCCGGCATCCTGGCGAATTTGATCGCCTTCGGCACCGGTGACGAATTTCATGAATGTGAAGGCGGCGTCCTGCTGCTTTGAACTGGAAAGCACAGAATAAGCATTACCGAACAGGAAGGTTACTTTTTCGCCTGTTGGTCCGGAAGGAAGCGTGGTGGCGTCCCAATCGAAGTCCTTGATGACGTCATTGAATTCGGAAATGGACCATGGGCCAATGGGGTACATGGCTATACGTCCGCCTTCGAACATGTGCCAATCGTCCTGGGCAGCAAGATCGTTCGCCGAGGGAGCGACTTTATTGGTAAGGGTCAGGTCAACCATCGCCTGGAAACCGTCGATCGCTTTTTGGTCGGTCAATGTGCATTGGGTGGCATCAGCGTTGAATGGGGTTGCTCCAACGAAGAGCATGTAATAAGGCCACCAAAGCCTGGCTGTACCGAATTGTTCAATCGTTCCATCGCCATTGGTGTCTTTGGTGAGTTTCTTGGCGGTATCCACGAAGGTTTTCCAATCCATCTTATCATCAGGGTAGGGTAAACCGGCTGCATCGAAGAGGCTCTTGTTGTAATACATTACAACGTTCGAATAAGACGCCGGTAAACCGTATTGTCCACCATTGTTCGCGAACATGTCCAGAGTGGACTGATAATAGGTGCTCAAATCATATTTGGTCGATTGGATCATCGGGTTGAGGTCGACGATGGAACCGGCAGCAGCCATTTCCTGCAGCATTGAAAGGTCGAGTGAAGCTACATCCGGGGCTGTTCCACCAGCGATCCAGGTTTTCAATGAAGTGAAATAATCGGCATAGGGCAGTAGTTGGAAATCGACTTTGATTTCCGGGTGAGCTGCCTGGAAAGCCGCCACTACAGCAGCTTCAGCGCCTTCTTTGTTTTCATCATAGGTCAAGAAGCTGATGACCTTGATCGTAACCGGTTCTGCCGCAACGGCAGTGGGGGCGATAGTCGTCGCCGCAGCGGGTGCTTCGGTGGTGGCGACAGGTGCTTCGGTGGTGGCTGCGGGTGCGCAGGCTGCCAGGAGCAACCCCAGCGCAAGAAGCATTGACAATACAACGAGCAACTTTCTGTTCTTCATCTTCAACTCCTTTTATTTTTGATGCAACGAATTAACCTTAGGGTCAGGGTTTGAAAACTTTAATCGCTTACCAAATTAACTTTTGGCAAAATTTTTACTTGTTGTTAACTACGGCTTCCTCCTTTTGCATCGGGGAATTGAACAACTCGCCAATCACAACGCTGGCAGCACCGCGCGCCCACACATCATCTTCCCAGGCTGCCATTCGGATTTCACCATCTTTTGCCAATCCGGGCATGACGTTCTTGGCAACGGCTGAGCGCAGGGCTGAGAAAAAGACTTCACCCATCCTCACCCCTTCGCCGCTGAGGATGATCAACTTTGGATCCAGGATATTGACCACGTTCGCAATTTGACGTCCCAGCAGTTCCCCGGCGCGGGTCAAGACGTTCTGAGCATTAATGTTTCCATCGGAGGCACGGCTGACCAGGTCATCGATATCCCGAACGTCTTCACCCACTTCTTTATGAGCGGTAGCCAGCAATGCCTGGTCACTGAGAAAACTCTCGAGACACCCGCGCTTGCCGCAATCGCACAGCGGGCCATCTGGATCGACCACAATATGACCGAACTCACCCGCCCCGCCGCTTTTGCCGCGCACGATCTGACCATTAATGACCATGCCCATGCCGATGCCGCGCCCAATGGTGATGACCACAAAGTTGTCCACCGGAATGCCTGCTCCCAGCCATTTTTCACCGAGGGTCAGTGTATTCACGTCATTATCGATGTAAATGGGAACGCGCAGACGGGTCTGCAGCAGGTCGCGCAAGGGTGTGTCTTTCCAGCCAAAAAACGGGCTTTGACGCAGCATGCCGGACGCAGAATCCACGACGCCGGCCAACCCGACCCCGACACCCAGGAGTTGCTTTTTGTTAATCCCGCCCTGGCGGATGAGGCGGTTCACTAGGGAGACCAGGGCATCGATCACCGATTCCAACGAGTCGTCCGGAAAAAGGATCGAATCCTTGAACAGCACCGCGGCATTCAGGTCGGTTAGAGCTCCTACCGCATGACCCTCCATCAGTTTGACACCGACGACAAACCCGCCGCGCGGATTCAAAGCCAGCAAAATCGGACGCCGCCCGCCGCTGGAATCGCCCGTTTCCTTCTCGAAAACCAGGTCTTCATCGATCAAATCACTGGTGATCGCAGTCACGGTCGCAGGACTGAGCCTGGTCAGGTGAGCCAATTCTACGCGCGAAATGGGTTCATTGGTCTTAATGGCATTCAACACGATGGTACGGTTGATGCCGCGCATGAGATCGCGATTACCCCGGGGGAGATTTGTCATAGGATAGTTTCTTTATTTACTGAATGAAGTATGTTTTTATTATAGGTCGTGATTTAAAAATGTCAACCCTCAATTTTTCTCCCCCCCCCGAAACATCTGACAAGTTCAGGGGACAAGCACTCACGGGGAGGCTGCACGAGGGTTACCTTTTTGTCCAGTCAGCATCTAAATGAGTTGAAACACACTATTAAAGCGGATATAGTGAATATAGGAACTTTTTCGATCAGGATTGGGAACCAGGAGGAAATAAATGAAGGCTTACGATTATGTGATCATTGGCGGCGGAATGACTGCCGCATCTGCAGCGCTCGCAATCCGGGATGTCGACAAAAATGGGATCATCGCCATGATCAGTGCAGATGGTCACCCCCCCTATAACCGTCCTCCCCTTTCAAAGAAATTATGGCATGGCAAAGCCGAGGAAAGCATCTGGTTCAAATTGCCGGAAGAGCTTTTTGACCTGGTGCTCAATACCTCGATCACAGCGCTGGATCCTCAACAAAAACAAGTGGTTGATTCTGACGGCAATCGTTACTCCTATCAGAAACTGCTCCTGGCAACCGGCGGTACCCCACGCGAGATACCAGGCGCGCCCAAAGAGATCGTCTACTACCGCACCATCGATGATTATCACATGACGCGCAGTTGGGTCGGAAAAGGCTCAAAGATCGCGCTGATCGGGGGCGGATTCATCGGCTCAGAAATCGCTGCGTCGCTGACCGACAATGGTGAAAAGGTCAGCATGGTTTACCTCGAAAACACGCTCGGGGAAAGGGTATACCCGCAGGACCTTTCAAAGTTTGTCACGGATTACTTCCAGCAAAAGGGTGTGGAAGTTCATGCAAATATCGATATTCAAGGCGTTGAAAAGCAGGGAAATACCTTGGTGATGCACGCAAAAGAAGGTCAAACCTTTACTGCAGACCACCTCATTGCCGGGCTTGGGATCATCCCCAATACCGCCATCGCTCAGGTAGCAGGGATCACCATCGCCGGGCCTGAAGGCGGGCGGGGGATCGCCGTGGATGAGAATTTACGTACCAATATCCCCGAAATTTTTGCCGCAGGAGATGTGGCTTCCTTCTATAACGCGGCTCTCAAACGTCAAATGCGGGTGGAGCATGAAGACAATGCCTTGACGATGGGCAGGACCGCCGGATTGAATATGGCAGGCCAGGCGACGGCTTATACTCACCAACCTTATTTTTATTCCGACCTCTTCGACCTGGGATACGAAGCCGTGGGTGAACTCGATTCACGCATGGAGACTTTTGAAGATTGGGTGGATCCCTTCAGGAAGGGCGTTATTTACTACATGAAAGATCAAAAAGTACGGGGTGTTCTGTTGTGGAACACCTGGGATCAGGTGGAGGCTGCCCGAGCACTGATCGCCGAAGATCAGCCTCACTCACCCTCCGATTTGAAGGGCAGGCTGCACTAGGCATCAGTCAGGAGCAAGCATCCGTTTTGACGACTTCAAGCACCCGCAGGAGATTCCATACACGGGTGTTTGACAGAGGTTCAAGGAGTTGTAAATATGAACGACAATCCATTGAAAAGGCTCGAGCTGTTCGGCCAAAGCATTTGGATGGATTTTATCAGCCGGAGTGTGATTACCTCGGGGCAATTGGCAAAATGGATCAGCGAAGACGGGGTCAGCGGGGTCACCTCCAACCCTTCCATATTCGAGAAAGCGATCGCAGAGACCCACGATTACGATGCCGCGATCGATGACCTACTGCGGCGGGGCAAGAATTCGGCTGAAATTTATGATGCCCTCACCATCAGCGATATTCAACAGGCTGCAGACGTGTTCAGACCGGTCTTTGAGCAAACTAAAGGCGCTGACGGGTTTGTGAGCATCGAGGTATCGCCCTACCTGGCGGATGATACCCAATCCACTATCAAAGAAGCGCGCCGGCTCTGGCAGACGGTGAACCGGCCAAATATCATGGTCAAAATCCCGGGCACAGAAGAAGGCCTGCCTGCGATCCAGCAAATGATCAGCGAAGGCGTGAACATCAACATCACCCTCCTCTTCGGCATTCCGCGCTACGAGCAGGTGATCGAGGCTTATCTGAAGGGTCTCGAGGAACGCGCGACCAAAGGGCTGCCGCTGGAGAATATTTCATCGGTGGCAAGTTTCTTCCTCAGCCGCATTGATGTGCTGGTGGACCCCCTTCTGGCGAATTTATCCGCCAATCAAAGCCATGAAACCGAAACCCTCGCCCATTCACTGCAGGGTGAAGTGGCCATTGCCAGCGCGAAAATCGCCTATCAGACCTTCACCAAATCTATTGAATCCGACCGGTTTCAAACATTGGACAAGAAAGGCGCGCGTAAGCAGCGGGTGCTTTGGGCGAGCACAAGCACCAAAAATCCAGCCTATTCCGATGTCAAATATGTGGAGCCCCTGATCGGGAGGGACACCATCAACACTGTTCCGGTGGAGACCCTGGATGCCTATCGTGACCACGGCAAACCTGCCCTGCGCATCCATGAAGAGCTGGCTCATGCTCACAAGGTGATCGAAAGCCTGGAAGACCTGAAGATAAACATCGACGCCGTGACCCAGGAATTGGAAGATGAGGGCGTGGAGAAATTCAGTTTTTCCTATCAGAAATTGTTAGCCTGCCTGGACGAAAAAATTAGAAAGTAAGCGAGACGCGATTAAACACTACCTCCCCCACATCCGCAGTTGATGATAGGGGAGGTAAGAAGAGAATCAGATCCATTTTTTTGTTTCCAGTACCGGTTTGGCCGGTACTGGATTTTTTCATCTTTGCCTCTGTTAGGAGGAGGTTCGGGGGAGGAACAGGATCCCTCCCCCGAAGTGATTCATGCGTTTATGGATTGGTAAGGATTGGGGACGGGCTTGCATTCACCCAGATGGACGAGACGAATGCGCCGTTGTTGGCCCGGATTCGGAAGTAGTAATTCGTATTCCGGCTCAGCCCGGTTACGGTAAGGGTGGTGGCGGTCGAAGCGACGGAAGTTGTGTTGAGTCCGCTGGTGAACGTTGCGTTAGTGGCACGCTGGATGGTGAAGCCGGTGACGTTTGTGGTGTTTGCCACCCAGGTGAGTATCACCGAGCGCGAGTTGCCATTTCCGTTGGGACCATTGACTGCCGATAAGCTGCTCGGAGAGGCTGGCATGGCCGGAACGCTCACACTTGCCGTATTCGAGAAGGTGGATGAACCAACTAGACTCGTTGCGGCTACACGATAGGTGTAAGTAACCCCAGTGGCTATGGTCGTATCGACAAAGCTCGTTGTACCCGTGTTGTTATGGGCAGGGGCTGTCGCGATCGTGGTGAAGTTCACCCCGTCGGTGGAGCGCTGCACAATAAAGCCGGTTTCATTCGTGGCGTTGTCGGTCCAGGTCAGGTTGACTTGCGGACCAGCCTGCAGTGCTGCACTCAACCCGCTAGGAGCGAGGATTACAGCGACTGAAGCTGATACTGACTGGACATTCAGGCTCATGAACTCACCGCCGTATCCGACCGTGTTCATGGCTTCGACGCGGTATGAGGAGACCGATTTACCCGATTTGAACGTGGCATCTGTGTAAGTGCGGGTTCCATGGGTGTTCGGCTGATCCAACGGTGATACATCCGTCGCCAGGTCAACCCAGCCGGCTCCATCATTGCGCTGGATCACGAACGATGTTTCGTTAATGGAGTTGTCGTTCCAGGACAGTGTCAGACCTGATTTGTTATAGCTCCACACGAGCCCGTCCGGTTTGATTGGAGGCAGCGCCACTGATACAGGCCGCATCATGTCCATTTCTTCATGGGCCAGGATGTGACAGTGGTAGACGTATTCCCAACCAAAATTCACCAGTTGGTTCGTTATGGGATTGGTGGTTGCGTTACCGAGTGCATCGACATTGTTGAACATCGAGGTGTCACCCACCGGCATCATTGGGTTCAGCGTGCGGATGCTGTTCGGAATTTCGAAAGGCAGGGTCGGGATGATCGGGCGGAGAGCGACGATTGTATCCTCGAGCGGGCTGACCCGGACTGTATCTTTCCAACCCAGCTCGTTCCCGTCGGGCGGCATGATGATGTTATCCCAGGTGACCCGGTTGAGCACCTGCACGTCATAGAGGTGGAAGTGGATCGGGTGCGTATCCACCCCGTTGTGGGTGATCTTCCAGATCTGGGTTCCATCACTTCCCGATGAGATTGGGGTCACACTGATATCACCCTTGGGTAGGTTCGTAGCGTCGATCAACTCGGTCGACGGGTTCACAAAGGGGTAGAGAATGACGTTTTGCAGCAACGGGGTCGCACCTGGTGCTTCCAGGCCGATGTTGGCTGTCATGCGTCCGAACTCATCAAAGTTTGCTGCGTTCATCTCGTCATGGAGGGCTTTGGGTTGCAGCGGGATCGAGATTTTGGAATTTGGAGATAACAAGGTGTTGAATCCAAAGGAGAAGCCGCCCTGTTCCATGATACGAGCAAAACCATCGCATTTGTTGGTGGTGCTGCCGGGGGCGTTACACCAGCTGCTCGAAACAAAGCTGGTTCCATAAGCCGAGTTGTAAGCCGCCTGCCCGACGATGATCGGGTGCTGATCGGATTCGAAAACACCGGAACCGTCGGCGTGATGTTTGAAGGCGTTGTTCAGGGCCGTCAGATTGTAAGCCGCGGCTGGAGTCGTCGCTGCTACTTTGACCTGCATGATGGTACGGGTGTTTGGACCATAGCCTGGCAGGGTGGTGGGAGCGCCACCCGGGCTCAAGTCTGGACCACCTGTATAGTAATCGTAGGTGGAAACACGAGCAGGGAACGCTGCAGGCGCATCGTTATAGAGGATCAGGGTCATGCCGGCATACTTGGAGAAGTCGACGATCACATCAGCTCGTTCAGCAGGCGCCAGGAGCAAGGCGTGTTTGTCCACATTGCCGAAGTCAAAACGGGTCGGGTCTGTGATCCAGGTGATCGGCTGGTTCGGGATCACCACAGGGGCAGGCAGGAAACCGCCTTCAGATGCGATCTGGATCCAGCTTGGCCCAACCGGGCTGATGGAGGTGTCGGGGGTGGGGAACACATTCGGGTCAGTTTGAGCTGCCGCGACATCAGAAGCCTTCAGAGCCACTTCACTGTTGGTACCGGTTGTTGGGTCGGCTACGTACCACTGCAAGTTCCAGAAGCGGTCGTTTGACGCATTGAGGATGCGCAACCGGTATGCTTTTGGCTGCACCGTGGTAGTGGGGTAAGCCGTGCCGTTGACGAGAGGAGTATCGTTGAACTGCTCCATCCCAGCCGAGTTGTTCGGGGTACCGGGGATTTCCGCCGGTTCGCAGTATGGATCGGTTTGATACTGCCAGGTCGACGGGTCGTCCAGATTGCAGGGTACCGCCAGGGGAGTTGTGAAGTTGGTGGCCGGGTCCATGTTGTAATATGGATTGGCTATCGTGCCGTGCACCGGGTCGGCCGGAGGCCAGAACCAGGGGCCGTACATCCAACGTCCATAGGCGCTCATACCGCTCGGATCACCAGGGTTCTGGGCAGGCATGTAAACATGCTGGTACCACAGGTTACCCGTGCTGCCCCAGCGGGAGGAATCCCATGTTGGGTCCTGCGAAGCAAGTTGCGCAGAGCCGGGCACGAAGGTCTTATCCTGGATGATGAGCGGAATTTGGTCAGAAGGGATGGTTCCGCTGTTGATCAATTTCTGTTCGGTCGCATCGGTGATCAAGTAGCCAGCAGCCTCGCCCGCGTACACATTCAGGCGGGTTATGCCCCAGGCATGATCATGGTAGAACATCAGGCGTGCACTCTGCTGGTTGGTGTAGTAGAAGCTCATACAACCATCGGTTGCTGCAGAGCAGTCAGGCACACCGGGGACGTTGGTCATATCTGGAACTTCAGAAACGCTGACGCCCTGTGGGTAATCGGTGCTTTCTCCCGCGGGTGTGATCCATTGATGCGGAGTACCGTCACTGATCCACGGGGTGACGCCGCCATGAAGGTGCAGGGTAGCCCGGTTATCGGTAAAGCAGCCTGCTGGTTTGGGGCCTGGTTCGCC
>Ga0209744_1000299_pt1 | contig 16479 bp, 13 predicted proteins | sample BarGraNGADG00311_2_FD_184494 | JGI IMG/M metagenome (GOLD analysis project Ga0209744, IMG submission 184494) | Arctic peat soil microbial communities from Barrow, Alaska - Barrow Graham LP Ref core NGADG0004-311 (SPAdes) (version 2) | ecosystem: Environmental > Terrestrial > Soil > Wetlands >... | reverse complement strand
GAGCTGATCGATGGTGTGCCGACGAGCTGGCACCGCGGGACGTGTGACACCTTCGACACGTTCGTGCTGCTGCAGCCTTCGCGGGGCATCGGCGTGATCGTTTTCACCAATGCTGACGGCGACAATAAGGCAGCGAACGCGCTGTTTGCCGAGATGCCCAAGCTTGCCGGGCTCTATGCGGGACGGTAGAGCCTGATCATCTGTTGTGCTGGGGCGGCCGCCTATCCGAAATCGTTGATCAGTTAGCTCCCGTTATCAGTGGTTAGCAATTCCTTTGCAGTGCGCCTTCGGTTCTGCAGGTGGTGCAGGAGGACGGCGACGTCGGCGGGGCGGACACCGCTGAGGCGGGACGCCTGGCCCAGCGTCTGTGGCTTTGCCTCCACCATGCGTTCGCGCCCTTCCTTTGACAGGGAAGGCACCAGCGCGAAGTCGACCTCCTGCGGGATCGCATATCCCTCGAGCTGCGACAGGTCGCGCACCTTCGCTTGCTGGCGCACGATGTAGCCCTCATACTTCACCTCGGTCTCCAGCTCCTCCAGCAGTTCGTCGTCGACGTCTGCCAGGTCGGGGGCCAGAGTGACCAGGTCCTTCTTCCAGAAGTCCTGACGCTTCAGCAGCGTGGCAAACGACGTTGGCGTCTGGATGGGGCCAACGCCAAGGGCGGCAAGCCTTCCCAGCGTCGGACCGTCCGGGTTCAGCATGCGGGCCCGCAGGACCTCCTTGAGGCGGTCCAGTTCCTGCTGCTTGTACACGACACGCTGATAGGCGGCATCGTCGATGATGCCCAGCTCATGGGCAAGAGGCGTAAGACGCAGATCGGCATTGTCTTCGCGCAGGATCAGGCGGTATTCACAGTGACTGGGTGTGATGCGGTAGGGTTCGACGAGCTCCTTGGTCGTGAGGTCATCCACCAGCACACCCAGGTAGCCGTCCGAGCGCTGCAGAACGAAGGGATCGCCCCCCCTGACCTTCTGAGCAGCATTGATGCCCGCGATGATACCCTGGCCCGCCGCCTCGTCGTACCCGGTCGTGCCGTTGATCTGCCCGGCCAGGAATAGTCCCTCGACGCGCTTTGTCTCCAGCGTCAACTTCAGCTCCTGCGGGTTGACGTAATCGTAGGCGATGGCATAGGCGGGCCGCATGATCTCCACGTGTTCCATGCCAGGGATTGTGCGCAGGATCTCCTCCTGCATGGGGAGGGGGACGCTCATATACATGCCCTGCACGTACATTTCATTGGTGTTGCGGCCTTCCTGCTCAAGGAACAGCTGGTGCCGTGTCTTGTCCGGGTACCATCGGACCTTCTCCTCGATGCTGGGACAGGTGCGCGGACCGACGTGTACCATGAGCCCCATGACGGACGGCGACAACTGCATGTACTTGCGTGTGACGTCGATGGTCTGCGAGTTGGTCCAGTTGAGGTAGCTCGGCAACTGGTGCTCCCAGACGCGCGGTTTGCTGCGGAACGACCAGTGCATGGGGGTGCTGTCACCCTCCTCCAGCACGAATTTGCTCAGGTCCACACTCCGCTTGTCGATACGCGGCGTCGTCCCCGTGTTGAAGCGTTGAACGTCGAAGCCGAGCCCTCGGAGTGAGTCGCTGAGCCCACTGCTGGCGAAGTCCCATGCGCGTCCGGCGGGGATGGCGATGTCGCTGATGTGGATGACGCCGCCCAGGTACGTGCCCGTCGTCAGGATGACGGTGTCCGCCTCGTAGCGGACGTGGTAATTGGTGACTACTCCCACCATGTGACCGGACTGCGTCAGCAGGCGCTCCACGCGCTCCTGCTTGAGCGTCAGGTTTAGCTGGTTCTCCAGCACCTGTTTCATGCTTGCGCTGTATTGCCACTTGTCGCACTGGGTGCGCACACTCTGCACCGCGCGCCCCTTGGAGGTGTTGAGCAGTTTGATCTGGGTCAGTGCCCGTTCGGCGTTGAGGCCCATCTCGCCGCCCAGGGCGTCGACCTCGCGCACCACCTGCGCCTTGCCGGGACCGCCGATGGCCGGGTTGCACGGCATCCATGCAATAGCGTCCATCGAACCAGTGAGGACAAGCACCTTGAGTCCAGCGCGCGCTGCGACCAGAGCGGCCTCGCACCCGGCATGACCCGCCCCGACGACGATGCAGTCATACCTGCTTCCACTGAACTCGTTCTGTCCACACTGGTCCTGTTCGCTCATTGGTTCATCCCCCGTCATGGCATAGACATAGCATATCACGACTTGCGCAGGCATTGTGCGAGGATGATAGATTGTACCCCCGTTTTGCAGCAGCGCCCCTGTTCACTGATACGACACCAAAAACCCGCCGCAGTCGCGACGGGGTTGGAAGTGTAACACTCTCGCGGAAACGGAACCGTCCCGAGAATGATACAGCTAGAAGACTGCTTCTCCAGAGTCTGTATGAAAGAGGTGTGTGCGGGCGACGTTCACGACCAGTCTGGCCGTCTCGCCCTGCGCATACTCAAACGCACTGCTGGCCCGTACGACGACCGTGGCGCCGGCCAGGTTCGTATGGATGAAGGTCTCGCTGCCCATCATTTCGACGAACGAGATCTTCGCATTGAACGTGGCCGCGACTTCGGGCATGTTGGATTGCCCGTCGACCAGCAAGTCCTCCGGCCGGACGCCCCATGCATAGCTGCCAGCGGGCACGGCCTTGGCGGCCAACTGCTGGACCGCGGACAATTGAACGCGCTGTCCCTCGATGTCCAGAGCCGGGGTCGGGGACAGGACCAGGTTGACGGGGACGAAGTTGGAGGGAGGAGTACCGACGAACCCGGCGACGAACTTGTTGGTCGGATTGTCGTATACCTGACGCGGTTTGCCGACCTGGCGCAGGAACCCGTTTTCCATGACGGCGACGCGCGAACCAAGGGTCATCGCCTCGACCTGGTCGTGCGTAACGTAGATGGTCGTGACGCCGAGTGTCTGGTGCAGCTTGATCAGCTCTTCGCGGGTTTGCACACGCAACTTGGCGTCCAGGTTGGACAGCGGCTCGTCCATGAGGAAGACCTTGGGCTTGCGCACGATGGCGCGGGCGAGAGCGACGCGTTGGCGCTGTCCGCCGGACAACTCTTTGGGGACGCGCTTGAGGTAGTCCTGCAGTCCCAGCATCTGCGCTGCTTCGGCAACACGGTCGTTGACTTCCTTCCCCGGGATGTTGTGCAGCTTGAGGCCAAACGAGATGTTGTCGCGTACGGTCATATGCGGATACAGGGCATAGTTCTGAAATACCATGGCGATGTCGCGGGCGGCAGGTGGAACATCATTGACGACGTCATCGCCGATAATGACCTTTCCCCCATCGACCAGCTCCAGGCCGGCGATCATGCGCAGCGTCGTCGTCTTGCCACAGCCAGACGGGCCCAGCAGGACGAGAAACTCCTTGTCCTCCGCTTGCAGGGATACATTGTTGACAGCGATGACCTTGCCAAAGCGCTTCGTCACATTTTCCAGAACGACTTTCGCCATGTCTTCCTCCGCTTGCGGATTTGCACGGGTGCCAAGGAGCCGCATTCCTGCACGAACTTCCGCGAGTCTTGGAGAACGCGCACTCCTCGACTCGGCAGACCCTGGTATCCCAGCAAGTTTAGTCCGTGGCTAACTGTTTGCAACGGAGATGGCTCTCCCACGTTCCGGCAAAGGCGGGAACGCACAGGTACTTGGAAGGCGCAGGCCGATGCAACACGGCGACTTGTCGGACGCGGACATGAAGGTATAATACATGGCTTTGCACAGGGCACAATGGACGTGCTCGCAGCTGGATTGCATGGAGGAAGCATGTCAGTCAAATTGACCTTTTACGGCGCGGTAAACGAGATAGGCGGGAGCAAGACCCTCCTGCAGTACAACGGTACGAACCTGTTTCTCGACTTCGGGAAAGACTTCTTTGGCGGTACGGACCACTTTAGCGATCGCCTGAGGCCGGCGGCGTACCTGCAGATCCGCGATTATCTCCGATTTGGCAATCTGCCGCCGATGGCGGGTCTATATCCGCCGACCCAGTCGCAGTTCCTTCAGCAGGAATTCGGCGCCACCCTCGATACGGGGAAGGTGGACGGCATCCTGCTGAGTCATGGGCACATCGACCATTTCGGGTTCCTGCCGCTGGTGGACGTCAATGTCCCGTTGTACATGAGCGCCGAGACGCTCGAGGTTCTGCAGTTCTTCGACGAAACAGGCGAGTTCGACCTCCGTATGGGTCAGCGCCGTGTGACCGTGTTCGAGCATGACAAGGTCGTGCACATTGGGAACTGCGAAGTCCTGCCGGTCCGCAGCGATCACGACATCCTGGGCATCCTCGGGTTCATCGTGCGGTGTGGGACCACGTCGATTATCTATACAGGCGACTATCGTCTGCACGGCAATCATCCGGAGCGGGTGCACACCTTCGTCGAGCTGATGCGCCAGGAGAAGCAGCATTTCAAGACGGTTCTTCTCACCGAGGGGACCAGGCTGGGGTTCGGCAGTATCGACCAGCTGACGGAGAGTGAGATCCAGGAGCTTGCCACGAGGGCGGTCAGTATGGCTCCCGGCCTCGTGCTGACCAACTACTATGTCCTCGACACGGATCGCCTCAAGGTGTTCCTGCGCGTCGCAGAGAAGACGGGACGGACAATGGTCCTGCAACCGCGGCATATGTTGATGGCCCGAAAGTTCAGCCGTTTCGACAGCGACCTCGAGCGGCTCATGAAGAATGCCGAAGTGTACCTTGCCAGACGTGGTTCGGGCAAGTACGTGGCGGCCGACTATCGGCTGTTCGAGCAGGAGTATCTGGCGACCGCACTGCGCGCGGCAGACATCACCGCGGAACCCGCCAAATATATGCTGCAGCTCGATTTCCCCGATCTTGGCGAACTCGTGGAAATCAACCCTGCTCCTCATACTGTTTTCATCCAGTCCGGCGGCGAACCACTCGGGCAATACGATCCGAACTATACTGTTCTCATGAAATGGGTCAAGGATTTCAGGATGGACTACTACCGCATCGCAACCCCCGGGCATGCGAATGAGCTCGATATCAAGGATCTGGTCATGCGGGCGGATCCCAGTGTTCTGGTGCCCATGCATTCCAAGGCACCCGAGGCACTGAACGGGTACATCAAGGACACGATCGCATTGAGGAAAGGCGTGACATACGAGTTCTAAGGAGCTGACATGAGTGCAACCAGAAAGGCTCGACACATACGGATCCTGCTCACCAACGACGATGGCATCTTTGCCAATGGCATCAACATTGTTGGAGCGGCACTGGCAGCAACGTACGACGTGACGGTCGTCGCCCCGGAGGGCAACCAGAGCGGTTCCAGCCATTCTCTTACGCTGGGTGACATCCTGCCGATCCGCGAGGTGACGATGCCGTGTGGTCTGAAGGGTTTTGCTCTTCGCGGGACTCCTACCGACTGCGTTCTGGTAGCTCTGCTCGACGTGATGAAGGATAATCCGCCGGATATCGTGATCAGCGGGTGCAATCACGGACCCAACGTCGGGGTGGACGTTCTCTACAGTGGGACCGTCAGTGCCGCTCTCGAGGGACTCCGCCAGGGCCACCCGTCCATCGCCCTCAGCCTGGATATGGTGCACGGCGTGGAGCCCCACCATTTCGAGACGGCGGCGGCGGTACTCATGGAGATCCTGGCCGAACCGGCGTTCTATGCCGATCTGGTCAAGGCACCCGCCATCCTCAATGTCAACGTTCCCAACGTCCCCTTGAGTGATGTCAAGGGGGTCATGATCACCAAACAGGGGTTCAGGGCCTATGAGAACTTCGTGGAGAAGCAGTTCAGCCCACGCGGTCGCGCCTACTACTGGATTGCCGGCAATTCGGGTCCCCATGATGCCAAGCCCGGCAGTGACGGCTATGCACTGATCAGCGACTATGTCTCTGTAACGCCGATCAACCTCGATCTGACGTGTGACGAGGTGTTGAAGACGCTTGAGGCACGCAAGGGTTTGGTGGAAAAGCGGCTGGCCGTTGTCGCCGGTGCGCGTGGAACCTTCGGCAGGCCGGCGACGCCGGCTGTCCGCACCAGGCGAAATGTGAAGGCTCCTGTGGCAGCCACCAGCCCGAAGAGTGCTTCAAAAGCTCCTTCCGCTCCTGCCAGGGTTGCTTTGCACCACGCCGGGTCTGGTTCTGAAGCGAAGGCTGTGAGCGGCACGGGGGTCAAGAAGAGGCTTAAACGTTGACACAGAGCCTCTTTCAGATGCTCACATAATGCGGGTGACAATCGGGGTCGATGCTATTGACAAGAAAATAGACCCCACTATAGTTTGTGCGAAGTTCAATTTGCTTCATGGGAGATAACTGCGTGAACACAGATACAAGAATGGTTCTTTCGTACGAAGACCACGAGTCTGTCGACGAACCACCCCTGGGCCGCAAACGGCATAGACAGGGGCTGCACGCACGTTCCCTTTCTACTGGTAACAACCTTTCAGCACTGATTCTCCCCACTGATGAGCGGCGGCTCCAGCCGTTGTCTACGCTCCTCGGCGATGGTCGGGCTGGATAGTCATGAGCAGAACCTTACTCATCACCACCCATCCAACAACCAGGAGAACGTATTATGCGCATAGGTATTACCTACAATCTGTCTACTGAAGTCGCAGCCGCGGAAGGAATCCCATCCGACAGGGCGGACGAGTTTGATTCCCTGGAGACGGTTCGGAATATCGAGAGAGGCATTATCGCAGTCGGGCATGAACCTGTGCGGCTGGGATTTGGGCTGGATGCCATCGTACGCCTGAAACGGCAGCCGGTCGACTTGGTTTTCAACATCGCTGAGGGACTGTACGGCCGCGCCCGTGAGTCGCAGATGCCGGCCATCCTCGACATGATGGGGATCCCGTACACCTTCTCCGACACGCTAGCCCTGTCTCTGGCGCTCGACAAGACGATGACCAAACAGGTCCTGATGCAGAATGGCATCAACACGCCGGCCTTCTGGTCCGTGGACAATCCTGTTCAAGTAGAGGCCATCATCCAGACCGGTGCGCTCAAGTATCCGCTGTTCGTCAAGCCATCCCGTGAAGGCTCCAGCATGGGCATCAACGACAGCTCCCGGGTCACGTGCGACGACGAGCTCCGCAACCAGGTGGGTGTGGTGCTGGCAGCATATCCCGGCTCGAGCATCCTCATCGAGGAGTTTCTGCCTGGGCGCGAAGTTACCGTGGGCGTCATCGGCAACCGGGAGCCTGAGGTTCTGGGTGTGATGTCGTTCAAACTGCTGAGCGGGACCGAGAAGGATTTCTTCTACACGCCGGAGATCAAGCACCACTGGGAGAAGTACGTCGTTCCCGAGTGCCCCGCCGATCTCACTGCCGATGAATACCAGAAGGCGCGGGACCTGGCCGTGGGTGTCTTCAAGGCACTGCATTGTCGCGACTGCGCTCGTATCGACATGCGATTCGACGCAAACGGCGAGCCATCGTTCATGGAGATCAACCCGTTGGCCGGTCTGACCAAGGGCAAGAGCGATATCCCCGTCATGGCCGAACTGATGGGACTGTCCTACGAGGACCTTATCGGCCGTATCGTTCAGGTTGCCGTCGAACGCATCGACGCAGAACGGCCCGAGACCACGATGGTCACCGAGGCTCAGCGCGCGACCGTGTGACCTTCTGCAATTTCAGCCCAACATTGATGGACGCCGGCTCTGGTCGGCGTCCATCTCGTTTCAGATGGTGCGACCCTGGGCAAGCCAGCAGCAGGGGTCGGTCCGGTAGCCTGGTCTTTCCATAGCTGACAGGAGAGCTACACTAAATAGGTCGCAGTGCTGCCGGCCCAATCAGGCGCTGCCGACAGGAGCGTGCATGCAGTGAGTAGTTTTCCGCGCGTCGTCGTCGACCTCGACTGTCTGACCGACAATGCTGCCAAGGTCCGCTCGCTCTGTCAGGAGCACAGACTAGGTATCGTGGCCGTCACCAAGGGTGTGACGTCCGACGCGGAGATCGTTCAGGCGTTCATGCGCGGCGGCATTCACAGCATCGGCGACTCGCGCGTCCACGATTTCCTCAGTCTGCGTCAGGAGGAGTTCGGCGTCCTGGAATTGACGCTCCTCAGGCAGCCCCCGCGCTCACAGATTCATCTGGTCCCCCATATCACCGACCGCGCATTCATGTCGGAGCTGAGCGCCATGGATGCGCTGGGTGAGGCTGCTCTGGCCAAGGGAACGACCTGTGATGTCCTGGCGGTGGTCGAAATGGGAGACCGTCGCGACGGCGTGCCGACGTCGGAGCTGACCTGCTTCGTCCTTGCCGCATCGAGGATTGCGGGTGTCAAGGTCGTGGGTCTGGCGGCGAACATGGGATGTATCACGGGGATTCTGCCCACCGCCGAGAACCAGGAGCTGTTCGGTGCGTCAGCCGCGCGTGTCCGTCGTGAGACAGGTCTACCCCTGCAGATTGTCTCGACCGGCGGAACGGTGGCCCTCGACTTGATCGAGCATGGCCTGCTGTCACCGTCGGTGACCGAGCTGCGAGCCGGCGAGGCGCTCCTGCTGGGTGTCAGCACGACCGACTCGCGCGTCATCCCCTGGCTGCGCCAGGACGCGTTTGTCCTGGAGGCCGAGGTCATCGAGGTGAGGGAGAAGCCCAGCACGCCCGATGGGCCGGTGGGCCTGGACGCGGAAGGCCGGCACCCCCATGTCGTGGACCGCGGTGTCCGCAGACGCGCCGTGGTAGCGCTGGGATACGCCGACACGGACCCCGACACTCTGATACCTCTGGATGGCGGTGTTACGATAGCCGGCAGCTCCAGTGACCACATGGTCCTGGACGTGACAGAAGCCGAGTATGACTTCTGCGAAGGCGACGTCGTGCATTTCAGGATGAAGTACGCAGCACTGCTGCACTCCATGCTGTCACCGTATGTGGCCCGGGAGTATCGCCGGAGCCAGAACGCGGTTGTCGAGAAGCTGACCCGGGAGGGTCGATTGACACAGGCACCTCAGACCAGCACAGATGACGGCGCGGAGGAATGAGAGTGCAGTCGCAAGGAGGGACGGGATGAAGGATTGGAGCTGGACAACGATGGTGGAGCTGCCGGCCGACCAGGCACAGCAGGAGCCTGATGCTTCCTGTGTTCCCGGGAGCTGCCCGTGTTCGTGCCTTCGGAGTATGGTGCGCGTGGTGGACGCAGTCTCGACCGAGCAGGCGGTGCTGGAGGCTCAGGCGGCTCTTAGTGACGTGGCGGGCAAGGTTCTCCTCTCCATCTACCGCAGGGTGGCAGCCGAGGACACGCTGGACCTGGTAGCGACAGGACATGATCCCGGCGACACGCTTGCGCGCATCAGAGTGCCGATTGCGACGACCTCGACGCTGGATGCCGTGCTGACGGATGGCGTGGTCCGCTGGGTGACGGCGGACGAGGGTGACGTGTCCGTGGTCGGCGTGGCAGCGCTCCGCGACCGAGGGCAGACGAGTGGACTGGTGGTCGCCGAGTTTGCACGCGACGGTATGGGCGTCGGCAAACCGTCTGCGGTCTGCCTGTGTTGCGTGGCCTCCGTCATGAGTGTGGTCGTCCTGAGGACAAGGGTCGATGAAGCAGAGGGGAGTCTGCTGACGTTGGCCCGTTATCGCAGCGTGGCGGAGCTGTCCGTGCAGGTGACCCACGACTTCAACAACATGATGCAGGGGGTGCTGGGCAACGCGGCGCTGGCCAAGATGGACGTACCCGAAGATAGTCCCATCACTGGGTCGCTGGCTGCTATCGAGGAGTCCGCCACGCGGGCTTCCGTTCTGGCACGCAAGCTGTTGAACTTTGCGCGTGACAGTGCCAAAGGCGGGGCGAGATGCGACGTGGTCAAGGCGGCCTCGGATGCACTCGACCTGGCCGGGACGCTGTATCTCAAGGGAGTCATAGTCACAAAGGAGTTGCCTGGATATGCCGTTCCCGTGCGCATGACCGAGAACGACCTGCAGAACGCACTGGTCCTGTTCGTCAAGTCTGGTGTCCTTCGGCTCAGGCCGGTCTTGGGTGCTCAGTTGAGCATCACCGGTGATCCGGCGAGCGAACGCGTAGAGATCCGACTGGAGCTTCACGGCGTTACCCAGGCGATCAGCAGCGAAGATGGTATGGAGGCAGAACTTCTGGCGTCGGCGGCGCAGTCCGTGGCAACCGGGAGCGCCGCGTCGCTTGACGTCATGTCTACCTCGGGAGTCATCACCATTGTCCTGACGGTGGCAAAAGAGGTGGCGCAGCAGTCTTCGTCCGACTCTGGCGGCACGCCGCCGGCTCAGGGGATGGACCTCAGGGGGACGCGGGTGCTGGTCGTCGGCAAGCCGTCACCGCTGGTCATGCTGCTCGGCGCGACAGGGTGTACAGCGCAGGCGGTGTTGACCTGGGAGGACGCAGCACAGGATGTGGCGCACTTCGCTCCGCTCGTCGTACTGGCCGTCATCGGCGACAGCTCCGACCTGGATGCGGCGATGGAAGGCCGCGGGCGTCTGGGCTTGCCAGTCATTGTCATTTGTCAACATGGCGTCGGCTGTCCTGCCGACAAGGCATCATCCGTCGACGGCGTCCTGGGGCTGCCTCTCGACCTCGACGATCTGCGTCGTCTTCTCACTCGCGTCCTTCGCTGACTAATTGTGAACCTCCTTGGTGCCTGACACCAAGGGGTTCACAATTGATGACAGAACGTTCGTCAGATGAGTTCGAGTGCCTTGAGCCCGTCCTGGTACTTGGATGAGGCGCGACGGGGGACGACGGCGAAGAACGTCTCAAACGCACGCATCAGGTCCTGAAGACCCTCAACTGAACCGGCTTTCTGTTCGATCTCCAGTTCGGTTGCGTCTGCCCTGTGCCCGGGCTTGCGGGGGGAGCTGAAGACGACCGTGTCACACGCGATCTCGTAGGCGCGCTCGCCCTCATGGAGGACGTAGTGCAGAGCGCGCTTATCCATCGATCGCAGGGAAGCAGACAGGGCCATGTCCTTCAGCAGTCGCACTGACGAGGGCATCAGGCGCAGGATGTCCTCTGCGCTTGGCAGCGATTTCTCCGAAAACCCCGGGGCGTCGACCTCGTCCTCGGGACGTTCCTGCACCAGCTCGTCCGGCGAGGCGGACGGACCCTTGAGAGAGAGAAAAACCCTGCCCTGCACGATGCGCAGGCGCAGGGCGTGGTGGCTGTAGAACAGGGCCAGTTCCGGAGTGTCGAGGTAGATGCTCAGGATGTCGACGGTCCCGGCGTGCTCGAGCGCGAAGTTTCCAATGTGGTCCATGGCGTTCAGGCGGCGAAACAACGCCTGATCCAGGACCTGATACTTGACTTCGCGCTCGATGCCCACCTTATCCCTTCAGAAGCTCTACCATGGCGTACGCATAGATGCGCGTCGCCTTGAGCAGGGAGTCGACATCAATATACTCGTCCGGGCCGTGCTCAGTCATCGGCTGACCGGGGAACAGCGGCCCAAAGGCCACTGCGCCAGGGATGGCCCGCGCATATGTGCCGCCGCCGATGGTGAAGCACTTTGCTTCTGTGCCCGTATACTCCGTGTACGCCTTCTGCAGGGTCTGGATGAGGGGCGTGTCCGGATCGACGTAGTGTGGCAGGCTGTCAGACATGACCGTGAACTCGACCCTGCTCCCCAGCAACTTCTCGACGAACTGGTCGGTGACCTGTTTGCTTGTGACCTTGATGGGATACCGGATGTTGATAACCGCCGTGCTGTCGTCATGGTCGATATGCAGGGTGCCCAGGTTGAGCGTGAGTATGCCCGAGACTTCATCCATAAAGTCGACGCCTATACGATGTCCGGTCCACTCGGTACCGATCTCGCGTGCGAGGAACTGCAAGGACTCATCGTCCTCGAGACAGTGTATGGCGTCCAGTACCTGCAGCAGCTTTCCGATAGCGTTGCGGCCCTTCTCGGGGGTAGACGCATGGGCAGGCAGGCCTTCCACGTCAACCTTCAGCTCGCCGTTTGCGAGCGTCGTCGATACCGAGAACTCGTCGTGGGGCAGGCGCTCGATCAACCCTTGCAGGCGCTGCAGCTTGTCATGATCAGTGGCCAGGACTGCCTCGGCGTGCTGCGGTACGACGTTGGAACGCGTGCCGCCCTCGGCGTGACGCAGGATGCCTCCGTGCGTGCCGTGACCGATCAGCTGCAGGTTGAGGATACCCTTCTCGCCGTTGACGATCGGGAATTCAGCATCCGGGCTGAATCCGGCCTCGGGGATGCCGTACTTCTTGAAGTAGTAGTCAAAGTCGACCATTCCGGACTCTTCGTCGGTGCCAAACAGCAGCATGATAGCGTTCCTGGGCTCGATGTGCTGCGCTTGCAGCGCCGCACGAGCGGCAGCCAGCGCAAAGATGGTTGCAATGGCGGGTCCTTTATCGTCGGTGGAGCCACGGCCATACAGCCGGCCGTCCTTGATGGTCCCGGCAAATGGGGGAACAGTCCATCCCGTGCCCTCTGGCACGACGTCGACATGGGTCAGGACGGCATATTGTGTCCCATCGCCGCCCCAGCGGACGCGACCGACATAGTTCTCCATGTTCTCGGCAGTAAACCGTCGTCCTTCGGCAGTCTTGAGCACGAACTCGAGAGCGCGGCCGACCTCTTTGCCGAACGGTGCGTGTGAGTTGGCAGTCGCTGAGTCTTTGACCGACGGGATAGCTATAGCGCCGGATAGAGCCACCCTCATCTCGTTCTCGTGTTCGTTGAGATAGTTGTCGATAGTTTTCTTCATGTAGTTCCCCCTTTATCTGAACATCAGGAGCCCAAGTCCGCCGGCTGCAAGCAACACCAGGAACAGATTGAGCTTCTTCCCATACTTCAGTATAAGCAAAAGGATACCGAGTGCTGCGACGTATCCCCACCACGCGGGGATCCCGCCCCTGGCGATGGAGTAGACCGCGTAGGTGAGCAGGGCCAGCACGACGGGTTGCAGGCCGTCGAGAAACGCCGAGACCCAGCGATTTGTGCGGAACGTGTGTGCAACGGTCGCGATGACGAGGATGATGATGAACGAGGGCAGGATGACGCCCAGCGAGGTGATCAGCGCGCCGGCGAGACCGCGCAGCTTGTACCCCACGAAGGTTGCCATGTTGATGGCGACGGGGCCGGGAGTGATTTCGCTGATGGCCACGAAGTCCAGGAACTCCTTCATGGGAATCCAGGCCAGATTGATGACCAGATCTTTCTGCAGCAGCGGGATCATGGCCTGTCCGCCGCCGAATGTGAACATCCCTATCTTGAAGAAAACGCCGAACAAGGCGAGGAAGCTGATCATGACGGCCTCTTTGTGGCGGCCGGCGTTGCCCCATGCGGTTTGAACGCCTCGACGGCGAGGCCGACCAGGCCGCCGCCCAGGATGAGCCAGATGGGGCTGACCTGGCGGACGAGGAACAGGATGCCCAGCGATGCCGCGCAGACGACAGTGGAGACAATGGTCCATTTCTGCCGTTTGCTCATGTCGAGGACGATGGTCGCTATCTGTGCGACGACGCCCACGATGACGCCGGCGAAGAAGCGTTGGATCCAGACATTGTCTTTGAAGCCGGGGAAGAAGACAGCGATGACGATGATGACGGCCACGGCCGGGATACTGACGCCGAGGGTGGCAAGGACGGACCCCAGGACACCGCCCTGCGTGTAGCCGACAAATGTCGCCATGTTGACGGCGATCGGGCCGGGTGTGACCTGGCTGATGGCCAGCATATCATAGAATTCCTCGTCCTTGAGCCAGTGATACTGTTCGACGAGGTAGCGCTTCATCATGAGGATCATGGCGTACCCGCCTCCGATGGTAAACGCCCCGATGATGAAGAAGATCCAGAACAGCAGAAGCTGTTTTCTGACTGACGCATGACCGGCTGTGTAGGTGATGAGTTTCTTCCGTTCCATTCATTCCTCCGGACTCACGAAAGGGGCAGCACACGACTGCCCCAGATTTCTATGTCGTGTGGATTAGTCCCAGCAACTACGCGTTCAACAGGGCGATGCAGCAGACATCGCGGATGTCCTCGGGCGAGCAGCCGCGGGAAAGGTCGTTGGCCGGCTTGGCAAGACCCTGCGAGACGGGCCCGATAGCCTGAGCGCCCGCCAGCCGCTGGACCAGCTTGTAGCCAATGTTGGCGGCGTTGAGCTCGGGGAAGATGAACACGTTTGCCTTGCCTGCGACCGGGCTGCCCGGAGCCTTGCGCTCACCGACGGAGGGTACGTACGCGGCGTCGAACTGCAGTTCGCCGTCGAGCAGAAGCTCGGGTGCCTTCTGGTGTGCCAGTGCAGTTGCCTCACGGACCTTGGTGACCATGTCGTGCTCTGCGGAGCCTTTGGTGCTGAAGGACAGCATCGCGACGGCGGGCTCGATGCCCGTCAGCGTCTTGTACGTCTTTGCAGTAGCGATAGCGACGTCCGCCAGCTGGTCGACGGTAGGGTCAGGGATGATGGCGCAGTCGCCAAAGCCCAGCAGCTTGCCGTCGGGCATCACCATGAGAAACATGGAGCTGACCGTCTTGCAGCCAGGTGCAGTGCCGAGAATCTGCAAGGCAGGCCGCAGCATGTCGCCGGTGCTGTGGACCGCGCCCGTGACCAGTGCGTGTGCTATGCCGGTCTCCAGCATGCAGGTGGCAAAGTAGATGGGATCCACGGACAACTCAGCCGCTTTCTCGGGCGTCATGCCCTTGGCCTTGCGCTTCTCATAGATGAGGGAGGCAAACTCGGCTGCCTTGGGTGATGTCTTCGGATCCACGATCTGCACCCCGGTCAGGTCGACACCAGCCTTGGTCGCGTTCTGGCGGATAGATGTCTCGTCCTCGACAAGGATGACGTCGGCCATTCCGCCGTCGACCAGCATCTGTGCTGCTTTCAGGGTGCGGTCTTCATTGCCCTCGGGCAGAATGACGGTGCGGTGCAGAGCCTTCGCCTTGGCCCGTATCTCTTCCAGTACACTCATGTGTTCCTCCCGCAAAGGTTGACTACACCAAGCATTGTACCACGCCAGCGCTCAGCGTCCAGCGGGACGGCGGAACGTTCCGTGCTGTCCGTTGCTGTTGTGTCTCTACGGCTATGAGAGCACCACCTGAGGTCCAGGATCGTCGGTCAGGATGATGCCCGAGATGCCGGTCGTGTCCACAATGGCGATGACGCGTTGTGTGTCGATGTCGACGACCGCGGAAAGACTTGCGGTGTGTGAACCCGTAGTCTCAACGGGAACGGTCACAACCCGGTGCAGGTGTACGTAGCCACTGCTGAGGTACAATGTGGTGGGGTCATATGGGAGTGCTGGTTTCTGTTGCTGGCCTCCAGGGTACGGAGTCATGCGCTGATAGACTGTTGCAGTCATAGGGTGTGCCTTGACGACCCGCCCTAGAGCTGCCACACTCACATCGCGTGAAGCGATTTCCTCACCGGTTGCCAGATCCTGCGCTGTCAGCGTACGTGCATCACGAGGGGCGATACGAACAACGCCCTCGGTGAGCGATGACGATTGTGACGACGAGGCGACGATGCCGACGATGCCATGCCCCGGCAGCAGAAGCAGGTGACCGGTCTCACCCGCCAATTCGCCTCGCAACAGCCTGGTCCCAAGAACCTCGCGGACACTTGTCAGGAGTCCGCGTGGATCGCGACCGATCAGCGAGGCAAGTGCCCGTTGAAACGCACTGGGAGCAAAGTCCGATTCCGCAGGGACCAGGCGTACAACGCCGGCGGGAATCGTCTGTGTCTCGTGGACTGCCGTTACCATTGGTCGTGTCCAACGGTACCAGACCATGCCTGTAACCATCATGAGCACGACGATTGCCAGAGCGCACGAGGTCTGTGCGACCATGTGCATTCTGTGCCGCCGCTGGTCCAGCCGGGCAATCAGACGTGCAAGCGACGCCTCGGTGCGGGCATCATCCTCGGCCGGCTCCCAGTCTGTTGTCTCCAGCAGGTGCTCTATGTCTTTGCCATCTGTTTGCATGAGGTTGCCTCTCATCTATACAACGCACATGAGGTCAAATGTCCGAAAGCTGGCGGCGCAGAAACCCATATGCATGATTGAGTGCTGCTGTCACTTTACGTGGATGACATCCCAGTTCACGTGCAACGTCCTTCGTCGCCATTCGCTGAACATGGCGCAATGTCACACACGCACACTCAAACGGGCTCAGCGAGCTGATAGCGTTCAGAATTTCTGGGGAATGCGCTTCGATATTCTTCACGGTGTCATCGTCAGGGTCGCTGCACGCGATGTCTGTGATGCCGAGCAATCCTTCTCGCCTTCTCCTCCTCAGTTCATCCATCGCACGGTTACGCGCCACGCAGTACAGCCATGGCAACAGGGGTCGGCGTGTCGAGGCGAGCCAGCCGAGGTGACTGGTGAGCCGTGCAAACGTCTCTTCGGCAACGTCCTCGGCCAGGTTCCTGTCGTGCAGGATACCCAGAGCATAGGAGTAGATGTGATGGTGATGACGGCCGTACAGGACCGCAAACGCACGCGAGTCCTCCCGTGCTAGTATCAGTAGCTGCTGGTCGCTCTTCTCCTG